>Ga0207684_10000019_pt1 | contig 353902 bp, 273 predicted proteins | sample KBSK5501metaG_FD_184342 | JGI IMG/M metagenome (GOLD analysis project Ga0207684, IMG submission 184342) | Corn, switchgrass and miscanthus rhizosphere microbial communities from Kellogg Biological Station, Michigan, USA - KBS K5-50-1 metaG... | ecosystem: Host-associated > Plants > Roots >... | reverse complement strand
GCGGCCGCGCAGTTCGCCGAACGGGGAGTTCGTATCGAGCGGGTGCTCACCGACCGGGGCAACCCCTATCGCTCCGGAGACTTCGCGGCGGCCCTTGACCAAAAGGGAACCGGCGCCGGATGTCGGCCCCGAGCCACTAGCGGTCCAGAGTTCGCCGCCGGAGTTGGGATCGAGGCCGCGGATCATGATCGCAAGCCCCCGGGGCGGCCCCACCGCAACCACGACCCCTGGCGCCGCAGGCGGCGTTGACTCGCTGCTGCACAAAGAGAACCCGGAATAACTCGGTGCGGTGGGTGCTTGCCAGAGCTGAGCGCCATCTTTCGCTCGGAAGGCAGCGAGCACACCAGAGGGACTCCGGCAGTCATATCCCCCCTGGACAAAGATCAACCCCTCAGAAATCGCCGGGGCGCTGAGAGCCGCCATGGGAGCCTGAACTTTCCAGAGCACCGCTCCGGTCTTGGCGTCGAGTGCCATCAGTGAACCTGCTGCGGTGCCCACGGGAGGCGTGCCCTTCGGGAGGTTTGCTGACGGCGGGGAGGTCGCAATGGCGGAGCCGGATGGCCGGCCAGACGCGGCCGGTCCCCCGCACGCTGTGAATGCCAGAAGGGACGCAACCAACGCGGCGAATAGCCGCAGCCGCTTCGGATTGCGGTCTTGCCGATTGGAGCTGTCTCGACTCATCGGGCACCTCTGACCACCAGCCGCGAGTCTTCAGCCATCATGCGAAGGGATTTCGGTATGGATCCGGGTTCCACCTCCGCTGTCGCTCTCGACCTGGAGTTGGCCGCCCACTGCGGCCACCCGGTCCGAGAGTCCGCGCAAGCCGGTGCCGGCCGAGATGTCGGCGCCCCCCCCGTCCATCGTCAGCAATTTCCAGTACGACCCTGTCGGTGACCCGTTGCAGCGAGACGCAGATATGGGTGGCGCGGGAGTGCTTCACGGCGTTTGTGATCGCCTCGGCGGCGACAAAATACAGCGTCGCTTCCAGTGACGGCGCCAGCCGGCCATCACACAGGTCGCCGCGGACCTCGACCTGAATCGGACTCCGCTCACAGAGTGACCGGATGGCGGGGATAAGTCCCGCCTCGGTGAGTATCGAGGGATGGATTCCCCGAGCCAGCTCACGAAGGTCGAATAGTGCTTGCTTGAGCGCCTCGGTATTCGCCTCCAGCAGCGCTGCCGTTTTCGGATCGGCGTGCTTGATCGCTTCGGCTTTGGTGACCTGGAGCGACAGCAAGAGGGTCACCAGCTGCTGCTGCGCACCATCGTGCAAATCTCGCTCGACGCGCTGGCGTTCCCGTTGCCCGGCGTCGACCAGGCGGGCACGTGATTGCTGCACCTCCTCAAGCTGGGCTCGCAGCTGCACCTGAAGACGAGCGTTCTCCAGCGCCATCCATACCCCGGCGGCTGCCGTGTCCACGAGCTGCGGTTCGTGTAGAAGCGAGGCGTCATAGATGAGAGCCGCAATCGGGTTGGTCGCGTCATCGAGAATGCTGACGGCGCGCTCGGAGCCGGGCGTCGGAAGGTCCAACGGCCGTCCCTCAAGGTCGGCGAACGAGTCGAGGGCGGGAACCCAGTAGGCAACTCTCAATGAGGGGTCGTGAAGCGCTTGCGCCAGTGCCGACTGCAGCTGCTCTGGGAGGAGCCCGCTCGACAGCTTTACGACGAGGGATGCGACCGACGTCATGTCCAGGCCAGATCGAAGCAGGCCGACCAGAAACCCAATCGGCAGAGCTGCTAAGAGCAGCGGAGACACCGTTGCGAGCGTCGGGATCACTGAACTGACCGGTCCTGACTGAGGCTTTCCAATGATCGGAACCAACAGGTTCATGAGCGTCCATGGCAGCAGCGCAAAGGTGATAGGCGCGAGCGCCCATAAGACGGGTGAAAGGGATCTCCGCCTTGCGAGTCCGCCAAGCAGCCATCGACGCAGGATCAGTGCGATGGCGAGTACAGGGCTGGCCACATAGAGGAGACTGGCAATCTGCGGTGCATACCAGACCGGCAGCGATTGGTCTAGACCATATCCGCCTGGAGCCTCCAGCACGCCGATCAGCGGCACAAACACATAGAGCGACGTCACCAGCCAACGACTCAGCCTCGAGGTCAGGTGGCCCCCCGGAAATGCCAGGAGCAGTTGGAAGAGCATGGCCACCCAAAGGGAGCCCAGAGACAGGAATAGACCCGGCCGCGGGGGGCCCCAGTTGAACAGCGCATTTTCGATCTCCCGACTGATCGGGGACTGAAATGCGGGGTGCGGCCCGACGCCTATCAGCAGACCGAAGCCGACTCCAACCATCAGCACACCAACTCGGTTCCTCGGCCGTAACCACCACGCGATCAGACCGGCGGTAGCGAAGGCTGAACCGGGCAGGGCGTATTTCAGCCAGTAAGTCGGTGGGCTGGCGGCCAGGCCGGGGAAGTGCAAGGGGTTTGACACATAGGCGACCCAAATCAGAACCACCACGGCCAGGATGCCGGCCTGGATGGCTCGCCGCAGCCCCCCAATCACGAATTACCGAGACCCATGAGAGCTCACCCCTCGAGCATCACGACGAACGGAGGTAATTGAGCACCGCCAGCACACGTCGGTGATGGGCTGTGGCCGGCTCCAATCCGAGTTTGGAGTAGATGGTGCCGATATGGGCTTCGAGCGTTTTGGGGCTGATCTTCAGCGTTGAGGCGATCGCATCGTTGGATCGGCCCTCCGCCATCTGGGCGAGGACCGATCGTTCGCGATCGGTCAGGTCGTCGATCAGGTCACGCGATCGCTTCCGGCCCAGCAGCTGCGAGACCACAAGGGGATCGACCGCCGACCCGCCGTTGCCAACGCGGCGGACCGCGTCGAGGAACTCGCTCAGGTCTCCGACACGGTCCTTGAGCAGGTAGCCAACCCGCTCCGGGCTCTGGCCAAGAAGCTCGAGAGCGTGGTGGCTCTCGACGTGGTGGGAAAGCAGGAGCACGCTCACCTGGGGGTGCTGGTGTCGGATCCGTTTGGCGGCGACGAGCCCTTCATCGGTCTGGGTCGGTGGCATGCGAATGTCCAGGATCACGAGCGACGGACGCTGGGCGGCCACCAGCTGCTCCAGGTGTTCGGCGTTGGACGCCTGGCCGACAACGTCGAAGCCGGCGCCTTCGAGCAGCCTGGCCAGCCCCTCCCGAAACAAGACAGAGTCGTCGGCAATGATTACCCGCAAGGCACCTCGGCATGAATGGTCGTACCACCTGCGTGGTCGCTCTTGACGACGAGGTGTCCACCCACGGCAGCAACCCGGTCGGTCAGCCCGCGAAGGCCAGAACCCACGGAAAGGTCAGCGCCGCCCACGCCATCGTCGGAAATCTCAACGATCGCGAGTCCTAAGCGGCGGCCGATAGAAACGCACATGCGACGCCCCTTCGAATGTTTCACAGCGTTGGTGATCGCCTCGGAGACGACAAAGTACAGCGCTGCCTCGAGTGGCGGCGCAAGCCGGACATCGCCCAGTTCCTCCGTCACCTCGACCGGCATTGGGCATCGTTCGGTGAGAGACCTGATCGCAGGAACCAATCCGGCCTGGGTAAGGATCGTCGGATGTATGCCGCGCGCCAGCTCGCGCAGCTCCTGTAAAGCCTGCTTGAGCGCCGCCATGTTTGCGTCGACCAGCTCTGCCGTTTCCAGATCGGAGTTCCGCAGCGCCTCTGTTTTCGTTACCTGCATCGACAACAGCAACGTCACCAACTGCTGCTGAGCGCCATCGTGAAGGTCTCGCTCGACCCGCTGCCGCTCACTGTCGGCGGCCTCGACCAGGCGCGCCCGCGACTGCCGCACCTCCTCCAGCTGCGCGCGAAGCTGTACTTGAAGACGTGCGTTCTCCAGAGCCAAGCGCACCGCGGCGGCTGCTGCATCCACCAGCTGGCCTTCATGCACGAGAGAGGAGTCATAGACAAGCGCGGCAACCGGGCGGGACGCATCACCGAGAACGCTCACGGCTCGCTCCGAGTCCGCGGTCGGAAGCTCGATACGCCGGCCTTCGAGGTCTGCGAACCACTCCTGGGTCGGCAGCCAGTACGCGACCTCGAGCGAAGGGTCATGGAGGGCCTGTGCGAGCGCCGGTTGAAGCCGTTCAGGAGCGAGCCCGCCCGACAGCTTGACGACCAGATCGCCGACCGATGACATGTCCAGTCCAGACCTCAGCAGACCGACCAGGAATCCGGCCGGAAGGGCCACGAGGAAGAGTGGGAAAACGGTGGCCAGCCCAAGCAGCGGTATTGGCGTGATCAGTACCCCCAGGACCGCTGCCGCAGAAAGGAGGAAAAAGATAGTGATCGGGACCATCGGCCAGAAGAGCGGTGACATCGATCGACGCCGGGCGCGCCCGCCCAGGAACCACCGGCGGATCACCAGCCCTGAACCGATAACCAGGCAGACGAGGTAGATCAAACCTGCAGGGGTCTTCATGTCAAAGACCGGCTGGCCGATAGGTCTCAGCAGTGGGTAGCCAGCGACCGCGACCGCCAGGACAGCCGCAAGCGGTACGACTGCATAGAACGATCCGACCACCGCGCGATCGACTCGGGAGACAAGTCGTCCCCCGGGAAAGGCCAGCAGGAGCTGCAAGAACACGACGGCCCACAGGGGGCTGACGAAATGCAACCCGACCTCCAATGGGACCGAGACCTGGCCAACCCACTGCTGCAGAGCGGCATTTCGGGTCAGCAGGCCGACCCCGACGCCGATCATGAGAAAGCCAACTCGATTGCGAGGTCGGAGTGACTGGGCAACGAGCCCCGCGAGGACAAAGGAGGACCCGGGCACGACGTCGAGCACCGCGTACCACCCGCGCGAAGGCCCTGGGACGATGCGCCCAGGGAGGGACTGGAATTTCACCTCGGAGATGCACGCCAACGCGATGATGCCCAGCGCGCCCACCTGGATGAGGCGACGCTGGACCTTGGTCATGCTCCGAGTAGAGCCTTGAGGCTGTCAGCGGAAAGATCCGCTTTGGTTATGAAACCTAGCGCACCGCAGCCGTAAAGGCGAGGGCCGTAGTCGGTGGCGTCACGACTGGATACGAGGAGAACGGCCGGAGGTCCCGGCTCCGAACTCAACGTTGTGGCGACGGCGAACCCGTCAAGGTCAGGCAGCTGGATGTCGAGGAGCACGAGGTCTGGTTTCAGCCGCCGCGACTCGCTCAGCGCTTCCTTTCCGGTCCCAGCCTCCCCAACTACCTCCCGGCCGATTTCATGGAGAAGACGGCTGGCAAGCCGGCGGAAGGGCTCGTGATCATCGACGACGAGCACACGTTCGGGCATGCCCGCATCATCGCACCGCCGATGTCAGGCGGGGAGGGGGCTAACCCCTACTCTGCTGACCGTGGAAGGGCTTGCTTCGGAGGCCGGTCATCCGAAAGAAGGAGTCGCTGCAGGGTGAAGGCAATCCAATCGCGGTAGCGTTTCGCAGACCACCGACGTTCCTCGACGAGCAGATCGTAGACGGCCTGGGAGTTCACCGTCCACAGGATGTCGCGGGCCTCCTCGACAGAGAGTCCAGAACGCAGGGCGCTACGCTGCGCCAGCAGCCGGGGTAGGTTGCTCATCCCTTCGAGTCGTTCAGTTTCGAGCCGCCGCCAGAGGTCGGCGAGCTCGGCATCGCTGGAGGCTGCCTGCTGGAGCACGCGAAGCAGCGGTCCTACCCGTGCGTGGATTCCTGGCTGGGTCGCAGCATAAAGCTCCAGTTGCCGGCGCGGGTCTGGCTCGTCGATGATCGCCCTGATCGCCGGCCGCTCCTCGACCGGGACTGCCGCGCGAGCAGCGCCGCCGGCCACTGCGGCCTCAATGACCGCCTTGAACAGGCCCGACTTGCTCCCGAAGGCGCGGTAGACGGTTTCGACGACGACGCCGGCAGCCTCGGCAATCTTCGCAATCCCCGCCGCTGTGTAGCCCTGCTCCTCGAAGACGCCGCGGGCGGCGGTCGCGATGTCCAGGCGGGTCTGTGCGGCTTGGGCGCGACGCCGGCTGGAATCGTAACGGCGACGGGGCTTGACAGGCCTAGGCATTCAGTAGAATAATCATGACTTGAACTAAGTAGCGCTCTACTTAATTGTACTTCAGTTAGTTGGGTCCCGGAAGAGGCCCGGAGGAGGGAGTCATGTCAGTGGACATCAAGGAAATCGCGCGCCGAACTCTTACTGAGATCATGCCGAACGCCGATGTTGCCGCCCTAACCGAGGTCGTGCACCCGAACTGCGTCAATCACGAGGCGCCGCCCGGCACTCCAGAAGGACTCGAAGGCATGAAGCAAACGATGCTCTGGCTAAGGCAGGTGTTCTCAGACCTGCGCTGGGAGATCCATAAGGTTGTCGGCGAGGGGGACACGGTGGCCGTTTATTGCACACTCCACGGACGGCAGACCGGCGAGTTGATGGGGGTGCCTCCGACGAACCGCTCAGTCGCATTTCGTCAGATGCATCTCGTCCGATTTCAGGACGGCAAATCGATTGAACACTGGGCGGTCCGCGACGACCTGACGTTGATGCGCCAGCTCGGCATGGTTCCGGCTACGCACAGGAAGTAGGCTAAGACTCGGTCTGGACGCCCAAACGCTACGAGCACCGGTGCCGCTTTCGTCGTTCATCGGCCGAAAGAAGGAGCTTGCCGAACTTCGACGCCTGTTTCCGCACACTCGCGTGCTCACGCTGCTTGGATCAGGCGGCACAGGCAAGACTCGACTCGCGATCGAGTTTGCCCGCCGGCAGGCGGCTCGCTTTCCCGACGGCGTGATACTGGTCGAACTCGGTGCCGTGATTGACGCAACGATGGTGGCGGATGCCATGGCTCGATCGGTTGGCATCCTGCTTGTCGGCGACGACCCTCTGGCGACCTTGAAGCGGAGGCTCTGCGACAAACGCGCGCTGCTCATCATCGACAACTGCGAGCATGTTGTCGCCGCAGCGGCCGACACTTTGGCCGCGCTCCTGCCGGCGAGCCCAACAGTGGCAGTCCTGGCGACGAGCCGGGAGCGTTTGAATCTGGAAGGGGAAACTTCCTGGCGGGTTCCGCCGATGGGATTGCCCGCTGCAACCGCCTCCCCTGAGGCATCAGGCAACGCGGACGCGGTGCGGCTCTTCGTCGAGCGTGCCCGCAGCGTGCGGCCGGGCTTCAGTCTGGATGCGACCAATGCTCCCGTTATCGCCGCGATTTGCCGGCGCCTTGACGGCATCCCGCTCGCGATCGAGCTAGCGGCTTCGCGCATGACCATTCTCACCCCTGGGGACATCCTGTCGCGGCTCGATGATCGATTTGCGCTTCTAACGGGCGGCAGCCGCGGCGCGGCCGCCCGGCACCAGACCCTTCGTGCCACCGTTGACTGGAGCTACGACCTACTCAGCACCACTGACAAGATCCTGCTGCATTGCGTCTCGATCTTTGCTGGTGACTTCACCCTGGACGCTACTGAGGCGGTCTGTACGCTTCCGCGCCTTGATCCCAATGATGTCGTGGAAGGCCTGGCCCGGCTTGTTGATCGATCGATGCTGCAGGTGCATGCGGACGATGCCGGCGTGATGCGCTATCACCTACTCGACACGATCCGGGAGTACGTAATCAAGAAGCTTTCACCGTCGGATGTCGAAAGCCTGCGCGATCGCCACTTATCCTTCTATATGCGGCTCGCGCACGCGGCCTGGGAGCGCGGCCTGACACGAGGGACCATTCCGGAACGTCGCCGGTTGTGGCGCGAGATTGCCGATGTGCGGGGAGCGCTGGACTGGAGCGGCCGCACTCCGGAGCAGCACCTCGCACTTGCCACCTACCTCTACGGACTGTGGTGGATGTTCTCTCCAACCGAAGGGTTGCGTCATTTAGAGGAGGCGTTGGGACAAGCCTCCCCGGAGGTCTCCCTCACGCGCGGTCATGCGCTTCACTCGTGGTCGGCCCTGGCCGGCAGGTCGGGCTCCCTAGGCCCACAGGACCCGAGGTTGGAGGAATACATTCGGGTGTGCTTCCAGCTTGGAGACCCCTTCCTTCTGGCGACGCTAGCGCTCAGCGCCGGCTATGGAGCCGAGCGATCCATCGGCGAACTGGAGTACGCTCGGACTGCACTGAGCGAAGCCGTCAGTCGGTTTGAAGCCGCGCAAGCCGCACCATATCTGTCACTGGCCACTGGTTCGCTGGGCAGCGTCGAGATGCAGCTGGGCAACCACGAGGCGGCCCGCGGGCTGATGCAACGAGCCCTGGACGTGGCAATCGAAGCCGACGATCCGTACAACGCCGTGGGAGCTCGCTTTCACCTGGGCCACCTGGCACTCGAGGAGGGCCGCCTCGTCGACGCCAGGAGTCAGTTCCTTACCGCGCTGGGGCTCGCCGAGCCTGACGACCTCCCATCCATCGTCTATCTCGTGGAGGGGTTGGCATGCGCCGAAGCCAAGACCGATCCCGCCCATGCGCTGACCCTTTTCGCGGCGGCCGCCCGGATGCGGGACGAGTCTGCCACGCTGCTTGGCCCTCCCTGGGAGGCACGCGTTCGGCGAGGCATCGAGGAGGCGCGGAAAGGGGTCTCCGCCAGGGAGGCCGAGGGAGCCTGGACCACGGGCCATAGCATGTCGGCCGGCACGGTCCTATCGGACGTGCCCGGGCGCTACGCGAAAGGCAAACGGGCGGCGTCACCCGGCGGCCTCAGCCGGCGCGAACTGGAGATCGCGCGACTCGTGGCGACCGGCATGACGAATCGGGCCATTGCGGAGAGGCTCTTCCTGGCCGAGCGAACGGTGGAGAGCCACCTGGACCACATCATGGGAAAGCTCGATCTCGCGACCCGTACTGAGCTGGCCAGCTGGCTGATCGAACTCGGCCCTCGGGCAGCGCCGGCCGGTTCCCCGAAGTAGCCGCACAGTTTTTTCCGTACTTTCCACGATTTCCCTCACGGCGCCGCGCCCTAGGCTGCGCGGCATGAACACCACAACATCGATCACGAGGTTGGCGGCGATCGGGCGTCGAGTGCTTCGGGAGCTGTGGAAAGCCTGGTGCAATGGCTCTTATCCACACACCGCGTATTGGATCTGGTTCCCGCCGAGCAGCAGGAGCAACGGATGAGTCCCCAAAGCATGACCCTTCCGCTCCTCGAGAACATTCAGATGGTTCCCGTTTCAGACTCGATGTACCAGGTTCGGATCGAACCAACCCCGAAGCGGGTCCGCACCTTCATCGGTGGCATCGCGGTCGCTGACGGTGCGCGGGCCATGCTGATGCTGGAGACGGGACGGCTCCCCGTCTATTACTTCCCCAGCGAGGACGTTCGTCGCGATCTGTTGCGTCCCAGCGGCCACACTGTCGCATCCCCGCGCAAGGGTGAGGCAGTCTATTCGAGCATCGAGGTCGAAGGACACGTCATCGAGAATGCAGCCTGGCAATACCCGGCACCGCTCCAGGCCTGCGCCGACATCGCCGGCTACCTCGCCTTCCACTGGAACCTGATGGACGCCTGGTTGGAGGAAGACGAAGAAGTCTTCGTCCACGCCCGAAATCCATACGGGAGGGTCGATGTCCTGGAAAGCTCGCGGCACGTCCAGGTGGTCATCGGCGGCGAGACGGTCGCCGACACCAGGCGCGCACGGTTTCTGTTTGAAACCGGCCTCCCTACCCGTTACTACATCCCGAAGTTGGACATCCGCATGGACCGACTACGGCCTTCTGAAACGCGGACCGCGTGCCCATACAAGGGGCGGACCACCGCCTACTGGACCGCCACTGCCGGCACGAATACCGGCAAGGACGTCGCGTGGAGCTACGGCGCGCCGGTCCCGGAGTGCGCGAAGATCGCCAACCTGGTGGCCTTCTTCAACGAGCGGGTCGACGCGACCTATGTGGACGGCGTTAAGCAAGACCGGCCGACCACGCCCTGGTCGTAAGAATGAGCGTGGCGCTCGTCCGTCCAGCGCCTCCCCGGTCGCGGGAGGGGCCACCGTGTTGTACCAGGGTCAAGTGATGACGGTCGGCCGCCCAGGCTGGTCGTCGGCACCGCCTGTCTTCGCGAATTTCAGTACTGGCGTTCCGTACTTCCCCGATGTCGGCGTGTCTTTCCAGTCCTAGTCTCGCGCCATCGACCAGCGACCTGGCTGGCGAGAAGGAGTGAGATGTCGAGAGCACTGCGCGTCCTGGGCGTCTTCGCCCATCCCGATGACGAGGTGCTCTGCGCGGGCGGGACGCTGGCCCGCTATGCCGCTGGTGGGGCTGAGGTCATGGTGGTTTCGGCGACTCACGGCGAAGCTGGACAGATTCTGGATTCCTGCGTGGCAACCCGTGCGACGCTGGGACGGGTTCGTGAGCGGGAGTTGCGAGACGCCTGCGGATGGGTAGGTGTCCAGCACGTCCGTTGCCTGGATTACCTCGATGGCAGCCTCCGCGCCGCGGACCGCCGGGCGCTCACGGCCGACGTTGCAGCCATTGCGGATGATTTCCGGCCCGACGTTGCCATCACGTTCGGTGAGGATGGCGCCTACGGGCATCCCGATCATGTCGTCATCGGCGAGGTCACCACTGCTGTTTGCCGGACCCGACGCCTGTACCACTGCCATTTCCCACAGAGCGGCGTCAGGCTGTCCATGGGCCTGGCCACCTGGCTTGTCCAGCTCGGGGTCCCATTCACCGGCTCCGAGGAATTCGCCCACGCGCTGTGCGTCCTCGCCTCGGAGGCGACGATGATGCGCCTGGCTCGCGATACGGTGAAGGTCGCCTGGTACCCGTCCGGCGCTCGGATCGTCGAGGCTCAAGAGGCGGCCAGGAGTCTGCATTTCGTTCTAGCTGGACAGGTCGAGGTCGTCGGCCACAGCGATGGAAGCCGGCAGCTTGGCCCTGGTCAATTCTTCGGTGAGCTGGAGCTTGCCAATCGCCAGCGACACATGTTCACGGTGGTTGCTGTCGAAAGCACAACCTGCCTCGTGCTGTGGGACAGCGACCCCTCAATGCCCGCTTCGGACGGCGTGCGTTGTCTACCGGCGCCATTGGTCTGCTGCGACGCCACCGCCTGGATCGATCAAAAGATGCTGGCGCTCGCGGCCCACCGGACCCAGTTTCCGATTCGGCCAGAGATGTTTCCGCGGTCCCTGTTGCTGGATTTGTTCGGTCGTGAATATTTCGTGCCCGCGACAGCCCTGAAGCCCTTCAGGAGCCGCGACCTGGAACCGGCTGTTGAGCATAGGAGGGGGGCTAACCCCTACCCAAGAGTCGGCCCGGCCCCGATGCGCGCCGGTCCTTCGATGACTACGGTGGCGACGTGAGTCTTGACGTCGTGCGCAACGACCTCGGCGCCCTGCGGCGTTGGCCGGCCTCGGACTCCGTGGCGGTCATCCGTCCCGCCCGGGCCAGCAGCCTGGGCATTAGCCGCCTGGTTCGCATCAACGCCTATTGGTTCGGCCGCGGCGCTCACTGGCGAGCGATCCTGCTGTCGCTTTTATTCGCGGGTGCCACCCTGGTGGCGGGCAAAGGCGCAGTACTGCTCCAGGGGCAAGTGATGACGGCCGGCGGCGTCCTGGCGCTGCTCATGCCCATCATCGGCGGCTGGCTCAGCGATCGCACCGCCTCCCGCTGGGGACGGCGGCGGCCGTGGCTGGTCGTCGGCACTGCCGCCAACGTGGTCGGTCTCGGTCTGTTGGCGGTGGCGGCCACCCCGGCGCTCCTGTTGATCGCCTTTCTGCTGGTGCAGGCAAGCAACAACCTGGCCGAGGGTGCTTACGCGGGGGTGATCCCCGACATCATCCCGGCGGACGGACGGGGACAGGCTTCCAGCCTCCTCGGCGTCATGGAGCAGCTCGGCAGTGTCGTCGGCCTCGCCATGGTGGTGGGCGTTTACGCCTTACTCGGCCAGACTCGGATGGCGCTGATCGTGAGTTACGTGTTGCTGGCCGTCATGCTGGTCGCCGGTCTGGTGGTTGCTGTCACGGCGATCGACGAGCCCCCGGCGGCCCCGCGGGCCCCCTGGTGGCTGGCAACGCGACCCATCGCCGGCACCTCAACGGCGCCCCGGACCAGGTTGCTGGGCGACTTGCTGGCGCCCTTCAAGCACAACGACTTCCTGTGGGTCTTCGCCACGCGAGCCCTCGTGACCCTGGGGCTGGTCATCACGGTCGGCGTGATGCCGTACTACTTCGCCGACTTGGTCGGATTGCCGAACCCGACGATGGCCAGCGCGGCATTCGGGTTGATGGTGGTTCTGGCGGCCGTGGCGTCGGCGCTGTGGAGCGGCAAGAGGTCCGACCGGGCGGGCCGCCGCAAGCGATACGTGTTCTTCTCCGGCGGACTGCAGGCGGTCGTTGCCGTGGTGCTGGTCTTTGGTCTGCCACGGTCCCTGCCGCTTATCTTCGGCCTCGGTCTCGTGTATGGGTTGGGCTTCGGCGCGTACACCGCCGTCGATTGGGCGCTGGCCTGCGACGTGCTGCCGGACCGGAAGGGCGCGGCCGGCAAGGACATGGGGCTGTGGCACGCATCCCTGACCGTCCCCACCGTGGTCGGGCCGGCCCTACTCGCGCTGCTGCTGTCCTACCTCGAGCAATCTGGGCACTCAGTTCTGGTGGTCCCCACGGGCGGGCACCTTGGATTTCGGGTCGGGTTCGGAATCGCGGCGCTGGTATACATCCTCGGGACCCTCCTGGTCACGCGAATCAGAGGAACCAGGTGAGGGGTCACCCATCTCGCAGACACCATTACCAACGTTTGTCTCCGCGCGTTACTGCCGACAACTCGACTTGGCTGTAGATAAAGGAGGAACCAGAACCATGACTAGACGACTCTTCTCCGTTGCCGCAGCAGGCCTCTGTTCGATCGTGTTGGCGGGGAGCGCCCTCGCCCAGGGTTTCGGCCCGCCGCCGGGCCACTCTCAGTCGACTGACACCAGCGCCTTTGCCGACCTGATGGACAGCACCGGCTCGATCCACGCAAATTCTAGTGTCGATCGCGGGATGCAGGCGTTCAAGGCGAAGCAGACTTCGGGGCCACCAATCGTCATGGGTCCCGCGACGATGCTCAATCTGGAAGTCGACGTCCCGAATGGATTTGCTTTCGGCTGCTGGATCATTCCTGACTCAGCCTTTACGGTCAGTGGCGATCTGTCGAGCGCGACGCTGGCGACCACAGTGACGCCGGGCGTCAGCGAGTGTCCCGGTCCGCCTCTGTCGGGGGCAACGGGCGCCCGCCCGGGTCTCGAGGCGCTATCGCTCCAGTCGCTGCAGGAGGGACCCCCTGGGAGCTTCGGCTTCATCGGGCCGGTTCAGATCAGCCTGACGTGGACGTTCCTGGGGGCCGTCGCTAAATCACGCTTCACCAGCAACGAAAGCTGCGCCGGCTTTATCTCCAATGTGGAGGGAAGCGATCAGCATGCCTTCGCCAATGCCACGGCGACGCTGTCGGCGACGATCGCAACATTCCAGCCGCCGACGAAGGGGGTGCCCCCAGCAGCGGGACCACCGGTCGTCCTCAGCAATACGTCGCTGACCAGCGATTTCGCCTCGATCGATCAGTTTTCGATGGACCAGGTCGTGTCGGGATCACTGAGCCCGGCGTGCAACCCATTCGTCAAGTAGACGGGAAGGACTAGCGAGGGAGGGCCAGCCTTGCTGGCCCTCTTCCTCAGAAGTGACTGTGTATCGGTTTGGTCGGCTCGGTCTGACTCTAGCCATCTTGTGGGCCGGCTGCGTGGCGATATCCGCCCTCAGTGGTTGGGTGGATGCGTTTGTTCACATTCGGGCGCTCCGTATACTGGTCCTCGGCACAGGTATCGTCGGGGCGCTTCCGCTATTCTTCGCCGTGACACCGGGCTTCACGGGCCCCCCTTTCATCTGGTCGGCTGGATTATTTTCGTTTGCGGTGATCCTGCTCTCCCAGACGGTCCTATCCCTGTTCCTCGCCCACCCATTCTTCGGGAGCTTTGTCATGGCAGCGGGTGTGGCGATCCTGCTCGCACTTTTCTGCGTCTGGCTGGGCAGGGTGCTCTGGAGAGCAATCAGGTCGTGGGCTCGTAGTTCGCTCAACCTTCGGATTTAGACGGCAGTTTCATCGAGGTCACCCAGTCGGCCACCTGCCAGCGGGAGTTGAAGCCGAGCTTGTCGCAGATGTTCTTGACATGGCTCTCGACCGTGCGTTCTGACAGGTGGAGGCGTTCAGCAATAGCCTTGTTCGAGAGCCCTTCAGCGACTCTGGCCGCAATCTCGCGCTCTCGGGTCGAGAGTGGACTTTTTGCCGCCGCTGAGTGGCGTACCCCGTCGAGCAGCTGAACGGCGCGCTCTTCAAGTGGCTTCATCCCAAGCTTCCGGGCCGTTGCCAGCGCCGGCTCAATCAGCTCGATCGCGCGGCGGCTGTCTCCAGCCTGAGCCCGTCGTACCAGCATCTCCGCGTAGGCGACCTGGGTATAAGCGATGAACGGGATGGCTCCCATGCGGCGCTTCATTACCAGGGCCGCCTCGAAGTGTCGTTGCGCCGCGTCCCATTGCTCCATCGTCGTGGCCAGCATCCCAAGGTAGCGAGCGGCCGAACCCCAGCAGACATACTGGCCGGCGCCCGATGCCACGTTCCGAGCGGCATACGGAACGAGCGCCCGGTAGAGTACCGCCGCATGCTGCCGCTCCCCCAGCTCGGCCGCGGCTTCGGCGGCGGCCGCGACGTCGGCCATCCAGGCGATGTGCGCATTCTGGACACCCCCGGTCATTGCCTGATTCAGGGACAACCTGGCTTCATCACGCCTGCCGCTTGCGACGAGGCCCCGCGCCGTCTGGGCCCGCGCCGTGAGCGGTGGCATCTTGTCAGCCATCGGTTGAAACACGGCGATCGCCTCGTCGATGCCGCCCAGCACGAAGCGGAGCGCGGCCCACTGGGCCAAATACATGAGTTCTCCGGCGGCATGGCGGCCGCGACGGGCGACGGCGCGCGCATCCTCGGAGAGCGCGGCCGCCTCCGCAAATCGTCCGCCCAGAAAGGCGAGCGCCACACGAGCCATCATTGCTCGCCATTTCGCCAATGGTTCGCGCAACCGCTCTGCTCGTTGCAACGCGACGGCGATCTCCGATTCCGCCTTTTCGACCTCGCCGAGTTCGATGAAGGCATCGATGCGCCAGTCGTGGCCCCACTGGGAAAGGCTTTCCCGCCCGCTCGATTGGGCCAACTCAAAGACGCGGTCGGCCAGGGCCAGCCGCTCCTCGAGGCCCGATGGGAGGGTACACGCCATTTGGCGGGCCTGGATGGCTGCGAACCTGGCGTCAGGATCCGGACTGGCTTCGGCGAGTTTCATCGCCTCGAGACTCGTCCGCGCGGCAGTCTCGCCCGCGCCCGCGCCCGCGAGCATTGCCGACACGGCCTGAAAGCTCAACACCTGGATTCGTAGCGAGGTGTCGTTAGGGGGCTGAGCCAGGACCGCCGCCCAGAGCTTGAGGATCGGATCGCTACCATACTCCGTGACGCCGCCGAAGTGCAGCACCAGTGCGGCCCGGGCGAGCATGTCCCGATCTCCCGCTCGCAACGCCAGTTTGGAAAGCTCGGTGGCCACCTCGATCGCGCGACCGACGTTGCCCGCACGGCAGTACGCCTCCGCCAGTTCGAGGAGCAGGGAGGCACGGCCAGGTTGCGCCCGCCCGCTTTCATCCATGGCGAGCCCGAGCTCAATGAGGCGGGCGGCCTCCTCGTAAGCCAGTTCGACGAAGGCTCGTCGACCAGCGGCAATCGCGTAACTGATCGCTTTCGGCCGGTGGCTCGCCTCCACGCCGGCAGCTTCGCTAAAGTGATAGGCGAGTTGGGCTAGCGGCCGGTCCGCCTTGTTCAGCTGGACATCTTCGAGCACGCTACCCACGCGTTGATGAAGTTGCGCCCGCCGCACGGTCGGGATGCTCTGATACACGGTGTCTCGTACGAGGCCATGAGCAAACGCGTGACGTCGATTGCGACGGGTGAGCAGCCCTACTCGGGTCGCCTCGTCCATCAGGTCGAGGAGCACCGGCGGCTCTTTTTCGACGGCCGACCCGAGCAGCTCCACGCCGAACTCATCGCCAATGACGGCGGCCGCTTCCAGGATGCTGCGGCACGGAGCCGGAAGGGCGTCAATGCGGCGGCGCAACACCGCGCCCACGCCCTCGGGCACCACACGAAGGACCGTGTGCACGCTGCTATCGATCTCGCCACCCATCTCTGTGAAGCTCCGGGCGACTTCGGCTATAAAAAACGGATTGCCACCGGTCTGGGCGAGAAGGCGATCGACGACCCCTGGCGAGGGATGGGCGTCAGTCAGCGCTCGGAGCAAGCTTGCGATTTCGGGTTCCGACAGGCCGCCAACCGGCACTAACTGCGTTTCGCCGCGGCGCACGAACTCGGCCAGCCCCCGGCGCAAGGGGTGGTCAGGGGCAAGCTCGCGGTCGCGATACGCACCCAAAATCATCATCGCCGCGCGCGGTACATTCCCGGCCAGCATCTCGAGAAGCAAGAGCGACGGGTCGTCAGCCCAGTGGAGGTCGTCGAGTATGAGCACCGTCGGCCGCCGCGTCGCTGCGTCCACGAGCAGCTGGGTAATGGTGTCGTAGATCTGGAAGCGCGACGCCGACTCGTCGCCAATGGATGGCGATGAGATGTCGGGATAAGAAGCGCGCAGCTGGGGTATGACCTGGAGCATATCGGCCAGCCCGGGCCCGGCCAGCCGAGCGAACTGTTCCGCGCCGATCTCCTTGAGCAGTGCCCTCAAGATCTCAACCCACGGCCAGTACGGTGGAGCGCCCTCGGCCAGTGTCGATCGCCCCCAAAAGACGGCTGCACCGTGCTGCTTGGCCAAAATGGCCAATTCCTCCGCCAGGCGTGTCTTGCCAATGCCTGGTTCACCGACGAGCAGGAACATTCCTCCCCGGCCCTCGATTGCGGCTGTAAGCCCGGCACGTAGCAACGTCAGCTCGGCGTCGCGGCCGACCAGGGCGCCGCGCGGACTCAGCGATTCCTGATCTGGAAGGCGCTTCACCGCTCTCACGACCTATCCTACGGGGCGGCGAAGGGGCCCCAATGGCTTCCCAGGAAGCGCATCAGAAGGGGAGCGTAAGGCTAGACGTAACGCGTTCCTCGTTGTAATAGATGATGGAGCTTTCCTCCTGGGAACTGCTCGACATCGCTGGTAGTCCCCGCAATCCTTGCGGAGAGCTGCATTTGGTCTGGCGGCTCTTGGCTCAAGAACGCTTCATGGCCGTGCCCGCTGCATCGCCGGTCACATTGCCCGAGCGGCGTGACCAAGTTATCCACAGGATTTTCAACCTCTTCTCAACCTGCGGATCACTAATTGTCAAGCGAACAACTCACTCCGTGGGCATGCCAACGCAGCCTATCGTCACTTAGGCGGCGTCCCACTAAAATCAAAGTAGGCTGCCGGGTCCACGATTAGAGGTGGTTTTGATGGAGCGCATGGAGTTTGTCACCATGGTCAAAATCCGACCCGGTTCGGGCCGGCATAAGAGCGACACCGGTGGATTCGACATGTCGGCCTGGCATGAACTCAAGGACGCCATCGAACGGATCGGTGGCCATGTCTACCTTGTGAAGAATGTGCTTGGCAATGATTACGACGTCCTCATGCTGGGGGACACCACGAGCGCGAAGACGCTTCACCAAATCGACGCGACGTGCAAAGCACAGGGGTACGAGGCGAAGACCCACCCCGCTATTGATGCGGAGGAGTACTCGGCTCTCGCCGAAGCGACGCTACACGTTCTGGACCTCCACCGCGCGGGCACCTGACCGGCCGGAGGGCCGACCGCGAAGCGCGTTTCCTGTCCCTTTAGGCGGCGTCGATCCGGTACTTTTCGATAAAGCCTGAGTCCAGATGCCACCCTAGCCCAGGTCCTTGCGGCAGGGGAAAGGTTTGGCTACTGGCAACGGGCCGATTAGCGAGCATCTGCCAGTAAATCGGATCCCGCTGGGGCGCAAAGCATTCAGCGTATGTCCCGTGGGGGATCGCCGCGAGGAGATGAAACGAGAGCTGCGATTCCTCGTGGTGTCCCATCTTCACGTCGTAGGTGGCGGCCATGCCCGCGACGCGGCGCCACTCGGTTGGACCACCGCCCCACGATGCGTCGAAGTTGCAGACATCAATCGCGCCATCCGCGATCAGGTCGCGCACACCCAGGCGCGAATACTCGCTCTGACCCGCGGCAACCGGGATGCCCGTGATCGCACGGACATCTTTCATCCCGCGTCGGTCGTTGTACCAGCGACATGGCTCTTCGAACCACCGCAGCCCGATGTCCGCGACGCGCTTTCCAAAGTCGATCGCCTCTCGGACCGTGTATCCCTGGTTGGCATCACAAATCAGCATGAAATCTGGACCGGCGTAGTCACGCACGACCCGCACCCGTCGTTCATCCTCCTCGGGCGCCCGTGCACCGACTTTGAACTTCATTCCACAGAAGCCCTGATCCAGGAAAAACCTCGCCTCGGCGCGCAGTTCATCGTCATCGTGCCCGTAGTAACCCCCGATCCCAATCACGGGTAGGGAGTCGCGATAGCCTCCCCAAAGCCGGTAGAGTGGCTGGCCGACCCGTTTCCCAAACGCATCCCACAGCGCACTGTCAATAGAGGCGATGGCCTGCATCGCCAGGCGGCGATCGCGCAGCTGATCGTACGTGGAAAAGAGCATCGCCTCCCAGGCGCCTTCGATATTCCTGGCGTCGCGGCCGATCACGGCGGGCGCGAGCTCTTCTTGAATCAGCCTGACCACCTCGACTTGCTCGAGGTCGGAGTCGGCGTTGTAGGCTTCGCCGACGATCCCGTCACTCGTTCTGATACGCGTGATTACGGTACAGCGAGCCTGCATCTGGTAGTAGCTACCACGGTAGGTGCGCTCGAGCGGGACACGGATCGGGATGGTTTCAACGGTCTCGATCTTGCTCATCCCCCCGCCTCTCCTCTTCGTCCGGCCAAGGACGGAATCGTATCCAGAAACGTTCCATCAAGGATAGTCACGCTCAATGGGTCAGTCAAGCAACGTTTGCTATAGCTCAGCCCGACGGCTAGTATTCTGCTGGAAACGTATTCAGCCGCCCGCCGAGCGGCCCAGAGAAGGAGGGCGTCATGCGCGTCGAAACCGTCGAGGCCATCCCGGTCAGCTACCCCGAACCGAACGATTTCGACGCGATCCGGCACCTCTGCCTGGTCAAGCTCACCGCCGACGACGGACAGGTTGGCTGGGGCGAGTCGATCACCCAGTTCCCCGAGGCCTCCTGGGCCACAAAGGCGATCATCGAGGGGTTCGCGCCGCTGATCGTGGGCCAGGATCCGGTCGAGACCGAGACGCTCTGGCGGGCGATGAAACAACAGGCATGGTGGTACGGCCACAACGGCGGGATCGCCTCGTACGCGGTGGCCGCCCTGGACATCGCGCTCTGGGACCTGAAGGGCAAAGCTCTCAAGCGCAGCGTGCTCGACCTCCTCGGTGGACCGGTGCACGAGCGGATCCCAGGGATCGCCTCGAGCCATGCCCATTACGAACAGATCCCGGCGATGGCCGAGGAGATCAAGGGCTGGTTGTCTACCGGGCTGCAGGGGGTGAAGGTCGGCTTTGGCAAGCGGGGCAACGCTCGGCTTGGCTACGAGCACGATCGGGATGTGGCCTTCGTGAAGGCGGTCCGGGAAGCGATCGGACCTGGCAAAAGCATCATGGTCGACCTCGGGATTGCCATCAAATGGGACGTGACGACGGCTATCGAGCGCACCCGCGCATTCGAGCAATACGACCTCGCCTGGATCGAAGAACCGCTCAGCGCCTGGGACCCCGAGGGCTACCGGAACCTGCGAGGGAAAACGACCACCCGCATGGCCTACGGCGAGCGTGAGTGGAACCTCGACGGGTACCAACGCATCCTGGACACCGGCACCGTCGACGTGGTCGGTGTTGATCCCGGGCGTGCCGAAGGGATCACCGGCTTCAAGAAAGTCTGCGAGCGGGTCGAATATTACCGCCGGCAGGCCAATGCGCACGCGTGGTCGTCAGCGATCGTCACCGCCGCCAGCCTGGCGATCTCGTTCAGCACCACGGCCTGCAAGGTCTTCGAGTTCAAGCCCCTGCGCAACCCGATGCAGCACGACCTGGTGACCAGGCCGTTCGAGCACGACAACGGCTGGGCGGTGCCGCCCAAAGGGCCGGGCCTCGGGATCGAGGTGATCGAGGAGGTCGTGGATCGGTACCGTAGCGAACGCGTCAAGGTGAAGGTTTAGAGGCAGCGGCGCGACAGCGATACGCGCCAACGGCGCGTCAGTACATCAGGAAGCCGCCGCTGACATTGATGGTGGCCCCGGTGATGAACCGGGCGTGATCGCTGGCGAGGAAGACGACCGTGCCGGCAATCTCCTCCGGCTCGGCCACCCGGCCGAGCGGTGTCGCCTTCGTCATCGACTCGAGCACCGCCGGGTTGAGCCCCTCCATCAGCATGCGGGTCCGGGCCTGGCCAGGCGAGACCGCGTTGACCGTGATCTGGTTTGGCCCGTAGGTGCGAGCCAGGCCGCGGGTCATCGACGTGATGCCGCCCTTGGAGGCGGCGTAGACCACCGAACCGCCGAATCCGCCAGTCCACCAGCCCTGCGACGTGAAGGTGATGATGCGGCCGCCCCGACCCTGCTCGACCATCGAGCGAGCCGCGGCCCGGCAGAGGAAAAAGGCCGCCTTCAGATTGGTGTCGATCTGGAAGTCCCAATCGTCCTCGGTGATTTCATCCACGCTCGTGCGGCGCCGCAAGACGGCCGCGAGGTGCGCCAGCACGTAGAGCGAGCCGAGCTCATCGCGGGCGCGCCGAATCAGGCCTTCGTGTCCAGCGATGTGCGTCATGTCCGCGGCAACCGCCACATGACCCTCCCCATCGAGCTCCGGCAGGACGCTGTCGGCCGCCGCCTGCTCCAGGTCAACAACCATGACCCGGGCGCCGGTCGTGGAGAAGGCTTTGGCGACTTCCTTGCCGATGCCGCCTGCCGCTCCGGTCACCATGACGCCCTTGCCCTCGAGACCCGCGCCAACACTCCAGGTCATTGCTGATCTCCCACCGACGACGGCGGCGGAATCACCGTCCGCTCGGTGACGAAGTACACTTGGTTGCCGCCCAGGAATTTGGGGCGGTCCTGGCCCAGGAGACCCTTGACCGGATTTGCTTCGAAGCCGGCCCGGGCGTCCTCGACGCTGTCGAACCACAGCTCACCGATGCCGTCCCACTCGCGATCGGGTCCCGCTTCAACCACCGGGTTGAACCGGAGGCCTCGCAAATTCTTGATCTGGCGGACGATTTCCATGTGCGGTCCCATCCAGTGAGCATGGAATTCCTCGATCGACATCCCCTCCTTGCGTTTGACGAGGCTGACCCGCTTGATCATCTGGTACCTCCAGCCCCCACGATCCCTGACCCGGTCATCATCGAGCGGTGTGGCCACCATCCACGTTGAGCACATGGCCGGTGACCATTGCTGAGGCCGATGATGCGAGGAAGACGGCCGCTCCAACGATGTCCGGAGCTTCGCCCAGTCGCCCCAGCGGAATGTTGCCCAGAAAGTAATCGAGCACGGCTGGGTTTCGCTCGATCGCGGTCGCGACCAGCGGTGTTCTGAAGTGGGTGGGGGAGATGGCGTTGATTCGGATCCCGTAGCTCGCCCATTCGATCGCCAGGCAGCGCGTCAGCGCGATCACCCCTCCTTTGCTGGCTGCATAGTTCGCGTTCCCGGTCGTCAGGCCGACCTGGCCGGCGACCGATGCCATGTTGATGATGCTCCCCGCGGCCTGCCGCTCGATCATGTGCTTGCCCACGGCCTGGTCGAAGAGCCAGACGCCTCGCAGATTGACCGCGATCACGCGGTCCCACTGGCCGATCGTCATCGTTTCCGCCGGGCTCCGATCGCCGATGCCGGCGTTGGCGACCAGGACGTCGATCTTGCCGAACGTCTCCAGCGCCTGTTTCACGGCCGCCTCCGCCTGGTCTTCCTTCGACACGTCGCACTGGACTGGGATAGCCTGACCACCGGCCCGGCTGATGCCGTCCGCCACGTCATGAGCCGCCTTCTGGTCGATGTCAATCACGCAGACGGTTGCGCCGTACGCGGCGAGCCCTTCGCAGATCGCCCGGCCCAGTCCCTGGCCGCCCCCGGTGACCACGGCGACCGATCCCTGCAGGTCGAAGATGTTCCTCATAACTGGAGGCTCTGCGTCTGTCCGCCCCACGCGGTGGTCCAGCGGTCCAGCGCCACCGCCCCAATGGTGACGAGCCCCACGAAGATGAGCTGCGCGAATGCGCCAACCCCGAGCAGTGAGAGCCCATTGCTCAGCAGCGAGAGGAAGAACGCCCCGATGAGCGTCCCGAGCACGGTGCCGCGCCCACCCGAGAGGCTTGCCCCTCCGATGATGACCGCCGCAAACACAGGGAAGGTCAGGTTGGTTCCGGCGTTGGGAGTGGTGGAGCCGATGAACGAGAAATCCAGGATGCCGGCCAGCGCCGCGCACGCCCCGGCGATGGCGAACACCCAGAACTTGTAGCGCCGGATAGGGAGGGCCGCGACCCGCGCCGCTTGCAGGTTGCCCCCGATCGCGGCGAGCCGGAAGCCGAACAGCGTCCCGTGGAGCAGGAAACCGATGATGGCCGCCACGGCCGCCAGCCAGGCGATCTGGATCGGGATCCCAAACGACAGCCCCAGCCCGCCCAGCGGCAGCTCCAGCCCGCCGAGCGCTTCGAATACCGGGAAGCCAGGCAGCCTGCTCGGCGGATTGATGCTCTGGGAATTGCTGATCAGGAAGCTGACGCCCTGGACGAGGCTGAGCATGCCGAGGGTGGTGATGAACGATGGAACCCGGACAACCGTGGTGATCCAGGCGTTGACCACCCCGATGACGACCCCCACGAGCAGGCCGGCGGCCAGTGCCACCACCAGCGGGGTTCCGTGCATCCAGAGGAGACCGAAGCTCATCGCGGCGAGGCCGTAGGTGGCTCCGACCGACAGGTCAAGCTCACCCGATACCAGGACCAGGGTCTCCCCGAAGGCGACGATGGTGAACGTACTCATCGATCGAAGCAGACCGATGAGGTTGACTGGGGTCAGGAAGAAGCCGTTGATGGCCGTGAACACGATCATCGTCACCGCGATCGCGGCGATGAGTCCGCTGAGGCGGCGCAGAAAAATCCCCCTCAGGACGCTCAGCCAGTCGGCGGGGCGTTTGCCCAGGATCCTTCGGGCACCTTCTGGCGGCACGGCCCGTCCGAGCCTGGCTTTCAGGCCTGCGACACCCGCGGCCCGGCCCCCGTCATCTTCGCCAGCTGGGCGGCGAGGTCCTGCACGCTTCCCGCCGTGGCCACCTCGAATGGGTCGGACAAATGTCCCCGACTCATCACCCGCACCCGCTGGCCGAGGTCAAACACCTCGGGCACCTCGGTGCAATAGGCGAACACGGCGTTCCCGTCCCGCGCGAACTGGCGAAGCTGGTGATAGATCTCGGCCTTGGTGCCGAGATCCACGCCCCGGGTCGGCTCTTCGATGACCACGAGCCGGGGCTTCTTGGCGCTGGCCGACCCAACGGCGACCTTCTGCTGGTTGCCGCCGCTCAAGGTGCCGACGGGCTGGCCGGGAGAGCGCGCCTTGATCTGGAACTGAGCGATGAGCTGCCGGCCGAGCGCGTACAGGCGGCTGGTGAGGAGTCGTCCAAAGCGCGACGCGATCGCCGGGATGCCAAGGCGCGCGGTCAGGTTGGCGGCGATCGAAAAGTTCGGAAAGAGCCCGGCTCGTCGATCGGCGGGCACATAGGCCAGCAAAGCCCCGATCGCCTCGGCCTCACGCCGCCCGGCGACCTCGCGGACGCCGTGGGCCGGTTCCAGGCCGGCGACCGACTGCAACAGCTCACGAGCACCTGAGCCCTCGACACCCATCACCGTAAGAATCTCACCTGGATGCAGGACGACCTCGACATCTCGGAAGCGTCGTAACCGGTGCGTCCAGCCAGCCAGCCTGAGCAGCACCTCGTCGCCCCCTTGGCGATCTTGTCCCCCGGGTTTGATGGTCTCCGAAGTCCCGGGCTCCTGGCCGACGACCAGCTCGCGGGCGAGGCGGTCCTCGGTCAGGGAGCTGCCGGCCAGCATCGCCCCACACTCTCCTTCGCGGACGACGGCAACCCGGTCAGAGTAGTGAACGAGCTCCCGAAGGCGGTGCGAGACGAGGATGACGATCCGATTCGTCTGCTCTCTCATCCTGAGGATGTGCCCGAAGAGCTGTTCCGATTCCTGGTCGGTCAATGCTGAGTTCGGTTCATCGAAGAGGAAGAGGCGTGCGTCGCGCAGCAGCGCTCGGGCGATCTCGGTGAGTTGCCAGACTACGAGTGAGCACGATTCCAGCGGACGGTCCGCGACCCGTTGGAGGTTGAGCTCTGACAGGACCTGGCGTTCTTGACCCGTCGCCCGAGGCCGGAGCGGTCCGCCGCTCCCGCGTTTCAGTAGAAGGTTTTCCGCGACGGTCAGGTTGGGAAACAGCTGAGGCTCCTGGTGGACGACCGCGACGCTCCCCCGCCGGTCGGCGAGCGGCCAGGGAACCCCATCCAGCAGGATTTCGCCGTCGTCTGGTGTCTCCTCTCCCCCGAGAATTCGCACCAGGGTGCTCTTGCCGGCGCCGTTCGGGCCGGCGATTCCGAGGACCTCGCCGGCCCGGGCGGTGAGCCCGAGCCCGCGCAGGGCCTGCGTCTCACCGTAGCGCTTCCTGACTCCTCGGACCTCGAGGGACGTCACGACCGGCCGGCTCTGCGCGGTCAGGCGCCCAGCGCGATCTCCTGGGCCAGTCGGGCCTTGACGTCAGCCACGTTGCTCGGCGTGACGACCGTCGGCTGCACGTAGGCGTACTGACCCGACGGGACGGTGCCCTTGAGCAGGAACGCCGCGCACCCCCTGACGAAGCCCGCCGATTGCTCGTCATACCGCTGGTCGACGGTGGCCATCACGTCGCCACTCGTCACCTCATCGAGGTACGTCGTGTCGACGTTGTACCCGATGGTGTTGATTTTACCCTTGAGCCCGCGGTCCTTGATCAGCTTGCCGATGGTCTTGGCGCCCCAATCGGAGTCGAAGTACAGGTCGACGTTCGGGTGGCCGTTCATAAAGGCCGCCACCTGGGAGTAGATGCCGGCCGGATCGTAACCGGTTGAGAGAGCGTTCGTCGGCGTGCCGACGAACTGAAGGTCGGAAAAGGCCTGCTTCATTGTGTCCATCCACCCCTGCATGCGACCTTGCGCCCAGGGAGCGGTCGTGTCGCCGGTCACCAACGCGGCGACGTGCGGGGTCACATTGTGATCCTTCAGCCACTGAATCGAGTACTGCCCGGACACCTGCCCCATCTGGTACTGCCCGCTAGGCGGGAACGAGTCGTTGGCCCCGTTGTAGGCGAACCGATGCGAGTCGGGGCTATCCGTGTTCACGGTATAGGAGGGGACCCCGGCAGAGACCGCCTGGTTGATGACCCTGACGAAGGCGTCGGGCGTGACGGGCTCGACGGCCAGGCAATCGACCTGGCCCGCGCTGATGGCCTGCTGGACCTGGGAGATCTGGGCGACCGGGTCGGTGTTGGGCGGTCCGATCAGGCGCACGTTGACCGTGACGCCGTATTGCGTTTTCACGTCGTTGGCGGCTTCGCGCATGCCGGCCAGCAGATTGACCGGCGCGCCCACCGTCGCCAGCGTCTGGAAGGAGAGTACGAAGTTCAGCGGTTGTTTTTTGTCAACTTTGCTGGCGATGGCCGAGGACAGGTTGAACTGGCCCCAGCTGAACTTCACCGAATACGGGGCCCCGGTGTGTGACGCAGCGGGCGTGTTGCCCGATCCACAGGCCGTGCCGAGCAGACCCAAAACGGCCACCGACGCCAGGGCGAACTGCTTCCTCGCTCCCATACCTCTCCTACTCCTCTGGGAGGGCGCTCCCTCTCAACTCGTCATGCTTGCGCGCGCCGGTCAGCAAACGTTTCCAGAACTATAGTCCCGGCACGGCCCGCCGTCAATTGGCGGGAGAGACCCGAAACCCGCCGGTGTTTGCACTGCCTCGAGCTGTTTGGGCCGGCGGGTGAACGTTGACAGACTGGGGGGCGAATGCTACAACGGCAGACGGTACTGGAACCGTTCCCGGCGAAGGAGGGCCGTCCATGGTGACCCTGTCGCGCTTCCAACTCTGGCACGGGCGCAACGCTCCGCCGATCGTGCGGCAGGAGCTCCGCGCCGGTCCATTGACGGCACTGCTCGAAGAGGGCGATCTGCGCTACATCCGCGTCGACGGGGTGGAAGTGGTTCGCCGCATTTACGTCGCCGTGCGCGACGAGGTCTGGAACACGATCCCTGCGACGTACTCGGACTTCGTCTACGACATCGCCCCCGATCACTTCGCCGTCCGGCTGCGCGCCCGCCACCGTTACCAGCGGATCGACGTCGCATGGGTGGGAACGATCAGCGGAAGTCCCGATGGCACCATCCGATACACCATGGATGCGGTGGCCGACAACGCCTTCCGCTATTGCAAGATCGGATTCAACATCCATCACCCACCCGATGAAGCGGGACGGCCGTATCGAGCGGCGGGCCCGGACGGCCAATCCACCGGCCGCCTGCCGGTGCTGATCGAGCCCCAGCGAAATGAGGGTGGGCGTCTGACCGCCCTCTTTCCTCCCTACGACTCGCTCGAGATCGATCACGACGATGGGCTTACGGTCCGCTTCGGGTTCGAGGGCGACCTCTTCGAGATGCAGGATCATCGGAACTGGACGGATGGCAACTACAAGAGCTACGGCACCCCGCTGTCCATCCCGTGGCCCATGGATGCGGCCGCCGGGGAGCGATTCCACCAGCTGGTGTCCATTTCGACAACAGGAAGACCAGCACGGCCGGTGGCGGCCTTCAGCGAAGCCAGCGTGGACCTTGGCCAGTCGGTCGACCGGTCCCTGCCGCCAATCGGTTTCGGCATGGCCAGCCACGGAGGTTCCCTTTCGGCGCGCGAGGCCGACCTGCTGCGCAAGCTGCGACCCGACCACCTGCGAGTCGACCTGTTCCTTGGCGAGGCCTGGAAGGACGAGCTCACCCGGGGCATCGAGGCGGCTCGCGCGGTCGGCGCCCCTCTTGAGCTGGCTGTCTTTGTGACCGACGAGGCCGAGCCGCAGCTTGCCGCGCTCGCGAAAGAACTCGCCTCCACCAAGCCGTCCGTCGTGCGGGTTCTCGTTTTCTACGGCGGCAAGGCGTTCAGCACCGGCCTTGGCGCGACCCCAGGGCGGTTCGTGCGTCTCGCCCGCGAGCGGCTCCAGGCGGTGGTGGGGAAGGCTCCGTTCATTGGCGGAACCAACCAGTTCTTTGCCGAGCTCAATCGCGACCGGCCGGAGGTGGAGGCCATGGACGGGGTGACGTACTCGATCAATCCTCAGGTTCACGCCTGCGACGATGAATCGCTGGTCGAAAACCTGGAGGCCCAGGCCGCAACCGTTCGGACCGCGCGGTCCTTTAGCGGCGACCTCCCCATCACGGTGAGCCCGATTACGCTCGCCGCGCGGACCGGGCCTTATCCGGCTGGTCCGCCCGAGCCCGGCGGGCTCCCGCCCCAGGTGGACGTGCGACAGGCATCGCTCTTTGGCGCGGGCTGGACGGCGGTCAGCGTGAAGTACCTGGCGGCGAGCGGAGTGGCGTCGCTGACGTATTACGAGACCAGCGGCTGGCGAGGTTTGATCGAGGTGGACGGCGGATCACCCATGCCGGACCGGTTCCCCTCCAGCCCTGGAAGCGTGTTTCCCGTTTATCACGTGTTCCGCGACCTGGCGGACTTGAAGGGTGGGCAGCTCGTCGAGGTGACCGCCAGCGAGCCGCTGCTAGTCGACGGTCTGGCGCTGCGAAGCGACGGAACGATGCACGTCCTCCTTGCCAACCTGACGCCACGACCCCAGGTTGCCGCGGTCGGCCCGTTCCAGGCTCGAAATGTCTGGGTGCGTCAGCTCAGCGACGAAACCGCCTCGGAGGCGTTGTCTGAGCCAGAGCGATTTCGCGCCTCCGGGACCGGGATGTCGGTGCGCGACGGCCGGCTCCGCCTGGAGCTGCCGCCCTATGCCGTCGTCCGCATCGATGAGGCATGACGTCGACTTAGCGGACTTCCCCGAACGCTCCCGCCTCTTCCAGTGAACGGATCGCGGCCCTGTCGTGACCGAGCATCATCAGAAGGTCGGTGCGATCGCGGTCGTACTGCGGAGCGGCCCGATACTCCGGCGTGAAGTCGGCCGTCTTCAGTGGTGTCCCGACACTCCGCACCGTGCCAAAGGTTGGCTGGTCGTATTCGACAAACATCCCGCGCTGCTCGAGTTCCGGGCGGTCGAGCGCGGCGGTCAGCGATCGGACCGGCGCGACCGGAACATGGCCGGCGAGCCGCGTCATCCAATGGCTCGTGGTTGCCGTTCGGAAGTGCTCGGACAGGAGCTCGATCAGGGCGGCGTGGTGTTGACGCCGCGCGTCGAACGACGCGAACCGCGGATCGTCGCGGGCGCCCGCGAGCTCGAGCCGTTCAAAAAGGGTAGAGACGAACTTCTCCTTCGCGCAGGCCACCGCGATATACCCGTCGGCGGTGGCAAAGAACTGGAAGGGCACGATGCTGGGATGGGCGGACATCGGCTGCCTCTCGGTGACGATCTGCTGGCTCAGATACCAGGTCGCCGGGTAGGCGATCAGCGCCAGTGCGGCATCGTACAGGCTGGTGTCGATATCGCGGCCTCGACCCGTTCGGCCGGCGTCGAAGATGCCGATCATCAGCGCCAGCGCGGCCATCAGGCCAGCGCCATAGTCCACCAGCGATAGTCCGCTCTTGACCGGAGGACCGTCCGGCTCGCCGGTGACGGCGGCCCACCCTGTCTCAGCCTGGATCAGGGCGTCGTATCCGGGCCAGCGAGCCCGTTCGCCCGTTCGCCCATACGCGGATAGCGAGACACAGACGATTTCTGGATTGATCGCGCCGAGCCGCCCGTAGGTCAGGCCCAGCTCGCCGGGCTGATCACCCCGAAGGTTTGTGAACACTCCCTGGGAAACGCGGACGAGCTGGTCGAAGACGTTGCGACCAGCTGGATTGCGAAGGTCGAGCGCGAGGCTCCGCTTTCCTCGGTTGAAGGCTTCGAAATACAGGCTGTCGCCCCCGGATTGGCCGGGAGGGACATAGCGCCCAACGTCACCACCAGCCCGGGGATCTTCAATCTTGATGATCTCGGCGCCCATGTCGGCGAGGAATAAGGTGCCGTATGGTCCCGCGCCGAACTGCTCGATGGCCAGGATCCGGACGCCGCGCAGTGGGGCGCGACGATTTTCATTCACGTCTTCACCGGGAACGGTTCCAGTTGTACCATGAGACCACCTTACCGGGGGTGAGCGGTCATCTTAAAGCGAAAGCTGAGATCCGAACTTGAAGAACCGCCGCCGGCGACGATCCGAGATGTCTCTCGCAGAGCGCGGGTTTCGCTTTCTTCCGTCTCTCGGGTGCTGACCAATCACCCTGATGTCAGCCCCCGGATGCGGGAGCGTGTCTTGAAAGCCGTCTCAGGACTCGGCTACGAGCCGCACGTCATCGCGCAGAGCCTTCGCAGCGGCCGGACGAACACGCTCGGGTTCCTCATCGGCGACATCTCAAACCCGGTGTTCGCGGATGTCATTCGCGGGGCGGAAGACTACGCTCGGGACCGCGGATTTGCTGTGATGCTGACGAATTCAGAGGGGGAAGCCCGGCTGGACGCTGAGCATCTTCGTCTATTCTTGCGGCGGAAGGTCGATGGGATCCTGTTGTCGACCTCCGAGGTTGGGTCTGCCGAGATCGCCAAGGCGCTCAGCAAGCCGGCGGTGCCCTACGTGGTGCTCGACCGGGATATCCCTGATGGCTCCACGGTATCCACGGTCTGTGGCGACCACGCCATCGGCATGCGGGAAGCGACGGCCCATCTCCTGAGCCGGGGCCACCGCCGCATCGCCCTCATCTCCGGATCGCCGGCGCTTCGTCCGGCACGCGCGCGGGCGGAAGGGTTTCGTGCGGCCTTCAAATCCGCCGGCCTGAAACTCGCCGATGACCTGATTCGGACCGGCAGCCTCGCGCCCGACTTCGGCAAGCAAGAAGTCACCAGCCTGCTGGCCAGCGCCAACCCGCCGTCCGCCATCATCGCGGGCGGGAACCGGCTGCTCGGCGGTGTCCTTGAAGCCGTCCATCAAGCCGGTCGCCTGGTCGGCCGCGACCTGGCGCTGATCAGCTGCGACGATGTCGACCTCACTCGGCTCTACCTGCCGCCAATCAGTGTCGTGATCCGGGACATGTATGAGATGGGCCGGACTGCCTGCGAGCTGCTGCTCGACCGGATCGTGCATCCCGACTCACCGCCGAGGACAGTGACCCTGCCGACCCGCCTGCTGGTGCGCGCTTCCTCGAACTTTTCCTGGCCGCCAGCGGGCCAGCGTTGACAGGGGTTTCGGCGGCGCGCAAGATGCGGTGGTGACCGGAATCGTTTCCCACCCCAGGCTCGGCGAGTGGTATCGAGAGATGCTGCGCATCCGGATTTTCGAAGACAAAGTGCAGGAGTTATTCCTGCGCAACATGGTGCAGGGGACGACGCACCTCTGCCAGGGACAGGAGGCCATCTCGGTCGGCGTGAGTGCCAGCTTGCGCCCCGACGACTACGTCACGATGACCTACCGCGGCCATGGTCACGCCCTGGCTCGTGGCATGGACATGGAAGCCATCTTTGCCGAGTTGATGGGAAAGCGCACCGGTGTCGCCCACGGGCTGGGCGGCTCGATGCACCTGACGGATCCGGACCTGGGATTGATCGGCTGCTTCGCCATCGTCGGAGCGGGCTTGCCCGTCGCCGTCGGCGCCGGGATGTCGGCCAAACTACGAGGGAGCGGCCAGGTTTCGGTCACCTTCTTTGGCGATGGCGCGACGAACATCGGGACCTTCCACGAAGCCCTGAACATGGCGAGCGTCTGGGGTGTGCCGATCGTGTTCGTGATCGAAAACAATCTCTATGGCGAGTACACGCCCCTGCGCAAGACCGCCCCACTCGATGATCTCGCCGAGCGGGCCGCGCCATACCGGATGCCGGGCGTCATCGTCGACGGCAATGACGTCGAGGCGGTTTACGCTGCGGCCACCACGGCGGTCGAGCGAGCTCGGCGAGGCGACGGACCGTCGCTCCTCGAATGCAAGACGTACCGTCAGCGCGGCCACTCGCGGACCGACCCCGGCAAATACCGTCCCGATGCGGAGGTCAGGGCCTGGCTTGCGCGAGATCCGCTGCGCATCGCTGGTGACCGCCTGAAGCGCGCTGGCCTGCTCACCGATGACGAGGATGCCCGACTGCGGGCGGAATTCGAAGCCCGAATCGACGCGGCGGTCGACCGGGCCGCGGCGGCGGATTCGCCGACCCTGGATGAGGCCCGTGGCAGTGTCTACGCTCGCTGAACCCACGACGACCGGGATCGGCACCCGGGAGCTCACCTACCGGGAGGCCATTCGCCTCGCCATGGTTCACGAGATGGAGCGTGACCCGACCGTGCTCCTGCTCGGCGAGGATGTGGGTGATCCGGGCGGGCCCTTCAAGACTGACGAGGGGCTGCTCGGCCAGTTTGGCCCGCAGCGGGTGCTTGATACGCCGATTGCCGAGAATTGCTTCGTCGGGGTTGGGATCGGCCTGGCGATCACCGGGTTTCGTCCGGTGGTCGAGATCATGTTCGCCGATTTCCTCGCAGTCGCTTCCGACGCCGTGGTCAATGAGGCGGCCAAGTTCCGATTCCTGGCTGGAGGACGCTTCGAGGTGCCGCTGACGATCCGCGCGATTGGGGGCGCCACAGGGCGATTCGGAGCACAGCACTCGCAGACCACGGAGTCCTGGTACATCGGTGTCCCGGGTTTACGCATCGTGGCTGCCGCAACGCCTGCTGACGCTTACGGCTTGCTTCGCTCCGCCATTCGCGATCCCAACCCGGTGATTTTCTACGAGCACAAGGGCCTGTACGTCCGGAAAGGTCAGGTTGCCGTTGGATCGGAAGGGCTGGTCCCGCTGGGAGCGGCGAGGGTCGCCCGGCGCGGACACGACGTGACGGTGGTTGCGACGCTGCTGATGGTCGAGCGAGCGCTGGCCGCGGCGGAAGCCTTGAGTCAGGAGGGCGTCGACGTCGAAGTCATCGATCTCCGATCCCTGGCACCACTGGATCTGGAAACGATCTCCGAATCCGTCACGCGCACCGGAAGACTGGTAACGGTCGAAGAACAGCATCGGCCCGGAGGTTGGGGTGCCGAAATCGTCAGCAGCCTGGTCGAGTTGGGTGTGCCGTTCAACGCTCCGCCCCGCCGCCTGACGCTGCCGGATTTTCCAGTACCGTACAGCCCGACGCTCGAGGATGCTGTTCTCCCGGCTGTCGATACGATCATCGAGGCGGTCAAGAGCCAGATCCGCTGACCGTGCCCGTAACTCGTAAGGAGGAACAGCATGTCAGATGGCGGACGGGGACGGTTCTTCGAGGACTTTGCGGTGGGTGATCGCTACCAGCACGAGCTGGGGCGCACCCTGAGCGAAACCGATAACACCTGGTTTACCCTGCTCACCTGCAACACCAACCAGATCCACTTCAATGCCGACTACGCCACCCACACCGAGTTTGGCCGACCGTTGATCAACAGTTGCCTCACCCTCGCGCTGGTTACTGGGCTGAGCGTCGATGACGTCAGCCGGCACGTGGTTGCCAATCTGGGCTGGGATAAGGTCCGCCTGCCGGCGCCGGTGTTCGCCGGCGACACCATCTACGCGCGATCGGAGGTGCTGGAAACGCGTCCTTCCACGTCACGACCCGGGCAGGGCATCGTCCGCGTCCGCACCGAAGGCTATAAGCAGGACGGTACGGTGGTTATCGAGTTCGAGCGCACTGTCCTCGTCCACTCGCGCCAGACTTCGCCCAACGAGGCACGGCCGCAGCCTCGCTGAGTCGGTACATAACGGGCTTCTTCGTCCGCGGCCGAAAACCCTAGCTCGTCCGCCCAACGTTTGGCAGCGATGGAGCCCTGGCTTGGACTTCGGCGAACCCGGCCGAGGCCACGTTCGGCTCAACGTTGCGACCTCGGCGGAGATCCTCGGGGACATTCTTGGGCGACTCGGCGGTGCTCTTGGCTGGACTGCCTGATCCAACCGCGGCCGCCTGCCGAGGTGATTCTCAACCGGGCGTAAGCCAGCCGGGCCGCCGCCGTTTTAACAGGCGACTAATCCGGCAAGGAGGATCAATCGTGCGAAGAATGGCGTTGATGACGGGGGTGATCGCCCTGCTGGCGGTGGCCGCCCTCACGTTGAATACCGTGAGCGCCGCGCCTCGCGGCGTACAGGGGAGCATCGTCAGCCTGGTCGCGGCGACGAAAACGATCGCGACCGCGGACCGCGATCGAATGGCTCTCGTCGCCCGGGCAACGACCGCAACGACGAGCGAGCCGGCTGAGAAATCGGACCTGGAGGCCAAGCCCGCCGCGCCCCGGGTGGTCGTGACGGCCGGCTGCCAGCAAGCGATCAACAATCTCAAAGCGTTGCACCTGGCCGACGTGACCGAGGACGCAGCGGAGCGGGCCAGCCAGCCGCAGACGCTGGCGACCGCCCTGGCGGACCGCGCGGAAGACGCCGCCGAGCTGCAGAAGTGGCTCACCGCGCTGACGGCGGCGCGCGCCGTCTGTCTCCCACAACCCAACGCCGCCTGCCAGGCCGAGATCGCCAGCCTGGAAGCGGTCCTGCTGACGACGCGCACCGACGAGCTGGCAGAGTTGCAGGGCGCCAACCCGTCGGACTGGGCGGCTGACTGGATGAGCGTTCGGACCGCGTTTTCCGCCGTCGCGACGGCCTGCGCGGGTCGCGAGTAAGACCGGGTCTGCTAGGTGGAGGCCCGGGCGACCGGGCCTCTCCCGATCCGGACCCTGACCCGGTCGACCTGATCCGCTGACCGCAGCACCCAGACCGACGAAAATCCTTCGAGGTCCAACCGATCGCGATCCCGCCGGACGTCCTCGACCTGGTGCCGGATGACGCTCGGCCCAACGGTTCGGGCGCGTGCGCTATTCCGCGACAGGCACACATCGAGCGGGAGATCGAATACGATGGCCACGGCTGGTTGACCGTGCCGCCGAGCCGAACGGATGAGCTCGCTGCGTCGCATCCAATCGGTGTTGGTGGCGTCGACTACTGTCAAGAGCGCGGCCCTGAGCCGATCATCGACTGCGTGCTGCAGGCGCTCGAACACCGCGTCGTTGACCTCCTGGTCTGTCTCATCCCTCCCGATCACGGCCCGCAATTGATCCGACGAGATGACGGATTCCGCCGGCAGGTGCAACGCGGCGAACGCGGACTTGCCCGAGCCGGCGGCGCCGATCAGCACGACGAGCGCGGTGGCCGGCAGCTCGATCGGATCGTCTGGCGCGCTGGCGTTCACGCCGTGGCGGCGGGTGCCAGGGACCGCTCGATGCCGGCGAGCCGCTTCAGCGCCGCCGATTTTTCGCTGTGCCCGGCCCGCGCCTCGTTCACCGCCCGGCGCAACGACTCGATGGTGGCATCGTAGGTCGGCCGATCGACCGGGAAGGGGGTGCCATCTTTACCCCCGTGCGCGAAGGAATAGGACACGGGATCGCGCACCGACGCGGGTTCGCCGTAGGTGAGCTCAGCAACCAGCGCCAGCGCGCGAAGCGCCTTCGCCCCCACCCCCGGCACCGCGAGCAATGCGGTGTAGTCCTCGGGCTGACGCTCGTAGGTCGCGAGCAACACCCGGGCCAGCCGGTCCGGATGCAGGTCGTCGAGCCGAACATCATGGTGTCGAGGCATCGACACGGTTCGCATGCGCGTCATCTCAGTCGCCAGCTTCACCGGATCCTCCCGAGCCAGCTCGACCGCGAGCCGCCGGTTGCCCTCACCCTCGGATGCCACCAGGTTGAGAACCTGCTGGGCTGACTCACCGGCAACCGCGGCATGCGGATCCCGATCGAAGCGCTCGGGTGGCAGCCAGTGATAGCGGCGCGCCATCCCGTGCGCCGCGTTCATACCCTGCTGTACGACGGCCCAGGAGCCGTCCTTCGTGAAGAAGAAGTTGTGGTGATAGACTTGGAATCCATCCTGTAGCGCGGCCGAGTCGACCTTGGCCGACAAGCGGCTGGCGCGAACCAGGGGCGCCGGATCCTGGCCGGTTACCCAGCATGCCGACTCGATTTCCTGCGGAGTTTTCCGGGAGGTCTTCCCCTTGCCGCCGGCGATGAAGACCCCGGTCTCGCCTGAGAGGTCACGCAGGCCTTCCTTCAACGCGCCGCACGCCGTCGTCGTCAGGCCGCTGCTATGCCAATCGAAGCCGAGTACGCAGCCGAAGGCCTGGAACCAAACCGGATCTGCAAGCCGGTCCATCAGCCCCGGGGTGCCCTCGTTCGACAGGATGGCCAGTGCCATCTCGCGAGCCAGGAGGGTCATCCGCTCGAAGAGCCAGCGCGGTGCGCGGCCACCGTGTAATGGCAGATCGGCGGTTCCAGTGCGCATCGGCTGAGTTTAAGGCGACCCTGTCCTTACCCTGACAAACAGCAGCGAGCGGCCGGCGGGGGAATGCCGGCCGCTCAACACCGACTCGAGCTCTAGCTGCTTCCGCGCGCCTCGGCCTTGTTGGGAGCCGGGGTGCCGCTTACGTGGAGCAGGTTCTCGACGCCACGCACGCCGGGAACCTGTAGGACCGCCTTCTCGATCCTTGCGATCTGCAAGGCGTTGTCCACCTGGCCCCGAACGGTCACCACGCCGGACTCGACATCGAAATTGATCTGGCCCTTCGGCACGTCCGGGCTACGAAGCGCCTCGCTTTCGACCCGATCCCGCAGTGTGAGGTCATCCACCGGGCGCGAGCCAGTCTGCAGCCGCACCATTGACAGCGGCAACGTCGTGGCACTATTGCCGGTCCGCTTCAGGAGTTGGTCGAGTCCGCGTCGCCCACGACGAAGGCGGGCGCCAGACCAGTCGATGAAGAGCGCCCGGCGGGCTCGCCCCCGCTCCGGATCGAAGAAGTAGACCGTCACCGCGCCGGCGATCGCGCCGGTGATGACCGACCACGTCGACGGGCCTCGGCGAGTCGGGATCCGCTTGCGGACCGCCTTCGTCTGCTTGCGGAGTTTCGAACCGAGTGACTCTTCGGCCGTGGTGGTCAGCTCGCGCGCCGCATTCCCGGCGCCGCTGGTGAGCTCCTTCGCGGCCCGGCCGACCCGGTCAGCCACGTCAGCGCGCACCTGCTTGAGATCAACCTGCTTGAGATCACGCACCGCGGGTCACCCCCTCGGTCACACGCTCGGCCATCTGGTTCTTGGTCGCCTGGACCAGGTTGCCGTGACTCAAGACGCCAACCAACCGGCCGTTCTCGGCGACCGGCAGCCGTCGGATTTCCTCGCGTTCCATGGTGCGGCCGGCTTCCTCGAGGTCGTCGTCGGGACCGATGATCGTCACGTCGCGGCTCATCAGGTGCTCCGCCGTTTCGCCGCGAGGATCATGTCCCTCGGCGATGCAGCGAAGCACGATGTCGCGGTCGGTAATCACGCCAATCACCACGCCGCCGTCTTCGACCACCGGGATGAACCCGGCGTCTTCCTGCTTCATCTTCTTGGCGACGTCACTCACCTTGTCGCTCTTTTTGGCCCATGACAGCGTCTTGGCCATTGCCTCACGGACTTTCATGGCATTCCTCCCTGGGCGTGCCCATTTTTCCGCGAACTCTGTATCGGGAACCCCAAATTATACCGTAACCTGATATCGGCAATACCAGATTCAGCGGGCACTCACTGGGCGAACAGCTTCTTCAGTTCGACCGACGCCTCGGCCTTGAGCTGCGCCAGGGTACACGACTCCGGCGACTTGTCCGGTCGCCAGCGGACGAAGCCCACCCCGTGACGGAAGCGATCATTCTCCAGCCGGTCGAAGGCGACCTCGCAGACGAGCTCTGGGCGGACCGGCTCCCAGGCGAGGTCTCGGTCTTGCGACCAGCGGCTCGGCCCGCCGGGTGCCCGCCCACCCTCGAAGCTGGTGCCGCCGCGCAACGGCTCGAGCATGCCGACCAGTTCCCGCCGCTGGGCGTCATCGAACCCGGAGGTATGACCCACGTACTCCAGCGTTTTGCCACGATAAACCCCGAGCAGTAGCGAGCCGACCCGCTTCCCATCATTGCCCCAGCGGAAGCCACCCACGACGCAGTCGGCCGTGCGTTGTTCCTTGACTTTGATCATGGCGCGCTCGCCCGGGTGGTAGACGCTGTCGACGCGTTTCGCCACGATCCCGTCGAGCCCGGTGCCACGGTACTCCTTCAGCCACCCCAGCGCCATCTCGCGGTTACGGGTGGCCGGACTGAGGTAGATCGACTCCGGCTTTGGACCGATCAGCTTCTCGAGCCGTCGACGGCGATCCTTGAGGGGCACCTCGAGCAGGCTCTCGTCGCCATCGGCCAGCAGGTCGAACGCGATGTAGGTGGCCGGTTGCTCCTTCGCCAGCATGTTCACGCGTGAAGCCGCGGGATGGATGCGATTCGTCATGGCATCGAAGTCGGTCCCGTACCCGGTGAAGATCACGATCTCGCCGTCGAGGACGACCCGTTTCGGCTTGATCCGCTGAAGATCGGGCACCAGTTCGGGAAAGTACCGCGTGAGCGGCTTTTGATTCCGGCTATGAATGATGACCTCGTCGCCGTCCTTGAAGGCGACCGCTCGGAAACCATCCCACTTCGGCTCGTACTGCCAGGCATCGCCGCGGGGAAGCTCGGGGTGGACCTTCGCCTCCATTGGGCTGAATGGCGGCATGACGCCTAGTAGCACGCCCCATATACTAAATTCGTGACCGGCCCGAAACCTGTTCTGCATCTACGCGATACCTTCGGGCGGGTCGCGGATGACCTGCGCATCTCGGTTACCGATCGATGCAATTTCCGCTGCGTCTACTGCATGCCGGCCGCGGGCCTTCCCTGGCTGGCGCGCGACGAGGTGCTTTCCTTTGAGGAGATCGTTCGGGTTACCCGGATCCTGGTCGATCGATGCGGCGTGCGCACCATCCGGCTGACGGGCGGCGAGCCGCTGGTGCGCAAGGGCATCGAAGACCTGACGGCCATGATCGCCGGGATCGACCCATCGCTCGACATCGCGATGACGACGAACGGTATCTTGCTGGAAGAGAAAGCAATCGCGCTGAGGCGCGCGGGACTCAAGCGACTCAACGTGAGCCTCGACACGTTGCACTCGGATCGCTTCAAAGACCTGGCTCGGCGTGATGCACTCGACCGGGTCCTTCGGGGCCTAGCCGCAGCGCGCGCCGCCGGGTTCAGTCCGATCAAGCTCAACATGGTCGTGATGCGGGGCCGTAACGACGACGAGATCCTCGACTTCGCCCGACTGGCGCGGCGCGAAGGCTACGAGGTGCGCTTCATCGAGTTCATGCCGCTCGATGCCGACGGCATCTGGTCGATGGATAGCGTGGTCGCGAGTCGCGAGATCATCGAGGCGATCGACCGCGAGTTCCCGCTGGAGCCGGTGAAAGACGCCCGGCCGGCGCCCGCCACCCGCTTCCGGTTCCGGGACGGCAGCCAGGGCGGCATCGGGGTCATCCCTTCGGTCAGCGATGCCTTCTGCAAAGTCTGCAACCGCATCCGGCTGACCGCCGAGGGTCACCTGCGGACGTGTCTCTTCTCGATCCAGGAACACGACGTCAAGGCCCTGCTGCGGGGCGGCGCCGCCGATGCAGAGATTGCCGATTTCATCGTGGCCGCGGTCTGGCAGAAAGAAGAGGGACACAAGATCGGGCAGGCCGATTTCGTTCGGCCGGCCAAGACCATGAGCCAGATCGGCGGCTAGAATCCGGTCCGACCACCTACTGCCAAATCGGCTCAGAGCGCCGTTCGCTTGACAGCGCGCACCAGTCGCTCACGTATCGGGCGCCGGCCGAGGTCCGCCAGGCTACCGACACATCGAATCGGAACACTTGCGCAGCCTTGGAGCCGCCACCAGGGACGCTTTGCGTGCCGATGTTCGTCATATCGTCATGCGTCAGCGCGCCCTTCTTCTCTGCTCACTCGTGCTGCTTGGAGGAGCATGTTTGGCATGCTCCGAGACCAATGTCAAGTCGAGTCAGATACGACCGCGGCCGGAGGCTCACCTGTACTACCCGGGCTCCCAGGTGGTCAAAAGCTCGGGCCGAGATGAGTCATGGGGCATCGACAGCGGCACCTATGCGGCCTATTGGCAGGTCGAACTGAAAGCGAAGGCCACGCCAACGGAAATCTACGACTGGTATCACCAGGAGCTGACTAGTAACGGCTGGACATTTCGAAAGGCGGCAAGCGGACCGCTAGGCAGCCCTGACTCCTACAGCAAGAGGACGCAAGACCTTTTCCTGGTCTGGGCAGGCGACTCAAAGGTCGACCCTGGCACTTACACCATTCAGTACGACGTGGTGCCTGCGCCTTGTGCTAGCGATCCGCCCCCGATCGATCTGGGGAACTGCGCGTAGCCCCTATAGCTTGTAACGCTGGCTTCGCACCACCTAGCGCCGAGAAAGGCCCTTCCCTTGCGCTACGCGCCGGCTAAGTGCAGTTGGCGATCAACTGCCGCCGCGAGAATCTACAGCTAGGTGGGCAGTGCCTTGCCCACTGCGTTCTCGTTAAGAACCCCGACCGATGTATGAAACTGGACGATCTTCCAGTCGCCGTCCTCTTTGTGGAAGACGGCGGTAAAGCGAAAGGGTACCTCGGTCCCATTCTCCATCCGCAATGCTGCCGCCCGGTCGCTGATCCAGCCTACCGAACCCTCTTGGTAGGCGTGCGGGGCACCGTGAACGACGTTTAGCTCGCCGCCCAATGCCTCGAGTTGGGCTTTGATATGCGCTGCAATCGTCCCGGCGCCCTCCCACCATTCGTTAGGGTCGGAGCCAATGCCGAGCACCCCACGCTGTGAGGAGGTTAGTTCGCGAGCCAACCCGGCATCCCCGCGACCGATCGCCTCGTAGAAACGTAGAGTCAGTTGCTCGAGTTCAGGTGCGTCTTCCATGGAAGCGCATCCCTCCTAACTCTCCTCGGCCTGCTGTCACCCGGTCCCTCGGAGACTATACGCCTGCCTGAGAGCGCAGCCGGCCTGACTGCTACTTGCCCCAACGCCACGTTCGCGCGGACCGCGCCTGTGTCGACTCCGAGACCTTCAGGCAGCTTAGATGTATTTGCGAAGGGCTGGTGGTATATGCGCCCGCGAACCCAGTCACACCACCTGCTGGGAGAGTTGTCCGGAACTCCTCCAGAGGACCTTTTAGGCCGCGATCGCGACCACGTCGTCGATGATCCGGTCGAGCGCCTTCAGGCCGAGCGACAGGTGGCCCTCGTCACGATATAGGCGGACCCGCGCATTCGGGATGTGCTGGGCCAGCCATTGACCGTGCGTGAATGGCACCATCCGATCCTGTTCGCCCTGCCACACAGCAACCGGCCTCTCGATACACGCCAGGTCAAATCCCCAGTCCCGGGTGAAGGCCAGGTCATCGTCGCGCCAGCCGGCGATTCCACTCGAGACGGCTCGACGGAAGACAGCCGCCATGAACTCCGCGAACTCGCCGGTCAACGCCGCCTTATCGACATCGGAGACCAGGCCTCCAAGCGCGGCCGCGACGGCAGGTCCTTCCACCTGGCTAAGGGCTACCGCCTGCTGCTCCAGCCATGGGGTCAGGGCCGCTTCCCCTTGCATGGCCAGGTTGAACTCCTCAATGTTTTCGGGACCCATCCCTGCCATCCAGTCAAGGCCTGCCGCCGCGTATGGCGCCACGCCTGCGAGAGATATGGCAGCGGCACAGCGATCCGGTAAGTTGGCGGCGCAGGCCAGAGCGTGAGGGCCCCCGCCCGACCAGCCGATGGTCACGAATTCCTCGGCATCAAGCTCGCCGAGGATTGCCTGAACGTCCCGGACGGCGTCTGCCACCGAGCGTCCGGGCTTCGCACTAGAGGTCGCGTAGCCCGGCCGCGAGTAGATAACAGTCCGTAGTTTGCGCCGCGTCGCCTCCGCTACCAGCGGCCGGAAGAGGACCGCAGCACACGGAGTGCCGAAGTGAAAGATCAGCGGAAGCCCCTCCGCGGGGCCGTCAATCAAAATCTCCAGGGCCCGTCCATCCGGGAGCTTGAGCTGCAGCTGCCGCGCCGCCATGACCATGGGCCATTATGGCGCCGACAGTCCTGCCCACACGTCCAACCTCCTGAGGGCCTGAGCCGTCCGAGCAAGGCAGACGCAGCGACCGCTCGGAGACTGAAACGTATGTGGTTAGGGTTGGTGGTATTTGCGCCCTCGAACCCGGTCGAACCACCTCAAAAACGAAAGAGGGCCGGGAACCGGCCCTCAGTGCTTTCTTCGTCGCGCGGACTTACGGCCGGTGGCTGTTTGGGGTCGGGACCGCTACGGGCCGATTGGCCGGTGCTGTCGGGCCAGTCCCGTTCTCGCTGCCGTGCTTGTCTCCTTCGCGCCCGTGGCTTCGGGAGTTGTTGAAGTTGCTTGGATTGTTGTGCCGGGCGAAGGAGCTGATCAGCTTGCCGTGCTCGGGGCCAGGCGGGATCGTCCGCGCCAGACTGCTGATGGCCCGTCCAAATAACTGACCAATCGAGTGGGCGCCAGCGGCAATGTTGGTTTCGAACGCAGTGGCGTTAAACGTCAGGCCGGCCGCCTGCAGCGTGGTGGCGAAGTCATTCTCGATCGTCTTCAACACGTCCGCACCGACCGGGGTCGCCGAGACGCCGAGCGCTGAGGCGACCACAATGGTCACTGCCGTCGTGCCGGCGACTACCAATCCTCTCAACTTGCGCATGTACCTGACTCCTCCTCGGGGCGGACTATTTCGTCGTTAGCTCAAACGTCGAGCAGGCCGCCCGCATACGGGTGTCGCTGAAGAAAGAATTTCTTAAGGTCGGCGGATCCCTGCGCGACCGCCGCGACGCTCAGGGAGCCGTGAGCTCCTTCAGTACGGCCTGGTTCTGCGGATCGAATCGGTCCAGTTCGACGGCCCGCCGCGCCGCGGCCACCGCCTCACGTAATCGGCCGAGAGCGCGGTCCGCCAGAGCCAGGTCGCGAAAGGCGGCCGGGCTGAAGGTGCCGAGCCTCGCCGCTTCCTCATAGGCCCGCTGCGCGCTCTGCCAGTCGGCGCCCGACGCCGGGGTACCGTTCGCATCGAGGCCGAGGGCCAGGTCTCCCGCTTCGACGGCATAGGCGCTCTGCTCCGGGCCGAGCGCTCGAGCCTGGCTGACATCCATCCGGGCCTCCGCCCGCCGACCCTCGCTCTCGGCGGTGAGCCCGGCGAAGAATCGCGCATCGGCCGCATACGGGCGCACGATGCCGGACCCGACCCAGGCCACCAGCGACAGCGCCAGGACGGCGCCGAGCGGGACGGACGCCATCCGCGTGAGCCGCGGCGACCGCCACTCCGACACCTCAACCTCGCCCCAGATGACGACGGCGGTGGCGGCGTAGATCCAGAAGGGCAGGGCGGCGGGGAGGAAGGAGAAATTCACCTGGGTCGGAATCTGGTAGGCGATCCATCCGGCGAACATGGCGATCGCACCGCGTCCGGTTCGCCCCCGCCAGAAGGCACGGATAAACGCCAGGATCACCCAAACATATGCGGCGGCGCCGACGAGGCCCTGGGTCGCCGCGATCTGCAGAACGTCGGCGTGGGCCTTGTCGACCAGAAACCCGGGAGTCCAGTCTCCGGTCTGGAATTGCGGATAGATCAGACCGAACGTATCCGGTCCATAACCGGTGATCGGTCGGCTGGCGACCAGCCTCAGGGTGTCGCGCCAGATGTGCAGCCGGGTCAAGCCGGAACCTGAGGCGACATCGGTAACCGAAAGGGCTCGTGCCAGGGTCGAGCGCGCGAGGGGAAGACCTCCGTGCAGGAAGATGGCACCAGCGGCCACCAGCATCAGGAACAGCGCGCTCGCGCTGAAGGCCATGACAAAACTGGGGCGCTGCCAGGGGCGTCGGGCGGCCAGGACAAGGACGACGCCGACGGCCGCGCCCACCCAGGCACTGCGGCTAAAGGTCAGCCCTATGGCCAGGCTCATCACGACGAGCAGGTTCAGGGCGAGCAGCCGGCTGGACATCGACCGAGCGAGGACGAACTCGTCGAGGGCCGGCGGCAGGAGCATCGCCAGAAAAGTTGCCAGGGCATTGGGATTACCAAAAGTCGCATCGGCTCGAACCAGCCCACCGAAACTGAATGCGGTCTCTCCGCCCACCCCGCCGCCGGCCAAGGAGCCAAAGACCGACTGCAGGATGGCGATGATGGAAACGACATAGGCGCCGATGAACATCCAGCGGACGATCGTTCGTGCCTCGTCTGCATTCGCGAGTGTCTGCACCACTAACCAGAAGAGGGCGATGTACGTTGCAAGCGTGAGCAGCCCTTCGTACCGGCTGTAGGTACCGAAGAGCGCAACATTTCGATTGACCGCCAACACCGTCGAGAGGATTGCCGATCCAATGAAAGCCATCAGAGGAAAGTCCAGCCGGGTGCGCCGGAGCCTAACTTCTCCGGTGCGCGCGACGCGGATCAGCCATAGCGTGGCCAGGGCCAGGAGCAAGAGGCGCGCAAAGAGCAGCTTGGGCAGAACGAAACCGTCAAAGATGTTCCAGAGGAACACCAGCGGCAGGGCGACGGCACCGATGCGGAGCAGCCACCGTCCAACCCGATCCACGTCAGTATTAACGGACAACCCACGCGCCGCTTCCCCGGGCCGATTGGCCGGCTCTTGAGTCCGGGGTTCCGTCATCCCCCAAGCGTCGTGACGTCGCCCTCGCAGACGCAGAACTCGTTCCCGTCGGGGTCGGCCATGACGATCCACCGATCGCCAGTCGGGCCGAGGATCGGCTCCTTCGAGAGCCGGCGGGCGCCCAGAGACTCCATGCGCCGCGCCTCCCCCTCGATGTCTCCGCCGAAGAGATCCAGGTGCATCCGGTTCTTGCCCTGTTTCGGCTCGGGGACTTTTTGCAGGACCAGCTCCGGGCTTCTGCCCGTCGGGTCGGACAGGGTGAGATAGGGCGCGTGATACGGATTGGGGCGGTAATGGAGCGCCTCCGCCCAAAAGGGCGCCAGTCGCTGCGGATCGGCGCAGTCGAGGGTGACGACAAAGGCGAAGCCCATCGCGGCTCAAGCCTAGCGCGGAGCTGCCTACAATCGAGACATATGCGAATGGCGGTCGGTAGCGACGAGCGAACCCACGTCACCGACGCGGTCGTGGATCATCTCCGTGGAGTGGGAATCGACGTCGAGCTCCACGGGCCGCTCGACGACCAGCCGTTGGACTGGGTCGATGTCGGGCGTGAGGTGGGGGAGCGTGTGGCATCCGGAGCCTGCCAGCAAGGCGTCCTGTTCTGCTGGACCGGGACCGGCGTCTCGATCGCGGCGAACAAGGTGCCAGGTATTCGTGCCGCCCTCTGCGCCGACGCCGAGACGGCGAAGGGCGCCCGACGCTGGAACGACGCGAACGTGCTGGCCATGAGCCTTCGGTCGACACCCGAGGCAGTGGCGAAGGAGATCGTCGATGCCTGGCTCGAAACCGCACCCGACGAGGCGGAGCAGGCGACGATTGCCAAGGTCGAGACCCCCCACCCCAACCCTCCCCCACGAGGGGGGAGGGAGAATCCCGACTGATGGCGACGAATCTCGCCGATCAGCAATGCGTCCCGTGCCGCGGCGGCACCCCGCCGATGACGCACGAACAGATTGCCCCGCTGCTGGCGCAGCTCGAGGGCTGGCAGGTGGAGGACGACAAGAAGCTGATCAAGGCCTTCAAGGTGAAGGGTTTCGTTGCGGCGGTTGACTTCGTGAACCGGATCACCCCGGTCGCTGAAGCCGAGGGTCATCATCCGGACTTGTACGTTCGCTGGGGCGAGGTCCGCGTGTACCTCTGGACCCACAAGATCGACGGCCTGACCGAAAGCGACTTCTACATGGCTGCCAAGATCGACCGGGCCTTTGCCCAGTGATCACGCTCATCCACGGCGGTGAGAGCTACCTGGTCGACCGGGCCGCCCGCGACCTGCTGGAGCCACTGCGCGCAAGCATCACCCTCGAGTTCAACTACGAGGACATCCAGGCCGACGCGCTGAACGCGGATGCCTTTGCGGAGAAAGCCGGCACTCTGCCGTTCATCGACATGCAGCGGGTGCTGGTGCTACGCGATTGGGGACTGCTTGCGGGCAAACGCGACAAGGGCGCTGGACCAGAACGTGCCGCCACCTATCTGCAGGGCATACCAGATTCGACACACCTGGTGCTGATTGCGCACGTCCTGGTTGCCCCGGGCAACCCGATCTACCGAGTCGTCGCGGCGGTGGAGCGGGACAAGCGGGCCCGCATCCAGCGCTACGAGCCGCCGCGGCGGTCGGATCGGGCCGGCTGGGTGCGCAAGCTGGCGGAGGAGCGCGGGTTGACCATCACCCCCGGGGCCGTGCGGCTGCTGCTCGAGCGTTCGCAGCCCGACCTGCGGCTGCTGGATCAGGAAATCGCGAAGTTGGCGCTGTACATCATGCCGGCGACCCGGATCGACGAGGAGGCCGTTCGAGCGCTGGTCAGCGACACGCGCGAGGAGGAGATCTTCGCGCTGACCGACGCGCTGGCCAGCGGGCGACCCGGCGAGGTGGCGGGTGTTCTGCAGTCGCTGCTCGAGTCGGGACGCGAGCCCACCTGGATGCTCTACACGCTGGTGAGTCACTGGCGCCGTTTGCTGCAGGCGCGCGCCGTCCGCGATCGCAGTGGCACCGTCGCCGACCTCCAGGCCCGACTCTCGGATCATCCCTTTGTGATCGATAAGGCCTTTCGCCAGGCGGCGGACTACACGGCCGCCGAGCTCGACCGGGGCTTCCACCAACTGCTGCGCATGGAAGAACAGATCAAGCTGGGCGAGCTCGACGCCAGGCTCGCGGTTGAGGGCTTCATCCTGGAGCAGGTGCTGAGCACGTAGCCCTGCACGACGACGAGTCCGCCGATGGCCGAGGCTAGGCTCGGCTCGGTGTGCCCTTCGTAGCTGGCTTCGCGGAAGCGGTTGTCGCCTTACTCCCGCCCTTGCCAGAGCTCTTCTGAGGCTTCTCGGCCGCCGGCGTGAGTTTCGCCAGCGCACTCATCAGCCGGGCCTTGCGACGGGAAGCATTGTTGGCATGGAGGACGCCTTTCTCGGCGGCCTTGTCGAGCGCGCTGATTGCGCGCCGAACTTCGTCGCTCGTCAGGTCGGCGGCGTCGGGCACGGCGGGACGCCGCGCGCGCGAGACCAGCGTCTTGACGGCCGAGCGGGTCGACCGATTACGATCGCGCTTCCGCAGTGATGCGCGCACGCGCTTCTTCGCTGATTGGGTGTTCGCCATGCGAGCGGTGATTATAGCGGCATAATGGCTCCCGATGTCTAGCGAGCGGCGGCGCATCGCGTCGGCCGCGACGCTGATCCTGGTCGCCTACGGACTGAGTCGCGTGCTCGGCGCCGTGCGCGAGCTGGTCATCGCCAATACCTTTGGCACCGGCCACAACCTCGATGACTACCGGGTGGCCTTCGCCGTCCCGGACCTGCTCTTCAACCTCTTACTCGCTGGCGCCATCAGCTCGGCGTTCATCCCGGTGCTGTCCGAGCACCTGGCGAAACACGAGCCGCAGCGCGCCCGCGAAATCGCGGAGCGCGTCCTCAATGCCTCGATCCTGATCCTGACCGTGGGTGCGGCGGTGCTGTTTATCGTCGCGCCGCTCTACGTCTCGCTGATCGCCTTCGGCTACAGCGCGAAAGACCACGAATTGATCACCGGGCTCACCCGGATCCTGCTCCTGCAGCCAATCTTCCTCGGGGCGGGCGGCATGGTGATCGGCATCCTGACCGCGTATCAGCGCTTCTTCGCCCAGGCGTTGGCGCCGCTCTTCTACAACGGCTCCATCATCGTGGCCGCGGCCCTGTTCGCGCCGCGCTTCGGGGTGACCGCGCTCGCGGTGGGCGTCGTGATCGGCGCGATGCTGCACCTCGGGGTCCAGCTACCATCGCTCTGGCGGACCGGCTGGCGGCCGACGACTTCCCTGGGCTTGCACGATCCTGGTGTCCGGAAAGTCGGCCGGCTGATGTTCCCCATCGCATTGGGGCTGGCCGCCGCGCAGGTCAACGTCTTCGTCGACACCGTCCTCGGCACCTCGCTGCCGCACGGTCGCGTCGCCGCGCTACGTTACGGGGACACGATCGCGCAGCTGCCGCTGGGCACATTTTCTCAGGCCCTCGCCTTTGTGCTGTTTCCGTTCCTGGCTCGGGATGCCGCCGTTCACGCCATCGACTCGATCCGGCATCGCACCGCGCTGGCGCTGCGCCTCAATATTTTCGTGCTGGTGCCGGCGTCGGTTGGTCTGGCGATCCTGGGCGTGCCGATCGTGGCCGTCCTCTTCGAGCGAGGACAGTTCGGTCCCGACTCGGTGAAACAGACGGCGTTCGCGCTCACCTTCTTCAGCCTGGGACTGGCGGGGCAGGCCGCGACGGCGCTGCTGGTGCGCGTGTTCTATGCGCTGCAGGACGTGATCACGCCACTGCGGATCTCGCTGGTCGTGATCGGCGTCAACCTGGCCACGAATGTCGTCCTCGTCCACCTGTTGGCGCAGGGTGGGCTGGCCCTCGGCACCTCGATCGCGGCGATACTGAACGCGGCCTTGCTCGGCCGTGCGCTCCGCGGACGGCTCGGCGGACTGGAGGGGCGAGCCATCCTGCAGACGGTCCGCCGAGCGCTGATCGGCGTCGTGCCCATGGCGCTGGTCGTTGCGGCCATCGTTTACGGCATCACCGGCGGATCTCTCGAGGGTGGGCTACGACCATTGGTGGCGACGCTGGTGGCGGTCGCGATGGGCGCCGGCACGTACCTGGCGATCCAGCTGGCGCTCAAAAGCGAAGAGGTCGGCGTCGCGCTCTCCGTCATCAGGCGTGACCGCTCACGCGTGTAGGCTCGTGTCGACGTGGCGCTGATCTTGCCGGCTTACGCCAAGCTGAATCTCACGCTCGATGTCACCGGGCGCCGGCCCAACGGCTACCACGACATCGACTCGGTGATGCAGACCATCTCGCTTCACGACCTGCTCTGGATCGAACGGACCGACTGTCGCGTCTTCGATCTGGTTGGCCCGCCGATCGAGGGTGAGAACCTGGTCCTCAAAGCGGCCCGCGAACTCGAAGGTCGCCTGAGCCGTGCCCTGCCCTTTACCATCCGGCTCTTCAAGCGGATCCCGATGGGCGCTGGGCTTGGTGGTGGAAGTGCCGACGCCGCGGCGTTCCTCAAAGCCGCGAACCAGCTCTACGAGCTCAACCTCGAACCTGCGGAATTGGTCGAAATTTCGAGCGAGGTCGGACAGGACGTGCCGTTTTTTCTGCGTGGCGGCACGGCGCGTGCGAGCGGTCTCGGTTCCACCGTGTCGCCGCTGCCCCCGGTTCCAGCAAGCTGGCACCTTCTCGTCGTTTGCCCACCGGTGCAGGTGGCGACGCGTACGGTCTATGAGGCGGTCGATGGGAGTGCCGCAAGTGCTCGTCGAACGCCGGCTCTGATTGAGGCGCTCGCGACCCCCCACCCGATGGGATTTCAAGGCTTTGGAAACGATCTCGAGCCCGTGGCGCGAAGACTGTTTCCGGCGATGGACGAAGCGGTCGAGCGGTTACGAACGACAGTGCCTCCGCTGACCATGACCGGTACCGGCGCCGCGCTGTTCGCGGTCTTCGAGACTCGGCACGATGCCGAGGCCGCCTTGGCTGCAGTTCGTCACCTCGGCTACCCCGCGTGGGTGTGCCGGCCGATCGCGGCCGCCGCCTGATGCGCGCCCACCTGGGAGTGCGCGGAACAGGCGCTCTGTGGGCGGGCAAGCTGACGTCGACGCTAAGCCGCGGATTGCGGCGGGGTGGTGGGACGACGCTGCCCGGCGACGTCGCACGCTGGATCGACCCGTTGATCCTCACCAAGCTCTCGCGGTCGCTCGCCGACGGAACCGTCGTGATCACCGGAACCAATGGCAAGACGACCACGGCGGCCCTGTTGCGGCACATCCTCGAGGCGCAGGGGAGGCACGTGGTAGCCAACCAGGCCGGCGCGAACCTCATCTACGGGGTGACGGCTGCCATGGTGAATCGAACCAGCTGGTCAAGAGAACTGCCCAGCAAGGTCGGCCTTTTCGAAATCGATGAAGCCAGCCTGCCTCGGCTGGTTCAGGAAGTCGCGCCGGGAACGATCGTGGTGACCAATCTCTTTCGGGACCAGCTCGACCGCTACGGCGAGCTGGAGACCACCGCTGTCCACATCCGTCGGGCGCTCACCCAGGGACCGGAGGGCGTGACCGCGGTATTGAACGCCGATGACCCCATGGTGGCGGCGCTTGGCGATGACCTGCCGCGGGTCATCTACGCCGGCCTCGACGATCCGGCCCTACTGCAGCCGGGCCTGAGCCACGGGGCCGACGCGAAGTTCTGCCCGCGGTGTGGCAGTGCGTTCGTCTTCGAGGGCGTCTACTTTGGTCACGTCGGCCGCTATCGCTGCCCGCGGGGGGATTTCGCCCGACCGTCGCCCGATATCAAAGCGACGTCGATTTCCATCGAAGGCATGGAGCGCATGCGCCTGCAGGTAACCGACGGGGCGCAAAGGGCCAATGTCGAGGTCCCGCTGTCGGGTCTGTACAACGCGTACAACGTCATCCTGGCGCTGGCGGCGGCGAAGGCGATAGGCGTGCCGCTGGCGAAGAGCGCCGCGGCGCTGCGCGATTTCAGCCCGGCCTTCGGGCGCATGGAGCAGACCACGATCGACGGCCGCGCGGCTATCTTGCTGCTGGCCAAGAACCCGACCGGATTCAACGAGGTCTTGCGGACGGCGATCGAGTTTGGCAAAGCGACCTCGTTCCTGGTCGCCTTAAACGACCGGATCGCCGACGGACAGGACGTGTCCTGGATCTGGGATGTCGACTTCGAGCAACTCAAGGACGTTGCGCAACACATCGTCGTCAGCGGCGACCGCGCCCTCGACTTACGGGTGCGGCTGAAGTACGCGGAGGTTCCTCCCGAGCGAATCGACGTCGTGACCGATTGGCGAACCGCGCTCAAACGCGCGGCGGCGGCCACGCCGGTCGGTCAGACCTTATTCGTCCTCCCGACATACACCGCCATGTTGGAGTTACGCGCGGTGCTGACCCGCGATGGGGCGTTGCGTCCCTACTGGCAGGGGCGACCGGCTGACGCGAAGCCATAGGGCGCCGACCGCCCCGCTGAACAGCAGCGCTGCGATATTACCGACGTGGCTGAGGACGGCCACCGCGGCGACGAGTGCCGGCGGCTGCGCGCCGAACGTGCTCAGGACGAGCAAGAAGAAACCCTCGTAGGTTCCGACCGACCCGGGCGTGATGCTGATTGCCTGGCTGATGACAAAGATGGTGCAGGCGAGCACCAGTGTCGGCAGCGTCAGCTGCGGACTGAGGGCCCGGAAGTACGCAATCAGGCCACCCACGATGCAGAGCCAGACCACGATGCTGAGCAGGCCGGCGATCGCCAACCGTCCCGGGGAGCGAAGCGAGGCGAACCCTTTCAAGACTGACGCCGCGAAGCGGTCTACCAGGACTCCCACCCCACGTGGCAGATGGTTCGCCATCCGGTCGATGATGGTGAGCGTCGGCTCCGGGTAGCTGACCATCAGGTAGGCGACCACGCCAATGACGAGGGAGATCCCGGCAATCGCCAGCACGCCGCTCCAGAGTCCGAAACTGTTCGAGCCCGCCCCGGAGAGCGCCGCGGCGCCAACGGCGATCACCAGCAGCGCGAGCACATCGAGCACCCGCTCGACGACGACGGTCGCGCCCGCCTCCCCGACCCCGATGCCCGCGCGCGGGGCGATCGCCCCGATCCGCAGCAGCTCACCGAGCTTGAATGGGGAGACCGAATTCACGGCGAAGCCGATCCCGGTGACGGCCGTCGCATCCGCAAAGCTCACCCGCGGAGCGGATGCGTGCAGGATCACCAGCCAGCGCCAGCCACGGGTCAGGATGAACGCCAGGTAGAAGACCTCGGCGATCGCGATCCATCCGAGAGAGGCGCCCCGGATGGCCGTCGCCACCTCGGCCGGATGCACGGTTCGGATCAGTCCATAGAGGATGAGTAGGCCGACCGCCAGCAAGATCCCCCCCTGGACGGCCCGGCGGCGGTTCAGCTGCGCCTCCCGGTGAGCCGAAGCACCGTGAGCATCGCCCGGAAGATCTCTTGCTGCGAGATCTTGGAGTGGCCGTGCACGCGCTCGGTGAAGGTGATCGGGACTTCGGCGATGGTGAGGCCGGCGCGTTCGCAGCGGGTCAAGAGCTCGACCAGCGCCGAATAACCTGACGACCGCAGCGGCCGAGTCACCAGGAACTGCATCGCCCGCAGGCTGTAACAGCGGAAGCCCCCCGTGCAATCGTGGGTGCGGAGCCGGAGCAGCTGTCGGGCCACGAAGTTGGCGGTGGCACTCAAGACGCGACGGTTGACCGCCCAACCCTCGATGGCGCCGCCGGGAACGTAGCGCGAGCCGACCGAAAGATGGGCGCCGTCCTCGACCGCCTTGATCAGCGCCGGAATGCGCTCCGGCGGATGGGAGAAATCGGAATCCATGGTGAGGATACTGTCGTAGCCGTGCTGCAGGCCGTACGCGAATCCCGCCATGTACGCGGTCCCCAGGCCGAGCTTGGCTGGCCGGGCCATCAACTCGAGCCGCGCATCTTTCAGCACGCGGTCGCGCACGAGGTCGCCGGTGCCATCCGGCGAAGCATCGTCGATCACCAGGACCTCCACCTCGGGCGCGGCCTCGTGCACCCGTTCGACCAGCGGGAGGATGTTGCTCGCCTCGTTGTAGGTCGGGATGCAGACCAGCTGGCGAGCCACGCGCCGTACGATACCCAATGTGAACGGCCCGACGCTGCATATCGCTCACCTGTATGCCGACGAGATGAACATTTATGGCGACCGCGGCAACGTCCTGACCCTGCAAAAACGGGCACAGTGGCGGGGGATCAAGGTCGAAATCCGTCCGATCGGACGCGGACCGGCGCCCGACCTATCCGACATCGACCTGATCTTCTGGGGCGGCGGCCAGGACCGCGACCAGGAGCTGGTGTTCCGAGACGCGGCGGCGCACAAGGTCGAGGCCATCCGGGGGGCGATTGCGGGTGGGGCCGTGGTGCTGGCGGTCTGCGGCGGATACCAGCTGCTCGGCGAGTATTACGTCACCGCCGACGGCAAGAAACTGCCCGGGTTGGGGCTCGTCGATCTTCGCACCGTGCCAGGGGCCAAGCGGAATATCGGCAATATCGTGATCCAGACCAGCGACCTCGGGCTCCAGCCACCGACGCTGGTCGGGTTCGAAAACCACAGTGGCAAGACGTACCTCGGCCCAGGGCTTACGCCGCTCGGCCGGGTCCTGCGTGGCGCCGGCAACAACGGCGAGGATGGCACCGAAGGGGTTGCCGCGGGAAACGTCTTCGGGACCTACCTGCACGGCTCGCTCCTGCCGAAGAATCCGCATTTGGCGGACCTGCTGCTCGAGCGGGCGTTACGAAGGCGAGCCGCCGTTCGTTTGGAACCTCTGGATGACGCCGCCGAGATGTCGGCCCACGAGACCATTCGCGCCCGGGTTGGCGCGGCCGGATGACCGGACCGCCACCGCCGGCGACGGGCGAAGGTACGCTTGAGGAAATGAGCCAGGTGGCCAGGCCAACCGAGCTGGGCATCGCCCAACCGCCGCGCACGGCGACGGCCGCGATCTTCGGGCGTCCGAACTGGCTGCCACTGGTGCTGGTCCTGGGCGACGCCGTGATTGCCGGGGTCGCCGTCCTCCTGGCCTATGAGTACCGCTATCACCTGGATCGCATTCCGCAGGTGGTGAAGGAGCCGCTGGCGTTCGGCCCCTATGTCGCGGCGATTCCGGTCGTCATCGCCATCTATCTGTTTTCGCTGGCGGTGAATCAGCAATATCGGTCATGGCGAGGGCGAACGCTGGTCGACCAGCTCTTCGCCATGGGGAGCGGCAGCGCGCTCGCGGCCATGTTGATGCTTGCCGGGATGTCGCTGTATCGCGGCTTCGAATACGGCCGGCTCACCTTCGTCTACACCGTCATCATTGTTGCCGTCCTGATGACGGTCGAACGCTACCTGCTTCGCCAGTATGAGACGCGATTGCGCCGACGGGGCATCGGGACGGAGCGGGTCCTGATGGTCGGTACCGGCACCGGCAGCCAGCTCCTGATCCAACGGATGGCGATGTTCCCGCAATATGGCTACCACGTCGCCGGTGTTCTGGACGACCAGCTCGAGCTGGGAACCAGCTTCGCCGGCGCCCCGGTGGTGGGGCGGATTAAGGACCTCCGACAGGTCATTCCCCGTGTCGGCGTCGACCAGGTGTTCGTCGCGGTCCCGGGGGCGTCCAACGACGAGATCCTCCACTTGGTCAAGACCTGTGATGACCTGCAGGCCGAATTCAAGCTGGTCCCCGACCTGCTCGAGGTGATGAGCACCCGGGCCGCGGTCGACGCGATCGACGGTCTGCCGCTGATCGGTATCCGGCGCAGCCGGTTGCGCGGGCCGGCCGCCGTTCTCAAGCGCGGCATCGACATTGCCGTGAGCGCCGTCGCCCTGGTGATCGCCTCGCCGTTCCTGCTGGTGATCGCCATCCTGATCAAGCTGACATCGCCGTCCGGCCCGGTGTTGTTCCGTCAACCCCGGGTCGGGTTGCACGATCAGCGGTTCACGGTCTACAAGTTCCGGTCGATGATCCCCGAGGCGGAAGCCCAGACCGGACCGGTCGTGGCCGCCCCGGACGACGACCGCTGCACGCCGGTTGGTCGAGTTTTGCGCCGGCTCAGCCTGGACGAGTTACCGCAACTGTTCAACATCCTCAAAGGCGACATGAGTCTGGTGGGGCCACGGCCGATGCCGATCTTCCTCGTGGAGCGCTTCACCGAGGAGATCCCGCGCTACCTGGAGCGCCACCAGGTTCGGCCTGGGCTGACCGGCTGGGCGCAGGTCAACGACTTACGGGGCGGCGAAGCCTTTGCCGACCGGGCGATGTATGACATCTATTACGTGGAGAATTGGTCACTGGCGCTCGACCTGAAGATCCTGATCCTGACCGCGGCCCGCGTCTTCTTCCAGCGCCGGGCGTACTAAGCGCATCCCGAGGGCCGCTTCGTAGGCGGCCACCGTCTGCTCGGCCGCTCGTTCCCAGGTGAAGCCGCGCGCCCGCTCGATGCCCAGCTGGCGCCGCGCCGCGTTTGGGGGCGCTTCGAGGGTCTGCCCGATCGCCTGGGCAAACGCGTTCGGGTTCGTGGGATCGCAGAAGATCGCGACCCCGTCGGCGATCTCGTGGAGGACGGGAAGATCGCTGCAGACGACCGGCGCGCCGCAGGCCAGCGCCTCGATCACCGGCAGGCCGAAGCCCTCGGCCCGAGACGGGAGGACCACGACGGCGGCCCCGCGATAGAGGTCCGGGACCGCGCTCTCAGGAAGCCGGCCCGGCAACACGACCGATTCCTGCGGTAATCCGCCCGCCCCCTTGCGGACCTCGGGATGCCGGGGATCGTCGCCGGCGATGACCAGCTGCACACTCGTATGTGCAGGATGCACCAACCTGAACGCCTCCAGCAGGAGTGGCAGGTTTTTGTAAGCCTTCCACTGGCCCAGATAAAAGATGTAGGGCGGGCGAATGCCGAGGCGCAGCTGCCAGGCGGCTTCGCCCTCTGGATTCCGGGTGGCGTTGAATCGGTCATCAGCGGCTTCGGGGATCGTCAATACCCGCCCGGCGGCGTCCGGGAAACTCCGTTTGACCGCGGTGGCGGTCGCCGTTGACGGGGTGATGATACGTTGGGCGCGCCTGACGGCATTGCGCATCAACATCTGATTCACCACCCGCGGTAGCGGACCCGAATGGATCTCGGGGAATTGAAAGGGAAAGAGGTCGTGCACGGTGACGACGAAGTGGCCGGGCTTGATCAGCGGCAGGTTGTAGTGCGGGAAGTGGATCAAGTCGAGGTCGGCGCGGAGCAGGCTGAGGGGCAGCACCGACTGCTCCGCCAGGCGGTAGGGCTGAGCGTTGACCGTCATCAAGCGGGCGGAGCCGCCGATCAAAGCGCGAACAATCGCCGCATCCTGACGGCTGGCCACCACGCTGAGCCGATCACCGAGGATCAAGGCAAGCTTTGGGAGAAGCCCGGTAATATAGCGACCAATGCCGAGCGCCCCGATCAGGCGGGCGTCGAAGCCGATCCCCCTTGCGGTCAAACCAGCCTCATGGTGAGCGATTCATAGGATTATCGCGCACGTCCGACGAGCGATGACTCAACCCCACCTCTACCCCTGTGGCTGAATCGGGCACCATGCCGGGACAAGCCCCCAAGGCGAAACGGCGTTATACCGCCGTGGCGGACGCTGAGACGAACCTCCCTCCTGCGTCGGCCGGGAAGGGACCGGCTTCGAGTCTCTCTCCCCCGCTTCCGGGGAAGGGACCGGCTTCGAATCTCCCTCCCGCGCTTCCGCGGAAGGGACCGGCTTCGAATCTCCCTCCCCCGCTTCAGGGGAAGGGACCGGCTTCGAATCTCCCTCCCCCGCTTCCGGGGGAGGGTCGGGGTGGGGGCTCGGATTACTCGGCGCTGGTGCGCGACAGCCAGCAAGCCGTCCTCGCCAGTGCGGAGCGCATCACGGTCGTCGGCCGCTGGGTGGTACTGGCCGCCGCCGTCATTCTCAACCACTTCGGCAACGAGAACTCACCGGCATCCATCTTCATCGTCGACACCATCCTGTTTGGCTGGGGACTGGTCAACCTGGTGGTCTCCGTGGTCCTGGTCCGCGGTTTCAAGCCGGGGCGGTGGTTCGGGTTCCTCACCACCGGAATCGACCTCATGGTCGCCACCAGCATCCTCTATTTCTCTGGTGGCTACGGGGCGCGCACCGACTTCTCGCTGCTCTTTTACCTGCTGATCATCGCCTCGGCGGTTCGGCTCGGTCTGCCCGGCTCCTTGGCCACTGCGATTGTGGTTTCGGCGCTGTACGTGGTGATCGGCGGCCTGACTGGATTTGCCAGGATCTCGCCACCGCCCGGGTTCGTGGTCGGCAGGGTCTTCCTGTTTCTCTTTGTCGCGCTGGTCGCCGGCCTGCTGGTCGGGGACGTCCGCAGCCGGCTCGACCGCGCCCTTCGTACCGCGATCGACCGGGCGACTCAGCTCGATGAGACGCGTCGGCGCGAGGCTATGGAAAAAGAACGGGTGGAGCGGTTGGAGGAAATCGACAAGGTGCGCGCCGACTTCATCTCGATGGTTGCCCACGAGCTGCAAACCCCACTGGCCAGCATCAAGACGCAGGCCGACACCTTACTGACCCAGCAGCACCGGCTGGACCCGGAGACCCGCGGCGCCCTGGTCGATGGCATTCATCGCAGTGCGGCCAGCCTCACCGACCTGGTGCAGGACTTCGCCGCCGTCAACCGGATCGAGAATCACCAGTTCAGCTATCACTTCGAGCGGTTGGACCTCACCGACTTCGTTAAAGACGTGGCCGATCATTTTCGGGCCGATCCACGACGCTACCCGATGCGCATCCGCGTCGAGCCTGGTCTGGTCATTCGAGGCGACCGGCGGCGCCTGCAGCAGGCATTGATCAACCTGCTCAACAACGCCGTCAAATACTCGCCCCGGGGCGGCAATATCGCGGTCATCGCCTTCCCCGACAAGGACGGCAACGCCAAAGTCTCGGTCCACGACGAGGGAATCGGCATTCGGACCGAGGACGTCCCAAAGCTATTCAACAAATTCACCCGGCTGTTTGACAAGCGAGCCATGGATATCGGGGGCTCGGGTCTGGGTCTGTTCATCACCCGCTCGATCGTCGAGGCGCACGGCGGCCACATAACGGTCGAGACCGAATGGGGCAAGGGGTCGACCTTCAGCTTCGTTCTACCCCTGTGGGAATCATCCGAGTCCTCGTTGTCGACGACCACGCCGTCTTCAGCGACGCCCTAGCGACGATTCTCGGTACCGAGTCCGACATCCAGGTGGTGGGGAAGGGCGGAACGGTGCGAGACGCGATCGACGCGGCCCGGGCGCTACAGCCCGACGTCGTCCTTCTCGACGTGCACATGCCTGACGGCTCCGGGGTCGAGGCGGCGGCGGCGATCAAGAAGCACCGGCCGCAAACGCAGGTGGTGGTCCTCACCAGCGATGAGGAGGAATCCGTCCTTCGCTCGGCGGTCCAGGCCGGCGCCACCGGCTACCTGAGCAAACACGAGTCGGCCGCCCAGGTGATCCAGGCGGTCCGGAGCGCGGCGCAAGGGGAGGCGCTGATCGCGCCCTACATGCTGGCCCGGTTGCTGCAGGGGATGCGAAAGCAGGATGCCCCAGGGCCGGTGACCCCGCTCACCCTGCGAGAGCTGGCAGTGCTGCGTGAACTCTCGCTCGGTCACGACAACGAGGCCGTGGCCAGGACCTTGAAAATGTCGCCCAATACCGTCCGCACCCACGTCCAGAACATCCTCTCGAAGCTCAAGGTGCATTCCAAGCTCGAGGCGGTGTCGCGCGGCATCCGCGAAGGCTGGATACGCATTCCAGTGGAGCCTGCGGCCTGATCATTTCGTAGCGAAAAGGGCCACTGGTTGGATGGCCTGCGATCGAGGTGGACCTAGCATGGAGCGCGATGAACCACGGTCAGGCGGGCCAGGCGAACACGGAATATGGGCTGATCCTGATGCTGATTGGTATCACGGTGATCGGCGCCCTGACCATCCTGGGCCAGCAGGTCCACGAGATGTGGCACACGATCGCTGCCGCGATGCCGCGGTGATCTTCCTCCCCGCTCGCGGGGGAGGGTCGGGGTGGGGGCTCTGGAGCGACCCTATACTTGGGGCGACCCGGGACAATTGGGGCGTCGCCAAGTGGTAAGGCAGCGGACTTTGGATCCGCCATCCCAGGTTCGAATCCTGGCGCCCCAGCCATCGCCTTCACGAACTGGCGGGCCTACAGCGTCCCGATGAAAAGCCCAGAGAACCCCCAATCTTCCACCTGGCTCGGACTGGTCAGATGGACGACGCCCATAGGAGGTGCCGGATAATCTCGGAAACTGCCCAATGTCCCGATTACCGTTGTCTCGTCGAGCCAGCCCTGTGGCGCAAACGCCGCTGGCAGCGTCATTGATGGGTTGGCAGCTGCGAGGTTGACGACTTGTCCGCGCATCGCTAGCTGCGAACCGTCGCCGGACAGCACGTAGTCGCCAGGGCTGGAAACATTCGGCACCTGCACAGAACCCGTCCAAATCGTGTTGCCGGCCGTCGTGCGAATCGCAACTGAAGCGGTTACCGACGAAGAGACGCAAATGACCTTGTTAGCTACGGGACGCGCAAATGGCTGGCAATCCGAGCCAACCAATACTGGACCAAGCTGGCCGTCTTCCGAAAGCCGTTGTAGCTGGCCGTTGAAGAAGCGCATTCCGTCTAACCACGCGTTTTGGGTCTCTACGCCATCTCCGACAAGCGCCAGCGGGCCGGTTGCATCCCAGCCGACAACTCTGATATCAGGGAAATCGCCCGGCGCGCCGGGAAATGCAATCCGGTTGCCTCGCCAACTCCGCAAGACCGTGGTGCTGCCACCAGCTGGTGCCGACTCCACGCTGAGCATCCACGGGCTTGTTTGAGTTACTCCAAAAGCGGACTGGCTGACCGTGTAGGTTGGAAATGTCAGGACCGCTGCCATGAGACGTCTTCCATCGGGGCTGACCGCAAACGAGGCGGTTTGCTGGGGCGAGGTCAATGCGAATGTGGCAACGATGGTCGTGGCTCCCGATGGCTCCAGACGACGAACAACTCCCTTACCGTCGATGTAATAAGCGGCTCCGGCCGCCACGTAAGCCTCAGGCTCCAAGACAGGAGAGGCGTCGAAGACCTTGGGAATCGACCGCGGAGTAAAGGAGGCTCGCGCCTTGGCGTAGCCATCCAATAAGGCAATCGCAAGCGTATCGTCGCTGAAACCTTGACTACCGGCTGGCGCTCCCGAACGCCGGACTTCGAGGACGGCAAACAGCGGGTACGTGTTCGATGTGGGGGACGCTGCGGTCGACGGGGTGATCGTTGATGCGTGGCTCGGAGAAGGCGCAGAGGAGGTTCCTATCGGCTTTCCACAGCTTGCAAGTAGTAACGCCCCCAAACTCAGGACGAGCGCGCTTCGCTTGGGCATTCGTTTCAGTTAACGCCTTTCCGGCCTTGTTGGTTTCACCGAAATGGCATCCACGAAGAGAAAGCGCCCAAGCGAGACAAGTGATCGGCCAAACTCGGCGAGCAGAGTTGCCAACCCCGTCCAGTTGACCCAGCCATCGCCCTCGCCTAGAGGCGCGGCCAGAGCGGGCTGGGTCCGCGACGCTGTTTCGGGAAGGGAGAGACTGGAGTCATGGCCCGCTCATTGGCGCAAGACGCGACCGACCAACAGATTCTGGGTCTGGTTGAGGAATGGGTCGAACTCCTCGCTAAGGAGCGGTACCAGGACGCCTTCGATCTCGTACCGGCTCCAGTCGCTAGGAGCTGGCCCGATCCAGTAACTGGAGCAGGTCGTGCGCGGCGAGCTCGATCTCCTTGTGACGCCACTCAGCTGCCCGGTAGTGGCAGGCCATGATTCCCGTGCGGTGGACGCGGCGGAAGTCTCCGTAGACGAATGCATAGCGGCTCTTCGTTTCGTCACTGGCCTCGTCGTTAAGGCCGAGATGCCACTCGGCGTACTCGTCCCATGAGTGCGATTTCAGGAATGCGTTCTCGTCATCCGCTCGAGGCTGAACCTCGCCCCAATCGCTTTCCAGCACATACTGGCGAGCCTCGATGAGACGGCGAGCGTGCGCGATTCCCTTCTTGTTTACGGAATATGAAGCCACCGTCAATGTGATTCCCTCTCCCCGAGTATGGTGCTTCGGTCCGGAGAAGTGGAATACAATGAAGCGCAAATCACGTTGCTGGGGCTCTGCCCACAAGTGGGCGTAACGGCGAGCCGCTGATCACACCTGGGCCGGATGCTATGCCGGCGGCCCCCGCATTGCTCGTGGACGGCACTGTCGACAGCTTCATCGAGCAAGGCCCATAGACGCAGAGTGTAAGAACGCATCGCCCGTCGACCAGTCTCAACCCGCTGATCGCTACGAAACTTGTCCAAACGACTGTTCTTTGCTACCGCATTACCAGCGCTGACAACTCGCACAGCACGATTCAGGTTCGACTCCGAATGGCCCAGCCAACGCCTTCTAGCTGTATCGGCGGACGGTGACAGCCCGGTAGAGGCGCACAGGCGACGTCATGGAACGATTGGCAATCATCTTCATCGCGTTCATCTCCTGATGTCTGGAGCTCTTGAAATGCTGAGGACGGCCGGTGGGCCGTCCTCAGCGCAATCAATTGGTGCCGCTCGCCCTAGAAGCAGGCGTCGACCGGCGCGCCCTTGACGACCTGGTTACTCGAGCTGTCATCGATCGAGGCGAAGTCCGATGTCAAACTGGCACTCGCCCCAGTGATCTGGCCCTGCGATACGGCGCTCGCATGATCGGAGTCCTGGCCGGCGACCGTCGTGAAGCTGCCGCAGGTCAGCATGCCATCGTCTCGCGCATGGCTGACGACGCCCTTGTAATTCCAGCTAAGGTTCAGCGTGATCGGTCCGCCCCCGCCGCCCCCGCCGCCACCTTTGCCCGTGACGACGTTTGTCGACGAGACGGCAAGCGGTGTCCCGGGGCAGTTCGACTGGCCGGGAACGGTGGTCGAGAGCGATGCGCTGGAGAGATCCGCTGCGATGGTAAAGTCGCCGTCGGCGATGATCCAGCACCCGGCGACGCTCGTGCCGGAGACCGTTTCGAGAAAGAGATTGAGCATCGTCCCGCTCTGCTGTACCAGCGGCATATCACCCCGGGGCTTAAACGTGTGCAATCCGCGGTCGACCGTGACGAAGGCGAAGTCGCTTGGTCCGGGCCCGCAGCCCTTGAGGCCACAGACGGTCGTGGGCGGCCCGACCAGATCCGCACTTGCCGACGTGTCCGTCATCCGATAGGTCCCTGGTGCCGGCGGCCAGCCGCCGCCCGCCAGTGCCGAGCCTGCCAGTGCGATTGAAAAGAGTCCGGTGATTCCCAGTACGGGGAGGAGGAGTCGCATGTTCATGGTCATGTCCGTTCTTGCGGCGCGGATGATGTGCCACGCCACTGCTTGATGTAGTCGATCCGACTTCTTATCGACTGATAGCTAGCTCAGTCACGTCACCCCTTTCTGCCGACCGATTTCCCTCGCTGCAGCAACGCTTGCTGGCGCGAATCGGTTACACACAGATTCCGTGCGTCGTCTACCCTCAGCCGTCGTCTCCCTTGCGAGCAAACCGTACGTAGCCGCAGGGGCGGTCTACTACTCCGATGGGAGCGGGGTGGTGCGTCGACTTGATCCAACCGGAAAGATCGCGACGGTGGCAACCTTTCCGCTGACCTCCGCCGCACAAACGTTATCTTTTGCGGTTCACGCGCAAATGTGCAATCGGAAGGGTAACCAGCGCCCGGCGGCTGGCGTTAAGGAGGCATGAAACGGTTCCTCGGGGTGCTCTTCTTGTCCGTTCTCTTGTCGTCTTGCGGTCAGCCGTCTTCAGCCAGTAAGGCACCTCGTTCCCCGTTCGCCGGTGCATCAACGACCGAGAATCCCGCCGCATCGTTAGCCAGCCAGTGAGATCAATCGTCCTCATCGCCTGGGCAGCTATCTTTCTAACGGCTTGCGCCACGGCGCAGCTCGCGACCAGGGCCGCCACGCCAGCGGCGACGGCAACCGCCAGGGTAGCTCCAACTCCTAACGGGGCACCCGCCGTGCTGCTCGTGGTGAAGACGAAGGAGCCTTCTGCCGATGAACAAGGCAGCATCAGCCTCTTCTCGACGGACGGCAAGCCAGCTGGCGTGCTGCCCCTGAAGCCTGGCTCAGCAGTGCTGGCTGCGGCGGGATCGCGGATCTTCGTCCGCGCGGCCGATGGAACGCTGGAAGCTATGCGACGAGACGGTGTGGCCGAAGCACTCGCGCCTACGCCGAGCGCTCTGACCGGGATTGGTGGGTTGGTTGCCAGTCCAGACGGCACGCGCTGGCTATGGGGGTCGCAAACGCCCGACGCGACGGCTCAGTCGATTTACCTGGGTGGCGACGGGCTCGTCACCCGGAAGCTCGCGACCTTCCCCTATCCGACTGTGCTCGACGCCTATGCGTGGACATCAGATGGAATTTTTCTGGATAGCCTCCCCATGGACTATTTTGGGTATCGACCATTCAATACGACATTTGGGGCGTTCGGTGGGGTTCGACGCCTCGACCCAGTTAGCGGAAGCATCCAATCGGTCGCGACTTCTCCTCAGTGCGTCTTCAGTGATGAGGCGGTTGACGGATCGACAGCGTGCTTTCCTACCCTGGCCGGCTATCTCGTTCCAACGCGACATGCCGTCCACATCGTCACCAGCAGCGGCAAGGTCACCGATCTGTCGCTGGCAGTCCCGCGTTTCAACTACGTTGGAGATGCGTACTTCTCGCCGGATGGATCAATCCTGACTGTGACCGGAGCCACCGGCGTGGGAGATAACTCTCCCGAGTCGGGCAATGCCAATCCGAAGCCCGAGGAGTACGGCACCGACCTGGTGCAAACCGCCGATGGATCCATCAGGAGGTTTGGCCCGGCCGGAACCAGACCGGCCATGGGAACGCAGTCTTGGTTGCCCGACGGCCGACTCGTGCTCTGGCGGCCCGACTCCGTCGGGGGCACCCCAGGACTGTACGTGCTTGATCCACATGGCACGGGCCAGGGTGTCGAGATTGAGGTTTCCGGTAAGCCGATCGGCTATCTAACGAGCTGAGGTATGGGGCCAAGTAGAAAAGGGAGGCCCGGGCAATCCCAGGTCTCCCCTTCACAGCAAGTCCGCGTAGGAGCCTACTCTCCGGATCCCGCGCTCGCGTTCTCGTTGCGGTCGGTCTCGCTGGTTGCCTGCTGGTTGGCACCCTCGGTCTCGGTCTCGGTGCTCTCGACTGTTTCTGTCTCGGCGCAGACGGCTTCGACGGCTGCCTGGGCCGCACGCACGGCCGCCTTCTCACTCTGGTCCTCCGTCTTGTCAGCCGCCTTCTCAGCTTGATCCTCGGTCTTGTCGGCGGCGCTTTCGGCCTCATCTTCGCCTTTGTTCGCCGCACTCTCCGCGCGATCTTCGGCTGTGTCAGCCGCACGCGCGGCCTTTCGCTCCGCCGTGTCTTCGGTCCGGTCGTCCTGGCGCAGCTTCACGAGCGCTGCTTTGGCCGTGTCGCAGGCCGTAGTGCTCGTGGTCCGTTGGACCTTGGCTGGTTCGGCGCTGGAAGCAGGCTCGCTTACCAGGTCACTCACGGCCTCGCCTCGCGCTTGCCCGACCAACGTCGTCGTGCGAGCCAGCGTGCTGACTCCCTTCCCGTGCGAATCTGACGCGTAGACCGACGACCCGGCGGCCACGAGTACGGCCGCGAGCCCGGCGAGGATCCATCGAGAACGCATGAGTGTCCTCCTCAAGGAAGAATTCGTACCTCCACCTAGAACGCTCGACCCCGAGGCTGCTTACGGCCTATAGCCGGAATCGTTCCAGGCCATCTCGTCATCAACCGGTGACGCGTCAGTGCTTGCGTGCTATGGCGATTCGCGGCTTATCGTTGATGCGATGCGCCGATCTGCCGGGCGGCTGGCACTCTTCGTGACGCTACTACTGGCCCTGGCGAATGTCAACGCCATCCCGGTCCACGCCACTGCCCCGCCTGGGACAACCTGCCAGGTTTTCCCGGCGAATAACGTCTGGAACACCGACATCTCGGAGCTGCCGGTGCACCCGCAGAGCGGGCAGTGGCTCGCCTCCATGGCCGCCGGGACCACGAACCTGCATCCCGACTTCGGCGGGCCTCCCTATGGGTTTCCTTTCAACGTCATGGACAACACCCACCCGCTCGTCTCCATCACGTTCCAGTACGCAAGCGAGAGCGACCCCGGGCCGTATCCGGTTGGCGCGGACACCAGCATCGAAAGCGGCAGCGATCACCATGCCCTGATCATCAACAAGGACACCTGCACCCTGTACGAGCTGTTTGACCTGGTCAATACCGGGTCGTCGTGGACCGCCGGATCGGGCGCGATTTTCCCCCTCAGCTCGGACGCACTGCGACCGCTGGGATGGACATCGGCGGACGCGGCGGGCCTTCCGATGTTCCCCGGACTGGTGCGCTGGGACGAGGTACAAAGTGGCGTCATCAATCACGCCATCCGGTTTACGGCGCAGCAGACGGACCAGAGCTTTCTTTGGCCGGCCCGGCACCAGGCGGGCACGGCAGCGAATCCGGCGCTTCCGCCGATGGGTGCGCGTTTTCGATTGAAGGCGAACTTCGACATCTCGCACTTCAGCACCGCCGCGCAGGTCATCCTGCGAGCCATGCAGCACTACGGCCTGATCCTGGCCGACAACGGCAGCAACTGGTTCTTCAGCGGCACGGAGGACGCGGCCTGGCCGAACAGCTTACTGAGCGAGCTCAAGACCGTGCCAGCCTCCCAGTTCGACGCGATCGATGAGTCCTCGCTGATGGTCGACCCGAACTCGGCTTCGGTCACGTCGGCGGAGCTCACCACGAAGGTGAGTAATCAGCAATACAGCATGACCGGCAGCGATGGAAGCACCTGGAGTGACCTCGATCCGAATCGTTTGGGAACGGCGATCGTGCCGGCCACGACCTCGCTGGCATACATCTCGGCGAACGCGGACCTGTGGACGGCGACCCCCGGCTATAACCAGGACCTGGGCATCTCAGTCGGCAACATTCTGCAGGCATGGAAGGAGAGTGGCGGGTTCGCCGGCGCGTACTCGCCAAACGCCGCGTACGTGCAGTCGGTGGTCGAGTTGCAGGCGGGCGTGGTCTACTTCGTGAAGCTGCACTGGAAAAGCAACCGTCCGGCGCCGGGCGCGACGATCTTCGTGGGCGCCGGTCAACCCGGCAATTTCTCGCCGACCCGGCTCACCGTGCAACTCCTCCCGCTGGCCAATCAGAGTCTCAGCCTGTCCAGCGCGTATCAGTACTCGCTGACGGGCAGCAATGGGACCGGCTGGAACCAAATCGATCCGACGCTTCTGGCCGGCACCTTCTCAGAGCCGGTCGACGGCACCTTCATCCTCGGCGCGAACGCCGACCTCTGGACGGCACAGGCCGGCTTCAACCAGGATCTGGGCATCGGCGTCAATGGGACGGTCGTGGCCTGGAAGGAATCGGGCGGTTTTGCCGGCAGCTTCTCGCCCAACGCGGCGTTCGTGCAGGCCACCCTACCGGTGACGGCCAACATTCGATACAACCTGGATCTGCGCTGGAAGACCAACAAGTCTGAGGGATCGGCTACCGTCTACAGTGGGGCGGGTCCCGATCCGGCGTTCGGCAAGTATTCTCCCACCAGCCTCTCCATCGAGTTCGTGCCGTCGACAAACGTAGTCGATCGCAACAGCACGCAGCAGTATCTGCTCTCCAATGGCGACGGCAAGACATGGACAGACCTGGGTGGTGCCAGCCTTTCGGACTCGTTGTCTGTTCCCGCGGCATGCGCCGCCGTAATCACCAGCAACGCTGACCTGTGGACCGCGACGGCCGGCTACAACCAGGACCTGGCGGTGGTGGTGGATGGCCAGGTGGCTGCCTGGAAGGAGTCAGGCGGTTTTGCTGGCACCTTCTCCCCGAACGCGGCCGCGGTGCAAGTCGTCCAGCCGCTCCTGGCGGGAACGCTCTACACGATCAAGTTGCAGTGGACGACCAACAAGCCTGACCCCGGCACGATTTACGCAGGTGCCGGGTCGGCCGCTCCCTTCTCGCCGACCCGCCTGACGATTCAGCTGGTTGGCTGCTGACGGGTTGCCGGCCTCCCTTTCGCGCCGGGATCAGCCGTCGACTTCGCGGCGGCGCGACCGACAAAGACCAGGTCGCTGAAGTCAGCCAGCTCGGCTGGCAGTGGAGCCAGCGTTTGTCCCGCTTGTTGGCTGTTCAAGATCTCCAGGACGCGGGCACCAACATTGTGGGTCAGGACACGATATGGAATCCAATGGTCATGCGACGCCGGATCGAGGCTGCCGCTGAAGTTAAAGGTCCAGCGGTCACCTTCGAGGCGCGGCGCCGCGTGCTTGTGGACTTCCATTGAGGGCACGATGAAGATCGGGTCGGCGAACGCCATCGTCTTAATGTCGAAATAGGCGAAGGAGTAATAGAAGTTCGGATGACTGACCAGCTTGTTCGTTGGTACCGAGAAGAATATCGACAGCTTGTAGGCCCTGAACCGATGATCCAGATGCATCGTGCTCTTCATCTGGAAGGCGATGCTGCCGGCGAACTTACCGCGGATGTGGATCTCCATATCCCGGCGGTCGTCATCGGTAAGCGGCAGGCTCACCTCGAGCATGCCGTCACTCGAGACGATCAGGATCTTGGCGAACTCATACTGGGTGATGATCCCCTGCTGGGTGAACGTGATCGGGCTCATCGGCCAGGACTCGTACTCGCGGCAACGACCTTGATTACTGCACTGAGCCCACGCCGCGCGACGGCTTCAGGATCTTCTTTCCAGTAGCTCGGGTTAAAGGTCTCCAGACTCCATGGCCCCTCGAATCCACGCGCCTTGAGATTCGCGGTCAGTTCCGCGAGTTTGATCACGCCCTCGCCCGGCAGCACCCGGTCGGCATCTTCGATCTGCCGGGGCGGCTTGGCCGGCGCGTCGTTCAGGTGGACCAGCACGATCCGCCCGACCGGGTAGCTGTCGAGGGGCTCACCGCCGCTGGCGTGCCAGTGGCAGGAGTCGAGCACCAGGTCGATCCCGTCGACGCCATCGACCGTCTCGGCGGCAATCGCGGGCGTGTTGATCGGGCAATCGCCGAAACCGAGGAACTCGAAGGCGATGCGGATCCCCAGCTTGTCGGCGCGATCGCGGGCGAGCTCCAGGGCGTCCCGCGTCCCTGGGATCGCGCGCCGGGTTTCGAGGCCCGGCGCTCGCGGAGGGATGGACAGCAAATACGGCGAGCCCAGCTCGCGGCAGATGTCCAGTCGGGGTGCGAGGTCCGCCTCCAGCAGCTGACGATCCATCCGGCCATCGGCTCGCACGGTCAATGGCACGCCATTGAGGGTGAGCACCTCGCGCGGGCGCGCGACCGCCGCCGTGGCGCGCACCTCGGCACTGTCCTCGAGCAGCCGCTCGGTCCGCGCCTCGATCCCGGCGTACCCGGTCTCAAGAGCGATCGCGAGTGCCAGCGGGGTGGGCGTGGTCATCACGGTGGCGCCGTTGAGGTAGACCGCTTGACTCACTTTTCGCGGATGACGCCGAAGGTCAGGCCCGCGACGATGTAATTGCGGGCGATCAGCATCAGGGCGAGGGGAATCGCCATCGCGATCACGCCCGCCGCCGCCATGTCATTCCATATGATTTCAAATTGCGTAACCAGTCCCTGCACGCCGACCGGGAAGGTTTGCGCGTTGGGCGTGGCGGTGAGGATCAAGGCAAAGAGGAACTCGCTCCAGGCGAAGGTGAAGACGATGATGCCGGCGGCCAGGATGCCAGGGGTGGCGAGCGGCAGCAACACTTGCCAGAATGCGATCCAGCGGTTGGCGCCGTCGACTTGTGCGGCATCCTCGAGCTCCAATGGGATCTCAGCGAGAAACCCTTTCAGCATCCAGATGGCAAAGGGCAGATTGAAGAGCGAGTAGATCCCGATCAGGGCGACTGGCTGATCGTAGATCTGCAGGGTGCGCACGATGGCGAAGTAGGGGATGACGACCGCGATCGGTGGCAGAAAGCGGAGCGACAGCGCCCAGTTGAGAACAGCGACGCGCAGGCTGGGCGGCACGGTGAGCCGCGTGATCGGGTAGGTGATCACGAGCCCGATCGTGACTGTAATCAGCACTGTCGAGGCGCACGTGATCACGCTGTTCTTCAGCAGGACCCAGAAGCCTCGATCGAAGAGGACGCTTCCATAGGACTCGATCGTGGGATGACGGGGAATCAGCGTGATCGATTGATAGAGTTCAGCCTTGCCTTTCAGGGAGGTCGCGACCAGCCAGTAGAGCGGAAAGGCATACAGGACGCCGGCGACGCCCAACCCGACGACCATCAGGCCCATCCGGATCGCGATCCTCCAACCTTTGCCTCGCATCAGGCTCGCTCCAGGGGAAGCGCCCGCGTGACCAATGAGTAGAGGATGCTGATCGAGACGAGGACCAGCACGGCGAGCGCCGCGGCCTGGCCGGCATCAAAGAACTTGAACTCGATCCGGTACATGTAGAGGCTCAGCAGTTGGGTCGTGGTCCCGGGTCCGCCGCCGGTCAGAATGAAGACATGGTCGAAGACGCGGAGCACATCGGCCACGCGAAAGAACAGGATCAGGAGAAAGAGTGGACGAAGATAATGGAGCTCGATGTAGATGAACTGCGTCCACCAGGTGGCGCCATCCACCTGCGCCGCCTCGACGGATTCCTTTGGCACCGTTTGCAGCCCGGCGAACAGCACGAGGTAAACGAAGGGCGTCCACTGCCAGATGTCGACGCTGGCCACCGCTCCAATCGCCAACGGGACGCCGAGCCACTGGATCTCGGAGTGCGTGATGCCAGCAGTCTGCAGCAGGAAATTGAGCACGCCATACCCGGGGGCGTAGATCAGCCGGGCCACTACCCCCACGGCCACCGGCGGTACCACCAGCGGCAGAACGGCAAGGACGTACAGGGTGGCGCGCAGGCCAGCGCTGCGCACGGTGCGGTGCACGAGCAGCGCGAAGCCGAGTCCAAGCAGGATCTCGGTGGGGAGGACGAGCAACGCGTAGAGGCCGGTCGCCCGAAGCGCGTCGAGGAGCAGGGGATTGCCCAGCGCCCTCCCGTAATTGCGAAGCCCCACGAGGGTGCCATCGTCCGCGCTGATCGACTGGACGACCGCCAGGACGAAGGGGATGGTGACGATGATGAAGATCGTGCCCAGTGCCGGCAGCAGGATCGTGTAGGCGAGCCGCTCCTGCCGGCTGCGCGGGTGCCGCCCGGCCCGAACCGGCTTGGTGCCGGTGGGGGCCGGAAGTTCGGCGACCAGGCGGCTCACATCGTCAAATGTAGGACGGGTCGCTTACGACGGGTAGCCGGCGGTCTTCATCAGCGCACGAATATCGGCGGCGGCCTTCTGCATGGCCGCTTGCGGCGTGATCGTGCCCGCGACGGCGGCATTCATCTGCGTGCCGTAGACGGTCTCAACCGCGTTCCACTGGTCGGTGCGCGGCCGCCAGTTGGGACCGGCGTCCAGCGATTTCGCCAGCGCCGGGAAGTACGGATTGGCCGACGTCAGCGAGGAATCGTTGAGGATGCTCTTGCGGATCGGGATCCCGCCCTGAGCGACATAGTTGCGCATGTTGCTGGTCTGCAGCATCCACTTGATGAAGTCGGCGGCCGCGGATCCGTTCTTCGATCCTTTGGGGATGCCCAGCAGCCAGTTGCCCATCATCCCGAAGCCCTTGCCGCTCGAGCCCTGCGGCATCGGAATGTACGCGACCTTGCCCTTCACCTGGGAGACGCTCGGATCCTCGACGATGCCGGTGATTTCGCCGGGCCAAACCGTCGACTGATAGGCCTGACCTATCGCCATCAACCGGGAGCGGTCGGCGGCATCGGTATTCTCCGGTCCAGGCTCCGCGTACTTCTTGAGTTTGCGGGTAAGGAAGTCGACGGCCGTGATCGACGCGTCGGAATCGAGCTGCACTTTCCAGTTGTCGTCAAACACATTTCCGCCGAACGACCAGAGGATTGGTAGTGAGTCGCTGCTCACCGGGTTCGTCGCCTTCCCGCGGATGACATAACCGTAGAACTGGGAGGCGTTGTACTTGGCGGCGTTCGAAAGGACGTCGTCCCAGCTCGTCGGGGCGCTGGATTTGTCACTGCGGTACATGAACATCTCGACGTTGCCGACAATCGTGATGCCGTACAGGTGTTGGGTCTTGCCCTGCTCGCTAGGCGGCACCGGGCCGTGCGGCGGCGGCCAGGTCCCCACGTCATAGACGACGCTCGGAATGTCCGAGTCGCGGGTGAACCCGAAGTTCGCGTCGAGCGGTTGGAGTGCCCCCATCGTTCCGAACTTGGGCATCCAGGGATCGTCCATCATGCACAGGTCATAGGACGAGCCATTGGCCTGGAAGGTGGTGACCAGCTTCTCGAAGAGCTGGTCATAAGGAAACTCGACGATCTCCATGGTGATGCCGGTCTGCTGCTGATAGGTCGGCGCCACCTTCTTCAGAGGACCATCCTCGTTCCCCTGGACGGCGGCAATCGTCAGCTTGGACGGCTTGCTCGAGGTCGCCGTGCTCGTTCCGCAAGCCGCGAGTATGGCCGGGAGCGAAGTGAACGCCGCTCCCGTGACGGCTGTCCGTTTGACAAATTCACGCCGAGTAATTCGCTGCATTCGCTTTCCTCCTTCAGACGTCAGGGCCGCGGGATTGCCCGCGTGTCGTCAGGGTTGCGGGATTCCCGCGTGTCTATAGTATTGATGTCAGGTTGTCATGACAACTAGGAGATTGGGGGTCATCTCTCCCTCCAACTGGGGGGCGGGTCGGGGTGGGGGGATTCTCGATAGATCCAGTCCAGTTCCCCTGTATTACCAGCTGGCCCAGAACATCGAGACGGCCATCCGTTCGGGCCGGCTGTCCTCCGGTTCGCACCTCGACAATGAAATCGAGTTGGCCCGGCAACTGAGAGTGAGCCGCCCCACGGTGCGTCGCGCGATCGCGGTGCTGGCGAACAGAGGTTTGGTAATCCGGCGGCATGGGATCGGCACCCTGGTTGTTCCCGTCCGAGTGCGACGCCCGGTGCGTCTCAGCAGCCTCTACGACGATCTTGCCGAGGCTGGGCAGACGCCGACGACGCGATTGCTTGCGTTCGAAACCGTGGTCGCACCCGGGGAGGTTGCCACCAGCCTGCAGCAATCAAGAGGCAGCCGGGTCTTGCACTTCGAGCGGTTGCGGCTGGCCAGCGAGCAGCCGGTGGCCTTGATGCGGAACTTCCTGCCGCTAGCGCTCGAGGAGGTTGTCAGTGAAGAAGGTCTCAAGACGACCGGGCTTTACCTGCTACTGCGCCAGAGAGGGATCCACCTGCGACTCGCTTCGCAAACAATCGGCGCGCGCAGCGCCCAGCGGCGCGAGGCGCGACTCCTCAGGGTACCGACCGGGTCACCACTGCTGACCATGCGGCGGATCAGCTACGACGATGCCGGTCAGCCCGTCGAATACGGCTCCCACGTCTACCCCGCTGAGCGGTATTCCTTTGAGATGAGCGTCGTGTCAGACTCGACGACGTGACAGTCGCTGCCAGGGAGATTCTGGCCCGCCTCACCGAGATTCGCGCGACCGATCCCGAGGCGGTGCGCACAGCGCTGCAGAAACGGCGCCGCAGGTCGCTGCTCGAGCGGAGTTCCCCTCCCCCGCTTGCGGGGGAGGGTCAGGGTGGGGGCTCCTTGTTCCTTGTCGCCGCGGATCACCCCGCCCGCGGCGTCCTCAAGGTGGGCGCCGATCCGATGGCGATGGCGGATCGCGGTGAGCTGCTCCAGCGTCTGCTCACGGCGCTGAGCCGGCCGGGCGTGGACGGCCTCCTGGGGACCGCCGATATCATCGATGACCTGGCGCTCCTCGGGGCACTCGACGGCAAGATCGTATTCGGATCGATGAACCGCGGCGGATTGACCGGCTACCGCTTCGAGCTGGACGACCGCTTCACCGCCTACACCGTGGATGGCATCGTGGCCGCTGGTCTGGACGGCGGCAAGATGATGGTTCGCGTCGCCGACGAACCGGAGACGTTGCGGACGCTGGCGGCGTGCGCGCATGCGATCAATGAACTCTCGGCTCGCAAGCTGCCGGCGATGATCGAGGTCTTCGCCAGCGAGGTCGAGGACGGTCGGGTGCGCAACCGCTCCGACGCCGACTCCTTGATCCGCGCGATCACGATCATCTCGGGGCTGGGCACCACCTCGGCGTACCTCTGGCTGAAGCTCCCCGCGGTCGACGAGCTGCAGCGTGTGATGCGAGCGACCAGCCTGCCGACACTGTTGCTCGGTGGGGACCCGGGCGACGATCAAGAGACAACCTTTGCCAGCTGGGAGCAGGCGATGGCGATTCCGCAGGTCCGCGGACTGGTCGCCGGGCGGACCCTCCTCTATCCGAAGGATGGTGACGTGGCGCGCGCGGTCGATGCGGCCGCCGCCATCGTGGCAAGCAGGTTCCGCTCCCCCGCTCGCGGGGGAGGGTAGGGTGGGGGCGGTGACGACGACCCGGCTCACCATGGCGCAGGCGCTGGTTCGGTTTCTCGCCACTCAGTACGTCGAGCGGGATGGCGTCGAGTATCGATTCATCAACGGCTGCTTCGGCATCTTCGGCCACGGCAACATCGCCGGAGTGGGGGAGGCGCTGTTCGAGCGCCCGGATCTGCTGACCTATTACCAGGGGCGCAACGAGCAGGCGATGGTGCACGCGGCGGTCGGCTACGCGCGGATGCGCAACCGCCTGGGGATCATGGCCTGCACCAGTTCCATCGGCCCCGGCGCCACCAACATGGTGACCGGCGCCGCGCTGGCGACCATCAACCGGCTGCCCGTGCTGTTGCTGCCGGGTGATGTCTTCGCGTCGCGTCCGGTGGATCCGGTCTTGCAACAGCTGGAAGTACCGTGGCGGGGCGACGCGTCGGTGAACGACTGCTTCCAACCGGTCTCGCGCTACTGGGACCGGATCACGCGAGCCGAGCAACTGATGCCCGCGGCGATGACAGCGATGGGGGTCCTAACGAGTCCGGCAGAGACCGGCGCCGTCACGCTCGCCTTGCCGCAGGATGTCCAGGCCGAGGCCTACGGCTATCCTGACGACTTCTTCAAGAAGCGGGTCTGGCACATCCCTCGCACCGAGCCCGATTTGCGGATGCTGGATCGCGCGGCCGCGATGATCCGGGCCGCGGATCGGCCGATGATCGTGGCCGGTGGCGGCGTCATCTACTCGGAGGCCACCGATAGCCTGCGCCGGCTGGTGGAGGCGACCGGCATCCCGGTGGGAGAGACGCAGGCCGGCAAGGGATCGCTCCCGTTCGACCACCCGTCAAACCTCGGGGGGATCGGCGCAACCGGAACCCTCGCCGCCAACCGCCTCGCGCAGGGCACCGACGTCGTCCTCGGGATCGGTACCCGCTGGACCGATTTCACCACGGCCTCCCACACGGTCTTCGGCAATCAGCACGTGCACTTCATCAACCTCAACGTTCTGGAGTTCGATGCGGCCAAGAGCAGCGGATTGTCGCTGGTCGGTGATGCCCGTGCCGGTATCGAGGCGCTGGCCTCCCGCCTGCGCGGCTACTCGGTCGACCATTCCTACCGCGATCTGGCGGGTCGACTTAACAAAGAGTGGGACCGGGAGGTGAGCCGGCTCTACGCGCTGAGCCATCAACCGCTGCCGGCGCAGAGCGAGGTGATCGGCGCCGTCAATGACGCGGCCGGTCCTCGTGACGTGGTCGTCTGCGCGGCCGGCTCGATGCCGGGTCAGCTGCACAAGCTATGGCGGACTCGAGACCCCAAGGGCTATCACGTCGAGTACGGATACTCGTGCATGGGGTATGAGATCGCCGGGGCGCTTGGCGTCAAGATGGCCGCGCCTGACCGCGAGGTTTTCTCCCTGGTTGGCGACGGCTCCTACCTGATGATGAGCAGCGAGATCGTCACCGCCGTCCAGGAGGGGATCAAGCTCATCATCGTGGCGGTCGACAACCATGGCTTCAACTCGATCGGTGGATTGTCACGATCACTCGGCATGGATGGTTTCGGGACGCAGTACCGATATCGACGCAATGGGTCGATCGGCCGAGACAGTGAACTGGCGCCAGGGGCGGTGCTGCCCATCGACCTGGCCGCCAACGCCGCTAGCCTGGGGGCCGTCGCGGTTGCCGTCAGGACCCTCGCCGAGCTACGCTCGGCCCTCGAGGAGGCGAAGCACGCCGAGCGGATCTCGGTGATCTCCATCGAGGTCGATCGTTACGAGGGTGTGCCGGACTATGAGAGCTGGTGGGACGTGCCGGTCTCCGAGGTCGCGACCGTCGATGCGGTAAAGGCGGCCCGCAAAGGCTACGAGGAATCAAAGAAAAACGAGCGTCGTTACTTTTAGCCTGTTCGCCTCCCCTCTGGGGGAGGTAGGGTGGGGGGTAGGAGGCAAGACCAAATGGCAACAATCGATCCGGACGTGATTCCGATGATCGCCTACGAGAATGGTCCCGCCGCGATGGATTGGCTGTCGTCCGCGTTTGGCTTCACGGAGCGCACGCGCATGCTCGGCGCGGATGGCCGGCTGAGCCATGGCGAGATGGAGGCCGGGCACGGCGTCATCATGCTGGCGACTCCGACGCCCGACTATCAGGGCCCCCGCCGCCATCGGGCCTCGTGTGAGCCGGCACAGCGATGGTCGAGCGTCCCCTACGTCGTCGACGGCGTGCTGGTCTACGTGGATGACGTCAACGCTCACTACCAGCGCGCCAAACAACGCGGCGCGACCATCCTCAGCAAGCCCGAGGCCGATCGTTACGGTCGGCGCTATCGGGCGGAAGACCTCGAAGGGCATCGATGGATGTTCATGGAGCGCAGTTAAGGCATCAGCCCGTTTTGATGCCGGTACTTGCCCAGGCAGCGCGGCCTTCCGGAAAAAAACAAGAACGGCGGTTGGGGAAGCCGCCGTTCCCATCGACTGCGGTTTTCTAGCGCTTCTTCGCGACTGCGCTCACTGCGCCGCCGTGGTTGACCGTCTTGGCGCCCGTGGTAATAGCGGCCGTCGCGTCGCTCTTCGCCACAGCGCTTACGGCGTCGCCGTGCGCATCCTTGTCAGCCGCGTTGGTCGTGGCCGCGGCCGAGCGGGTCTCGCCCATGACGTTCGCCACCATGCTGACGGCGTCGCCTCGGGCCTCGCCCACCAGGGCCTTCGCCGCTTTCGCTGCGGTACTTACTGCGTCGCCGTGCGTATCTGCGGCTACCGCCGTTGTCAGGCCAAGCCCGAATAGGGCGGCAGCTCCGAGTACGATCGGCTTCGACATACGCATACCTGAATAGGCCTCCTCGTGAAGAGATTCCCGAGAGAGATAACGCAGCGTGGCTGCGCATGCGTACGTCCCAGTTCAATAGCGCCAGCGGCGGCCAATACCGATATGGGCCAGGGTCCAGCGCGCAAAGGTCGTAACAATCCCGAGGCGAAGCGGCAATTCATGGAGCCGCCGGGGCGAGGTCGCGATGTAGGAATCCTTGACGTGGCCGACGCGCACGCCCTGTCGCTTGAGTCGCCCCAGGAACTCGAGGTCTTCAGCCAGGCGAATATGCTCGCCGAAACCGCCGGACCTTAAAAAGAGGTCGCGGTCGCAGTACAGCATGTTGGCGCGGATGCCAAACAGCCCCTTTCCCCATTCGATCAGGCCAAAAAAGGCACGGTCGAGCCTGTCCGTTGAATCGGCCACGATCCTGATGCTGCCCGCTTGGTAGCCGCGCTTTGCCCAGTCGAGTACCCGCTGACCCAGCTCGGGCGCCGCTCGTGAATCTGCGTCGAGAAAAACAAGGAGGGGTGCCGAGGCCGCCTTCGCGCCACGGTTCTTGGCACCCGGGATGCTGGCCATCGCCTGCGTGATGACGGTGCCGCGGAGCCCTCGCGCCAGCGCAAGCGCGCGCTGCGCCGCCTCTCCCGTGTCGTCAATCGAGCCGTTCTCGACCACGACGAGCTCGAGCCGCTCGAGCGTCACCGTCTGATCGATGACGGAGCTGATGGCGCTGGCGATGAAGCGCGCTTCGTTTCGGGCTGGAATAACGAAGGCGAGCTCGGGATCACTCCGCAATGAGCTGTCCATAGGTCGTCAGCGTGCGGTCGCGCATGAGAACAGGAATGAGGTCGAGGGTACGGCGGCAGGCAATACTGCGAGTCGCGTCTTGCGGGTGGACGAAGACCTTCAACACCTGGAACAGTGGCGAGATCGCACGGTTGAGCGCATCAGCGACGCCGACGAGTCCCTCCTGGACCGGACCGGCGCCCATGTAGCCGATCCAGGCCGTTCGGATCCGCCGGCCGCTCGACAGATCTACGACGCTCGTCATTGATACGTCGTACTGAAAGCCGCACCGCTGGAGAGCCGGACGGAGTTCTGGCACACCTAGCCAGCCGGGGGCACAGAAGCCGCTGACCGAAAGCCCGACTTGTCGCAGGATGTCGCGCCCGAGGCTGAGGTGGCGGTCGATTTCTGTTGGAGTGAGGCTGAGAAACTCGGCAGCCCGCGGCGCGAAGACGGACGCGCGTAACCGCCGTGGCCAGGGTCCGCGCAAGCGGCCGCTGGTCTGGTGGGAAAAGCCGTGCAGAACGATCTCCGACCCTTGCTCCTGCTCGTCGATCAACAGCCGCACCAGTTCGGGGCTGCCGGCGAGGTGCTCCGGGATGACCTTGAACACCCGGGGTCGCACTCGCGCCTCGTCCAGGGCAGTGACCAGGAAGCGAACCTCGTCGAGGTGGTTCGGAGCGACGTCATGGAGCGCGACCACGAGTCGGCGCTTCGTGAACGCTACCCCCCACCCCGACCCTCCCCCACAAGGGGGGAGGGAAATGGAACGGCCGCGTCGAGGTCCCTCAGGTACGGCATCGCTTCCGAACATGGAATTTGGCTCGCCACGAAGGCGCCCGCCCAGTTGGCTCGTCGAACCGCGGTCCCCAGGTCGATGCCGCGCAGAACGCCGTGAGTCAGGGCGGCCAGGAAGGCGTCGCCTGCGCCCAGGCCGTTGACAATCTCCATCTTCACCGGCGGCACCTCGATGATGCTGTCGTCGTGGAAGAGCACTGCGCCTTCGCCGCCGCGTTTCAGGACGAGGATGCGCGGGCCGAGTGCGCGCAGGGCACCGATTCCGGCGCGGGCATCGGTCATGCCGGTAGCGGCGCGAACCTCATCCTCGTTGCCGACAATGACGTCCGCGCGGGGCAGGACGGCCCGGACCGCCTCCTGGTAAGCGCCTGGCGTCGACCAGAACGATGATCGGTAGTCGAGGTCGAAGATCGCCGTATGGCGATGCCGCTCGAGTGCTGCTTCGTGCGCCGCCCGGCTCTTCTCGCGCGCCAGGCCGGTCCCAGAAGCGAGGAGGACGGGGACTTCGGCGACGGTGTCGAGATCGAAGTCGTCCGTGGTCAACTCCCAATCCGGGCAGGTCGGTGTCCGGTAGAAGAGCAGCGGAAACCGATCCGGCGGCCAGATCTCACAGAAGACGATCGGGGTGTTGAGTGTGTGGTCGATGCCGAGCCAGCGGACGTCGACCCCCTCATGCGACAGAAAGTCGCGGATGAATTCACCATGCCCATCATTGCCGGCCTTGCTGACAATGGCGGTCGCCACCCGAAGCCGCGCCAGGCCGGTCGAGACGTTGCCGGCGAATCCGCCGACGTAGCGGGTGAAGCTGCGCTGGTCCCGCAGCGGCGTCCGCAGCCGGGTGGGGTAGATGTCGGCACTGAGCCGGCCCAGGACGACGACCTCGGCTTTGCCGCCGCGGACCGCCGCCCAGGCGCGGACGCTCACGACTTCTTCCAGTCCATCAGCCACTCGTGGTCGGGGTCGGTCGTGAACAGCCACTCGCGGACGGCGCCGGCCATGGCGTTCAGGTAATAGCAGTCGTAGCCTGGCGCCGCGGAGACGACGTGATAGCCCCGCGGCACTAGAACGAGGTCATGGTTGCGGGCGCGGATCGAGACACTCAACTCTTCCCTCCCCCGCTCGCGGGGGAGGGTCAGGGTGGGGGCCTTGCTCTTTGTGTAGATCGCCTGGAAGGCGAAGCCCTGCTCCGGCTTGAAGCGGTAGTAGTACAGCTCTTCAAGCGCGCGCTCGACGCCTTCTTTGTCCTCATCGTGCTTGTGGGGCGGATAGGTCGACCAGTGGCCGGCCGGGGTCAGGACCTCGACCAGCAACAGGCGGGCCGCGGGATCTTTTTCGGAAAGGATCCAGTGGATCCGCCGTTCGGTAACGCCCTTGCCGCGCGTCTCGACGCGGACGTCACCCGGCCGGATCAGCCGCGGCAGAGCCCCCGGCTCCGCCGGCGCCGACACAATCGCCAGGTGAAGGTCGGTCTGCGCTCGCATCCGATACGACGAACCGGGTGGAAGCAACAGCGTCGAGGGTAAACCCGAAAAGACGTCGTGGCGATCGCCGACCGGGCCGACGCCGTCGACCAGCGCGGTACCGCCCATCCAGATCAACGCTGTCTCTTGATTCCCGGTCGCTCCACTGAGCTCCTCTCCGGGACTGCGTCGTAGCGTTCGAAATGAAAGGAACGTCCAGCCGGCGGTCTGCGGTGTGATGCCGTCGCCGGCGTTCCGAACCAGGCTGGGGTCAGTCATATCCCGCGAGCCCGCAAATACTCGCGATTGCGCTGCTGGTCGCGGGCGGCACGCTCCGTAGGCTCATCCGGTCGGGGCAGCATGTCCTGCTCCACCACCAGCCAACCCGAAAACCCGGCGCCGCGGATGGCCTGGAGCATGCCATCGATATCCAGGTCCCCATCACCGAGCGGGCAAAACGCTCGTTCGCGCCAGAAATCGATCATCAGCCCCTCACCGGCGATGACGCCGTCGATCACCGATCGGCGGGCATCCTTGAGATGGAGGTGATTGATTCGAGTGCCCCAGTCGGCGGCCGCGCGGATCGGGTCGCCGCCGCCGATCACCAGGTGACCGGTGTCCAGGCAAAGGCCCACGTCGGTGCGCCGCAGCATTTCTTCGATCTCCTCGGGCGTTTCGATGTAGCTGGCGCCGTGATGATGGAAGGTCGGCTCATAGCCGCGGTCGCGACAGATGCCCGCCGCGCGCGTGACTCCCTCGGCAAAGCGCGACCAACCCGTGTTGTCGAGCATCAAGGACGGATCATCGTGCGCGCGACCCGGCGTCCGGCGGCGCGCCTCTGAACCAGCGTCGGCCAGCGTGGGTCGAGGAGGGAACACCGCCTCGCCGACCGTCCCCCCAGGGGCGAGGAAGGGCGAGACCTGATCGAAGGTGTCGAGTAGGCGGTAGAGCTCGTCGGTTGCCGCTGACATGCGGGCCGGCTCCGAGAACGGCATCGCGATGTAGCCACCGGCCAGCCGCAGCCCGCGGCTCTCGAGCCGCCGGCGCAACTCCGGTCCGTTGCCAAGGTAGCCCGGTGGTCCGAGGTCGATGCCGGCGTAGCCCGCGCGCTGGACCGCGTCGAGGACGGACACCGCATCGGGGACGTGAGGATCGATCCCGACCGTGACTTCGAAGGCGCCAAAGCTGACCGGTGCACCGGCGACGACGATCGATGCAGTCAGATCCCCCGGCCTCGTCCACGCCCGACCGATTGACCGGCCATCGATCACCGGAGTATAGTCGCGCCCAGCTTGGCTCAGCCTCGACTCCGCGTCGGCATCATCGGCTGCGGACTGATCGCGCAGGTGATGCACCTGCACTACTTGCGGGAGCTCGATGACCGCTTCGAGATCGCGGCGCTCTGCGATCTATCGCGCACCATAGTCGACGGACTCGGCGATACCTACGGGGTGAGCCGGCGCTTCACCGATTGGACGGCGCTGCTCGACGAACCGCTCGACGTCGTGATGGTGCTGACGTCCGGCAGTCATGAGCCCATAGCCGTGGCCGCCGCCCGGGCCGGTCGGCATCTCTTTATCGAGAAGCCGATTGCGCTGTCGGAGGCAGAAGGACAAGCCATTATTGCGGCCGGGCAAAAAGCCGGGGTGCGGATCATGGTCGGTTACATGAAGCGCTATGACCCGGCGGTGGAACGGATGGCGCACGAGTTGCAGGGCTTTACGCAGCTGCGCTTCGCCAGCTCTACCACGGCCGAGTACCCACTGAAATGGTATGTCGGGCACTATCCGGTGATCCGCGGCACGGACATCGAGGCCAGCCTGGTGAGCCGGCTGCAGGCGGAGGACGAGGCTCGGGTCACTGCGGCGATCAACGTCAGTGACCAGATCCTGCGGCAGGCCTACCGCCACGCGCTCCTCGACAGCATGATCCACGACATCAACCTGATGCGCGGCCTGCTGGGCGAGCCGAGGGGGTTGCGATTCGCGAGCGTGACGCAATCGGCCGTCTCGCTCTTCGTCGAGTTCCCCCAAACGGCCGCGTCGATGCACTGGGTCAACCTGCAGGATGGCGTCGCTCGCTACCGGCAGGAGTTCACCTTCTTCGGCCCGCAGCAGCGGGCCACCCTCGTCTTTCCCTCGCCCTTCCTGCGCAGCGCGCCGATCGAGCTCGTGCTGGAGGGCGGCAGCCTGGACACCTCGCGGTCGTGGCGGACGGTCGAGACCATCTCATTCGAGTCGGCGTTCAAGCGAGAGCTCGTCGAGTTCTACGAATGCGTGACCGACGACCGCGAACCCCGCACCACCGCGGTCGACGCGGTGCGCGACGTCGCCCTCTGTCAGGTAATCATCAAGTACGTTACATCCGGGCAACCAGGCTGAGGATGCCCTCGACGTACCGCTGCGTATCAGGCAGCATCCCGTAGGTGCGCAAGCTGCTGGCGCCCTGGTAGTAGGCGGCCAGCCCCATTGACGCGCTGTTGAAGGCGTCGAGGTCCTGGCGCAAGATGGCCGAGCCGACGTCGGCGTTGTCGTAGGGGTCGTCGATGTCGACCGGCCGACCCAACAGGGCCGGGCCGGCCTCCTGTGCGGTGGAAGGTTCGACCTGCATCAGGCCAACCGCACCGGTCTGCGAGACCAGCGATTGATCCCAGCCGCTCTCCCAGAAGGACAGGGCCAGTACGAGCTTGGGATCGAGGTGATGGCGAAGCGCTGCTTCCCGGAGAATCCTTCGGGCCAGCGCCCGGCGATGGATATCGGTCGGGCGAGGCGGGTCGGTCTGATCACGACCGAGCTCGGGCTGTGCCGTCGCCATCGTCGACACACTGGAAGCGGCCCCCGGCGGAATTCGCACGGCCGCCCCCAGGAGCCGCGCCTCGGTCTGGTTGAGCAGGCGGCTCGATTGCACTAGCGCGACGCCCTTCTTCTCCTCAAGGGTGTGCTTGAGTTGGCTGACCAGGGCCGAGCTACCAAGCGGGGTGGCCAGCGCGCCTTTCACGCTGAGTGCCGTCGCGGCGGCTCCCAACAACGCTCCGTTCAGAACCGTCATCTTTTTCGAGGACATCCGACCATGAAACCGAACCGAGCTACGAGCTGGCAAGCTCAACCAGCGCAGTTAGGGTCGGCGAGCCGGCGCTCAGGGCGGGCAGGGACGGTACGGACCGGTGGTCACCGGCGGATAGTACTGGGAGGTCGGACCGGTCGTGACGGGTGGGTAGAAAGGATACGTGGGACCAGTCGTGACTGGCGGATAGGAAGGATAGGTGGGGCCAGTCGTAACCGGTGGGTACTCGGGATAGGTTGGTCCGGTGGCGACCGGCGGATAGTAGGGTGAGGTCGGCTCGGTAGTGACCGGCGGGTAATAGGGATAGGTTGGGCCGGTCGTGACCGGCGGATAGTAAGGATAGGTGGGGCCAGTCGTAACCGGCGGATAGTAACTGCTGGTCGGCGTCTGGATGATGGGAGTGCAGGGTGCCGCCTTGTTCGTGGCGGCCTGCGCTTTTGCGGGCCTGGTTTTCAAGAAGCTGCTGCCAAGTGGCGAGACGGCGACCACGACCGCGAGCACGACGATCCCGGTCAAGGCCGTGCTACCGACGACGATCGCACGCCGGTCCAGGTGCAGCCAGTGAAATCGCATCCGTTCTGGAACTCCAGCGCCTACCCTAAGGTAACGGGCGAGCGGACAATTCCCGCAGGACCTCCTCGTTGACGGGATCAAACCGATCCAGCTCAACGGCTTTCTGAGCAGCCCTGAGCGCTCCGGCGTGATCCCCCGCGACTTCGTCGGCGAGTGCCAGATAGCGATACACCGCCGGGTTGAAAGTGCCGAGCCGGACCGCCGTCGTGTAGTCGTCACGCGCGGCGCGCCAGTCGGCGTTCGCACTGGGAACGCCGCGAGCATCCAGGCCGAGCTCGAGGTTGCCGGCCTCGACCGCGTAGACGCTCTGCTCCGGTGAGAGCCGGCGGGCGTCGGCAATGGCGAACTGCGCCGCAGCCTTACGGCCATGGGCGATCTCCTCGAGGGCGCTGAAAAACCGAACATCCGCGAGAACCGGGCGGCCGACGGTCCAGGCGACGAGCACGACCGCGCAAAGGCCGGTCAGCCCCGCCAGCAGCGCCGGAGTGCGTCGTGCCGTCAGCAAGCGCCGTCGAACCGGCCCGCGCTGGTCTCGCCAGATCACTGCGGCTGCGGCCGCGAACAGCCAGAAGGGCGCGGCCGAGAGAACCCACGAAAAACTGACCTGGGTTGCCACCTGGTAGCCGATCCACCCACCGAGCACGGCCGCGCCCACGGCCGTGCCCCGGCTTCGCCAGTATGACCAGACGAATGCGCCGAGTACGCAGAGGTCGGCGGCCACCCCGAGCAACCCCTGCGTGACCGCGGTCTGGACCAGGTCGGCATGAGCCTTGTCGATGAGAGAGCCGGGCGCCCAGTTTCCGGATTGCACGCGTGGGTAGACCAGGCCGAACGTATCGGGCCCATAGCCCAGCAGCGGTCGCTCCGCGACCAGCCCGATGGAATCGACCCAGACGTGAAAGCGAAATGCGGGGGTGCCAATGGCGGGGCTGGCGAGCTGGGCGGCGCGGCCGACCAGGCACTCGGGAATAGGCAGTCCGCCAACAATCGGAAATCGAGCGAGCGCGATGGTAACGGCGGCGAGCCCCGCTACCACTGCCGCCATCGAGATCCATCCCTTCAGCGACGGACGATGCCGGAGCACCACCAGACCGATCCCCAGCGCAGCGCCGACGGCGGCGCTGCGAGTGAAGGTGAGCAGGAGCGCAAGCATCATGACGACCGTGACATTGGCGGCGATCACCCGCGCCGACCCGGTGGTCGCGCCGAGCATCTCATGCACGGCTAGTGGAAGCAGCATCGCCAGAAGTGTCGCCAGCTCGTAGGCGCTCCCCATGGTGCCGAACGCGCGGGCGCTCTCGCAGTCGATGGCCGTTGGAGCTGTAGGCCATCCGATGACGGCCTGCAGGACCCCGATGACCGAAGCCAGGTAAGCGCCGGCGAGCATGGCCCGGATGACGCCGGTGGCCGAGCTGGCGTCCTCGATCAATTGCACGCCCACCCAGAAGATGAGGGCGTACATCGCGATGGTCAGCAGGCCTTCGTAACGCAGATACGTGCCGAACAGGGCGACGTTGCGATTCACGGCGCCTACGGTCGAGAGCAGCGCCGAGGCTGCGAGGGCCAGGAGCGGAAGGGTGATCGTGGTCCGCCTCCAGGCGAAGCCGTCGTCGAACGCCAGCCGCAGGATCAGGATTGCCGCGAGGGCGATCGCGAGCAGCCGGGCAGTGGCGAGCCGGGCGAGTGCATACCGGTCGAAGGTGTTGGGCAAGACGAGCAGCGGGAGCGCGAAAGAGCCCACCCGCAGCACCCAGCTCTGCAGGTTGAGCAGCATCGCGCGCTACTGACCCGGCGGTGAGAACGACCGGGCTGCCTCGAACGCCACGAGGCGGAGGCGCTCGGCGGGGGCCCGGGAGGACCAGACGTTGTCGGGTACCGAGAGTTCGAACTGCCCCTGGCGCACCTCCACCAGTGCCTGCGCGATCGGGAGGCGCGGCGAAGGCGCGTTGCTGGCAAGCAGCTCGAAATCGCCGTCCGGGAGTCCGGTCCCGTGGAGGACCATCGTCGCCCCGTCACGCGTCGCCACGATGGAGGCCGAGCCGGAGGTGAAGGTAGCGGGCCCCAGGGGGTTCTCGCTAAGCGTCAGGACCCGGGCGCGCTCGACGACCAGCGGTTCGAGCCGTGCCGGAGCGTCGCGCGCGTAGGCGCGCGGCTCGAGGTCGACGATCAGCGCATCGCCATCGGCCAGCAATGCAATCAGCCCCTGGTCCGGGTAGACGATGTTGCCCCGGCTCAGCAACGTCACCAATACGTGCGTCTGGACGGTGGCGCCCGTCCAGAACCTGACGACATGTGAGTAGTCGTGGTAGATGTAGGTATAGATATCTTTCTCGTCGAACTGATAGGAGCGCGGATGCAGCGGGTACACCGGGCCCAGCCATTCGAGCTGGCGGCCGCCGGCCAGGCTGGCGGCATAGCGGCTCACGGCAGCTTCGTAACCGGTCGTGTAAACAGGATCCGCGAAACGCAGCAGGGCTCCGGCGGCAGTCGCGACGGGGATCGCGAGAAGTGCCGCGACCAGGGCCGTGGTCAACCCCCGCCGAACCCGCGGGCGGTTCGTGATCGACGCGACCACGGCCGGAATCGCCACCATGCCCTGGGCAACGAAGAAATAGAGCGGGGGAAAGACCGGAAACAGGAATCGGGCTTCTTTATGGCCGATCGCATAGGTCTGGGCGCCAAACAGCAGTACGAACCAGAAGGCGTGAAATAAGGTGGCGGTGCGATTCCTTCGCCATCCAGCCAGCGCGCCCAAGATGCCGGCCAGGAGCAGCGGCCAGGTCAGCGATTTCGCAATGAACCGGTAGTTCTGGATCGTCCCTTCATTGGCCAGCACCTCTTTGGCTGCCAGGCGGACGTCGTGCAGGAAAAGCCGGGGCGCGCCCAGAACGGAGGACCGGCCGAGTAGCGGATCCAGCACGACGGGTAAGACGAACAGAAAGATGACGGGGGTGACACCGAGTGCGAGCAACCGGGGAATCAACGGGCCGCGCCATAGCGAGGTCCATGGCTGAGTTGGCTCGCGGCCAAGCACGGCTGAAACCACCTCGAACACGACGATGAGTCCCAGCCACAGTGGCAGCAGCTGGTAGCGGACCCCGGCGGCGGCGCCCGCCAGCAGGCCGGCGACGATGACGGGGGCGATCCGACGTGATTCTCGGGAGCGCCAGTAAACGTAGAAAGCTGCCGTGATGAAGGCCGCACCCGGGATATCTTCCTTCGCCAACGGGGCGTTGTTGATGATGAGCAGATTCATCGACAGCAGCATGGTTCCGAGCAGCGCCGCACGAAGGCCGAGTTGTGCGCGCAGCAGACTGAAGGTGGCTATGAGCAGCAGTCCGAACAACAGGATGGCCGACACGTGGGCCAGCACGAAGGTCACGTCCGGTGACTCGACCAAGCGTCCCACCGCGGTCGCGGGTAAGAGCAGCACCGGGTAGAAAATGCCGCGGTAGATCGACCAATCGGTGGGGTTGCGATCGAGGATGGCTCGGGCGCCGAGGAGGCTCTGGTAACTATCGAAGTAGTCGATCCGCAGCCGCAGGCTGACCACCGCCAGGTAGGTGACGATGGACCCGATGACGATGAGCATCGCGAGCTCGAGTCTCCGGACTGTCGGCGCTGCGGCTTCCCGCTCAACGCCGTGAACAATCACGGGCCGGAGGCGGTCCACGACGATCGGGGGCCTCCACACGCAGGCTATAGTACTGGCAGCGCGCGGTTGGACAATCGCTTCGACGTGTTGCAGCGAGGCGGCATCCTTCGACGCGGCATCCACTCTTCATTGACAGTGGGCGCCGTCATCCTGGTTGCCTATGGGTTGTGGCTCTTCAGCCTCTTCCACTCAGGCCAGCAGCCGCGCGACCTGATCCACATCAGCCCTGATCTCCTCAACCAGAGCCACGCAAGCTCGGTCATCAAGGCCGACCCGAACTACCCCACCGTCAACGCCAACGGCTACGACGGCCAGTTCTTCTATTACCTCGCCCTCGACCCGGTTAACGCGCGGTACTACATGGATGCCAGCACCTATCGCTACACCAGGATCCTTTATCCGATGGTGGCCCGGGCGCTCGCGCTTGGCCGCGCCGACCTGATCCCGATCACCCTGTTCCTGGTCAACTGGTTGGCCCTCGCCGGCGGCACCGCGGCGGTCGCCGCTTGGCTCAAGCGCCGCGGCGTTTCGCCCTGGTTCGGGCTGATCTACGGTCTCTATCCCGGGCTGCAGTTTGCGCTCGCCCGCGATCTTAGCGAAGCACTCGCGTACGGCCTGGTGGCGCTGGCGATCCTGGTCTTCGATTTCGGCGGGCGTCACCGGCTGGTGCTCTCCGCGACCGTCTTCGCCTTGGCAACCCTGACCCGGGAAAGCACGGCCGTGTTCAGCGTCGCGTACGGCCTCGCGCTGCTGCTGGGCGCCGCCCAGCCCGGTCCATGGCGGCCGCGCCTGGCGAAAAACTGGCGCACCGCCGTCCTCTTTTTGGCAATCGCGCTGCTGCCATTCGCGGCCTACAAGATCTACCTGCTCGCCTGGCTCGGCGCCGGGCATGATGCCGGCATCCCGTTTGCCCGGCTGCCGTTTCAGGGGCTGTGGCAGTGGCGCTACTGGGAGACGCCGCCGCTGATGGAGCAGATCCGGTCGGTGGTGATCCCCGGCCTGATCGCGGGAGCGGCCGCAGCGGTCGCACTGGTCAAGCGGGTCCGGCGGGTGGAGGTCTGGCTCCTCCTCGCCAACGTCGTCCTCTTCGTCATCTTCCTGCAGGCTGCCGCCTACGCCGATTACAGCGCGTCGGGACGGGTCACGGCCGGCGTCGTCCTCAGCGCGCTGTTGTGTTTGCCCTGGATCGCGACTCCCGGCCGCCGCGGCTGGTTCTGGGCGAGCAGCGTGCTCTGGCTATCGCTGACTCCCTTCTGGCTGGTGTTCCCCACCCTGCACTACTTCCTGCACGTGTTGCGCTAGAGGGAAAGCGCGTTTCGAGCGAGGTCGACCCCCGCGGTCATGTTTTGGAGCTTCTCGTAGGCGACCTTCCACGAGCGGGTCCGGAGCCCGCAGTCCGGGGTCACGTGAATCCGGCGCGGATCGCCAAAGACATCGACCGCATACAGGATTCGGTCACGGACCAGCTCCGGCGACTCGATGAAGTCGCTGTGAATGTCGAGTACACCCAATCCCAGCGCCGGCCGATAGGGCAGGTCGCGAAATTTCTTGATCACCTGGTAGCCCGGACGCGCCTCGTCGGAGGTGCCGAGGTCGCGGCTGTCGTAGTTGGCAAAGCCGACGGCGAACTGGCGGCATTGCGTCATCCGCTCGATCGCCGGAAAGAAGAGGTTGTAATCCGAAAAGCAAAGGTGAGTGGAGAACATCGCGTCCAGTCCCTCGACACTGGCGTTGAAACTGTCGACGAATAGATCCAGCTCGTCCGGTTCGGTGGAGGCGCCCGGCTCGTCGACCTGGATCCAGCGAGCCCCGAGTCCGATCAGGGCCACCAGATTCGGACGGATCAAGTTGCGGGCGACTTCCAGAACAAAGTCGCGACGGCCGGCATCGCGCTTGCGCCGGCGATCCCGGGCAGGCTCCCGCAGGTCGGTGTCGAGATCGTAGCGCTCGTCGAACGACCAGTCGGCGATGGTGTAGGAGCCGGTCACTGGCACTTTGAGCTCGGCGTCGGCCACCGACATCAGGTAGGAGAACTCGGCGTTGTGGAACGGCTCCCGCAACGAGATCGGTCCGACCACCGCCGCCTTCGAGTAGTACTTGTTGTCGAACGCGCGGACGCTGCCCCGCCGCTCGAAGCCGTTCGTGTGGCTGACCGCCCAGTCGTACATCTCAGTCCGCTGCTGTTCGCCGTCGTAGACGACATCGAGTCCAGCGCTCTCCTCTAGCCGAAGCGCGTAGAGGCTGGACCAGCGCTGGATCTCGGTTTTCTTCTCTTTATCGAAGGGCGCGTGATGCAGTAAATCGACGAGCCGCTCATACTCCGGCACCTGGAGCCGCTGGCCCCAGGAGCTGGCTTCGTCGAAATCTGCACCGCCGAGTGGCTTGCCGGCGTAGGCCTTCACCCGCCAGCCCGGCTTGTCGAGGGAGCCGATCTCGTGGGTCAGCAAGGGTCGGTGGTCGAGCATCTCGGTCATACCGATACAAGCTCCTTGACTTTACGGGCCGCCTCGCCCAGGCGCCGCACCTTGCGCTCGGCCACGACTGTCGGCAGAAATGCGAGTTCGCAGTTCGATGACAAATAAAGGTTGCGGGGGCGCACGGTGTCGGCCAGGTGGCGGGCCACCTCGACCGTGTTGTCGAGTGACTCGAGCATCGAGCTTCTCCCATCGATGATCCCCGCCACCAACCCCTTGTCCCAATCTGAACCGAGCTCCGCGACGTCGGTTTCGATCAGGTCGACCCCGATGGCGTCGACGGGGAGGCGAAGAAGGCGATCGATGTGGGGACCGGAGTCGCCGAAATAGACGTGAAAGGCGAGCGTCGCCTGGAGATCACGGTGAAGGACGGCGAGCGCTTCGCTAAGCGGGGCCCAGTCTTGGGCATTGATCCCAACGTACCCAAGCCAGGGATCCTCGAGGTGGATCAATGTGGCTCCAGAAGCAACCGCCGCATCGATCGCGGGCCGCAGCACCCGCTCGGCGAGATCGACCATCAGCCGGTTACGGTCCTGATCGGTCCGCACCGCCCGGGAGAACATGTAGGGGGACGGCAGGGTCGCGGCGCGCGGGCGAGGGACCGAAGCCTGGGGCACCACGCCATTAGCGATCGGCGACGCGTTGAGCGCGCCCGACAACTCGGGCTCACGGAAGAACGTGTTCGTATCGAACCAACGGACCAGGGTGTGAGGCCTGACGCCGAGCGCCTGCATCAGCGGCCGGAAGATGTCCTGCCATTTGAGGAGGCCGTCGGAGAAGAAATCCATGCCGGCCTGTTGCTGGACGCGAACGAAGGCGGTGAGGTCGGCATCGAAGGCGCCCTCGACCGCGTCGCGGTCGACCCGGCCGCGGTCGAGGCTGCGCGTCGCCGCCACGACCTGCTCCGATCGCGGGTAGATGCCGTGTTGATACGCAAAGACGTTGATCCGAGCAGTCTACTGAACGCTCGGGACTGTTTATGACGAGGCGAGAAAGGCCGCCATGTCGGGGGATAGCTGCTGCGTTCCGCCGCCGCGCTGGAGGACGACGGTCGTCCCGATGGAGCAGCCGACGCCATAGTCGCCGGCGAGCGCCTGCTTGATCGTCGCTCGGATCTGGGCTTGCTCACCCGGAAAGAAATGGTCGAGGTAGGTCGCCAGGTCGATCGCGATGTAATCGGCATCCGTCCGCGTGGTCAAGAGGTAGATAGACCGGCGGTGGCTTAGGTGCGGAAGTAATGTGTTGGAGGCCGAAACGCTGGCCGACGCCGGGATCACTGACAGGCAGGAGTTGATTGCCGCGACCTGCCGCCCGGACACGTAGGTGTCTAGCTCGGCCAGTGGTTGGACGAGGCCAAAGGTCACGACAGCGCCGGCGACGACGGTCCCCAGCGCAAGGGCCGTCGGAGCAAAGCCCGAGAGCCGATCGGCCAACAGCGATCGAATGCGCCGGATCGTATCAACCGACGCGAAGGCAAGAATCGGCGCGATCAGCATCGAGTAGTCGAAGCTGGCCGACCAGAGGGCTGGATTCGAGGACCACAGCCGCTCCAACAAGCTGGGGATCGCCACCAGGAAGATTGGGGAGGCGATCGGCAGGAAGAGCCAGGCGCCGAGCAATCCGCCCCAGAGCTTCAGCTTGATGGGGTTGTTGAACAGCAACGCGACGCTCGACACGGGATGGCGGATCGCGTGCAGGAGGGCGCTGACGGGTCCATTCCCGAGGGCGTCATAGGTCCAGTGCCGGTACGGGCCTCCCGCGATGGCCGGCATGATGATCTCCACGACGGCAACAAACCAGCTAAGGCACACGCCCATCACCAGCAGCCCGAGCTGCCAGCGGTGCTGCACGACGGCCAGGTAGAGACCCAGCGCGGCGAAGGTCAGAGCCACATTCTCCCGGGTGAGCAGGGCCACCACCAGCATCGCCCAGAACAATCGATTGTTTCGCGTAAGGACTCCGTAAAGCGCGAAGGAGAGCGCCGGGATGGCAAACGCGATATGGTGGAAGTCGAAGACGACCCCGGACAGCAGGCCCCAGAAGATCAGGTAGGCGATCTCGACCGCGATCGCGGCGGTGAGTCCCAACTGCGCTCGGGTCCACCAGAAGATCGGGATACCGGCCGCGGCGAGCAGCGCTGCCTGCACGATGAGAAGGACTCGCGCATCGTTCCAGATCCAGTACAGGGGTGCGACCGTCATCAAGATCGGATGGAAGTGATCGCCGAGCAGATTGCCGATCATCTCCACCGTATTCGGGATGATCGCCAATTGGCTGTATCCCCAGACGGCCTGATCCTGAACGCCGAGGTCGAACGCGTTGCTGCCGAAATGGTCATGGCGGTAGATACTGATCGCGGCATAGGTGACGGCCGCCGCCAGCGCCAGGCCGATGGGCATCGCGGCCTGCCATGGTCGCCGCGCCGGGAGTGTGGCCGCGACGGTTCTCATCGTATTCTCACGTAGGCTTGGTTTCATCAGGGTCCGTGCCCGAATTCGCGTCCTCGGGGCCGATCCTGGACGGGTCGGTGACGCTGGTGATTCCCGCCCACAACGAATCGGCCAACATCGCGGGGGTGATCCACGGCTGCCGGCAGACGCTGCCGGCGCTCGCCCAGGACTGGCAGATCATCCTGGTCGATGACGGCAGCCAGGACGGCACGGCCACGGTGGCCGCCGAGGCCGTTGGCGACGCGGCGCGCTTCCGAGTGATCCGCCACGACCGCAAGCTGGGGTACGGGATAACCGTCGGTGATGGACTGCGCGCCGCAACCAGCGATTATGTGGGCTTTATGGATGGCGACGGGCAATTCGATCCCGCCGACCTCGTCGGCCTGGCGAACCTGATGCGTGGCGCAGACCTGGTCGCCGGCTGGCGCAAGCGTCGGGCGGATCCGCGCTATCGGCTGGTCATCGCGGGCGTCTTCAATGTCCTGGTTCGCGTCGTCTACCGAGTTCAATTCCGCGACGTCGATTGCGGCTTGAAACTGATGCGCCGTCGGGTGCTCGAGGCGGCAGCGCCGCTGCTGGCCCGTTCGGCCCTGCTCAATACCGAGCTCTACTTCAAGAGCCAGCGCAGCGGGATGCGAATCGTGCAGGCGCCGGTGGGCCATCAGCCGCGGGTCGCGGGCGTCCGGTCCGGGGCCCGTCTCATTCCGATCCTGCGGGCGATCCGGGACCTGATCTGGCTGCGGCTTCGGCTGGCCCGCCGGTGGCGGGCGCCATCGGTTGCCGTTCCCGAAAGCTCATGAGGGTCTGACGCAGCCCATCGTGCAGTCCAGTAGCTGGCTTCCAGCCGAGCAGCCGGCCGGCTCGCCCGGAGCTCAACGCAGTGTGGCGCACCTCCGCCGGACGCCCATCGACGAAGCTGATCGTCCCCCGGTACCCGGCCAGCTCGACCAGAAGGTCGACCACCTCCCGCACGCTGGTCGCTACCCCGGTGCCAATGTTCATCACGCCCTCGACTCGACCCTGCAGCGCCCGAAGATTCGCGCGAGCCACGTCGCCCACGAAGACAAAGTCGCGCGTCTGCTGTCCATCGCCGCGGATCTCTGGCGGACGGCCGGACAGCAGGCGCTGACAGGTGATGGCCACCACGCCGGCCTCACCGGTCCCATCCTGGAACGGGCCGTAGACGTTGGCATAACGCAGCGCCAACGTCGACAGGCCGAAGCTTCGCGCGAAGGCACCGAGGTATCCTTCGGCCGCCAGCTTGGCCGCGCCGTACGGCGAGAGGGGACGGGGCGTAGTCCGTTCCGTGGTTGGCAGCTGCGGCGACGTCCCGTAGATGGCACCACCCGAGGAGGCGAATACGAAGCGGGCAGTGCCGGCCTCAGCGGCCGCCTTGAGCAGCGTGATAGTACCGACGACGTTCACCATGGCGTCGCCTGTCGGATCGCGGACCGACCGGGACACCCCGCCCTGGGCCGCGAGGTGGAGGACGGCGTCGGGCCGGAAGGATGCGAACACCGCGCCCAGCCTGGGGCTTGCGAGATCCGCGACCTCCAGCTCGACCCCGATGGGTATTGGTTCGCCACAGGCATGACGCAGATCGTCCACGACCAGAACCCGGTAGCCCTCGCCGACAAGCATCGCTGTGGAATGTCGCCCGATAAAGCCGGCGCCGCCGGTCACGAGGATCCGCCGCCGCTGATCCGTCACGAGACTCGGGCCGCCGCATGACGCCAAGCCGCGATCGCGTTCGCCGCCAACCGCGCCGGCTGCTGCGGTTCGGCGCCGCCGTATTGGTGGCGTTCGCCGTGCTGTTTCTCGTTCTCCGTGCCATTCGCCCAACCGAATTGCATGCCACGCTTGCGGAGGTTTCGCCCGAACTCGTCATCATCGCGGCCGTCCCGGCGTTCGTCTTCATCTGCGCCAGAGCCTGGCGCTACCGGTTGCTCATTGGCGCGGGCCCCCACCACAATGGCACCATCCTGGCGATCACCCTTGGCAGCTGGGGGGCCAGCCTGATCCTGCCCGGCCCGACCGGCGATGCCGCCTTTGTCTGGTTGGCACGACAGCGACTCGGGACCCCGGTGGCGGTCGCGGCCGGCGCCGCGGTCCTCAGCCGGTTGCTGGACGTCGCGAGCCTCCTGCTGATTGCCCTGGCGGCGGCTCCCCTGGCCGGCGTGCTCCTGCCACACCTGGTGCTCGCGGGCGGTGCGGCCCTGTCGGTCTTGATCGCGGCCGCGCTGGTGGCGCTCTTCGCCGGCCGATCTCGGCGGGCCCTTGTGGCGTGGCTCAGCAAGCTGCCCTTGCCTAGCGCGATCGGCCAACCGTTGCACGCGGCGATCGAGGAGCTGGGTTCGGGTTATCAACCCCTCACGCTGGTAGTGCTGACACTGGCGGCTCGGCTTGCGACCGGATTGCAGTATTTCCTGTTGTTCGCCGCCATCGACCAGCCTCTGTCCATCGTGCAGGTTTGGTTTGCGCTCAGCGTGCGGACCCTGCTCCTGGCCGTGCCGGTGCAGGGCCTTGGCGGACTGGGAACGACGCAGGTCTGGTGGACGGTTGGACTGACGTTGCTCGGCTGGCCGGCTGACGTGGCGCTGACAACCAGCCTGGCGGTCCACCTCCTCGACCTCTGCGTCTCCCTTCCCCAGGCAGCCGCCGGCTGGATGATCCTGGCGATTCGCCGCGCCGCGCCGCCCGTGAAGACGAGTCCGGTCGAGCGCGCGGCTCAGCGGCTCTGACCGATCCCCGCTATCGGGCGCTCGCTGCCGGCCGGTCGTCGGGACATTCGTGCGGCGCTTGTCAGCAGAACGGGCCTGGGCTTCCGCATGGTCCAGCCCGCGGTGCCGCCGCGCCGCCAGTCGACGTTCGGCTGCTCGAGCTCGACCGGATCGACGCGGCCGGCATACTGCTGCACCGTCTGGATGACCGACTCGATGAGGGTGTCACCGAGGAGATGCGGCCGGAGCCCGAGGTCGAGCAATTTCTGGTGCTTCGCGTTGTAATAGTGCTCCTCCCGTTCCACGCGAGGATTCTGCAGGTGAACGATGCGCGTATCGAGTCTGTGCGCGGCCCTCGCATCGCGCACCTTCTCGGCGAGCGCTTTGACCGAGAACTGTTCCGTGAACTGGTTGAAGACGCGGTACTCACCCGGAGCGGGTGGGTTGTCCAGTGCCAGGCGAACGCAGGCCACCGTGTCCCTGATGTCGAGAAAGCCGCGCGTCTGCCCGCCCTTGCCGTAGACCGTGAGCGGCAAGCCGACCGCGGCCTGGACGCAAAAGCGATTGAGCACGGTGCCCCAGATCGCGTCGTAGTCGAAGCGGGTGGCCAGCCCGGGGTGCATCGCCACCTCATCGGTGTGACTGCCGTAGACGACGCCCTGGTGCAGGTCGGTGGCGCGAAGCCCCCAGACCCGACCGGCGAACTGGATGTTATGGCTGTCATGCAGCTTCGACAGGTGGTAGAAGCTGCCGGGTTGCATCGGAAAGGGGAGCCGATCCTGGCGGCCGTTATGGGAGATGGTGAGAAACCCTTCTTCGATATCGATGTTCGGGGTTCCGTATTCGCCCATAGTGCCGAGCTTGATCAGGTGCGCGGCCGGCGCATGATCGCGCAGCGCAAATAAGAGGTTGAGCGTGCCCACCAGGTTGTTCACCTGGGTCAGCACGGCGTGCCGCCGGTCGATCATCGAAAACGGGGCACTGCGCTGTTCGGCAAAGTGGATCAGGGCCGCGGGCCGAACGTCGCGAACCATCCCGGTGACGGCTGCCGCATTACAGAGGTCTAGGCGTCGCCAGGCGATGGTGCGGCCGGTGAGTTTCTGCCAGAGCTTGACGCGCCGGGGCATGGTGCCGATCGGAATCAAGCTCTGCGTCCCACATTCGCGGTCCCAGCGGCGTCGGATCAGGCTGTCAATGCCAATGACGTGGTGGCCGTGCGCGGACAGGTGGAGAGCGGTCGCCCAGCCGAGATACCCGTCGATGCCGAGAACGACCACGCTCTCGCGCCTCATCGAACGCGATGCTAGTCGCAAAACATGAGAATCGTATGAGAATTGGCGGCCTCATTGCCGCTGAAGAATGGCCAGGCCATCGCCGGTCGCGATCACGCGGTACCCCTGTGAGACAAACGTCTCGATCTGCTGACGGAAGGCCTGCGGATTTCGGGCAAGCGAGGCAACATCGAGCGCCAGGAACTCGGCATGCTGCGGACCCTCGAACTCCATGTCGTAGATGAAGCGTCGGTGGGAGAGGTGTGGGGTGAGATTGTCCTCGGCAGACACGCTTGCGCTTGGGGGGATGCGTGCGAGGCTGGGGATAAACGCAACGTAACGCGGTTCGGTTTGGAACATGTGCGGATCGAAGTGGCGCGAGAACGGCAGGTCGCCAACCGCGAACGAGAATGCGAGCGAGCTGACCAGTACCGCGGCGGTGAGCGGGCCGTGGAGCACGGGGCGCAACCGGGCGAGCCCGACGATCGATGTGCCCACGACGAGCGCGATCAATGGGGCGGAATAGTGGCTGGTGAACGCGAACTGCGGCGCATAGTTGGAGAGCAAGAGGATCGCCAGGGTGGGGAGCACGAGCACGATTCCGAATCCGGAGAAGACCGTCAGGCCGAGCACCGGACCGAAGATTCCCAGCAAGAACTTGAACTTCTGCACCTGGAACAGGGTCTCGGCGAGCTTTCGCGGATTCGTCAGCACCGTGCGTACGATCTGTTGCGGGCTGTTGCCCAGCTGGGCGTAGCGTGCGGTGAAGTAGGCGTACGGCGTTCCCCCGCCGAACGCCGGAATGATCAGCCGGACGATGGCAAAGAACGCCAGGCCACTCGCGGCCAGAACACCCAGCCCGAGCTTGAGATCGCGCTGCTGCAGAAGGATGTACACGCCGAAGCCCAGGCCGACCAGCGGCAACTCCTCCTTCACGAGGAACGTCGCCAGCAAGCTGAGCAGGAACCATCCGGGCTGACCGCGTTCGAGGAAATACAGCGCGAGGCCCAGGGGCAGGACCGCAAAGGCCAGCTCATGGAAGTCGAAGAGATTGATGAAGGCCAGCGGGAGAAACAGAAAGTACACCGCGACCCAGGCCAGCCGAATGAAGCCCGGGTTGAATTTGTCGCGCGCCAGCAGATAGATCGGTACAGCACCGATCGCGAGCGCGAGCGTTTGCAAGACCAGCAACGTCTGTGGGTGCGGAAAGACCAGGTAGAACGGCATGAGTAGCAGGTAGACCGGCGAAAAGTGATCGTTGAAGTAGGAGTGAGGAACCGGCTGCGCCTGGCTCATCGTCGATTCCCATGGCCTGCCCTGGGTGGTGTTCCAGAAGATCTGGTCAAAGAGTCCGAGGTCGGGACCGAAGGAATGAAAGGTGAGGTGACGCAGGATGGACAGGGCGCCGTAGATGACGAAATAGAGGGACGCCATCGCGCCAACGATGACGAGCTCGTATCGGACCAGCAAGGCTAAAAGTCTGGCCGGTGACCCGCGTTCCCGCCCTATAATGGCGGCCTAACCATAACGCGCCGCCCCCCAGGGCGAGCGTAACTCTAGGGGAAGAGGGGTCGTTGATGAGGGCATGAAGGGAATTGGGGCGCTAATCGTAGTGGTCGCCGGGGTAATCCTGGCGGGCTGCGGTGGCGACAACACGACAACCTTTGTGCTGCAGAGCGGATCGCCGACGGCCAGCCCCGCGTCGGCCAGTGGCTCGCCCGCCGCCAGCAGCAACGGCTCGCCTGCCTCGTCCTCGCTGCCCACCACGGCCGCGACGCCCATCCCCAACAACCTCGGGATCATCATCGACAGCCCCGACGCGAGCACCGCGGTCAGCTCACCGGTCGAGGTCTCGGGTACCGCCAGCGTTGACAAAGGCACCGTAGTGGCGGTCGTGCTCGACGCGTCCGGGACGGAGCTCGGTCGGGCGACCACGACCGCCTCCGCCTCCAGACCCGACTACGGCCATTTCGACGTCAGCGTCACCTTCTCCGGCGTCGCTTCGGGGACAAAGGGGCAGATCAAGGTGTTCGGAGTCAGCCCTCGTGACGGCACGACACCCACGTATTTCTACTTCATCAGTGTGAGGTTCGCCTAATGGGGACGGATCGGCCGGAAAATAGAGGCTGATCTTCCGAGCCAGCGACGGGTTAGCACTTAGTTGGCCCGGGCACGCAGCTCTAAGGCTAGAGAGTGCGCCCGGCGCTTGGTGAGGAGAGCTGACGACTAGTGGGATGTCGTGCCTTGAGCACTGATCCATTAGGCGGTCGCGGAGCTCCTCCGGGCTTGGAAGGAATTACACGACTGGAGGGGATGACCATTGCTCTTCGTGGGGATCGATTGGGCCGAAGACCATCACGACATTTGCATCCTCGACGAGTCCGGTGACGTGCTGAGGCGGAGACGGATCGAAGACGGGCTGTCGGGCCTCGAGACGCTGCAGGCGCTGCTGGCCGAGTTCGCTGCCGATCCGACTCAGGTGATCGTGGGGATTGAGACGGACCGTGGCCTGCTGGTGCGCGGTCTCCTGGCGAGTGACTACGAGGTCTATGCGATCAATCCCAAAGCCGTGAGCCGCTATCGCGATCGGCACGCGGTCTCGGGGGCCAAGTCAGATGCCGGCGACGCGAAGGTGCTGGCCGATCTGGTGCGGACCGACCGCCATAATCACCGCCCGATCCAAGGAGATTCGGAGCTGACTGACGCGGTGAAGGTGCTCGCGCGGGCGCACCGGAGTCTGATTTGGACGCAGCAGCGGCAAGCGAACCAGTTGCGCCATCTCTTGCGCGAGTTTTATCCGGGCGCCATCGCTGCTTTCGGCAGTGATCTGACGTCTACTGATGCTCTGGCCCTCCTGATGGCCGCACCCACGCCGATTCGTGGCCGGACGCTGAGCCAAGCGCAAATCGGCTCCGCCCTGCGCCGGGCGGGCCGGCAGCGACAGATCGAGGCCAGGGCGGCCCAGATCCAGGCGGCGCTCCGGCAGCCGCAGCTCCAAGCGCCGGCGCGGGTGGCCGACGCGTACGGGGCGACGGTCGCTGCTACGGTGCCGATCCTGCTCGAACTCAATGCCCAAATCGCTCACCTCGAGCAAGAACTGAAGAAGGCTTTTGAAGAACACCCGGACGCCGAGATCTACCAGAGTCTGCCCGGACTTGGGATTGTCCTCGGCGGCCGGGTTCTCGCCGAGTTCGGCGACGACCGGACTCGCTTTCAGCATGCTAAAGCACGCAAGAACTACGCTGGCACGGCCCCCATTACCAAAGCCTCCGGCAAGAGCCGGATCGTGTTGGCCCGGGTCGCCCGGAATCGCCACCTAGCCGATGCCTGTTATTTATGGGCCTTCTCCTCGATCACTCGCTCACCCGGTGCCCGCCGCTATTACACCGCGCTCCGGTAGCGAGGCAAGACCCATCCCCAGGCGCTTCGCAGCTTGGCCAACCGCCTGGTCGGGATCGTGCACGGTTGCCTTGCCCATCGGCAGCGGTTCAACGAAGCTGTGGCGTGGCCTTCCGCTGCCACGCTCGCCGCTTGACTTTTGCCGACGTGGGATGTCTAGCCTGGCGGGGCCGGATACTGGCCCCACCGCCCGTTACATGCGCAGATGGGCGACGCCGGGCTCTCGACCTCGATTGTCATCCCCACGTTCAACGCCGGTCGGGCGTTTGGCACGGTGCTGCACCGGATCATGGGTCAGGGTCGGGCGCCGCTCGAGATCATCTGCGTCGACCTGGGCTCGACCGACGGTACCCGGCACATCGTGACCCAATTCCCGCTGGCACGCTTCGTCGACTTATCCCCTCCCTCGCTTGCGAGGGAGGTTCAGGGTGGGGGCCCAGCCGCCTGGAACCGGGCCATGGAGGAGGCCCGCGGTGACGTCGTGGTCTTCCTGGGACAAGATGCGGTGCCGGCGAACGGCGACTGGCTCAACCATTTGACGGCGCCATTCGAGGACCCTGCGGTCGGCGGCGTCTACGGCCGCCAGCAAGCGCCGCTGGACAGCGACCCGTTGTCCGCGTTCCGTCTCAGTCAGCGCTTTTGCCACGAGCCGCACCGGCGGCGGAACCGACTCGGTGACAACGTGCGGTACAAAACGCTGCCTTTCTTTATCGACAACGCCGCCGTCCGGCGCTCGATCTGGCGCGGCATCCACTTCAACGAGCATCTCCCGGTCGGCGCTGATCGCGTCTGGGCACGGCAGGTCGTGCTGGCGAGCTGCACGATCGGCTATGCGCCCGATGCGCTGGTCATCAAGGAGGTGCACGCGAGCCTCAAGGCGGCGTACCGGCTGGCGGTGCTGACCGGCTACACCGACGCGCATTATGACGACGAGGGCGGCACGCTCTGGCCCGACTCGAAGCAATTCGTGAAGCGGGCCGCCTGGTACCTGTTGAAGGGGTTTGCCTTGGGCCGGTTACCATATCTGGCGATCGAGGACCTTGTGCAGCGTTACGGGTACAAGCTTGGCCGCCGGCTCGACCGGCTGGGACCAACGCTCCGGCAGCGGATCGCGCCGGAGATCGCGACGCAAACGCGCGAGCCCGAGCTCGACGACCTGGCCGCCTGAGTCGAAGTTTGCCAGGTATCAACCCGCTTTGCTCCGAATTGCGCTTGCTATAATCCCACCAATTCCTCCCATGCGCGTGCACGCATCCGCGGGGTCCAAGGGGACCCGATCGCCGGAGACGCGCGGGGGCGTCACGGTGGTGGTGCTCGCCGCCGGCAGGGGAGTTCGGATGAACTCCAAGATCCCCAAGGTGCTGCATCCGGTGGCCGGCCGGCCGATGCTGCTCTGGTCGATGGCGGCGGCCCGAGCGCTCGACCCTGCGCGGACCCTGGTCGTCACCAACCCGGCGCAGGATGGCGTGCAGGCCGCTCTCAATGGCGAAGGCCAGACGGTGCCGCAGCGGGATCAGCTCGGCACGGGGCACGCCCTGGCCCAGGTCAGTTCCGAACATCGCAGCATCGGCCCCGTCGTCGTGATTTATGCCGACACCCCGCTCCTGCGGGGTGAGACGCTCGCACGGCTGGTCGACGATCACCGCAAATCCGGAGCGGCCGTCACCTTGCTCACCGCGAGCTTGACGGATCCTCGCGGCTACGGCCGGATCGTTCGCGCTCGCAACGGTGCGTTCCGGTCGATCGTCGAAGAGAAGGACGCCGCCGCCGACGAACGGGAGATCCACGAGGTCAACTCCGGCGTCTATTGCTTCAGCGGGCGCGACCTCTGGCCCGCGCTGTTCAAGCTAGAGAACAAGAACCGGGCCGATGAGTACTACCTGACGGACGTTATGAAACTGATCAGGGGTAAGGTCAGTACGATGGCCATCGCGGATCCGACGGAGATCCTCGGCATCAACGACCGCCGCCAGCTGGCGCAGGCTGAAGCCACCATGCGGCGGCGAATTCTCGACCAGCTGATGGAGCAGGGCGTCACCATCACCGACCCGAACACGACCTTCGTCGATGCCGACGTGCAAGTCGGCCGCGATACGGTGGTGCATCCCTTCAGCGTCATCACAGGCGAGACGACAGTGGGCGAAGACTGCGTCATCGGTCCGTTCGCCCAGGTCCGCGATTCGATCATTGGCGACGGCTGCCGCGTCGAACGGGCGCACCTGGAGCAGGCGACGTTGGCCTCGAACGTCACGATCGGCCCCTTCAGCCGGCTGCGGCCGGGAAGCATGCTCGACGAGGGCGTACGGGTCGGCACCCACGCCGAGATCAAGAACTCGCACATCGGCGCCGGAACCGCGATCGCGCATTTCAGCGCGGTGCTGGACAGTGATGTGGGCGCCAACGCGAACATCGGCGCCGGCACGGTGACCGCAAATTACGACGGTCAGGCAAAACATCGGACCGAAATCGGCGACCGGGCTCAGGTCGGGAGCGATACCATCCTGGTAGCGCCGGTCACCGTCGGCCACGACGCCTACACGGCGGCGGGGTCGGTGATCACGAGGGACGTACCGGCGGGCAGCCTGGCGATCGAGCGGTCCGACCAGAAGATCGTCGAGGGCTGGACGGCGCGGAAGCGGGGACAAAAAACAGAGGTGCGGAAGCCATAGCCCAGCCCAAGGTCGGCGAGCGAGTGGCGGAGACGCGGCCGCAGATGGCCGAGGGCGCACCGAGGCAGCCCGGTGAGCTGCGGCTGCTGGCCGGCGACGCCAATCCCGAGCTGGCCAGGAAGATCGGCGAGGCGCTCCAGGAGCCGGTATCGGCGATGCGGATCACCCGCTTCGCCGACGGCGAGTACGACGTCAAGATCGCGGAGAGCGTCCGCGGGGCCGACGTCTTCCTGGTGCAGCCGACCTGCCAGCCGGTGTCAGAGAACCTGATCCAGCTCTTCATCATTCTCGATGCGCTGCGGCGCGCGTCGGCCGGCAGGGTGACGGCGGTTATCCCCTACTATGGTTACGCCCGAAAGGAAAAGAAGACCCAGGCGCGCGATCCGATCTCCGCGAAGCTGATGGCGGACATCATCACCCTGGCGGGCGCCAACCGGGTGATCGCGCTGGATCTCCACGCCGACGCGATCCAGGGCTTCTTCGACATCCCGGTCGATCACCTGACCGCCGAGAAACTGATCGTCGATTACATCGGCAAGCTGCGCCTGCCGAACGCCGTGATCGTGTCGCCCGACATCGGGGGCGCGAAACGCGTCGGCGACGTGGCTCGACTCCTCGACCTGCCGATCGCCTTCGCCTACAAGCGCCGGCCCAAGGACGACGTTGTGAGCGAGCAACGGGTTGTCGGTGAAGTCGAGGGCATGGACGCCGTCATCGTCGATGACCTGATCTCGACTGGCGGCACGCTGGTCGGTGTGTCACACGCCTTACGCGCCGAGGGCGCGACCAGCGTCCGCGTCCTCGCCACCCACGGGGTGCTGGCGGGCGACGCCGTCGAGAAGCTTGTGAACTCGCATCTCGAAGAGATCGTGATTACCGACTCGATTCCCCTACCGCCCGACAAACGGCATCCAAAGATCAAAGTCCTGTCGGTGGCGCCCTTACTGGCTGAGGCGATTCGGCGCGTCCACGAGGATCGCTCGGTTAGCGAGCTCTTCAAGTAATTTCTTTTGGACACCACCGCCTGGCTCGAGCTGGTCATCATTGTCGTCGCGCTGCTGTTCGCGGGTCTGGCCGCCTCGGCGGAGACATCGCTGACGTCGATCAGCCGCGTTCGGCTGCGTCAACTTGTTGAACAGAAGGTCCCGCAGGCGATCCTGATCGATCGCCTGCATCGAGATCCGAACGGGTACCTGTCGACGATCCTGATCGTCAACACGGTCGCCATCATCGTGGCCTCGTCGGCCGCGACGTTACTGGCGTTGCACTTGTACCACGAGCGCGCTGCCGAGTGGCTCGTCAGCCTGCTGCTGGCGCTCGTCGTGCTCGTACTCTGCGAGATCACGCCGAAGACGCTCGCCCTGCAGCGCGCCGAGAAGGTCGCGCTCCGATTGGCGCCCCTGGTGGCAGGCGCCACCTGGGTGATGCGACCGATCGTCTACGTGCTGACCGCGATCACGCGCCTGATCCTGCGACTGCTCGGCGGTAAAGCACAGGTGCGCGGCCCGTTCGTCACCGAGGAAGAGCTGAAGCTGCTGGTCTCGGTCGGCGAGGAAGAGGGCGTCATCGAAGAGGAAGAACGCGAAATGATCCATGGCATCTTCGAAATGGGCGACATGCGGGTCCGTGAGCTCATGGTGCCGCGCACCGACTTGGTCGCGATCGAGGCCGAAGAGCCGGTCGAGAAAGCGGTCGAGCTGGTCACCAAGCATGGCCACACGCGGATCCCCCTGTATGAGGAGAACCTCGATCACATCGCGGGCGTGCTCTACGCCAAGGACCTGCTGCGGGCGGTAGTGCGGGGCGAGAAGAAGTCACTGCGTGAGATCGCCCGCAAGCCCTACTTCACGCCTGAGTCCAACAAAGTGCAGGACGTGCTACGCGACCTGCGGAAAAATCGCGTCCATATGGCGATCGTCGTCGACGAGTACGGCGGGACGGCCGGGGCGGTGACGATCGAGGACATCATCGAAGAGATCGTGGGTCCGATCCAGGATGAGTACGACGTCGGTGAAGAAGACGAGATCCAGTTCATCAGTCCCAACGAAGTCATCCTCGACGGCCGGGTCAGCGTCGACGATGTCAATGAATTGCTCAAGCTCGAGATCGCTGCCGACGATTACGACACGATTGGTGGGTATGTGCTCAACCAGCTCGGGGCGGCGCCCAAGGTCGGCGCCACCCTCAAACTCGGGAACGCCGACCTCCGTGTGGAGGCGGTCCAGGGGACGCGCATCAAGAAGGTTCGGATCCGGAGCGACACGCCGTTCCAGATTCCAGAGGTCTCGCAGGATGAGCCGACCCTCTCGACCACCCCGCGGCCGAGCCCGATCGAAGGCACGACGCGCGGAAAGTAGCGGGGGCCTAAGATGAGCCTCCGGTGTCAGTGACCGCCCAGCGCGCGGCCGAACTCCACCCGCCACTGAGCCGCCCGGGTGCTGAGTATCGCCTGACCCGATGGCTGGCGGTTCTCACCTGTGCCCTGGCTCCCGCCTACACGGTCCGCTGGCACATCGGGTTCTATCCGACAACCGCCCTGGAAGCGGGCATCATCCTGACACTGCTCGCCTTCGCCTGGGAATATTTCCGGCAGCGCCAGGCGATCGAGTGGCGCTCACCATTCACCTGGTTCGGCGCGCTGCTGGTGATCGCTGCGGCGATCTCGGTGCTGGTTGCGCCCGACCGGCGCGCCGCGCTCGGACTCTTTCGAGCCTATTTCATCGAACCGGTGCTGTTCTTCGTGGTGCTGACCACCGTGATCCGCAATAGCCGGCAGGCCTTTACGGTGGTTCTGGGGCTGGGTGTCGGCGGGATGGTGATTGCGCTGGCCAATGCCGCGACCACACTGGATGCACTCCGCCATCACGTGGTCGATACGGCGCAGAACGCGCCGGTGGCCATCTACCAGACCTCCAACGCGGTCGCCCTGTTCCTGGTCCCCATCCTGGCCGTCGCCGGCAGCCTGCTGCTCTACAGCCGGGTCGCGCGCGAACGCCGGTGGTCCGCCGTGTTTGTGGCGGTGGCCGGCATCGCCGTGATCTTGAGCTTCTCTCGGGGCGGCTACGTGGCGCTGCTAGCGGTGGCCGTCGGCCTGGCGCTCTCTCACCCCAGGCGCTGGTGGTTTCTCGGCGCCCTCGCCCTGCTCGTCGCCATCGCCACCCGAGTGCCGATCATCGCCAGCCGTCTAGCGCATGAGATCAACATGAACGACCCGAACAACACCCTGGCCGGCCGGATCCATCTCTGGCGGGTGACGCTTACGATGATGCGCCAGCACCTGGTCTTCGGAACCGGGCTGTCGGGCTATGCGCATTTCATGACGCCCTGGCCCAACGGTCTGGTTCAGGTGATCTATCCCCACAACTTGATCCTCAATTTCTGGGTCGCCACCGGCATCCTTGGGGTGATCGCCTTTCTCGGATTGCTGGTTGCGGCCTTTCGAACGGCCTCGCGGGGATGGCGGGTTGTGGACGCCGGCTGGCGCCCGTTCGAGCTGGGCGTCTTGCTGGCGCTGGTGGCGATCGTGGTCCACGGCCTCGTCGACGTCCCGTACTTCAAGAACGATCTCAGCTTCGAGTTCTGGGTCCTGCTGGCGATCTCGTGGGCCGGCATCCTCGCTCAGCGGAGGGTGTCCCCCGGCACAGCGACCGACCGCTAGTCCTGCCGCTCCCACCGCGAAATGTGCTAGCGGCCGCGCTTGTTTCCGGGGTTCGAGCGTTGCAAGGTGGGACCCCAGCCGATGGGACGGACAAGGACGCGATCCCGCCTGATAGCAACCAGCCTGGCGCTGGCGGCGTCACTTGCGGCAGCGCCAGCCAGCGCTCACGCCGGAGCGGCCGCGAGTCGCGCCGCGTCGGGAGATCCGGTACGCGGCCCGCACGCGCGTGACGAGGCGCGGCACCTCAGTCAGCCCCTCCGCCTGGCACCGGCCACCTCGGTGCCGCGTCCACTGACGCGAACGCTGAACTCGCCGGCCGCTCGGGGGGTCGCCTTACGCGCGTCGGCGAATCCGGCGCTGCTGCCTAGCAACCCGAAGCTGGCCCGCGAGGTCTTCGGCTTTGCTCCCTACTGGGCGCTCGCCGGGAATGCCAACTGGGATTACTCGCTGCTCAGCACGGTCGCCTACTTTGGGCTCGACGTCCAGAGCGACGGCTCCTTCAACACCAGCGCGACCAACAACGGCTTTCGAGGCTGGATGAGCCAGGACCTGGTCACGGTCATCAACAGCGCGCACGCGGCCAACGACCGGGTCGTGCTCGTCATCAAGGCGTTCGACGACGGCACCATCAACGCCGTCGTCAGCAGTCCGGGCGCCACCCAGAACGCGATCAACTGGACCATCCAGTCGATCCGTTCGCGGAATCTCGACGGGGTCAACATCGACTTCGAGGGGTCCGCCAACAGCAGCTATCCCAATCTCCAGGCCCAGTACAGCGCCTTCGTGGCGAACCTCAGCAACCAGGTGCACGCGGCAATCCCCGGATCGGTCGTCTCCGTCGATACCTATTCGGGGTCCGCCAGCTGGGACGGCGGTTTCATGAACATTGGGCAGCTGGCCCCCTCCGTCGACAGCCTGTTCGTGATGGCCTACGACATGGCGTTCGGGAATCTTCCCGGTCAGGCAGCCCCGAATGCGCCGCTCAACGGCTGGACCTACAACGACACCACATCCGTCCAGCAGTACCTGTCGAAGGCTCCCGCCTCCAAGGTCATCCTTGGCGTTCCGTACTACGGCTACAAGTGGTCGACCACCAGTAACCAGCCTTACGCCACCGCCGGCGGCGGGGCCACCGCCGACACGTTTTCGGGCGTTGTCGATGACCTGAGCTGCGGCGCCCTTCAGCTGAGTCGCGCCTGGGACTCGGTGGCGAACTCGCCGTGGGCTGCCTGGTGGAGCCCGGCCACCAACGACCCTTGCGGCGGGAACCACAACAGCTGGCGCGAGCTGTACTACGACGACGCGACCTCCACCATGGCCAAATACGACCTGGTCAACCGCAGCAATCTGCAGGGCACCGGGATGTGGGCGCTCGGCTACGACGGCACCCATCCCGACCTCTGGCAGGCGATCGCGGCCAAGCTCCGGGCATCGTGGGCCGCCACATTCGACACCAGTGGCGTGCCGCAGAGCTGGGCGGTCAACCTGACCCGCAGCTTCACCGTGCCGGTCACCAACGTCGGCAACTCGACCTGGCCCGCTGGCGGCAGCAGCCCGGTGCGCCTGGCAGTGCACTTCATGACCCCCGGGTCCGGCTTGTTGAGTGACCAACGCTTTGCCCTGCCCGCCGATGTCGCGCCGGGCCAAACGGTCAACCTGACCGTAGGGGTCACGGCGCCGGCCAGCACCAGCGCGTCGACGCTGGAGTTGCAAATGGTGAAGGAAAACGAGCTCTGGTTCACGCAGTGGGCGACTGTCCCCGTCACGCTACAGGCGCCAACCTGGATGGCGAGCTACGACGCGAGTGCCATCCCGCGGACCTGGACCTATGGGCAGACGCAGAGCTTCCCGGTGACGGTGACGAACACCGGCAACCAGACCTGGCCGGGGAGCGGGGCCTTCCGGGTCCGGCTTGGGCTCCATTTCGCCAGTGCGCCGGGACAGCCATGGAGCAGCTGGCTCACCGATCAGCGCGCCGACCTGCCGGGCGACCTGGCCCCCGGGCGTTCAGCGACGATCACGGTCAACGTGGCGGCGCCGGCCACCACGAACGCCACCGTGCTGGAGGCGGAGATGGTCAAGGAACAGCAGTTCTGGTTTTTTCAGACCGGGCCAGTGTCGGTGACCAGCGCAGCTCCGGCCTGGACGGCCGCCTATGACCTGAGCCAGGTCCCCCACCAGTGGGCGCCGGGACAGACGCAGACGATCGCCGTCACGGTGACGAACACGGGCAACCAGGCGTGGCCGGCCGGCGGCAGCAATCCGGTTCACCTCGGGCTCCATTTCGCGCCGGCTTCCGGCTTGTCTGTTCTCGCCTGGCTGACCGATCAGCGGGTGACCCTGCCGGCCGACCTACCGCCCGGCCAGAGTCTGAACCTCAATCTGTCGGTGACCGCCCCGACGGTCGCTGGAGCGAACGTGCTCGAGGCCCAGATGGTCAAAGAGCAGCAGTTCTGGTTTTTGCAGACCGGCGCGGCATCGGTCCAGACCAGCAGCGTGAGCTGGCTCGCCGGCTATGACCTCAGCGGCATTCCGCAGAGCTGGGTGGCCGGCCAGCCACAGACCATTTCGGTCAAAGTGACGAACACCGGCAACCAGACCTGGCCCGCTGCCGGCGGAAACCCGGTTCGCCTCGGGGTGCACTTCGCGACCGGGCCCGGGCTTCCCTTTGCCAGCTGGCTTAGCGATCAGCGTGTCTCGCTGCCCGCCGACCTGGCCCCCGGTCAATCGGTCACGCTCTCGCTGACGCTGACCGCGCCACCGACGAGCGACGCGATCGTCCTCGAGGCCGAGATGGTGAAGGAGTGGCAGTTCTGGTTCGTGGAGCGCGGCACGATCGCCGTGACCGATGCGGCGGCCAGCTGGATGGCGGGCTATGACCTTGGGCAAGCGCCGCGCGTCTGGACGCCCGGACAGACGCAGACATTCGCTATCACGGTCCTCAACGCCGGCAACGAGGCCTGGCCATCAGGCGGCTCGAACCCCGTCCGACTCGGCGTGCACTTCGCGGGCAACGCGGGCCTGCCCTTCAGCGGCTGGCTCAGCGACCAGCGGTTTACGCTGCCGGCCGACCTGCTTCCGGGTCAGACCGTGGTCGTGAGTGTGACCGTCATCGCCCCCTCGGGCGACACGGGCGGGGTGATCGAGGTGGAAGCCGTCAAGGAATCCGAGTTCTGGTTCCCGGAGCGGGCGCCGGTCTCGTTCCTGGCTTCTTGAGCGACGTCAGCCTGGCAGACGGTGCTTGATCGCGGCCAGGTACGCGCGGGCCGTTGGGAGCGCGAACCAGAAGAGCATCGGCGTGAGCCAGAGCACCGCGGCGGCCCAGATCCAGGCCCGCAGCCGGACGCCCAGGTAGGGGAGGGAGAGCACGGCGGCGAGAACGACGCCGATCGTGATCCGCCCCGACGACGAGATGTCGTTGAACGCGGGCCGCTCCAGCAGCACGACAAGCACGACAACGTTCGCCAGCAACAGCCAGGTTTCGACCCGGCGGATCCCACGGATGATCGCCCAGGCCGCGGCGATGCCGCAGAGGACCGCTGGGATCACGACGATGCGCACCTCCTCGACCTGCCCGGGCACCCATGGATACCAGCTGGCGATGCCGGCGAAGGGAAGGTGCTCGATGTGCGCGTCGAGACCGAATGACCCGAGCCACCATCGCAGGAAGATCTTCCAGAACCCGATCGGCAGTGCCCAAATGGCCACGAACAGTGCCGCCCGGCTCCAATTCTGGCGGAGGCGTTCGCGCCACGAGCCGGTGCCAGAAAGGACCACCGCCACCGCGTACCCGATCGCAAAGATGGCAGCCGTCTCCCGAGTGAGGATGGCGAGCGCGAACAGGATCGCTGACCAGAGGAGGCCCCGCCTGGCGAAATCGAAGGCGTACACCGCCACCGCGACCAGGCCATAGGCCATCACCTCCGTGGTATCGCGCTGCAGCGTGATCAGCACCCCCGGATAGAAGGCGTAGACCGCCGCATACCAGGCTGACGTGCCACGCCGGCGTAGCCACGCCGCCAGCGCCGCGGTGCCGACCCCGATCATGACGAGGTTGACGAAGATCAGGCTTGCCGGCACCAGGTCCGGCTGGCCCAGCGCGAGCGCTCGTGCCGCCATCGGATAGAGGATCCGGGTGTAGCGGTAGGCCGGGCTATCCATGTAAGAGGGGGCGTTGAGCGGGTCGACGGCAAGGAAGTAGGCGTACTGGCCATCGAAGCCGATGTCGCCGTCGTAGCGGTAGGAGGCGGCGCGGCTGCTGATGGCGGCGGACGCCTGGCTCTTGTTGACCAGGATCCGGCCCAGGTGGATGAAGTCTTGTGGACTGGCGTGGCGCAGCGCCGCGCCCAGCCAGAGCGCGTAGGCCAGCACCACAATCCCGGTCACGACCCATGCCGGCGGGCGCACCCACCACTCGCGCGATCGGGCGGCGACGCCGATCGTCAGCGTCCGGCGGGCGGTTAGCATGGCAGCGTGGCCAATGACAGCTCTGGACGCGCGTCCGAGCTTCGCTGGCTGCAGGCGTTTCTCAAGCGGTTCTACTATGCCCCACTGCTCGCCTTCTGGCGAGCCATCGAGGCGCGCGCCCTCGGCGACGGCCCGCTGCAAAGTCCAAGCCTCGATATCGGCGCGCACGATGGGGCCTTCGCCGCGACCTGGCTCGGGGATCGCCCGCCGATCGATGTGGGCGTCGACATCGAGCCGGTGACGACGGCCGATTCCCGCCGCGCTTATCGCAGGCTGGTCGCCGGTGACGCCCAGGCCCTGCCGTTCGACGCCGGATCATTCCAGACGATCGTCTGCAACAGCGTCATCGAGCACGTCGACGACGAGACCCGGGTGGTTCACGAGTTCAGTCGGCTGCTCAAGCCCGGTGGCGTGCTGCTGCTGACGACGCCGAGCATTTTCTTTCACGACCTGCTGGACGGGGTGATCCGCGCACGCGGACGCGGTGATGAGGCGGCCGCGCAACGCTACATGAGCGCAACCGATGAGCGCATCATCCACCTGCACTACCGGCCGATCGAGGAATGGATCGCGCTGTTGGGCGACGCCGGTCTCACCACCGTCGAACACTCCTACTACCTACCGCCGGCGGCCGCGGCCTTCTGGGATCGTTGGGACACCCGGCTCGACACCCGGGTCCTGAACCGGCCGCTCTACTCCTGGATCGGGTCGCGCAAACTGCGACGCGTGGTGCCGCCCGGATTCTGGTACAAGCTCTTCATGCCGTTCCTGACCGCCCCCTACGAGCGAGCCCTGCGGGAGCAACAGGACCCGGGGACGACCGGGGCCTCCCTCTATCTGCGCGCCGTTCGCCGGTAGCTCGTGACCACGCTGGCGCGCGGCCGGGCCTGGCCACTGCTCGGAAACGTCGTCTTCAATGTCGGCGCCCGCGGCGCCCTGATCGTCCTGACGATCATCAGCACGCCGGTCGTGCTGCATCGCCTGGGGACCGCGGCCTTTGGCGTCTACATCCTGGCCATCACCGTCGGCGGCCTGCTGGCGTTGCTCGACTTCGGTCTCACGCCGGCGCTCGTCACGCTGCTGAGCCGCGCCTGGCACCTCGAACAGGTCCGGGAATCCGAGCAACTGATTGGGACCGCCCTGACGCTGTATCTCGGGATCGGCGCGGCCGGCGGAATCGGGTTCGCGCTGCTCGTTCCGTGGGCGGTGAGCGGTCTGCTGCATGTGCCGCTCGCGCTACAGGCTCCGGCGCGCACCGCGCTCTGGCTCAGCACTGCCGGCTTTGCCCTCAACATGTGGCTGGCGGTCTTCAACGCCGTGCCCTACGCGTTGCAGCGCTACGACCTGGTCGCCATCCGCATCGTCGGGCTGTCGTTGCTGACCACGGCGGCCCTGATCGTCTATGCACTGCTCGGCGGCGTGCTGGAAGGCTTTGTGCTGATCAACGTGGTCGGCGCGCTCGCCGGGCTTTTGATCTTCTACCTGGTGAGCCGGGCGCTGCTCCCGGGCGTGCGCTTCACCCCGCGCTTCGACCCGGGGTCGTTCCGCCGGCTCGCGCGGTTTGCCGGCTTCAAGTTTGCTGGGACGGTCGGCGGTATTTTCACGTTTCGCTTCGATCAGTTCGCGGTGGGCGCCATCCTGGGGGTCAGCGCCGCGGGGTTGTACGCGATCCCCGCGAGCGCCAGCCAGAAGCTGCTCTCACTGCTGGGCGAGCTCGCCTCCCCGTTCTTTCCCCGGGCCAGCAGCTTGCGGGGTGATGACGAGCGGCTGCGGGCCCTGTTCTTCGGCGGTGGCCGTCTGCTGGCACTGGCGGCCACGCCGATGCTGCTGCTCCTCTTCGTCCTCGCCGAGCCGACGCTGCAATTCTGGATCGGCGGGGCCCAAGGGGTGCAGGTCGCCCATGTCAGCGGCGCGGCGTTCCGCTGGCTGCTGGCTGCGCTGTTGATCCAGTCGATCGCGATCATCCCGGTCACGTTCTGTGAAGCGCTCGGCAAACCAGAGATCAACAACAGTTTCGCGGTGGCGTCGGCGCTGATTCACATTCCGCTCGTGCTGATACTGGTGCCGCGGTTCGGCATCACCGGCGCGGCCATGGCGCTATTCTTCAACAGCGCGACGCAGACGCTCACGTTCATCATCTACGCGAGCCGCAGGCTGTTCCAGGTCAGCCTCATCCAGCTGCTTCGGCAGACGTTCGTTCGGCCGCTGGGCGCCGCGTCGATCACCGCCGCGCTTGCCTACGTGGCGGCCAGGCCGCTCATTCACAACCGGATCTCCCTGGTCCTCACCCTGGCGCTGGCGCCACTGCTGTACCTCGCGATCGCCTTTCTGCTGTCCGCCGTCAGGCGCGAAGACCTCGTCTACGCCGTGGCGCTGGTCGAGCGCTTGCCAGCCTGGCTCCCAGCACGCGACCGGATCATCCACCTTGGCCGGCGCTCCGGTGCGAAGGTGTGACGGCGGCCCCCGGCAGGATCGTCCTCGTTTCGCACTCGCGTGAGGTTGGCGGCGCCGAACTCCACCTCGAGCGACTCGCCGGTTACGCGGCCGGCCAACTGACCCCCGCTTACGTGGTCGAAGTCGTTTGCCGGACCGATCCCGTGCTCGACGCATGGGCGACGCGGATGACGGCGGCTGGCGTCGTCGTCCACCGCGTAGGACTGGCCGGGCCCCTCGACGTCGGTCGGATGCTGCGGACCCTGGGCGGCGCCCGGCTAGTGCACCTCCACATCGCTCACCCGGTCGGCAAGTATCAGTGGACTGCGGCGTTCATCGCTCGGGTGACACGCCGGCGCGCCCTCGCCACCCATCACCTCGCCCTGGACATCCGCGGCCTCGCGCTGGGCGAGCGGTCTCGCGGCATCTGGTTTACCGCGTTTCGTCTGATGTTGCGGTGGATTCATCGACACATCGCCGTTTCGGCTTATGCGAAGCGAATCCTGAGCGGCATCTATGGGGTCGATCCGGAGCGGATTTCCGTGATCTATGTTGGGACGGACCCTTATCGTTTTGCTCCCGCCGGCGCGGAAGAAAGATCGGGGCTGCGCCGCCAGCTGTTCGCCGGGCTCGCCGGTATCCCTCCGTCGGTGGACGTCAACCTCGTTTGTTGCGTCGCCCGCCTGAGTCCGCAGAAGGGTTTATACGATCTGCTCGCCGCGGCCCGACTGCTGAAGCCCGACCTGCCATCCGCCCGATTCGTGGTGATCGGCGACGGCGAGTTGCGAGCCGCGCTATCGAAGGAGGTGGTTCAGGCCGGGCTGGCGGAGACGGTCTGGCTCGCGGGCGACCAGCCGCCGTCCGAGGTCGCGCGCTGGCTGCAGGCGGCGGACCTTTTCGTGTTGCCCAGCCACTTTGAAGGTGGTCCGGCCACGGCCCTGGTCGAAGCGATGGCCGCGGGCTGCGCCGTGATCGCCACCCGCGTCAGCGGCAGCGACGAGTTGATCCCCGACCCCGAGTACGGCGTCCTGGTCGAACCGCGCGCACCGGATGCGCTGGCGGCCGCGATCCGGCGGCTGCTGCTCGATCCGCAGCTTCGGGCGCGACTGGGCGTCCGGGGACGGGAGCGCGTCGTCAGCGGCTTTGACATCCGCACCTGCAATGCCCAGACCGTCCAGCTCTACCGGTCGATCCTCGCCGGCGCCAGATAGGGTCCCGCGACGATGCGCTCGTAGTTGGCCGCCACGGCGTCCGCCACGGCCGGCCAGGAGAGCGCCTCGACGTGCTGTCGCCCGGCGTCGCCCATCCGGCTGGTGAGGGACGCATCGTCAAGCAGTCGAAGCAGCCGATCACGCATTGCGGCCGGATCGTTCGGCGGCACGATGAATCCGGTGACGGCGTCGACGACGTACTCCGGCATCCCACCGACACGGGTGCAAATCACCGGGGTGCCCACCGCCATCGACTCGAGCAGGGTGAGACCCAGCAGTTCCGACTGTGGCCAGCGACGGCCGTACATGTCGCGGTAAACAGAGGCGGAGACGGTGACGCCCGAGTCCCGGTACTGCTGCAGCAGCTCCTCGTCGGGCGGTCCGAGCAGGAAGCTGACTCGCGAGCCGATCGCTTGCGCCTGCAGGTCCTCGAGGTAGCGGGCGTCGGCGACCTGGCCGGCCACCACCACGTCGATGTCCTGGCCTGCGGCCGCGACCAGGGTGTCGATGCCTTTGTGCGGCATGATGCGGGCGACCAGCAGCGCCTGCCGGCGTCGTGGCCCCGGATGGTAGGAGTAGCGCTCGAGGTCGATCCCGCCGTGCACCACCGTGGCGCGTGAACGAACCTCAGCCGGGATCAGCTGTCGCGAGAAATCGGAGATGCAAATGAAGGCTGGGATCAGCCGGTAAAGTCGCAGCCGAAAGATCAGACTCCGGCCGCCGCCGCCCACGTCGGTGACGACCAGCGGGATGCGACGGGCCCGGCAGAGGAGGGCCAGCAGGCTGGTCGACGCGGAGCGGAGTTGAAACGCATGGATGAGATCGAAGCGCTCGCGGCGAAAGAAGGTCGTGAGTGGCAGCGGATTCTCGACCGAGGGCGCGATGGCGCGGAGGACGACATGGCGCAGTCCGTCAAGGTCGCGCACCGCGGGGCGTGGCCCGTAGGTGACGAGCACGATATCGGCGTGCCGGCGGAGCGACCGCGCCAGCTGCAGCGCGTAGCGCTCGCCACCGCCGAGCAGGTTGATGCCATCGGCGGCGTAGGCCGGGAGGACGATTGCGACCTTCACGCCTGGGCAGCGCGCAGGGAGGAGAGCGTATTGCCGGCCGGGCGCGCGACGCGCTGCACCCACGGCGTGACGGAGTAGCCCGCGGCCCACCAGAAGAGGAAGGTCACGGAGAAATCGCCGTTGACCTCGCTGGTCAGCGCGAGCGGCGCCAGGACGAGGCCGCCCACGCAGGCGACGAGCGGGATGGCGCTCGCCATAGGATCCTCCCGCACCGCCTGCCAGGCGCGAAAGCCGCAGTAGAGGGCCAGCGCGTAGAGCGCCAGGTAGAGCAATCCGGTGACCACCCCGGCGTCATCGAAGACGTCGAAGATGGCGCTCTCACCGCGCCCACCGCTGGTTCCGAACTGATGGATCGAGCTGCCCAGACCGGTCCCCAGCGGATGTTTGATCGCGTAGACAATATCGGTCTTCAGCGTCGCCACGTGACCGCGCACCGACGGGTCGGACGCGGATCCCCCGACCACCGTGACCACCGCAGGCCGGTTCCCGACCGGCTTGAGATCAATCGTCAGCAGAGGACCGAAATGGACGTATTCGAAGAGCACGGTCAGGGCCAGGACGGCAACTACCGGGACGCCGATCCAGAGCCATCGCCGCCGAAGTAGCAACAGCAGCAGCACCATCTCGACTGCCAGGAGTCCGACCGCCAGGCGAGTCACGCTGAGCAGGATGGCCGCGATCAGCAAGGCGAGCGCGGCTCCTCGAAACCAGGGTTTCAGCCCGCTGCGGCGCGCGTCGTAGAGGGTGACCGCCAGCGGGACGATCAACAGCCCGGTGTACGCAATCCCGAGTGGGCTGACGTAGGTTGAGACCATGCGCCGCAGCAGGAGCCCATTGGAGGTCGTCTGGAAGAAGTAGTCGGGAATGTGCTGGGGACCGTTGTAGGCGTAGTGCAGCCAGTCGGAAAGCTGGGTGACACCCCAGCTCAGCCAGGTCGTGGTGGGAACGAAGAAGAGCTCGACGATTCCAAACAGCCCGACCACACCGGCGGCCCCAAGGATCAGCCGGAACGCCCAGGTCAGGTCCTCACGGCGCGCCGGCCAGAACACGCGGCCGTACAGGTAGAGCAGGGGAATCTGGAACAGCTGGCGGAATTCAACCAGCCGCCGGGCGAGGCCGGCCTCCCCGTGCAGGATGCGCGCCGGCATGACCAGGTAAACGAGCAGCAGCAGCGTAAAGGCGCCGGCGACCCAGTCGATCGGGCTGAGCTGTGGCAGCTTTCCTGAACGCGAGGCCCGCCAGGCCCGCTCTGCGACCATCGCGGCGAGCAGCAGCAGGATGCCTTCCTTCCAGAGCTGGATCACGCGAACCATGACCGCCGGCGTGTCCAGGCGGAGCAGGACCATCAGGATGAAGTTGTGGAATGCCATGCCGGCCACCAGCACACCGAAGGCGCGGAAGGGCACCCTGATGATGGCGATGATCGCCGCTACATAGAGGGCCAGCAGCGCAAGCGCGAGGATGATGCCTAGCACTGCGATTCACGTTACAACGTCGCCCGGAGATCTCGGGATCGCCCCAGCCCAGCAATCTCCCGCAGCAACGCTTCGTAGCGGTCCGTGACCTCGTCCCAGGAAAAGGCGCGGGCGCGCTCACTCGCTAATCGACGCCTCGACTCGACCAGCGCCTGATCGGTGGTGATACTGGCGAGCTGTTGCTCCAGTTCGGGGAGGTCATGAAAGAAGAGCGCCGCGTCGCCGGCCACCTCGGCGTTGCTCTCGGTCCAGCGCGCCAGCACGCAGTTCCCGTGTGCCAGCTGCTCGACCAGCACGGGGTGCGTGCCGCCGACCTGCGCGCCGAACAGGAAGGCGTAGGCATGCGCGCTCAGCTCGTGGTAGGCGGTGCCGAACTGGTAGCCGGTGAACATCACCGACGCCGGCGCCATCTCTCGCAACCGGCGCTTGTAGTCCTCGCTATACGGCGCGTCGCCGACGATGACGAAGGGCATCGCGGGATGCACGGCCGCATAGGCCGTGATCAGCTGATCGAAGCCGTTCTCCGGTACCATCCGTCCGACGGCCAGCAGGTAGCGGCGGGGCTGAAGCCCGAATCGCTGCAGCGTTTCCACTCCCGCTTGCGAGGGGACCTCGGCCCCGTACGGGATGAACGTCGTGTCGGCGCGGTAGTGCTGCTGGTAGTAGGCGGCGACCGCGCGGGAGTCCGCGATCACCGCGCCGGCGGTGTGGACCGCGACCCGCTCGGACCAGCGCAGATAGCGTCGGCCGATCGGACCCCACTTCAGGCGCGCCCAGTCGGCGCCGTCGACGTTGATCGCGGTTGGGATGCACGACCAGCGGAAGACGCGCCCGAAAACGGCGTTGCCGACGCCGAAGATGACCGTAGCATCCGGCCGATCGCGGTACAGTGCCGAAACCGTCGAGAGCGCGGAGTGGCTGAGCGTGTCGAGGCCCTTGGTGGGAATGCTGGGCAGCTTGACTAGCCGCATGCCGAGGTACTCGTTCGCGCTGGTCTTCACGTAGGCGGGCCGGCAGTAGACGATCACCTGATGGCCGCGCGCAGCCAGCCGTTTGCCGACCTGCTCGACACAGGTTTCGAAGCCGCTGTAGGCTGCCGGCACCCCACGCGTGCCCAGCATCGCGATCCTCATGCGAGAGAGTCCTCGTAGACGCGGCGCGTCAGCTCGGCGGTCCGCAGCCAGGAAAACATGCTGGCACGTGCCAGGCCCTTCCGCGAGAGACCGCGCGCGAGGTCAGGATCGCCCAGCACGCGTGCCATGGCCTGCGCAAGTTTCGCGGCCGACGATGCATCGACCAGGATGGCGGCGTCACCGGCCGTCTCCGGAATGGCGGTGGCCTGGTTTGCTACCACCGGACAGCCGCTCGCCATGGCTTCGAGCAGTGGCAACCCAAAGCCCTCGTACAGCGATGGGTAGACGAACAGGGCCGCCCGGTTGTAGAGGATTCGCAGCGTCGCGTCGTCGACGAACCCGGTGAAGACAACACGGTCCTCGAGACCGAGTCGCGCGACCGCGCCGGCCGCCTCCTGACTCCGGTACTTCGCCTTGCCCGCGATCACGAGCTGGCCGGCAAAGCTCCGCTGACGGACGAGCTCGGCGAAGGCGTCGATCAACGTCGCGAGATTTTTGCGTGGCTCGAGATTGCCCACTCCGAGGATGAACGGCTCGCGGACGCCGCCGGGCAGAGGCCGGCTCGCCGCGTCGGGGAGCGGGGCAAACTCCATGCCGGCGGCCAGCGGCACCACGGCGATCTTGTCGGGTGCCAGTCCGTAGCGCGCCACCAGGTCCTGCTTGGTGAAGTCGGAAATGGCGATCACCCGGGCGGCGGCGCGAACCGAGCGCGCGACCAGCGTGCTGAGGACGAACCGCACCCGTGCGGAGAGCCACTCCGGGTGGGCGAGGTAGGAGAGATCGTGGACGGTGACGATGGTCGGGCACCCGGGGCGCGGCGGCGCGATGTACGTGACGTGCAGCAGGTCGCAGCGGGCGGCTCGGATCGCCAGTGGCATGCCCAATGGAATCCGCAGGACGGAGGTGGCCGGCCACACTCGAAGAATCTGAAAATCATCTGGCAGGCTGACCCTGTCGCGAAGCGCCTGTGGACGCGGCGTCAGCACCGCGTAGTGGTTGCCATCGGCGGGCAGGCCGGCCAAACCACGGAGCAGGTTCAGCGCATAGGTCTCGTTGCCGGACTCCCGCTCACCGATCACGTGCCCGTCGATGGCGATGTTCATCCGCGCCCTGGCCTGGTGGCGGTAAGCGCGCGTTCGACGGACCCGCCGAACCGCTCCCAGGAGAAGTCCGCCGCCCGCCGACTCCCTGCGGCCACCAGTTCGGCGCATCGCGCGGGATTGCCCGCGACCGCCGCAAGCCCGGCGGCCATCGCCTGCGGATCGAGTGGGTCGACGAGCTCGGCGGCTCCATCGGCGACCTCAGCCATCGATGAGCGATCTGAGGTGACGACCGGACAGCCGGCGGTCATCGCCTCGAGGATGGGAAAGCCGAAGCCCTCGTAGAGGCTCGGATAGAAGAGCAGCTGGGCGTTGCGATACAGCGTGGCCAGCGTTGCGGCCGGCGCTCGCCCCATGAAGCGCACGGCCTCGACGAGTCCCAGGCGATCGACGTCGGTCTCGAGGTTCAGGTCCGCCCATCCGCGGCCCCCGACGATCAGCAGCCGCCAGTCCGCGAAGCCGCGCTCCCGAAAGATCTGGAATGCCTGGATGGCGCGGGGGTAGTTCTTGCGCGGCTCCAGGGTGCCCACCATCAGGATGTACTTGAAATCTCCCTCCCCCTCAGTCATCAGAGTCGCGGGATTTCCCGCGTGGGGAGGGTTAGGGTGGGGGCCCTGAAGATCTCCCTCCCCCGCTTGCGGGGGAGGGTCGGGGTGGGGGCTGAATTCACCGGGTCCCGGGTATGCGACGTCGATCTTGCCGGCGGCGGCCGGCAGCAGACGCGCGATCTCCGCCGCCGCGCTCTGCGAAATCGTGACGACGCGCCGGGCCCGACTCACGAGCGCCGGCACCAGCCGGCGCAAGTAGCGCATGTACAGCCGGTCGCCCGTGTACGGCTCGATCAGAAAGGTCAGGTCGAGCACCATCACCACCACCGGCGCCGGGGAGAGCAGCGGTCCAACATAGGCCGGACACAGCAGCACGTCGATCCGCCGGCGGGCCGCCGCCAGCGGGACCGTGACCTGAGTCCAGAACACTTGCCGCAATCCATTCATCCAGCGCTGCGCGCTCGATCGGCGTGCCGGTCCCGTCGATGACAGGTCATGCGCGAACTCGATGACCTCGTGCCCGCGGGCCCGGAGCTCCTGAATGAGATGGCGCGTCAAAACGCCGGTGCCGGCCTCATTCTTCAGTGAGTTCGCCTCGATCCCGATGCGCACCGGTCAAGAGATGTTAGAGGACGGAAGGATCGGACCGTAGAATTGGTCGATGCCCACGTACCAGGCGGATGCGATTGTGCTGCGACGCCTGGATTATGGTGAGGCGGACCGGATTTTGACGCTGCTGACGCGCGAGCACGGCAAGCTGGCCGCAATCGCGAAAGGGGCTCGCCGCAGCAAGACGCGGGTGGGGAGCAGCCTCGACCTGTTCGGCCGCTCCCGGATGATGCTCGCCCGCGGAAGAAATCTCGATGTTGTCGCGCAGGTCGAGCGGCGCGGCGACGTGCGCAACATCGCGGGCGACCTGCGCCGGACGGCCTATGCCAGCCTGATCTCCGAAATCGCCGACAAGGTCCTCGAGGATCGGCACCCGGTCGACGATGTCTTCGAGCTGGTCGCCCAGACCCTCGATCGGCTCAACGACCCCAAGCGATCCGCGCGCGCCGACGCGGCCTGGTTCCTGATGCGGATCCTCGACCTGCTCGGGTATGCACCACAACTGCTCGACTGCGCCGGCTGCGGCCAGTCGTTGCCGGAAGCCGACGCCTGGTTCTCGCCGCTCCTCGGCGGCGTGCTCTGCCGCCGCTGTGGTGCGCACGACCAGGCCGGCTCGCCGGTGTCGGTGTCCACGCTGAAAGTGCTGCGTGTGATGGCCGCCGACCAGGGCGAGCTGTATGACCGCCTTCGCCTGCCGGACCCAGTGCTGGAGCAAGTGGAACAGGCGCTGGACGCGCAGCTCGAGTACCATCTGGACCGCCGGCTGAAGAGCCTCGATTTCATTCGGAGCATCAGCGGCTGATGGCCACCGCCCGATTGCCGGAGCGCGAGATGCCGGCCATCATGGAAAAGCTCGTCTCGCTGGCGAAGCGTCGCGGCTTCTTCTTTCAGTCGAGCGAGATCTATGGAGGGTTGCAGGGGTTCTGGGATTTCGGGCCGCTGGGTGTCACCTTGCGGAACAACATCAAGCGCGCTTGGTGGCGGAGCATGGTCGAGCTTCGCGACGACGTGGTGGGCCTCGACGCCAGCATCATCATGAACCCCAAGACCTGGGTTGCCTCCGGGCATGTCCAGAACTTCACCGACCCCCTGGTCGAGTGCAAGAAGTGTCACCAGCGCTTTCGGGCGGACCAGGTCAGCGGGACGCGGCACGCTGAGGACGGCGGTGAGTTCACCGAGCCCCGTCAGTTCCATCTCATGTTCAAGACGTTTGTCGGGCCGGTCGAGGATTCGAGCGCCCAGGCGTACCTCCGGCCGGAAACGGCCCAGGGGATCTTCGTCGATTTCGCCAACGTGCTCAGCTCCACTCGGATGCGGCCACCGTTCGGCATCGCGCAAATCGGCAAAGCGTTTCGCAACGAGATCACGCCGGGTAACTCCATCTTTCGGTTGCGAGAGTTCGAACAGATGGAGCTGGAGTACTTCGTGCCGCCGGCCGACGAGATGAAATGGCTCGACTACTGGAAGGAACAGCGACTGGGCTGGTACCTCGACCTGGGCATCCGCCCGGAGAAGCTGCGGCTCCGCCAGCACGGCAAGGAAGAGCTCGCTCACTATGCCAAGGGCGCCTTCGATGTCGAGTACGAGTTCCCCTTCGGCTGGTCGGAGCTCGAAGGGATCGCTGCCCGGGGCGACTACGACCTGACGGCGCACCAGCGCGCCTCCGGCCGGGATCTGTCCTACTTCGACGATGTCCACCGGGAGCGGTACGTGCCGCACGTGGTCGAGCCATCCGCCGGGGTCGACCGGTCGATGCTGACCCTGATGATCGACGCCTACCACGAGGAGGAAGTGCGCGGCGAGCAGCGGGTGGTGCTGCGATTCAGCCACCGCATGGCGCCCATCCAGGTTGCGGTCCTGCCCCTCTCCCGGAAGGAGCCCCTGACCAGGATCGCGTCGAAGGTCGAACATGAGCTGCGCCCGTACTTCCGGACGGAGTACGACGATAGCCAGTCGATCGGGAAGCGATACCGGCGTCAGGATGAGATCGGTACCCCCTATGCCGTCACTATCGACTTCGAAACAGAGACTGACCAGGCCGCCACCATCCGCTCGCGTGACGAGATGACGCAAGTGCGAGTCCCACTCGCGGGACTGCGGGAGGCGCTCCAGGAGCGGCTTCACTGAAGCTTCGGATCCGCCCCACCGGGATCGAGGGGCTGGTCGTGGTCGAGCCGGAGTTTCATCGGGATGAGCGAGGCTTCTTTGTCGAGGCCTACCACCGGCGTCGTTATGTCGAGGCCGGCATCGTGGATGAGTTCGTCCAGGACAACCACTCGCGATCGAGTCGCGGGGTGCTGCGCGGGCTGCACTACCAGGACCGCTCGGCGCCGATGAGCAAGCTGGTCCGGTGTAGCAGCGGCAGTATCCTAGATGTCGCCGTGGACCTGCGGGTTGGCTCGCCAACGTTTGGCAGGTGGTTCAAGAGCGAGCTCAGCGTGGAGAACATGCACCAGTTATTCGTTCCGGTCGGCTTCGGCCACGGATTCCTCACCCTGACCGAGTGGGCCGACGTCGAGTACAAATGCGGCGGCTACTACGAACCGCGGGCGGAGGGTGCCATCGCCTGGAACGACCCGGACCTGAAGATCGACTGGCCGATGGATCACCCCGTCGTCTCGGAGCGCGATGCGTCCGGCATGAGCCTCAAGCAGTACCTGGAACGGCCGGCGTTCCACTACCTTTTCCCTCCCCCGCCTGCGGGGGAGGGTCAGGGTGGGGGCCGTTGAAGGGTGTGATCCTGGCCGGGGGCCTCGGCAACCGGCTGCATCCATTGACCCGGATCACCAACAAGCACCTGTTGCCTATCCACGACCGGCCGATGGTCACCTACGCGATCGAGGCGCTGGTGCAGGCCGGGGTGATGGAAATGATGGTCGTGACCGGCGGGACGCATGCCGGCGAGTTCTTACGACTGCTCGGCAACGGGCACGAGTACGGCATCGATCGGCTGCTGTACGCGTACCAGGACCAGCCGGGTGGCATTGCCCAGGCGCTCGGGCTCGCGCGTCGCTTCGTAGACAGCGACAAGACGGTCGTCATGCTGGGTGACAACATCGTCCAGGGCTCGCTGAGCGGTCCGGTGGAACGCTTCGAGCGACAGGCGCAGGGTGGACGAATCCTCCTCAGCGCCGAAAGCGAGCCCAGCCATCTCCAGCACCTGGGGGTCCCCGCCTTCGACGAGCAGGGCCGCCTGACGCGGATCATCGAGAAGCCGCAGGACCCTCCCAGCCGCTTCGCGGTGACCGGGATCTACTTCTACCCGGCAAGCGTCTTCGACATTCTCCCCGGGCTCACGCCGTCCGGCCGGGGTGAGCTGGAAATCACCGACGTCAACAACTGCTTGATCGACCGGGGGCTGATGGAATGGGAGGTCCTCGAGGGCTTCTGGGGCGACGCCGGCGAGTCGATCGACGCCTATTACGCGGTCAACGACTTCGTTCGCAAGCATGGCGCCAACCAGCCTCCCGGCGGCCGGCACTGATGGCGCTTCGGCTACGACGCCTGCTCGTCACCGGCGGGGCCGGTTTTCTTGGTTCCGCCTTCGTCCGTCAGCGGTTGGCAGCGGACCCGGAGGTGCTCATCACTGTCCTCGACAAGCTGACCTACGCCGGCAGCGAGGACAACCTGGCCGAAGTGCGCCGCGATTCGCGGCTGCGATTCGTCCAGGGCGACATCTGTGACGCTGCGGTCGTTGACAAGCTCGCGGCCGAGGCTGACGGCATCGTGAACTTCGCTGCGGAGACTCACGTCGACCGCTCGTTGCTGGATGCGGGCGCTTTCGTGCAGACCGACGTCTACGGCACGTATGTCCTGCTCGAGGCGGTCCGGAAGCGGCGACTGGCGCGCTTCCTCCAGGTGAGCACCGACGAAGTGTACGGGCACATAAAAGAAGGTAAGAGTCACGAAACCGATCCCTTGCTTCCGCGCAGCCCCTACGCCGCCACCAAGGCGGCCGCCGAGATGCTGGTTCGGTCGTATCACGCCAGCTTCAACCTCCCCGTGGTGATCAGCCGCGGCGCGAACTCGTACGGGCCCTATCAGTTCCCGGAGAAGATCGTGCCGCTGTTCATCACGAACGCGCTCCAGGACCTGCCGCTTCCGCTGTACGGCAAGGGGGCCGCGGTCCGCGACTACATCTATGTCGACGATCACGTGGAGGCGATCGCCCGGGTCCTCTGGAAGGGGGAGTCGGGCGAGGCCTACAACATCGGCGGCGGGAATGAGGTCAGCGGTGTCCAGGTGGCGGACGCGGTGCTCAGCCTCTGTGGGAAGCCCGGGTCGCTCCGCCATTTCGTTCAGGACCGGCCGGGACACGATTATCGGTACGCGCTCGAGACCAGCCGCATCCGGCGGCTGGGCTGGCTGGCCCAAACGGCCTTCCGGGACGGGCTGAGCCTGACGGTCGAGTGGTATCGGCGGCACGAGGACTGGTGGCGTCGCCGGAAGTCGTCGGAATTCTGGGACTACTACCGTCGCAACTACCGCGGCTTGCCGGCGAACGCTATTCCGGGCTAGCAATCGTCGTGTTAGCCGGAAAACAAGCACTGTCGCACTAACCTTTTAGGAAATCGTTTCCGCCAGTTGGGGACTGGGTCCTCAGTTATGGTTTTTGGGTCTTGGCACCGGCCGAGACCTAGGGAGGCACGCCGGTTCAGCGCAAGGAAGGGTGAGCGCGTGAGCACACATGCGGGCACACCTTCTGGCACTCAGCGTGGCACTGATTGGACTGGCCCCGGCCGTGCCGGCAGCGGCCAGCGGCGCTCCCCTGGCCGCACCGCGGACGGCGGCATCGGTCTCGCCATCAACATTGGCGACCTCGCCGATCAAGGACGAGCACATTCGTCCGGTGAGCGGCACCCTGCACGCGCACCCCATCCCGATCCAGGTTCCGACTTCCGGGAACCCCGGTACCCTCACGAGAGCGCGCCTCTCGGCGACGACATCGACTGACCCGGCGTTCCTCACCCTCCCGTACGTCGGCTGGCACTCGATCAACTCGATCTTCGACCACTGCAATCCGGACTACAGCATCGACGGCAAAGTATGCCGCTTCGACGGCGCTATCGGGTGGAAGACCAATGGCGTCGATCCATCCTTCTCGCTCGGTTACGCGGGGACGCCCGGGGGCAGCGACTACCTCTATTACGACGGCCACAACGGCATGGACTACGGGATGTACTACGAGAACGTCTATGCGGCGGCTGATGGCGTCGCTCGCCTTGTAGGGACCGATTCCATCAACCCCTGCTTCGGTCAGACGATCATCGTGGACCACCCAAACGGCTATAGCACGCGCTACGCGCACCTGTCGTCGATCTACGTCGCGCAGGGCGCGTCGGTCACCCGGGGCCAGGTAATCGCGCAAAGCGGTAACACCGGTTGCAGCAGCGGCCCCCACTTGCATTTCGGTCTGTACATCACCAGCTCGTGGACCGCCATCGATCCGTACGGATGGTGGGGCGCGGCGGGCGCCGATCCCTGGCCTCCGGACGCGGGCGACTTCTGGCTGACTGGTAACCCACAGTACCCGTTGCCGATGGCGCCTAACAACGTGACGGCGACCGCCACCGGAAACAACACCGCGCTGGTGAACTGGACCGCTCCCGCCTTCGATGGCGGCAACCCGATCAGCAGCTACACGGTGACCTCGTCGCCGGCCGGCATCACGGCGACGGCTCCGGGCTCGGCGACCAGCGCGACGGTGGCGAATCTGCCCGGTGGCGCCGCCTATACCTTCACGGTCACCGCCAGCAACGCCGCCGGCACCGGGGCGGCCTCGGCGCCCTCGAACAGCGTCGGCATCTCCGAGATCTGGTCGGCGAACTTCGACCTGACCGCGGCCCCCTCGAGCTCTCCCGTCAACGAGGCAAGGACCTTCACGATCAAGGCCACCAACAACGGGACTCAGACCTGGCCTGCCGGCGGCACCAACCCGGTTCGACTCGGCCTTCACTACGCGACCTCGGTCGGTGGCTTTCCGAACTACATCAACTCGGGTCTGACGGCGTGGCTGACCGACCAGCGCTTCAGCCTGCCGAATGACGTTGCCCCCGGGCAGACGGTGAGCGTTTCGGTCAGCCCGGTCGCGCCCGGGACCACGGGGTCGGTGCTGCTGGAGGCGGAGATGGTCAAAGAGGGCCAGTTCTGGTTCGACCAGTGGCAATCGACGAGTGTGAGGCTGACGCCCGCGGTCTGGACGGCCGGCTACGACCTGACCGATATGCCGAGGAACTGGAGTCCCAACCAGGTGCAGACCGTCCCCATCCAGGTGATCAACACCGGCAACCAGACCTGGCGCGCCGGCGGCGCTACCCCGGTGCGTCTCGGCATTCACTTCGCGACGGCGTCGGGCGGGGCTCCGAACAGTGGCGCCTGGCTCAGCGACCAGCGGTTTGGTCTGCCGAACGACATCGCGCCGGGCAGCCGAGTGACGATCAACGCCACGGCCCGAGCGCCCGCCGGCCGGGCCGCGGTGATCGAGGCGGAGATGGTGTTGGAAACCCAGTTCTGGTTCTCAGACTGGGCGCCGGTGACGGCCATGGCGGGTCCGCCCACCTGGAACGCGACCTACGACATGAGCCGCGTGCCGGGCAGCTGGACGCCCGGGCAGAGCCAAAACTTCACCGTTACCGTTACCAACACCGGCAACCAGGTATGGCCGGCCGGTGGATCGACCCCGGTACGGCTCGGCTTCCATTTCGCCACAGCAGCTGGCGGCTACCCCAACTACAGCGGATGGTTGAGCGACCAGCGTGTCAGCCTGCCGAACGACGTCTCACCCGGGGCCACCGTGAGCCTGAACGTCTCGGCGACCGCGCCGGCTACCCCAGCGGCGGTGCTGGAGGTAGAGGCCGTGAAGGAGCAGCAGTTCTGGTTCAGCGAGTGGAGCCCGATCGCGGTCACAACCGTGACGCCGGTCTGGGCCGCGGGGTATGACCTGAGCCAGGCGCCCCGCCCCTGGACGTCGGGCCAGACCCAGACGTTCAACGTCACCCTCACCAACCTCGGCAACCAGACCTGGCCGGCCGGCGGCTCGAACCCGGTGCGGCTCGGCGTCCACTTCACGACCAGGGACGGCGGCTGGCCGGCTGAGATCAAGTCCGGTCTTACGGCGTGGACGAGCGACCAGCGCATCGCGTTGCCGAATGACGTTGGACCTGGAGCGACCGTCGTGGTCAGCGTTTCGGCCACCGCGCCGACCGTCGGCAGCGCCAACATCATCGAGCTGGAAATGGTCAAGGAGCAGGCGTTCTGGTTCGCGGACTGGGCCCCAATGACGCTGATTCCCGACGCCCCGAGGTTCGCCGCCGACTACGACCTCAGCGCCGCTCCCCGGGCCTGGGCGTCGGGCCAGACCCAGACGTTCCAGGTGACGGTGATCAACACCGGGAGCCAGCTGTGGCCCAGTGCGGGCGCCAACCCAATGCGACTCGGGCTTCATTTCAGCAGCGGCGAGGGCGGCTTTGCCAACTTCAGTGGCTGGGCGACGGATCAACGGGTCTCCCTGCCCTCGGATGTGCCGTTCGGCGGGCGCGTCAGCCTCACCGTCACCGTCACCGCGCCCGCCGGCGCCATCCCGCTGGTGCTGGAGGCGGATCTCGTTCAGGAACAGGTCGCCTGGATGAACAGCTGGACCGCGATCGCGACCGGCTCCTGATCGGTCCCGCGCCCGCATCAATCGAGCCGCCGGCCCGATAATTTCCCTCCCCCTCGGGGGAAGGCAGGGTGGGGTCCCACTAGTCAGCCGTGACCTGGACTGTCAGGCTGGTCGGCGAGTAGGCGGTCCCGATGGGTCCCGCCCCAGCAGCGATGGTGGCGCTGCCCTCTGGCCGGTTGGTCTTCCACTCGAGCGAGAAGCGATAGCTGTGCCCGGACGGCATCGGGACAACCGCCTGAGCAAAGGCGGCGTTGGGGGAGAAGACCCCGGCGAAACCGCCCGATTCCTTCCAGCCGACCAGGACGTCGGGCCCGTAGTCGATGCTCAGGAAGATGCCGAGATCCTGGTTGTAGCCGGACGTATTGGTCCACAGGTCAGCGTTGGCGCCCACGACGGCCACGGCATTACTTGTCGATGGGGGCAGGGTGACAATCAGCGAGCCCAGCGGTGCCCAGCTGATGCCGTCGCTCCCGGCCAGGATCGACTGTCGCGTCGCCAGCGTGTCGTCAATGGTGGGCGCGTCCATCATCTGCACGGTCAGGGTGGTCGGCGAGAACCGCCCGTTGATGGGCCCGGCGCCGGCGACGATGATGGAGCCCGGCGCGTTGACATTCGTCTTCCATTTCAGGCTCACCTGGTAGGTTCCGGCCGCCGGCGTCGCCACCACCGCCTGCACGTACGCGGCATTCGGGGAGAAGGTGCCCGCCGACCCACCGCTCTCCTTCCAGGCCACCAACTGCGGCAGACCGCCGGGAATCGTGACGAAGATGCCAAGATCCTGGTTGATTCCCGCGGTTGCCGTCCAGAGATCGGCGTTGCCGGTGATCATCGTGGAGGTGCCGAGGCTCCCAGAGAAACTCGCGGTGAGGGCCGGATCGATGTCGGACCAGGTCGAGCCGTCGCTTCCCCTGAGCTGCGGCTGCTTGGTGATCGCCGCGCTGGCTACGCCGGTCGGCGCCAGCTGCGCGGTCAACCGAGTCGGTGAGAACGCGGAGCCAACCGGGCCGGCGCCGGCGAAGATCCTTGTGCCGGGCGCCCCGGTGTTCGCCTTCCAGACCAGCTTCAACACGTAGGTGAATCCCGCGGCCATCGAGTAGTTGCCATGCACGAACGCGGCGTTGGGCGAGAAAGTCCCGGCAAAGCCGCCCGACTCTTTCCAGAACAGCAGCGTGTCGGGGCCGCCGCCGACGCTGACCGTGATCCCGAGATCCTGATTGACGCCGGGCGTTGCCGTCCACAGGTCGGCATTACTGCTCAGGAGAACCGCCTCGTTGTCCGTGGGCTTGATCGTGAGCGTGAGGCGTGGGTCGACCAGCTGCCAGGTGACGCCGTCGCTGTTGACGAGGGTTGCCTGGCTGGTGATCACGGCGCTGTAGGTGGCCTGGGCGCCCAGGCCCTTCAGTCCGTAGACCTGCGGGCTGTCACCGGCGTTGTCGCTGACGACCATGCTTCCCGAGCGGGCGCCGGGCGCCGCCGGGATGAAGGTCAGCGTGATGATGCAATTGCTGCCGGCGGCCAGCGTAGCTGGCGACATTGGGCACGAATCGGAAACCTGGAAGTCACCGCTCGACGCAATGCTGCTGATGGCGAGCGCCGCACTGCCCGAATTCGCGAGCTGGACGGGACGGCTACTGCTCGATCCCACGCTGACCGCGCCGAAGTCGAGGCTGAGCGGCGTGAAAGCGACGCCGGGACCAAGCCCGGTGCCGCTGAGGGGCACCGTGTGTGGGCTGCCGGCCGTATCGTCCATGATGGTGAGCGCCCCGGTGCGCGGCCCGCCGCTGAGCGGCGAAAACGTGACCGATAGATTGCAGCTGTGACCGGGGCTAACGGACGACGGACACTGGCCGGCAGCGAAGTCTCCACTGACACCGATGCCGCTGATGTTCAGCGTATCGGTGCCGGTGTTGGTCAGCGCGACCGTCTTTGCGGCGCTCGTCGTGCCGACTGCCTGTGGTCCGAAGTCGAGGCTGGTCGGATTGAGCGTCAGGACTGGTGCCACGCCTGTGCCCGTCAGCGGGATCGTATCGGGACTGCCCGCCACGTTCTCGGTCACTATCAGGGTGCCGGTCCGCGCGCCCATCGCGGTAGGCGTGAATTGGATGTTGACGCGACAACTCGATGAAGGGGCGATCGTCGCGCAGGTCAATCCGGCAACCGAAAACTCGCCCGACGCCGTCGCGCTCAGGATGGCCACCGGGTCCGGGCCATTGTTGAGCAGCGCCACGTCTTCGGTGGTGCTAGCACTGCCCACGCGCTGATTGCCGAAATCGAGCGTGGACGGGTTGACGTCGACAGGGTACTGAGGCTCGACGATCAAGGCGCGTGTCGACCAAGCGGGTTCACCGGTGCGGTCGAGGCTGAAGTGCCCGAGCCCGCCGGGCGCGAGCGTGGGATCGCCGGCCGCGTTCGTGACATCGGTCCGATCCTGCGTCACGACCCCGCCGGCGGTGTCATAGAACGTGAAGATCGCCGCCACACCGTGCACGGTTGGCGCCGTCGACGGGTTCTGCACGATGCCGCTGAGATGGTTCTGGCAGACGGGCGAGGTGGGATCAGGGTTAGGGCAGGGATCGATCGTGACCAGGAATTGATGATCCGGTTGCTCGACCGACTGAGCGAAGGGGATCGGCTGCACCACGGTGAAGCTGGCGTAGTTCGCCGGCGGCGGAAACAGGATGGCTTCGAACGGAGAACGCTCGCCGGGTGCCAGCACCTGGACGGTCGAGATTGTCGACCGGGTTCCCACGGGATTGCTCGAGGCGTCGAACAGATTCAGGTGGAGCTGGATGCCGGTGACGTTGACGCCGGCATCATTCCGGACCTCGCCGACCAGGTGATAGGCACGAAGGTTGAGCACGGGATCGATGACCTCGAACCACTGGCTGGTGGAAAGCACGGTGATCCCGGGGCCGCCGGCGTTGGCCGGCAACGCGCCCAGCGGCCACGCCTGCTCGACCGGCGCCACAAGCGTCAGCAAGGCAAGCAGAGCGAGCCGACGCACTCTCATGATCGCTGCCGGTCCAGTCTCCCGGCGCTGACAGTCACGGACAAGGACTTATCGGACGGATGCCTAGGCACGCGATTCTGCCTCCGCGGGCAGGCCCGCAGCCCCTTCGGGCACTGAGTTCACTCCCCGGCGTGCGGGCGGGCCCGCCGGCCCACGCGAGCCGCGCGGAACGTGCGATGCGAGCGTTTGAGGCGTTTCTAGGGTGGGGGCTCCCGTTCCCTCCCGTGCGGGCGGGGGAGCGTCAGGGTGGGGGCTTGCTATCCTGACTGGATCAGCTGAGCCCCTAGAGGAGGATTTCGCATGGCCGTCACCACCCAGGCACGCCCCACACCACGCCCCACCACCCAGAAACAGTGGGTGTATCTCTTCGAAGAGGGCAACAAGGACATGCGCGACCTGCTCGGCGGCAAGGGAGCGGGTGTCGCGGAGATGACGCGAGCCGGGCTGCCGGTGCCGCCCGGATTCACGATCACGACTGAGGCCTGCAACGCCTACTACGCGTCCGGCAAGCGCTTCCCAGACGGCATGTGGGAGCAGGCGATCGAGGCCCTCCACCACGTCGAAGACAAGAGTGGCAAGCGGCTGGGGGACGTCAAGAATCCTTTGCTGGTTTCGGTGCGCTCCGGCGCGAAGTTCTCGATGCCCGGCATGATGGATACCGTTCTCAACCTCGGGCTCAATCCCGACACGCTCGAAGGCCTGGCGAAGCTCACCAGCGACCGGCGTTTCGCGCTCGATGCGTATCGCCGCTTGATCCAGATGTTCGGCAAAATCGTGCTCGGCATCGACGCCGCGAAGTTCGAGAAGCGGCTGGAGCAGGCCAAAGTTAAGGCGAAGGTCAAGACCGACCCCGAGCTCAAGCCGGAACAGCTCGAGAAGCTCGTCAAAGAATTCAAAGGCATCGTGCTGAAAGAGAGCGGCAAGCCGTTCCCTGACGAGCCGCTGGAACAATTGCGCGCGGCGATCGAAGCCGTCTTCTCCTCGTGGAACAACAAGCGCGCCATCGACTACCGCAACTTCAACAAGATCCCACACGACCTGGGAACGGCGGTCAACGTCCAGACCATGGTCTTCGGCAACATGGGGAACGATTCCGGAACCGGCGTCGCGTTCACCCGCGATCCGAATACCGGCGAGAAAGTCCTGTACGGCGATTACCTGGCCAACGCGCAAGGCGAGGACGTGGTGGCGGGCATCCGCACGCCGCAGCCGATCTCATCCCTGAAGAAGCAGATGCCCGACGTCTACAAGGAGTTCGAGACGAACGCCGAGCGGCTGGAGAAACATTACCGGGACGTCCAGGACCTCGAGTTCACCGTCGAGAAGCGCAAGCTCTGGATGCTGCAGACTCGATCCGCCAAGCGCACCGCCCAGGCGGCGGTGAAGATCGCCGTCGACATGGTCAATGAAACGCTGATCACGCAGGACGAGGCCGTCCAGCGGGTCGAGCCGACCCAGGTCGACCAGCTCCTGCACCCGCGCATCGATCCCAAGGCGAAGCCCAAAGTCATTGCCAGGGGCATCGACGCGTCACCGGGCGCGGCGAGCGGGAAGGCGGTCTTCGACGCCGATCGTGCCGAGGAACAGGGGAAGAAGGGCGAGGCCGTGATCCTGGTGCGGATCGAGACCAACCCCGACGACGTCCACGGGATGATCGCGGCGAAGGGCGTGTTGACAGCGCGCGGTGGCAAGACCAGCCACGCGGCGGTGGTCGCGCGCGGCATGGGCAAGCCCTGCGTCGCCGGAGCCGAGAGTCTCAAGATCGACCTCGAGACGCGAGTCTTCTCGGTGAACGGCACGAAGGTCAAGGAAGGTGACCTGATCACGATCAATGGGTCGACCGGCGAGGTGATCCTGGGCTCGGTGCCGATGATCGAGCCGGCTATCAACAAAGATCTCAACCAGCTGCTGACCTGGGCCGACGCCCGCCGGCGGCTCGGGGTATGGGCGAACGCCGACTATCCGCGGGATGCGAAGGTGGCCCGCAACTACGGCGCCCAGGGGATCGGGCTCTGCCGCACCGAGCACATGTTCATGGAGCAGGAGCGGCTCCCCATCGTGCAGAAGATGATCCTGGCCGCGGACGAGAAAGAACGCCGGCAATGGCTCAACAAGCTGCTGCCTTTCCAGCGTTCTGATTTCGTCGGCATCCTCAAAGAGATGCACGGCCTACCGGTCATCATCCGGTTGATCGATCCGCCGCTGCACGAGTTCCTGCCGAACTACGACGAGCAGCTCGTCAAAGTGACGACCATGCGGCTGAAGAAGGCCCCGAAGAAGAAGCTCGAAGCCGAAGAAGCATTACTCCGCGCCATCGAGGGGATGCGCGAGCAGAACCCGATGCTGGGCCTGCGCGGGATCCGGCTGGGGTTGCTCTTCCCGGAGATCATCGAGATGCAGGTGCGCGCCATCCTGGAGGCCGCCATCTCGCTACGCAAGAAGAATGTTGACGTGCATCCGGAGATCATGATCCCGCTGGTCAGCCACGTAAACGAGCTACAGCGCACGCGCGAAACGGTGGAGAAGACGGTCAAGCAGGTCTTCACCGAGTTGAAGACCGAGATTCCCTACAAATTCGGCACCATGATTGAGATCCCGCGTGCCGCGCTGACGGCGGGGGAGATCGCGAAGGTTGCCGAATTCTTTTCTTTCGGTACCAACGACCTGACCCAGACGACGTTCGGCTTCTCGCGCGACGATGCCGAAGGCAAGTTCCTGCTGAAGTACGTCGAGGAGAAGATCCTGCCCGTCAACCCATTCGAGTCCCTCGACACCGTTGGCGTCGGCCGCCTGATGAAGATCGCGGTCGAGGAAGGGCGCAAGGCGCGCCAAGACCTGGAGGTAGGCATCTGCGGCGAGCACGGCGGCGACCCGGCGTCGATCCGCTTCTGCCACACGCTGGGGTTGAACTACGTCAGCTGCTCGCCCTATCGAGTGCCGGTGGCGCGACTCGCTGCCGCCCAGGCGGCGATGGAAACGAAGGAGCGGGACCGCTAAAGCTAGCAATTTCCCTCACCTCCCTTTCCCTCCCCCGCGTTCTCTTTTCCCCTCCCCCGCGGGCGGGGGAGGGTAGGGTGGGGGCTAGCAGCTGATCAGTTCGGCGGCCAGTGTGGTAGTGGAGAAGGGAGCGCCGCTTCCGGCTGCGGCGAAGATGCTTGTCGCGCCCGCCCGCCGGTTCGTCTTCCAGACCAGGCTTGCCGTGTGGGTTGACCCGGTGGTGATGGGAACGACCGCCTCGACGTAGGCCGCGTTGGGTGAGTATGTCCCGGCGAATCCACCGCTCTCCTTCCAGCCGACAATGTTGCCGTCGAGGACAAGCCCGAGATCCTGGTTGAATCCTGCGGTTGCGGTCCAGAGGTCGGCGTTCCCCGAAAGGATGACGCAGGTGGACGATCCGGATGCGAACGACAGCGTCAGGGCGGTGTTGTCCATGGCGATCCAGGTGATCCCGTCGCTCGCGGTCTGTTGATACTGCCGGGTGCTGCTCGCATTTGACAGGCTGCCGGCTGCGACCGGGATCAGCTGCGCGATCAGGCTCGTTGGCGAGAACAGGCCGGCGATCGGACCCGCTCCGATGTGAATCATGCTGCTGCCCGCCGGCCGGTTCGTCTTCCAGCGAAGCTTGACCGTGTAGCTCGTTCCAGCGCTGAGGTGAACGACCGTCTGCACGAGGGCCGCGTTGGGTGAGTAGGTGCCGGCAAAGCCGCCGCTCTCCTTCCATGCGACGACCTGGTCGAGCCCGCCGTTGGTGCTGAGCGAAATCGCGAGGTCCTGGTTGAGCCCGGCACTCGAGGTCCAGAGGTCCGCATTTCCGCTCAGGATCGCCAGCGAATCCTGGCTCGGAGTGATTGGCAGCAGGAGGGTACTCGTGTCGACATCCGTCCAGGTGATCCCGTCACTGTTTCCGAGGCAGGGCTGCTTGGTGGTCACGGCCGAAAAGATCGGGCCGGCGGATGCCGGAAACAGCTGCGCCGTGAGTCGTGTCGGCGAGTAGCCAGCGCCCAGCGGGCCGGCACCCGCGAAGATGGTCCCGCCCAACGCAGCCCGGTTCGTCTTCCATCGGAGCCTCACGGTGTAGGTCACGCCGTTGCTCATGGGGAAGACCGTGCGCACCGCGGCGGCATTCGGCGAAAACGTCCCGGCAAAGCCGCCACTCTCCTTCCAGGCGACGATGTTCGCCGGGTAGGTCGTCGCGTTCGACGGGCTGATCCAGACGCCGAGGTCCTGGTTCAATCCCGCGTTCGCGGTCCACAGGTCGGCGTTCCCGGTGATCAACGCCACGGAGTTCTGCGTCGGGGTCAGGGTCAGCGACAGATTGGTGGCGTCGAGGTCGGCCCAGGTCGTGCCGTCGCTGTTCCAGAGCCGATACTGCTGTGTGCTGACCGCCGTCAGATGACCGATCGGTGGCGGTGGTGGGCTATAGAACTGGCCGACGAAGATTCGCAGGTAGCCACCGTCGTCGTCCGGATACGACGACACGTGCGTGTTGCAGGTGTTGCAGCCGCCAAGCAGATCGCTCGTCGCGATCCCATTGTTGTTTGTGATCCCGTCGCCCTTGGCATCGGTGTAGGTTGTCTGACCGGCATTCCCGGCACCGAACAACACGGCCTGGATCCCTGCGGCCTGCAGCGATGACGGATTCGCCAGGAAGTACTCTGCACGATTGTCCTGGTAATGACCGTCGGTGTTGTTCATCGTCAGGTAGTACTGGTTGCCAATCGGGACCTGCCACTCGATCAGGGGGCGGCCTGTCCTCGCATGAAGCTCGGCCATCCACGTCAGCCAGGCCGCGAAGTTCGGCAGCTTGAGGTTCTGGGGGTTCCACCAGTGCGCCCCGCCATCGTGAGCGACCACCTCGAACCATCCCGCATCGTGATCGGCGACGTCGTTGAAGACCAGGTCGAAGGTGCTCCCCCATGGGTTGGAGGCGATTCCCGCGGAGTTGAGGAAGGCGGCAACCAGGTCCGCCTCGTGGCTCGGGCTCACCGCGGTGCTCGTGTTGGTCCCGATGTCGACGCCGCTGCCCCAGAGCGAGGCATGGGTGGCCAGCAGCGCGTTTGGCGCGTACTTGTCCCGTAGATGCAGCAGGGCATCCGCAAATCCCTGGGCGGTGTCGTTGATGCCGGCGACATCCGGGTATCCCGAGCTCTTCACCATGGCGCTCAACGTGGCGGCGGAGCCACCCGCCGCGCGCTGCTCGAGGTAGCCCCAGAGATCGGGCTCGACCTGGACGATCACCTGCCCACCGAAAGCGGCCGCCTTTTGCATCAGGAGCGCGAAATTGGCGTAGTAGGCATTCATCGTGCTCGCGTTGTTCAGGTTGCTGAAGTCGCGGTCGCTTTCATTCGATCCCACCGACGGCGACGACTGGAGCAGCTCGTAGTAGCTGAAGACCGGGACGTAGCCGTGGCTGGCGCTGTCGGTCATGTAATAGGCGGCGTACTGCCCTGGGGGCGAGTTCCAGGTTTCCCATCCGTGGGTGGTGTTGACGCCACCGGACAGGTACGTATAGCGATAGGTCCACGGCACACCGCTGGTTGTCATCCAGGTCAAATCGCTGGGCAAATTGACCAGGCCGAAATTGAATCCGGACGGGAGCGCGTTTAGCAATTGCCCTCCCCCTCTGGGGGAGGGTAGGGTGGGGGCCACTCGAGCACTTAACAGTTTCACTCCCCCTATGGGGGAGGGCAGGGTGGGGCCGAGCGCGAGCAGCGCCGCCATCAGCAGCAGGATCAGAGGTCGGCCCCGCATCACGTCCAGTTAGCGGGGTCTGGCGCGCGAAAGCAATCGTGAGCACGTAACCAATCGGTGAAGGCCGGCTGACCGTGAAGCGTGACACCGCAAGTGAAGCGGCAATTCGTAACATTCGATCGCTCCACCCGTTCTTCGATATGTGAAGTGGGCGGGCTTTCTCGCGGGCGCGGCGCTCCTCCTGACAGCCTGCGGCGCGGTGCGGGGCACGGCGTCAACGACCGTGGAATCCGGGTCGCCTTACCCGTCGCCCACAGCGGCGGCGATGTTCGCCGGCTCCTGCAAGTTGCCGGTGAGCTGGGGGGATGCGAGTATGGGGACACAGCTGGGCGGCGGGTTCGTCGTGTTCCCCGGGGCATCGTTTTCCCCCGATTCGAGCGCGAGCGGGCTGGTCACGCCATTTGGCGCGAATTGGGTGAGTTACGATGCGCCGCTGCTGCGCTGGGTGCCGGTCACTCGCGACATGCTGTCCCCTGACGGTTCCACCTGGCTCTACGGCACCTTGCGACGGGGCAATGAATATCACGCGGTCGACGTCAGGACGGGGACCGACACCACGTTATGGGGATCCGACCAGCTGTATCGGGTCATCGGGCTCGATGACAAATTCGCTTACGCGATGCTCGACAGTGCCACCGGCGCGCACCTGTGGCGGCTGCCGCTCGACGGATCCGACGGCTCGCAAATCAAGGTCGCCGGCACCTGGCAGTTTGTGAATGGCGGCAGCGTCTGGGGGATTGGTTCGGCGACGCTGCCCGCCGGCGCACCCTACAGCCTGCAGCGATTCAACGTGCTACAGAACACGGTCACGAACTGGGTCCAGTTGGAGACACCTGGCAACCTTGTCGGATTTGATGCGAACGGCGCGCCCATCATCCAGGTGGGCGGTCCCGGAGGGGACGTCATCGTTGCGCCCAGCGTCGGCGAGCAGCGCACCGTTGCAAAAGCCTTCGTGTTCGCCAAATCATCGGGCGGTTATATGCAGCTCCCCGCAATGGGCGATGCGCATGGCACCTGGCTGGCCGGGACAGACGGGATCTACCTGAGCGTCAACGGCCGGGCGAGCAAGCAGTCCGGCGTCCAGGCGTTTCCAGCAGGCCCCTGCGGTTAGCCCCCTTACCGGCGGAGCCTGAGCGTTAGCAGCAGCATCGGGCGGGAGATCCGCCACCAGTCGCGCCAGACCTTCATCTTGGTGTAGCCGACCGCTCGGATCGGCGGGTAGTACTTCGTGACCGGCACCTCGCACACGCGGTGTCCGCGTCGGATCGCCTGGTACAGCAGGTATGGTTCCAGCTCGTAGCGATCGAGCCATTTCTGTTGCAGATTCCAGTCCTTGCAGATCTCGGTGCGAAACAGCTTGAACCCGTTGGTGGCATCCGTGATCCGCCGCTGGACGCACGCCGAGAAGATCACCGAGTAGCCGACGGTCATCACGGTGCGGCTGACCGGCTGATGCAGTCGCCGGCCGCCGGGAAGATAGCGGGATCCCTGGACGAACTCGCAGCCGCCCTCCACGATGGCCGTGGCCAGCCGCACCAGCTCCTCGGGATCGTCCTGGTCATCGCCGGCGATGATGCCGGTCAGCGCGATTCCGTCCCGCTGCGCGAGCTCGATACCGCTGCGGATGGCAGCACCAACCCCGAGGTTGGGATCGTTCCGGATCACGGTCGCTCCTGCGGCCTCCGCTTCGGCCGCGGTGCCGTCGGTCGATCCATCGTCTACCACCAGCACCCGGTCGACTAAAGGTCGCGGGATCCGTTGCACCGCGCGGCCGATCTTTCCGGACTCGTTGAAGGCCGGCAGGATGACCTGGATCGACTGCCCTTTGTACATCAGCCCTGGTAGTGACGGCGGATGGCGTCGGCGACCCGCTCGAGGTGCTCGAGCGGCAGCTCGGGATACATAGGGAGCGAGAGGCTGCGAGCCGCCAGTTGCTCGGCCTGGGGAAAGCTAAAGCCCCCACCCTGCGCTCCCCCTGATGGGAAAAGCGTTTCCATGACCGGCTGGCGATGAACCGGCACCGGGTAGTGGATCCCGGTCTCGATTCCTTGCTCGGTGAGATCCTGGCGCAGGGCGTTGCGGTCGTCCGCGGTGATGACGAACAGATGGTAGACGTGCCGCCCGGCGTCGGGCGCCGGCGGGAGGCCGATCGGTTGGTCCGCCAGGTGTTCGCGATAGGCGTCGGCGAGGAACGCTCGCCGGGCATTCCACTCATCCAGATGCGGCAGCTTCACGCGCAGGACCGCGGCCTGCATCGTATCGAGCCGGCGATTGAGCGGCAGGTCGACATGGTCGTACTTCGCCCGCTGGCCATAGTTGCGCAGGGTCCGAGCTCTAGCCGCTACCTCGGCGGACTGGGTGACCAGGATCCCGCCGTCGCCGTAAGCGCCGAGATTCTTCGCCGGGTAAAAGCTGAAGGCGGCGCTGATGCCGAAGCTGCCTGCCCGCCGGCCGCGCCAGACCGCGCCATGCGCCTGGCACGCATCCTCGATGACCGGTACGCCGGCGTTCCGGGCCACGGCGTTGATCGCGTCGATATCGCAGATCCGGCCGAAGAGGTGGACCGGCATGATCGCTTTCGTCTGCGGCGTGATGGCACTGGCAACGCCGCCAGCAGCAATGACACCCTCGGCGTCGCAGTCGACCAGCACCGGCCGAGCGCCAACCGCGAGGATAGCTCCAACCGTCGCGATAAACGTGTTCGCCTGGGTGATGACCTCATGGCCTGGTCCGATCTCGGCCGCCCGCAGCGCCAGCTCGAGCGCCGAAAGACCCGAGTCGGTGCCGACCGCCTCGGCAACGCCACAGTAGTCGGCAAACTCGCGCTCGAATTTCTCGACATCGGCGCCTAGCACGAAATCGCCGCGTTGAAGCACGGCATTGATCGCCTCGCCGATGGCGGGTTGCAGCGATTGGGTCTGCGCCGAGAGGTCGACGAAGCGGACCCGCTGTTCGGTGCCTAGGCTCAGTGGAAACGCTCCCGGACGCGGCGATCGAGTTCCTCGACATCACCCTTGACGCGGGCGGGGTTGCCGGCCACCACCATCCCGGCCGGCACGTCCTTCGTGACGACCGAGCCGGCCCCAACGAGCGCATTCTCGCCGATGACGATGCCAGGCAGAAGCGTGGCGTTGATGCCGATCCGGGCGCCGCGCTTGATCGTTGGTCCCTGCAGGCAGTCGCGGCACACGGGATGGCGGTCGTTCGCGATCATCACGCCCGGCGCGAGAAAGGCGTCGTTCTCGATGGTAGTGAACTGCGCGACATAGACGCCGGTGTGAATCCGAACGTTGTTGCCGATCACGCAGCCATAATCGATCGTGGAGTGGTTCCAGATACTGAGGTGATCGCCGATCCGGTTCTGCTCACGGATGACGGCGCCGTGGCCGGTCTCGAGATGGCTGCCGATGCGCGATCCGAGGTAGATCACGCTGAAGGCGCGGATCACGGCATGGGGGCCGATCTCCAGCTCGTGGCTCTCGATCGTCCGGCCGGGCAGCTGACCGACGACGGCGAGTGGGTCGACCTGGTTCGGGGAGCTCAGGCGCAGGCCTTCGACGACCGTCACGCCGGCGTGGCCGCCAGCGCCAGTGATTCCGGAACCCCGTTCTGGCCGATCGACCGGTTGATCGCCGTGATGATCTCAACCACGCGCAACCCATCGTCAGCATCGCTCAGGACAGGCGTGCGATCCTGGACCGCTTTCAAGAAATGCTGGCACTGGTTCTTGAGCGGCTCGCCGGACGAGATAGAAGGGGAGACGACGTCGCCGCTGCGGGTCACCAGCTTGAACTCGCCGAAGCTTTCGTAACTCGGCTCTCGCATCGTCCCCTTGTCGTAGATGCGGACCGGCTCAGTCGGATCGAGGTCGTTGAAAAACGCCATCTTGCCCGTGCCCACCAGTGTGATCTCCCGGACCTTCCGCGGATCCAGCCAGCTGGCGCGGATGTTCGCCACCACGGCGTTTTCGAATCCTATCGTGGCGAAGGCCACGTCCTCACATTCCGGCCGCAGATAGGCGGCGCCCTGGGCACTGACCCAGGCGGGGCTCTGGTTCATGAAGTGCAGAAGAATCGAGACATCATGCGTCATCAGGTCCCAGACGACATTGACGTCGGAGCGGATCGGTCCGAGATTAGTACGGGTGAAGTAGAGGTACTCGAGCTGGCCGAGCGCGCCCGATGCCAGCAGTTGCTGGAGGAAGACGATTGCGGGGTTGTAGCGAAACACGTGCCCCACCATCAGCAGGCGACCGCTGGTTTGCGCCAGGTCGCGCAGCCGCCGCGCCTGCTCGACGTCGGTCGTCATCGGTTTTTCCACGAGGACGTCCTTACCGCCCTCGAGCGCTGCGAGGACCGGAATGTAATGGTGGGTGGCCTGGGTGGCGATGATCACGGCATTGACGTTGGGATCCGCGATCAGTTCTGACTGCTCGGTCGTGGTGCGGACCTCGCGGTTGCGTCGACGGGTTTCGCGAAGGCGGTCTGGGCTGAGGTCGCAGGCGGCCACAACCTTGCAGCCCTCCAGCTCCGAGAAGGTGCGCAGGTAATTGAGTCCCCACTGGCCGCAGCCGATGAGGCCGATCCCGATGGTCACGTTCCCCTCATGATAAAGCCGGATAATAGAGTCCAGAACGCCGGAGCGTAAGGCTCGATTCGGCAAGCCGTTGTTCTAGGACCATGACCCTCAAAACCACTGCTTCGGCGATGGGCTGCGCATTGCTCGCGGCTCTGGCAGGGAGCGCGGCCGGACAGGTCTCCGCGATGGCGGACAGCGTCCAACCGCCGTTTCAACCGCTCGGGCCCGTGGCGGAGGTGCGGTCGACGCCACTGGCCACGATACCGGCCGCTCGCGCCCCAATGACCGCGCCGGCTGCGAGTGCCCCGGTGACGATCGCTGTGCCGGTCTACAAGCAGACGATGAACCTCGACTGCGAGACGGCATCCATGCAAATGGCGCTGGCCTATCGCGGCCACTGGTACCCGCAGTCCTACATGTTTCAGTTTGAACATCCCGACACGCGCCAGCCGATCAAGAGCGGGGACGGCACCATCCTGCAGTGGGGCAATCCGTTCGACGGCTTCGTGGGCGACGTCAACGCTCACGAGTTCAATGGGACCGGCTACGGCGTCTACTACCCGCCGATCCTCTGGATCGCCAACGGGTTGGGAGATCCGTCGGCCGTCGGAGGCAGCGGCTTCTCTGCCGACACGGTTTATCAAGCGCTGGCGTCGGGACACCCGGTCCAGGTGTGGGTCGAGTATCAATGGGTGCGCCCCGCGTTGGGCGTCTGGAAGGCGTGGGACCGGACGAAAATCCACTACTCGTTGCGCGAACACAGCGTCGTCCTCAGCGGGCTGTCCGACGATGCGGTGCGCGTCAACGATCCGTGGCCGGGCACCCAGTACTGGATCAGCAGGAGCACCTTCGAGACATCTTGGGCCGACTTCCACAACATGGCGATCATCTACTAAACGCTCCCTCCCCCCTGGGGGAGGGTCGGGGTGGGGGCTACTAACGCTCCCTCCCCCTCGGGGGGAGGGCTGGGGGCTACTAAACGCTCCCTCCCCCCTCTGGGGGAGGGTCGGGGTGGGGGCTACTAAACGCTCCCTCCCCCCTCTGGGGGAGGGTCGGGGTGGGGGCTACTAACTCTCCCTCCCCCTCTGGGGGAGGGTCGGGGTGGGGCCTACTAAACGCTCCCTCCCCCCTCTGGGGGAGGGTCGGGGTGGGGGCCTCTCGTCGTCACTTCGGCGCGACCGCGAACTCACATCCTCTTGTCGACACTGTGTTGGCCGGCCCACAAGCCGCTTCGGCAGGCTGCGTTGCATTGGGAGGGATTGCCTTAACGGGCAGGGAGGGTTCGGTGGGAGAGAACCATCGGCGGTTGCCGACCAGGCGATCGAAGCTTGGTCTGGTCGCCATCCTGGGAATCCTCTGCGTTTCGACAGCCGTATCAGCGGCGGTGCCGGCCGTCGCCTCCACCGGCATCAGCGTCTTCGTCGGCTACGCCGACAGCCTGCGCGCCGATCCCACGAACTTCCCGACCCCCTGGGTCGGCTCTCCGGGGACCGTCTTCTCTGGGTGCAATCCGACCAGCGCCTGTATCTATGACGCCGGTGCGGTTCGCGTCGTCAACAACGGCTCATCGACGGTGACCGTCGACGCGATCGCCGTTCACGTGGACACATGCACCTACACCGGGTGGCCGTCTGCGGTGCTGCAACCGGGCACGAACCTGATCGTCACCCAGCTGACCAGCGGTGCGGGCGATGGTTGTACCGGCCCGACGCCCACCGAGTTGGATCTATCTGACGTCGGTCCAGGCGGCAGCGACTATTCCGGCAACTGCACCCCCGACAACATCCAGCCGACCGTCGACGTGACGATCGACGGCACTCTCACCTCATACACCGATAGCGGCCAGGTCCTTAATACCGGTGGTATCGATGCCGGCGTCTGCACCGGCAACGAGTCGATCCAGTGGACCCTGATCGGCAGCAAGCCATGCCGCGGCTCGATGCTCACGCTGGCGCCGCCGACCCAGACTCACCCGGTGCTCTCGACGGCTACGGTGACCGCCACCTTCACCAACAGCTGCGGTCAGCCGCTTTCCAATACCGCGGTGCAGTTCAAGGCGACGAACGGGCCCAATGTCGGGCTCACCGGTTCCGGCGTCACCAATGGCAGCGGGCAAGCCACCCTCACTTACAGCAGCACGCATACCGGGACTGATACCTGGGGGGCGTCCGTCACCAACCTCGCCGGCAGCATCCCGTCGAACACCGTGACGGTCACCTGGACGATCAGCTTCGCGCCGGGCGGCGGGTCCTTCGTCATCGGCGACAGGGAGGACGTCATGGGCCCCCAGGTGTACTGGTGGGGTGCCCAGTGGTGGAAGGTCGACAAGATGAGCGGCGGCCTCGGGCCAGCCAGCTTCAAGGGCTACGAGTTGAGCAACTCCTCACCGTGGTGCGGCCAGACGTGGACGACGCGTCCCGGCAACAGCCCGCACCCGCCGGCGAGTGTGCCGGGCCTGATGGCCGTGATCGTCTCGAGTCACATCACGAAGTCGGGTCCGACCATTTCGGGGAACATCGTGCACATCGTGCTTGTCCGGACCAATGCGGGCTACGGGCCGAACCCCGGCCACCGCGGCACCGGCACCATCGTCGACCAGCTTTGCTGATATGCCCTTTCGGGAAGCAACGGGTACGCTGTCGGCGGTGACAGCACGGACGGCCGCGAATCGTCGAGTGCTTCCAGGTTGCGGTGGCCCACGACGAGGCACGGGCCCTGAGCTTGACGAAGCACTGACCAAGGTGCATAGTCGCGTGGTCGCCATCGGGACGCGTCGCTCGACGTTTGGAAGGTAACTGGTTAGCGGGAATCGAGGAGGGCATCATGGGTCTCCCACGTCTGGTACCCGTCGTTGACATCAAGCGGAGATTGGCTGGCAGCCTGGTTGCAGCCCTGAGCCTTGCGACTCTCGGGACCGCCGTTTTCGGAGCGGTGCCGGCCTCGGCGGCGACCGTGCGGGCCAGTGCACCCCGTCTCGACGGCAGCATGGACGGTTTTCGATCCACGCACCCGGTCGCGGCTCCAACTGCCGGCCGGCTTCCGTCGTCGGCGCCTCGCGTAGCGCCGGCTTGCAACTCCCAATTCAACCTCGTCCCCGGGTCAAATCCCGGAACGATCGCGAACGTGACCTTCAATAACGCGCTCGGCGCGGTGTCCGCCACCGACATCTGGGCGGCGGGGGCCTTCAGTTCCGGGGGCTCCGATCAGACCCTCACCGAGCGCTGGGATGGCTCGAGCTGGACCGCGATCGCCAGTCCGAACCCTGACGTGGGCCACAACGACTTCTGGGGCCTGAGCGTGGTGCCGGGCGCGACGATGGATGCCAACAACATCTGGGCGGTCGGCAATTCAACCGACAGCTTCAACGTCGAGCATACGATGGCCGCCCAATACAACGGGACCAACTGGGTGTTAACCGCCACCGGCAACGTGGGTGCAGGAAACAACAGCTTGCGGGCGGTGGCGGCCATCTCGTCCAGTGACATCTGGGCAGTCGGGTTTTCCAGGCCAGACAACAACACGGCGACTAACCATCAGCCCCTGATCGAGCACTACAACGGAACCAGCTGGTCCGTCGTCTCCAGCCCGGCGCCGCCAATCGGGGATGACGAGCTGATCGCCGTCGCGGCCACGGCCCCGAATGATGTCTGGGCCGTTGGGATTCAGGGTTTCAACACACTGATCGAGCATTACGACGGCACCGCGTGGACGATCAAGACCAGCCCGAACCAGGTGGGGGCCGAGAACATTCTTTATGGTGTGACGGCGCTTTCGACCACCGCTGCCTGGGCGGTTGGCGCTTGGCTTGACACGGCCGGTCACTGGCATAACCTGCTCGAACATTGGGACGGCACCAACTGGTCGCTCGGCAGCGTGCCGGATGTGACCGGCGGTGTGAACGACAACTACCTCTTCTCCGTGTCCGCGGTCTCGGCCACCAATATCTGGGTCGGCGGAGCCGTGTACGCTCCGAACTCTAGCTTCACGCCGGGGAACACCCTGGTCGAGCACTGGGACGGCTCGCAATGGAAGGTGATCCCCAGCGTTAATGGGGCGACCGGCAACTTCAACGAGATCAATGCCATCCTCGCCACCTCGGCGACCAACGTCTGGGCGGCGGGCGATTACGTCAACGCCTCCAACCAGGACGTGACGCTATTCGAGAACCTGTGCATCAACGTCCCAACGGTCACCAGCGTCGCCCCCATCAGCGGCAACCAGACTGGTGGAGCAGGTGTCGCCATCACCGGTACTGACTTCAACTTTGCGACGGGGCTGAAATTCGGCGGGTCCACCGCAACCGGCGCCACGATCAATTCCAATACTCAGATCACCGTGACCGCCCCGCCCGGCATCATCGGGACGACCGACGTCACCGTCACGAACTACGCCGGCACCAGCGCGATCTCGCCGGCGGATACCTACGTCTATGTGCCGCCCGCGATTAGCTGGCAGCAGTACACGCTGACGGGCAGCAACGGCACCACCTGGCAGCCGATCGATGCCACGAACCTGAGCCTCACCTTTACGCCGTCGGTCGCGTCGAGCGCGGTCCTCTCGGGCAACGCCGACCTGTGGACCTCGGTCGCGGGTGTCAACCAGGACCTCGGCATCATGGTGAGCGGCGGAACCTACGGGAGCGGCCTGGTTGTCGGTTGGAAGGAAAGCGGTGGCTTCGCCGGTACCTTCTCGCCGAATGCCGCCTTCGTGCAGACCGTCATCCCGGTCGCGGCTGCCACGGCCTACACCGCGGAGCTGGTCTGGAAGTCGAACAAGGCCACCAGCGGCACGATCTATGTGGCGGCGGGCAACGGCATGCCCTTCTCCCCCAGCCGGTTGACCGCTGAGCTGCTGGCGACGCCCGCCGCGAATCTGCAGACCGTTTCGACCAACAGTCAGTACTCGCTTGCGGGCAGCAACGGTACCACCTGGCAGGACATGGATAGCGGCGGGCTGCTGACTATCGCGAGCTTCACGCCGGCATCCTCCGGCTTGGCCCTGGTCAGTGCGAATGCGGACCTGTGGACGGCAACCGCCGGTGTCAACCAGGATCTCGGCATCTTCGTCAGCGGCGGAGCCTTTGGGCCCGGGCAGATCGTCGGCTGGAAGGAAAGCGGCGGCTTTGCCGGGACCTTCTCGCCCAACGCGGCCTACGCTCAGTCGGTGATCCAGCTCGCAAGTGGAATTCCGTACACGTTCAAGGTGCAATGGAAGTCGAATAAACCCACGGCTGGGACGATCTTCGCCGCCGCCGGGAATACGGGGAACTTTTCGCCGACCCGGCTCACGGTCCGGCTGTTCCCGGCCGGGACTGGCCTGACGGACGGATCGACCAACCTGCAGTACTCGAGAACGGGGAGCACAGGGAGCGACTGGATGCCGATCGACGCCACCGGGCTGAAGATCATGGTTACCCCGGCGTCTCCTTCCTCATGGGTGCTCAGCGCCAACGCCGACCTCTGGACCGCGACCGCCGGCGTGAACCAGGATCTCGGGATCTTCATCAGCGGCGGCGTGTTCGGCACCGGGACGCTGGTGGCGTGGAAGGAAAGCGGCGGCTTTGCGGGCACCTTCTCGCCCAACGCGGCCTTCGTGCAGACCGTGTTACCACTCGCCTCGGGCACGACTTACACGATCCTGCTCGAGTGGAAGGCAAACAAGGCGACCGGCGGGACGATCTATGCCGCCGCCGGCGGTGGGCCTGCCTTCTCGCCGACGCGCGTAACTGCCCAGCTCATGGGCTAAAGCGTTGTTATTCCCTCCCCCGCTCGCGGGGGAGGGTCAGGGTGGGGGCCTCTATTCCCTTCCCGTTTTTGCAGGGCGGGAATGGAAGGCCAACATGGGTTAAGCGGAACTTTCGAATGGAGGGGCGGAGTCGGTCCTCGGCTCTGACAGCCGAGGACCGACTATCGGCGGGCGATCAGCTGCAGGCCATAAGCTGCACCGTCAGGTGCGTCGGCGAGAAGGCCGTTCCGATTGGGCCGGCCCCGATCCAGATGGTCCCCACATCGGCCTTGTTCGCCTTCCATTGAATGGTCGCGGTGTAGGTGACCCCGGCCTGGAGCGTGATCACTGTCTGGACAAAGGCGGCGTTCGGGGAGAAGGTTCCGGCGAAGCCGCCGCTCTCCTTCCATGCCTCCGGTTGTCCGCTGACGGTCGGGAAGGCGCCTCCCGCCACACCGATGCCGAGGTCCTGGTTATAGCCGGCCGACGAGGTCCACAGGTCGGCGTTCCCACTCAGTAGCGCCAGGCAGACGCTGGCGGACGAAAAGCTCAGCGTGAGGGGGGTGCTCGAGGTGTTGTCCACGTTGTTCCAGGTGACCCCATCGCTTCCGGTCTGGGGGTATTGCAGCGTACTGGCCGCGTCCAGCACCTGTGCCGGCGTGCTGGCCGACACAAACTGGAGGGTGAGCCGGGTGGGCGAGTACGCGGTGCCGATCGGCCCGGCCCCGGCCCAGATGGTCCCCGCATCGGCTTTGTTCGCCTTCCACACCAGGGTCACGGCGTAGCTGACGCCGTTCTTTACCTGGATCGCCGTCTGGACGAAGGCGGCGTTCGGGGAGAAGGTGCCGGCGAAGCCGCCCGATTCCTTCCAGGCCTCCGGCTGGTTCGCCACCGTCGGGTAAGTGCCGCCGGACACAGCGATCCCAAGGTCCTGGTTGTAACCGGCGCTGGAGGTCCACAGGTCGGCGTTGCCGCTGAGGATGACCCAGCCGTCGCCGGGCGCCGCATAGGTGAAGGTCAGCGGCGTGGGGCTGGTCGTGTCCATCGCCTTCCAGGTCTTCCCATCACTGCCGGCCTGGTTGTACTGCCTGGTGCTGGCTGCCGTCATGAGACTGCCTGGTCCGACGGCCACCGTGGGCACCAGCTGGACGCTGAGGCGAGTGGACGAGAACTTGCTGCCAATCGGCCCGGCGCCGGCGTAGATCGTGCCGGCATCCGCTTTGTTCGCCTTCCAGACGATGGTGAAGGTGTAGGGGGTGTTTGCCGCCAGCGGGAGCACCGTCTGGACGAAGGCGGCGTTGGGAGAGAAGGTCCCGGCGAAGCCCCCCGACTCCTTCCAGGCTTCCGGCTGGTTCGCCAACGTGGGATAGTGCGGCGCCGGCGCTGTTCCGCCGGAGACCGCGATCCCGATGTCCTGGTTGTACCCGGCGTTGGCGGTCCACAGGTCGACGTTGGCGCTGGCTACGACAGACGAGTCAACGGCCGGGGTGACCGTGAGGCTGAGACTGGTGGCGTCCATGGCAACCCAGGTCGACCCGTCGTTGTTGGCTAGGTGGTACTGGTTGCTGCTGACAACCGAGCAGGCATTGCCGGTGAAGGTGAACTGGTCGGTCTGCGTGGCAGTGTTGGTCCCGCCTGGCGCGGTCACGATCACGTCCACGATCCCGGGGCAATGCGGCGGGCTGACCGCGGTGATCGACGTATCCGAGACCACCGTGAAGCTGGCGGCTGGTGTGGCGCTGAAGGTAACCGCGCTCGCTCCGGTGAACCCCGTTCCCGTGATGGTGACCCCCGTGCCGCCGGTGACGGGACCACTGTTTGGGACGACGCTGCCGACCGTCGGCGGAAGCACGTACGTGTACTGGTCGGCGGCAGATGTCGAGCTGGTCCCCGCGTAGTTTGTCACCGTCACGTGGACGGTGCCCGGTGTTCCCGCTGGTGCGGTGGCGGTGAGGGACGTATCGGAGTTCACGGTAAAGGCGCTGGCGCTCGTGGCGCCGAACTGCACCCCGGTGGCGAAGGTGTAGCCGCTGCCGGTGATCGTTACCGTATTGCCACCCGCCGTCGGGCCTCTCGTCGGGCTGACTCCGGCCACCGCCGGTGTCGGCACGCACAGGTTCTCGGTCAGCGTGTTGAACGTGCTGCCGTTGAAAAAGTCCCCGGCCGTCCAGACGCTTGTTGGTCCAGTTGTGGCGATCGCGAGGAGTTCGGTCCAGGTCGAGGGGGTCGGCGACACGAAGACGCTCCATTGGGTTCCGTTCCAGTGCTCGGTCAGTGGCTGCGACGCCACGTAGCCCGTGCTTGGCTGGGGCACGGGCGAGTAAGCGGAGCCGGCGGCCCAAACGTTCGTCGGTGATGCGGCTGACACGCTGAAGAGGTAGTCGTCCGACCCGGTACCTCCGACGCTCGGGCTCGGTACGATCGTCCAGCCGGTCCCGTTCCACTGCTGGACCAGGGTGCGGAGCGCCCCGCTCACCGGATCCTTGTACTCACCGGTCGCCCAGGCCGCGTTCGTGGAGAGGTCGGCAACAGCCTCGAGAAAGTTGTCGTTGAGCGTCTGGTCGGGACTGGCCACAACGCTCCAGGCCGTGCCGTTCCAGTGCTCGATAAAAGTCTGCTTCACGGTGCCCGTGAGATGGCCGACCACCCAGGCGTCGGACGTCGACGATGCGCTTACTCCGAACAGTGACGTGGCCCCCGGCGCGTTGGTGGCCATGGCGGTCCAGACCGACCCGTTGTAATGCTCGATGAGGGCGTTTCGGACACCTCCGGCCACGGCGTAGTAGAACCCCACGGCCCAGACATCCGTCGCGCTCGTGGCGGCTGCCGCAAACAAGAAGTTGTCGAAGCTGCTAAGGTTCGGGCTCGAAACCACGGTCCAACTCGTCCCGTCGTAATGTTCGATCAGCGTCTGAAAGGCGTTCAGCGTTGTATTGAGGTAGTGGCCCACCGCCCAGACGTTGTTGGTGGCGACGGCTGCGGCCGCGTTCAGGTCGTTGTGGCTCGTGTCGACGACGCCTGGTTGGGCCGCCGGCAACGTCCAGGACGAGCCGTCCCAGTGGAGCGCCTCAGGCTGATCGATCGGGCTCAATCCGCCGGTTGTGTGGAAGCCGACCGCCCACATATCGCTGCTGGAGATGGGAGCGAGCCCGGTTAGAACGTTGTCGTTGGGGTTGTTCGGCGAACCCACAAACGTCCAGGCGGATGTGCACGTGGGTGCCGTCTGAGGCGCGCTGAGAGGTGCCGCGAGTCTAGCGTTAGAACGGCGGCTTGGCGCCCTCAGGGGCCGATCTCCGTGTGAACTGCTGATCTCGCCCTGAGCGACCTGGTTAGCTCCCTGCGTTACCGGCGCGGCCCATGCGCCGCCGGACCCGATGGAGAGCAGCATGCCGGCAAGCAGGCTAGTGAGAACGGCGCCGTGAGTCCCCCGAGATGGGCTCATTTCCCCCTCCTGCCCCCCGTTCCAGACCTCCCGAAACGTATCTCTCTTGCCTTCGTCGGGCGAGAGATCGTCTTGACCGTAGGCCCGTAATAGACCTCGATAGGGCCCTTGTCAAGCGAGCCCGACCTCGGCTGCGCTTAGCGGCTCTTAGCGGGCGCTTAGCCGCTCAAGTAGGACAAACGAGCCGAGTGTCATGCGGAAATTCCCTCCCCCTCTGGGGGAGGGCAGGGTGGGGGCCTGCATGCGGAATTCCCTCCCCCTCTGGGGGAGGGCAGGGTGGGGGCCTGCCTGCGGAAATTCCCTCCCCCTCTGGGGGAGGGCAGGTGGGGCCTGCCTGCGGAAGTTCCCTCCCCCTCTGGGGGCGGGCAGGGTGGGGGCCTGCAGGCGGAAATTCCCTCCCCTCTGGGGGAGGCAGGGTGGGGGCCTGCAGGCGGAAATTCCCTCCCCCTCTGGGGGAGGGCAGGGTGGGGGCTCTATTACCTACGAGCGCTGCAGCGCCGCACAAATGCTTTCCAGGACTCCATCGGTCTCGAGCAGAACATCGTTGTCCCAGAACCTCAGGACCCGGAAGCCGTGCGATGCGAGTAGAGCTGTGCGCCGGTCATCCGGCTCTCGTGTCTGGGCATGCTGGCCTCCGTCTACTTCGATCACGAGGTGGGCCTTTAGACAGGCGAAATCCGCGATGTAAGGACCAATTGGGACCTGACGTCGGAAACGGTAGCCGTCGATCTGCTTTGCGCGCAGCCGCTTCCAAAGGCACAGCTCAGCGTCCGTCATAGCGGCTCGAAGCAGTCGGGCTCGCCGAATATCGGAGCGCGAGGCGCAACGCATTTGAGCCACTGTACCCCCACCCCGACCCTCCCCCAGAGGGGGAGGGAGCTTCTTGTGGCGAGGTAGTTTTATTTCCCTCCCCCACTGGTGGGGGAGGGTCAGGGTGGGGGTGACAATCGCCTAGGCAACAGGGCGGCAGCAGTGCTAGACTGCGGGCCTAACCGAGTCGGCGTCGTTCGCTCCGGGGAGGGAGGGGATGCGGCGCTGGTTGCGACTCGCAATAGGTGGTGCCATTGTGGGCCTTGCGTGGCCCTTGGCGACGCCGGCACTCGCCGCGGACCCGCTTGGCCAGATCGCTGAGTACGCGATCCCGACGGCCGGCAGCACGCCGACTGAAATCATTGCGGGCCCCGACGGGAACCTCTGGTTCACGGAAGACGTCGGAAACAAGATCGGCAGGGTGACCACCGCCGGCGCATTCACCGAGTTCGCCTTGTCGAACGCCAACAGCCAGCCGCTTGCGATCGCGGCTGGTCCTGACGGCAATCTGTGGTTCACCGAGACGAATGGGAACCGAATCGGCGAGATCACGACCGGTGGCACCATCACCGAGTTCTCCGTTCCCACCGCCGCGAGCCAGCCCGATGACATTACCGCGGGCCCGGACGGCAACGTGTGGTTTAGCGAAGCCGCTGGGAACAAGATCGGCCAGATCACGAAGGCCGGCGTCATCACCGAGTTCACTGTTCCGACCGCCTCCGCCCTGACCGCAGGCAGTGGCATTGGGGCTGGGCCGGATGGCAATCTCTGGTTTACCGAGGGGAGTGGAAACAACATCGGTAGGATCACCCCCGCGGGCGTCATCACCGAGTTTCCCATCCCAACTGCCGCCAGCCGACCGAACAAAATCGAGCCCGCGCCGGACGGCAACATGTGGTTCACGGAATTCAACGCGAACCAGATCGCGCGGATCACGACAGGCGCCAGCAACACCATTACCGAGTTCCCCGTTCCCACCGCAAACAGCGGCCCTAACGACCTGCGCGCGGGGCCGGACGCCAACATCTGGTTCACGGAGTACAACGCCAATGTGAACAAGGTGGCCAGGATCACGATGGCCGGAACCGTCACCGAATTCAATGTGCCCACGTCGAACAGCCAGCCCGGTGGAATCGTTTCTGGCCCCGACAGCGACATGTGGTTCACCGAGGACAACGCCGCCAAGATCGCCAAGATCGGCGTCGAGCAGGGCGTGTCGGCGACGCCGACAGTGGCCGGTGTGAGACCGAACATTGGACCGGCGGGCGGAGGAAGCTCGGTCACCGTGAACGGAACCGGTTTCATCGGCACCGGCGCTGTTCGTTTTGGGCCCAACAGTGCGATCAACCTGGTGGTCAACTCGGATTCGCAGCTCACGGTCATCAGCCCTGGCGGCTTCGGCATGGTGGACATCACGGTGACCACCCCATCCGGAACGAGCGCTGTCACGCCGGCCGACCAATTCACATATGGGGACACGTACACCGCGGTCAGCACCAGGCAATTCCGGCTGGTAGGGAATGACGGGACCAGTTGGCAGGACGTGGATCCCAGTGGGGGATTGAGCCTGACGGTCGCGCCGCCACCCAACGCTCATGCTTTGGTCAGCGCGAACGTCGATCTCTGGACCGATACAAGGGGCTACAACCAGGACATCGGGATCTACTTGGCCGAAAGTGATCCGGCGACGTATCCCGGTCACATCGTGGCCTGGAAGGAGAGCGGCGGGTTCGCCGGGACTTACTCACCCAATGCTGCGTTCGTCCAGACGCTCTTTCCGCTGGGCAACGCCACTTACCACTTCAAGCTGCAGTGGAAGGCGAATCGTGCCGCGCCACCGAATGCCGGGATCTGGGCTGGAGCGGGCCCGTGGCCGGCCACCAGCGCAAGCTTCTCTCCGACCCGCCTCACGGTGAGACTGCTCGCGGGCCGGCCGGCCGTGTCAACAGGTCAGCATCGCCTCAGCGGCAGTAACGGCACGGATTGGCAGGATATGGACCTCACCAATCTGTCCTTCACCGTCGCCCCGCTGGCTGACTCGCTGGCGATCGTCGATGCCAGCGCCGACCTCTGGACGGATACGGCGGGCTACAACCAGGATCTCGCGATCACGGTTGCGAACATGAGCACGACGCGTACCGATCAGGTAATGGCCTGGAAGGAGAGTGGCGGCTTTGCCGGGACCTTCTCGCCCAACGCCGCCTTTGTCCAAGCTGTGGTCCCGATGACGGCCGGCAACGACTACCGCATCAAGCTGCAGTGGAAGGACAACCGGGCCGCCCCGCCCAGCGCGAGTATTTTCGCGGGCGCGGGCCCGTGGCCGGCCAACAGTGGTTTCTACTCGCCCACCGGGTTGACCGTCATCCTGCTGCCGGCGAACGGCCCGCTGAGCACGGCCGTCACCACCATGCAGCCGCTGTTGAGTGGGAACGACGGCACCACCTGGAGCGACATAGACCCCGCGCTCTCGTTCATCGTCAGTCCGCCCTCGAACTGCATGGCCGTCCTCACCGGCAACGCGGACCTGTGGACCAACACCGCCGGTTACAACCAGGACATCGGGATCTACATCGTGGAAGCCGACCCGACCAGATATCCCGGCGGGATTGTTGGATGGAAGGATAACCGGGGGGCGCCGGCGAGCGCCACGATTGTGGCCGGCGCCGGGCCGTGGCCTTCGGCCGGCGGCACCTACTCACCAACTCGGCTAACCGTTGGATTGTCGTGCGCCTAGCGGCAATTTCCGTCGGGTTGTTTACGTCGTGAAGGCCGGCGTGTGGCGCTGGATTGGGCAAACCGTTTTCGGCGGCGCGATCGTCGCACTCGGCGCGGCTGCCCTGGTGGCGATTCCACATACCACCCTGGCGGCGAGCTGTACCGATACGTGGATCGGCGGTGTCGACGGCAACTTCGGCACGGCCGGCAACTGGTCGTTGGGCGTTGTGCCCGGCAGCTCGGACGATACCTGCATTACTGCGACGACCACCACAATCCCCGCGGCGACGGCCGACACCTACACCGTGCTGCTGAACGGCAGCTTCTCGCTTCGCTCCCTCACGCTCGGCGGCCCGAACGGGACGCAAACCCTCGTGATCCCGAGCAGTGGCGTGGTGCTGAGCCTCAATGCGCCGAGCGCCATCAATCCCAACGGAGTCCTCAACCTCGGCGATGCCGGCAGTGGAAACAGTTCGTTGCTTGGCTGCGGTGGGACCGTCACGCTGACCAATACCGGCCACCTGAACGCCGTCGCCGGGGGTGGGGGCAACCGCCTGATCCAGTTCGTCAACTTCGTCAACGCCGCCGGTGGCACCGTGGACGTTGCCGCCCCGACCGTTGATGACAGCTGCGGCAGCATCAGCAACAACGGCACCTACGTAATCGAAGCCGGTGGCAGCCTGTCCCTGACCAACGGCCCGTCGTTCTCCAACAATGGAGGCAGCCTCACCAACCACGGAAGCGTGAGCGTGAGTGGGGCGAGCCCTGCGGCATTCGCCCAACGGGGTGGGAGCGAGTCGGGCAATCCCGTGATCATCAGTGGCAGCACGCTTGATGACGACACGTCGGGAGGGGCAGGTTTGTTCACCTTGACCGGCAACACCACCCTGACCGGCACCGGGGCGAACCCGGGGGTGGCCGCGGGCCAGGTCGTGACCATCCCGGCCAACAACAGCCAGGCGACTGTCGCCACAGCTATTACCAACGCCGGCACGATCACGCTGGGCGATTCGGGTAGCGGGACGAGCGCCCTGCTGGGCTGCGGTGGGACGATCACGCTGACCAATACCGGCCACCTGAACACCGTCGCCGGGGGTGGGGGCAACCGCCTGATCCAGTTCGTCAACTTCCTCAACGCGGCCAGCGGCACCGTGGACCTTGGTGGCCCACTGATTGATGACAGCTGCGGCACCATCAGTAACAACGGCACCTACGTGGTCGAAGCCAGCGGCAGCCTCAGCCTGACCAATGGTCCATCGTTCATCAATAGTGGGGGCAGCCTGACGAACAACGGCTCGGTGACCGTCAGCGGTGGGGGCCTCGCCAGTTTTGTTCAGCGAGCTGGCACCGAGTCCGGCAACCCGGTGGTCGTCAGCGGCAGCAAGCTCGACGATGACACCTCGGCAGGGGCGGGGCTGTTCACCTTGACGGGCACAACCACTCTGACCGGTACGGGAACCACCCCCGGGGTCGCCGCCGGCCAGGTTGTGACCATCCCGGCGAACAACAGTCAGGCGAATGTCGCCACCCCATTCACCAACGCCGGCACGATCACGCTGGGCGATGCGGGGACCGGGACCAGCGTGCTCGACGCGGGGTGCACCGCCAATGCGTTCACCAACACCGGACACCTGAACACGATTGTCGGCGGGGGCGGTACCCGCTACCTGCGCGGACCCAACCTCAACAACGTTGCCGGGGGCACCGTGGACCTCGCCGCCCCGACGGTTCAAGACAACTGCGGCAGCACCACCAACAACGGGGGGACGTTCACGATCGAAGCCAGCGGCAGCCTCAGTCTGAATCTCGGCGGCGAACCGTTTGTCAACGCCGGGGGCAGCCTGATCAACAATGGGGCGTTTACGCTGAACGGCACCGGGAACCTCTGTAGCGCCTGCACCTTCTATCAGCGGGGCGGTACCGAGTCGGGCAATTCGGTGGTCATCGCCAACCGAGCTGCCCTCGACGACGACCTCGGGGCAGGTGTCGGAAACTTCACGTTCGCCAACACGGGCTTCTGTGGGAACACGCTGACGGGCACCGGGCCGAACCCGGGTGTCGCCGCGGGGCAGGTGGTGACCCTCGCCGCGACCACCGGCGGCAGCTGTACGACCGGTGTCGGCACGAGCATGACCAATGCCGGCACGATTGCCCTGGGCGACGCGGGCAGCGGAATTAACGGCCTGCTGGCTTGCGGTGGAACCATCACGCTGACCAACACCGGCCGGCTGAACACCGTCGCCGGGGGTGGAGGCAACCGGCTGATCCAGTTCTACAACTTCATCAACGCCGCCAGCGGCGTCATCGACCTTGGTGGCCCACTCGCCGATGACAGTTGCGGGCACATCACTAACAACGGTGCCATCACAGTCCAAGCCAGTGGCAGTCTGTCGCTGAGCGGTGGTGTCTCGTTCAGCAACACTGGGGGCAGCCTTTCCAACCAAGGCGCAGTCACCATTAGCGGTGCGAGCCCGGCCGGTTTTGTCCAGCGTGGCAGCGAGTCGGGCAATCCGGCGGTGATCAACGGAGGCTTCCTTGACGACGACACTTCGGCGGGGTCGGGGCTCTTCACCTTAACCGGCAATACCACCCTGACTGGCACTGGGGCAAACCCTGGTGTCGCCGCGGGCCAAACCGTGACCATCCCAGCGAACAACAGCCAGAGCAGTATTGCTGTCAGTCTCACCAATGCCGGCACCATCATCCTGGGCGATGCGGGTACCGGGACCAGCGCCTTCCTCGGCTGCGGCGGGCCAACCACCTTGACCAACACCGGCCACCTGAACACGATTGCTGGAGGTGGCGGCACTCGGTACCTTCGCTTCTATAGCCTCCACAACGTTGGCGCCGGCACGATGGACCTGGCCGGCCCGACGGTCGATGACAACTGCGGCACCATCAGCAACGACGGCACTCTCGTGATCGAACCGCGGGGCAGTCTCTCCCTCGTCGGCGGGCCTTCCTTCGGGCAGGGTGCGGGTGGAATATTCGCGACCACGATCGATGCCAACGCGAACGTCTTCGGGCAGTTGACTGCAGGCGGGCATGCCGTGAGCCTGGACGGGAAGCTCAGGGTCACGACCGTCGGCGCGCCAAGCGCCGCGAGCAGCTGGCCCATCATTTCCGGCGCCACCACCCGCTCTGGCCAGTTCGCGGCCTTCGACATTTGCGATACGAACTACGACGTCGAGTACGCGGCTAGCAGCGTGACGCTGGTTGTGGACGTGCCCACGGCGCAGACCGCGTCGACCACATCGCAGCTCACGCAGACCAGCAGCGACGGCAAGACCTGGCAGCTTCTCGACCCAACCCAACTCTTCTTGAACATCACCCCGCCCGCGGACTCGTACGCCATCGTGAGTGGCAATGCCGATCTGTGGACCGACACCGCCGGCTACAACCAGGACATCGGGATCAGCGTCTCGGGTGGTGGCGCGAGTCCCGGCCCGGGCGTCTACCCAACCGTGGCCGGCCAGCCGGAGGCGTGGAAAGAAAGCGGCGGCTTCGCCGGGACATTCTCCCCGAACGCTGCGTTCGTGCAGACTGTCGTGTTCCTGAAGCAAGGTCAGCCCTACACCATAAAGCTGGTCTGGAAGGCGAACAAGAATGCACCGGGCGCCACCATCTGGGCCGGGGCCGGACCGATCGGCGGCAAGTATTCACCAACCCGGCTCACTGCCCAGCTGCTGCCGGCCTCGACCTCGAACCTGACGAGCACTGTGGTGACCGACCAGCCGACCCAGTCTGGCAGCGATGGCGCGACCTGGAAGAACCTTGATCCGGGACTCAGCTTCCAGTACACGCCCTGCGTCAATGGCCAGGCGGTCCTGAGCGGCAATGTCGACCTCTGGACGTCGGTCGCCGCGTATAACCAGGACGTCGGAATTAGCGTGTCGGGTGGGGCTTTTCCCTCGAAGCCGGGCCAACCCGAGGCCTGGAAAGAGAGCGGCGGATTCGCCGGCACCTTCTCGCCCAATGCTGCGTTCGTCCACGGCGTGATCCCACTCTCTGCCGATGTCACCTACACCATCAAGCTGACCTGGAAGGCGAACAAGACATCGCCAGCTTCCGCCACCATCTGGGCCGGCGCGGGACCCATCAATAGTCAGTACTCGCCAACACGGCTGATGTTGCAGTTCTTGCCATCGGGTGGTCCATCGAGAGCACTGGACGCGGCCAGCACTCTGCAATACGCGCTGCTGAACAGCGACGGTGCCACGTGGAATCCGATGGACCTCGGCTCACCAACACCACTGAGATTGCAGTTCTCATCGACGACCGCCTGCACGGCTATCGTGAGCGCAAACGCTGACCTGTGGACCGATACCGCCGGCTACAACCAGGACATTGGCATTCTGCTCCAGGGCGGCGGATATCCCACGGTGACAGACCAGCCCGAAGCATGGAAGGAAAGCGGAGGTTTTGCCGGCACATACTCGCCGAACGCCGCCTTTGTCCAGATGGCGCTGCCCATCCTGGCGAACACGCAGTACACGGCCACATTGCAATGGAAGGCGAACAAGGCGGTGCCGATCGGTGCCCGTATCTGGACGGGAGCCGGTCCGATTGGACCCGATTACTCACCGACGCGCCTCACGGTGCAGCTCCTCGGCTGCAGTTAAGGAGCAGCCAAGACGACTCGAGACGCCCCGTCGGTCATGATCCGCCCAAGAGCTGCGCAGTCACCCGGGTCGGCGAATATTGCGGCCCGGGCCCGGCTCCCGCATAGATGAGCCCGCTCGTCGGACGGTTAGTCTTCCAGACAATCGATACGCTGTAGGTCAATCCGCCTCTCAGCCTGATCACGGTTTGCACAAACGCGGCGTTCGGCGAGTAGGTGCCCGCAAAGCCACCACTTTCTTTCCAGGCGACCACGCGACCGACTCCCAACTCACCACCGCTGACAAAAATCCCAACATCTTGATTAACGCCGCTAACCGTCGTCCAGAGATCAGCATTAGCCCCAAGGATCCAGTCCGTGTCGACCGCGGGGGTGATGCGCAGAGTCAGACCAGCTGGATCCATTGGGAGCCAGGCGCTGGAGACCGTTGCGTACTGCTGGCTCGTATCGGCGTCTATCAATCTCGTCCCTCCTGTGAAGGAATGGAGCGTGATGCGGGTCGGTGAATATTGCGGACCTACTCCGGCCCCTGCATGGATAATGCCGCCGGTTGACACATTCGCTTTCCACTGCAGCTTGACGGAGTAGGTGGTCCCTGCGCTGACCGCCACCACGGCCTGCACATATGCAGCGTTCGGGGAGAAGGTGCCGGCAAAACCGCCACTCTCTTTCCAGCCCACTACCTGGCCGCTACCAAAGGCGCCGCCTGCGACGAAGACGCCGATATCCTGATTGACCCCTGTGGTCTCTGTCCAGAGATCGACGTTCCCATCCACCAGCATCGAACCGTTGCTCGCCGTTGTGAAGCTCAGCGTGTTCGCACCGCTGGTGTCCAGGTCATGCCAGGTGCTGCCATCGCTGCCAGTCAGGGTGTACTGCCCGGCGGTGACCGCGCTCTCTAGGGTCGGGTCAGTTGACGGCAGGAGCTGCGCGGTGAGGCGGGTAGGTGAATAGGCGGGACCCGATCCGGCCGCGGCGAAGATTTCTCCCGATGTCAGGCGGTTTGCCTTCCATTCGAGCTTCACCGTGTAAGTCAGCCCACCGGTCAACGGAATGATCGTCTGCACGAAAGCGGCATTGGGCGAGAACGTGCCGGCGAATCCCCCGCTTTCCTTCCAGGCGTAAACCTGTCCGGCGCCGTATTCGCCGCCGCTGATGAAGATCCCTATGTCCTGGTTGACTTCTGGTAGTGCAGTCCAAAGGTCGGCGTTGCCGCTGACGATGGCATTCGAGTCGACCGGTGGGTTCAACGTAAGGTTCAGGTTGGTGGCGTCGATGTCCTTCCAGGTGGCGCCGTCACTGCCCACAAGTGTGTACTGCTCCCAGCTAACCGCCGCTGGGACGTAGAGGAAGATATCGGCGGGTGTCGTCCCGCTGGGTCCGGCATAGTTCGTCACGCTGACGTCGACGCTAGCAACCGATCCGGCTGGAGAGACGGCGGTGATTTGGCTGTCGGAATTGATGGCGAAGCTCAACGCCGAAGCCGAACCCAATTTCACGTCAGAGGCGAACGTAAATCCGCTGCCACTAATGATAATCTGCGTGCCGCCCGACGTATTGCCACTCACGGGCTGCAGTCCGCTTACTGCCGGCTTCGAGATGCAGAGGTTCTGCATCACCATCCCCACGTTGGCCGTAAATCCGGCAGTCCACACGTTCGTAGGTGAGCTCGCGACGACTGAGTATATGTCCGTGTCTGGCGGCGTCGGATCAGACACGATGCTCCACGTTGACCCATTCCAGTGTTCGGTTAATGGGGCGGTCGTGCCGGATGATTGTCCGATGCCGGCTGTCCAGATGTTGTTGTCCGTGATGCCTGAAATCGAAAAAAGCTCGTTGTCGGTACTCAAATTGCTATTCGGGCTAGGGACGATATTCCAGGAAGTCCCATCCCAGTGCTCGATCAGCGTCCGGTTAAGTACCGCACCAGCCGCCCAGGCATTGACGGGCGAGATCGCGAGGACGCTTAAGACCCAGCTCCCTGCCGAACTCGTGACGATGCTCCAGGTGCTGCCGTTCCAGTGCTCGAAGTACTGATTTGCTGCCGCCCAGACATCGGAGGGACCGGTGGCGCTGACCGCCACGAGGCGGTTGACGGCACCGGCCACGTTTGGGCTCGGACTAAGCGTCCATGAGACCCCATCAAAATGCTCAGTAAGGGTCTGGTTTCCGGCAGGACCGTACGAGTAGCCGACCGCCCAAACGTCGTTTGCGGCTATGGCTACGACCGAATCGAGTTGATTCCAGTCGTTGGTCGGATTCGGGCTCGGGAGCACGCTCCAGGCGGAGCCGTTCCAGTGCTCGGTCAGTGTCAGTCTCACCGAACTCTGGGTAGCCCATTGGACGCCAACTGCGTAAACATCATTCGGATTCCCAGGGACCGCCGAGACCCCGTTCAGACTCCCGTTTCCTCCGAGGTTCGGCGTGGCTTCCAGGTTCCAGTTGCTGCCATCCCAATGTTCAGCAAGGGGCTGGCTGCCCCAGGACGCAGCGTTCGCGCTATAGCCACCCACCCCCCATACGTCGTTGGAGGAAAGCGCCGCCATTGACCCGATCGTGGCTGAGCTTCCGGGCGTCGCGCTAGCAACTACGTTCCAGCTCGAGTTGCATGGTGGCGTCGCGAGCGGTGCGACCAAGTTGTGAGTCGCAGCAAAGGTGCCCACCGTTCCTCGTGCAACCTGCGCGGGGACGAGGACGACCATTGCCAGGACAACATGCGCGGTGCAGCTTCTGAGCCTAGCGATGATTTTCGTCGTATCCGCCGCGGAAAACCCCAGCACCTTCCCTCCTGGGACCCACGTCTTTAAGACGGTGGCCGCGCTTAGATTGACCTATTCACCTGGCGTAACGCCGGTCGGGTGCGACAGGTATTACACCATTCAATCTCAAAAGACCCTCGGGCACCTAAGAGAATGGCCGCCACTCCTCGGCTCGGCTGCAGCTAGTCCGATACCTTTCAACCCGACAGAGCGTTTCGGCAGGTGACATAATCGGCCCTTCCGCCGGAACAGGGCCGTACGAGGAGGGGAACCATCAACCTGGCCGCGGCGACTCGACGAATCGTCATTGCCGGTGCCGTCATAGGCCTTCTCGGCGCGGGAACTTCGGGCGCCTGGGCCGCTGTTCCGGCAACGGCTGCCCCCGGGACGATCCCGCCTTCGGCCCTGGCAAAGCCGTATGCGACCCATGTGTCGAAGCAACTTGGGCTCGACGCAAGCGTTCTGTCAGAAAGGCGAACGATCTCCAGGGCCGGGGTAGCCTCGTCGAAGCGCGCGCCACTGTCGCAGGCCGCGACCGCCTGCTCAGCCACTTGGAGGGTCGTAGACGGCCAGGACGGGACCTGGAACAATGCCCTCTTCGATGTGGCCGCGGCGTCGCCAACTGACATCTGGGCCGTCGGGAACTCGCAGACGACAGTCGCCGGCGCCTCGACCCTCACTTTCCTCGACGCGGGTTTCGCCGAGCACTGGGACGGAACCGGATGGAAGGTCACGACACTTCCGATCGTGGGAGCCTCGGCGAGCGACCTCACCGGAGTGGCGGCAATTGCGACCAACGACGTCTGGATCGTCGGGTATACCGCCGATCCGGTCTCGGCGGGACAAGATCATGGAACGCGCCTGCACTGGGACGGGACCTCCTGGGGGTCCGTTGGCCCCTCCACCGAGCCGAGTGACAGCGTGCTCAACGACGTCGCCGCGGACACGAGTAACGACGTGTGGGCGGTGGGCGCGCAGGTTGTTTTGGGAGTCGACCAGACCTTGATCGAGCACTGGAATGGCACCAGCTGGTCGATACCTCCCAGCCCGAACGCAGGAACCGGGAACAACGCTCTCTATGGCGTGACGGCGCGGGCCGCAAACGATGCGTGGGCTGTCGGCATTTACCGAGCCACCGCGTCGGCGCCGCGGAAGACGCTGATCGAGCACTGGGACGGCACTAGCTGGTCGGTCGTCCCGAGCCCCAACTTTTACGACAATCCGGGGTTCCCTTCGGGCGACACGCTGTTGTCGGTCGCGGCGGGCTCCGCAACTGATGCCTGGGCGGTCGGCTATGCCCTCGGCTCGAACGGCGGTGACTTCGGTATCACCCTGCACCTGATCGGATCGACCTGGGTCGAGGTCCCGATGAACGAGCCCAGCCTCTACAGCGAAATCGTGGGCGATGTCGTGACGATGGGCCCGACCGACTATTGGGCAGTCGGCTCCTACACCCCAGGCGCCGAGGCTCCGGGTCCGGATCAGCCGTTCGCCGACCACTTCGACGGCAGCGCCTGGACCCTCTCGATTGGGAGCCCGGCCAGCGGCAGCGTCGGAGATGACTTCTTCAGCGTCAGCGAACCTACCGCCGGCGACGTCTGGGCCGTTGGCACATCCTTCGACACCGCGAACCCGGATCGGAACCTGGTCGAGAACGATTCCGGACTGGCGGCACCCACGTCGGTGGCCGCGACATCAGGCGACCAGTCGGCAACCGTGAGCTGGTCCGCGCCCTGCAGCGACGGTGGCTCGCCCATCACATCCTATGTAGTGACGGCGTCAGATGGCTGCACGGTCGCAGGGTCGGTGACCGTGAGTGGCGCGCCGCCCGTGACAACCACCAACTTCAGCGGCCTCAGCAACGGCAGCAGCTTCAGCTTCACGGTGGCCGCGGTCAACGCCTTCGGAGTCGGCCCGCCGTCCGCGGCCTCGAATGCGGTGATCCCGGCTGGCGCGACTACGCCGACATCGGTCATGGCCTGCAGTCCGCGCCAGTACACGCTGAGCGCCAGCGACGGCAGCACCTGGCAGGACCTGGATCCGACCAATCTCACGGTCAGCTTCACGCCGGCCGTGAACTCTTGGGCGGTCCTGAGCGGGAACGCCGACCTGTGGACCTCGAGCGCCGGCTATAACCAGGACCTGGGCGTCGCGCTCACCGGAGGCAGCTATCCAACCGCGCCGGGCCAGCCAGAGGCCTGGAAGGAGAGCGGTGGTTTCGCCGGCACCTACTCGCCAAATGCCGCATTCGTCCAGGCCGCGATCCACGTCAACGCTGGAACCACATATTCGGCGCGGCTCCAGTGGAAGGCGAACAGACCCGACCCGAGCAGCATCTGGGCAGGGGCAGGACCAATCACGAGTGGTTTCTCGCCGACCCGCCTCACCGTCCAGCTGACCCCTACCACGTCCGCCACTGTCTTTACCACCGCGAGCACGACGCAGTACCACATCACCGGGAACGATGGCACCACCTGGACCAACATCGATGCTGCCAACCTGAGTCTCCCTTTCACACCGCCTCCCGGCAACTGGCTGGCCGTTGCGAGCGGGAATGCAGACCTCTGGACGTCGTCCGGTGGCTACAACCAGGACATCGGGGTCGCGCTGTCAGGGCCGGGTTACCCGACCGTGCCTGACCAGCCGGAGGCGTGGAAAGAGAGCGGCGGCTTGGCCGGCACCTTCTCGCCGAATGCCGCCTTCGTCCAGGCGCCGAGGGCTGTTTCCGGCGGCAATGCGTACACCGCCACGCTGCAATGGAAGGCAAACAAAGCCGATCCCGGTTCCATTTGGGCCGGAGCGGGACCGATCAACGGTCACTACTCACCAACCACCTTGACCGTGATCCTCGTCCCGGCGAGCGGCGCTCTCGTCGCCTCTCGAACCCAGCAGTACATGCAGGCCGACAGCGATGGTTCCTTTTGGCGGGCGATCGATCCAGCGCTCAATCTCAGCGTTGCGCCCGGTGTTTCCGGCAACTACTTGATCTCGGCCAATGCCGACCTCTGGACCGTCGCAGCCGGCTATAACCAGGACATCGGTATCGTGGTCAGCGGGGGCGTCTACGGCTCGGGCACACTGGTGGCCTGGAAGGAGAGCGGCGGCTTCGCCGGGACCTTCTCACCCAACGCCGCGTTCGTGACGACCCCGGTGCACCTTGACGGCGGTACCACCTATTTCGTGTTGCCGGTTTGGAAAGCCAACGTGCCGGCGCAATCCGCCGCCACAACCCTGTGTGGGTCGCCACCGCAGCTCGAATCGTCGTGCATCGCGGTGGGTGCGGGCCCGGTCAGTGCCCAGTTCTCGCCGACCTGGCTGACGGCGATTCCGCTCAGCAGCTGATTCAACACACACGCGCGTTCGCTTGACAGTTGAAGCGCTCGGGTGTATCCCGAGCAGGTCGTCGACAGTCTGGCGACAACCCAGGGAGGGTTCGTCTCGTGGGGGCCTCGCGCCGCGCAGTGCGCCAACCTGGCAGCTATCTGCTAGCGGTTTCCCGCTGACTCGGGCTAACCCTTTGCCGATGCACCAAGGAGGGGAGTGTCATGGCAGACGATCGCGCGCGTACTGACTCAAACGGACGAGACGGACAAGAAGAGGGGGACGAGCTCGACGTTTTCGAGCGAAGGGCCGACTGGTTTCGGAGGCTGCATGGCGACCGGCTCGGCTGGCCGCAAGACCAGGCCCGGCTGCGGGCGCTCGCGCAGGCATCCCGCCTCGGGCGGACGCGGCTGCGTGACCTGGACCCGGGTGGCGGACCGCCCAACCGTGGCTACGACCTTCTTGGAAAAGAGGGGATTGAGGTCGGATTGCGCCGGCAAGAGAATCCTCGGCCCAACAGCAGCTTTGGGTTCGCCTCGCCAGTTGTGCGGGTTGGCAGCAGAGACGAGCTGGCCGGCGCGACGCTCAAAATCGCGCTTGACCCGAAGCTCGCCTCCGGCGTTGATACCTCGACCGTTCGCATCTTCCGATTTGACGAGACCTTGCGTGAATGGATCCTGGTGCCGCGGTCTGGCCCGGCGCCGGACGGGAGCTATGCCTGGGCGCGGCTGCGAACCCCCGGCCTCTACGTCGCCATTGGTCTGCCCAGAGACCCCTGGCTGGTGCGCACCATCGCGATCATCGACATCTATATGCCGTGGTTGCGGGCGGAGCGCGACCGCATGGGATTGCCCAAACTGCTCGAACCGATCTGCAAGCTGATTCTGTGCGGGCCCAATTTCGAAGAAGCCCGCGGCGATCCCGCGCTCGCCAACCGCGTCGGCCTGCCCGGCTTCAGTGAAGGCATCGAGGCCAGGAATGCCTGTGAACGATGCCTCGGCTTGGACCTGCCCGGCGGCGGGCTGCCCGAGCTCCAGATCCTCCGTGATCCTGAGATCCTGCTGCGGATCCCGCGGCTATGGCCGTGGCCATGGCCCTGGCCATGGTGGCGCTGGTGCCCGACCTGGACATCGGCCGGACCCGTCGACTACAGCGGCCGGATCAAGTCGCTCGCGATTCACCCGACCGACGGCAACACGGTCTATGCGGGTGCGGCGGACGGCGGTGTCTGGAAGACCGCCACCGGTGGAGCCAGCTGGTACTCAACCATGGATCTCGAGCTCTCGATGGCGATCGGAGCGCTCGGGATCTCGGCGAGCAATCCCAATGTGATCTATGCGGCGACCGGCGAAAACGTGCCCGGTTGGGGTCCGTCCTACGGGGGCGTGGGGGTGTACAAGTCGATCGACGCCGGTGGCGATTGGGATTTGATGGCGCCGATCGGAAGTGGGCGCTGCTCGAGGGTACTGGTCCACCCGAGCGACCCCAATACGGTCTACGTGGCTGGTGACGGCGGTCTTCACGAGTCGACCGATGGCGGAGCGACCTGGACGAACGTCCGGACGGACTTTCATTCGGACGCGCTGATGGACCCTCTCTCCCCGAACACGATCTACGCCGCGGTCTCGGGCGGGGGCGTCTACAAGAGCCTGGATGGCGGAACGACCTGGACGCTGCTGAGCAATGGAATTCCGACCGCCGGCGCGGCCGGCTGGATCAAGCTCGCAATGGGATTGAACGGCACCGACGGCACCGCGTTCCTGGTGGCCAAGCTGGGCCCCAGCTCCGGCAGCATGTACAAGTCGAGTGACGCGGGTGCGACCTGGACGGCCATTCCCGGCACCCACCAGCCCGCGCCCTACAACACCTGGACCAACGTGGTCGCGGTCGACCCGAACAACCAGAACGTCATCTTCGCTGGCGGGATCGGCCTGGAGCGCTCGAGCGACAGCGGCGCGACCTTCGTCGGAATCGGGGGAACCCATTCCGATCACCACCAGCTGGTCTTCAGTCCAACCGACTCCAACGTGTGCTACATGGCGACCGACGGAGGCGTCTACAAGTCGACGGACAATGGCGTGACCTGGGCGATCGGCAGCCCGGGGTTGATCTCCACGCAGTTGTACAGCATCGGCGTTTCCGAAACCTGGCCCTTCGTGCTCGGCGGCGCAACCCAGGATCAAGGGATCATCGAGACGACCGGGGGGACCGTATGGAGCGATACCGGCGCCGGAAACGAGGGCGGGTTCTTCATCGTGGATCCCAACAACAGCAACAACATCTACACGACCCCCTGGAGCGGCAACCTGTTGCGCAGCACTGCCGGCGGTGTGCCAGGATCGTGGACGTCGATCCTCACTGGTTTGCCGGCTGGGATGGGGGTCGGTCACATCGCGATCAAACCGGGTGACTCCAACTCCCTACTATGCGTGGGCTCCAACCAGGTCTTCCGCAGCACGGATCAAGGCAACAATTGGGTGTCCGTCCTGACAGCCGCCGCCAGCCCGACGCAAGTCACGTACAGTCCCTCATCTCCGGGCGTCTGCTACGCGGCCACGAATCCGGGCCTTGTCTACAAAAGCACCGGAAGCGGCGCGGCGGGAACCTGGAGCGAACCGTATACAGCGGCGAACCAGCCGCCCGCCGGCTCGATCAGCTCGATCGCGGTGGGATGGACCGATCCCAATCTGGTCTACATCGCGTATGGCGGTTGGCCAAGCCAGGTCTATCGATCGATGGACGGCGGCGCGCATTGGGCCAATGCCGGTGGGGCCCTGCCGCCGGACGCCTTGCCGAACGCGCCGATCAGCGCCGTGGTGATCGACCAGTACAACTCCGAGGTGATCTACGTGGCGACGGATATCGGCGTCTTTCGGGGGAGAGAAGCAGGCGACACTTGGGAGCGCTTCGATGAGGGCATGCCCCGCATCATCACGAGCGGTCTGGTACTCCGACGGTCGAACAACACGCTGTACGCCAGCACGATGGGTCGTGGTGCATTCAGCCGATGGCTCTAAATTTCCCTCCCCCTCGGGGAGAGGGTCAGGGTGGGGGCTTTCTTCTTCCCCTCCCCCGCTTCCCCCTGCGGAACCTTCTCCCTCCCCCGCGTGCGGGGGAGGGCCAGGGAGGGGGCTTCTTCTTCCCCTCCCCCGCTTGCGGGGGAGGGTCAGGGAGGGGGCCTTACTGCTGAAGGCGGAAAGCGACACGCCGCCGATCAACGCGTGGTGCCAGCTTCCGCCCTCCGTTCCCGAACGCCGGAGAATCCGACTCTAGCTGGTCGGTTGTGGATAAGTCAACGACCGGTCTCGTCCCCCTCTGTGGGAGGCAGGGCCACCAAATCCCTCCCCCTCTGGGGGAGGGCAGGGTGGGGGCCCCATTAACCCTAGGCAGATTGTGCCGAACGAATGTCTTGACACAATTTGCTCTATCCCCAAGACTCAGGAACGGCGGCGGGGGCGCGTTTCGATTCACCCCAGGAAGGTTCATCCCTTGTCGCAGAAAGGAGGAGCCTAGTGACCAGGACTCGCAGGCGCGTCAAGCCTGTCAAAGCCTCGATTCGCGCGAAGAGCTTTCGCAGTTTTGGGCCCAAGCGGGCGCCCAGGGCCGGCGATCAGAAGAACCAGGAACTGCATGCCGTGAAGTCTTCTCGTGCCCGCACTTCGCGACTTCGGATTCGGAGTGTCAAACACAGTGCAGCCGTCGCTGGCAATTGATTCAAGGGGGAGGAGCATGGCACGTTCAACGAAATCGGCTTCCCGCCGGCCTGACGATGTTGCGAGGCTGACCGCTGAGGTTGAGGCTCTTCAGGCCCGACTTGAAAAGCTCGAAGGCGCCCCGATGGGCAATCTGCACGGCAACGGCCACGACCATGGGAGGCAGAGCCGTCGAGATCTGCTGAAACTGGCCGGGGCTGCGGCTGCCGGTGCCGCGGGCTCCATCGTGCTGGGCGCGGTGCCCGCGGCCGCGACCAGCGGACAACCTTTGGTCCTCGGAATCACCACCACCAACGACTCGTCGGTCACGACCGGCATCGTCCCGACCACCAGCACTACTCCATCTCCCTTGTTCGAGGCAGTCGGGCAAGGGGTCATCGGACCTACGACCGTGCCGCCGACTGCCTCAACAACTCCTCCGCTTTCTCAAAGCATCCCGCTGATCGGCGCCATCGGCCCCGGCGGGAGCCTGCCCCCGATAGGCAGTCCAGCCGTCAATGACTTTCCGGGCTTCGCACCGATTCAGGGGGTGGGCGGCCAGGCCACTATCGCAACCTCAACCGGGCCCGAGTTCGTTTCCGAGGGCGTCGGTGGCTTCGGCACATCATCGACTGGGATTGGCGTAGCGGGCGACTCAGACGTGGGCTACGGCGTGGTCGGCTCGAGCGGTGGGATCGACCTCGCGACCGGTGGTGCCGGGCGCATCCTTCAACTGAGCCTAACGAACGACCTGCTAACGAGCCCACCGGCGGGGCCGCCGAGTTACGGGCCAAACGATTTCGAACAGGCGCGGGACGGTAACGGCCTCCTTTACCTCTCGCTGATTGGGGGCAGCTGGATTCCGGTCCAGTTCGGCGGGTTAAACCAATCGCTCTTCAGCGTCGTCAGCTTTCAGCAGTACGCCTTGACCGGGAGCAACGGTACCGCCTGGGCGGACATGGACGCGACGAACCTCAAGCTCAGCATTATCCCACTCTTCGATTGTGTCGGCCTGCTGTCCGCAAACGCCGACCTCTGGACTGCGGCTGCCGGCCTTAACCAGGACATCGGGATCGCCGTCAATGGCGCGATCGCAGGCTGGAAGGAATCAGGAGGCTTCGCCGGAACCTTTTCGCCCAACGCGGCGTTTGTCCAAACTTTAGTCCAGATGACCCGTGGCACCACGTACACGATCAAGATCCAGTGGAAGACGAACAAGCCAGCGGCGGCGAACCAAACGATCTACGCCGGCGCCGGCCCGATAAGCGGATCCTTCTCTCCCACGCGACTCACCGCGCAACTCTGTGTCAATCCGTGAAGTAGTTTGGGAGGCCGCCCACAGCGACGCGACTTCCTTTTTGGGAGTAACATGCGACACATCCAGGTGAAAAAGCTCATCCTGATTCCGACCACCATGGTCACGGCATTCCTGGCGGTGGCGTTCTTGATGCCTGCGACAGCTGGGAATGTGCTTCGAGCGGTTCCGGGCCTCCAGGTCGTGGTGGCCTCAGCCGTGTCGGCTGCGACCGGCGCGGGATCAAGCGCTAGCTTCGTATCGGGGTCGGGTCTGAAGCAGGCGGCGGGGAAGAGCACCACAGTGTCAGGGTCGTCGAATGGCTCGGCTAGCGACGCCGATGCGATGAGTAACGCCCAGATTCATGCCGTCGCCACAGCTGCCCATCCGAACTGCGGTCGCTTTGGCAATGGGTTCCATGGGGGCAAGCACAACTTCGCCTGCCCGAACCGCCCCTTCCCGCCTCCGGCCGTTCACTGATCGGCCGCCGCTGTTGATCGACGGCTAACGACGCCGATTAGTAAGTAGTTGCCGCGCGGCCATCACCAACCCCTTGGGGCGGGTGACAATGCGGCCGTCGCGCAGTTTGTGGAGGAAGTCTTGGGCACCCTGGAACGCTTCCATTTCGATGTAAACGCCGCCGATCTCGGCCAGGGTGTGGGCATCCGAACCCGCGCCGGCTGGGACGCCCAGGGTGGCGCGCAGTTCCTCTGCCCGGCGGTTGACCTCGGGCTGAGACCGGCCGTTGACCACCTCGACGATGTCGATCGAGCCGGCGACGCGTTCGATCGCCTGCTCCTTCAGATTCCGCCGACCGATGTCATACGGATGCTCGAGGTAAACTAGGCCGCCCTGCTCCCTGATGGCGGCCACGACTTCCTCCGGCGACAGCCGCTTGGGAATGGCAGCCTTCAAAAACAATCCGATGAGCTCGCCTTCCGTGGTCAGGATCTCCTCGCCGGCAATTGCCGCCTGTCCGGCCTCAATGAGCGCCAGGGCGCCATCAATGCCATTGTGATCGGTCAGGAAAATAGGCGAGAGGCCCACTTGCCGGCAGCGCCGGGCTACCTCGAGCGGCTGCACCCCGCAATCAAACGAGCTCGAGCTGTGCAGGTGGAGGTCAACCCGCACCCTGGCAATTTCCCTCCCCCCTTGGGGGAGGGTAGAGTGGGGGCCGCTTGCACCTCCCGCCACGTGGGCTACTATAGGCGGACGGAGGCCCTGGGGAGGGGCAAGACAGCCGGATGACGAAAGTCGGGGTGGCCATTGACCGGTAAAGAACGCTTGAGTCCACGCACAAAGCGGTCGTCATGGAACTGATCCACTACTGGCGGATTGCCCGGCGGTGGGCATGGTTTATCATCCTCTGCCCATTTGTCGCGGCGATTGCCGCCGGGCTAATCAGCCTGCAATTACCAAAGACCTACGAGGCGAAGGTCTCGCTCTACGTCCGGACCGCGCAACTACTGCCTCAAGCCAATGGTGTCGCCCCGGTTACGAGCGACCAGGTGTTGCGCACGTACGCCGCACTCATGACCATGCGCCCCCAACTGGAAAAAGTCATCTCAGACGAGAGGTTGCCAACTGATCCAGTACGCCTTTCGAAGCGGATTACCGTAACGCCTAATCCCAACACCCTCATCCTCGATGTCGCTGTCCAAGACACAGATCCCACTCACGCGATGAGGACAGCCAATACGCTCGTCAATAACTTCATCGCTTATGTCAAAACCCTGCAACCGCCTAAGTCAGGCACCTCGACCGCAGGCTCCGAGCAGGAGAGCCTACAGGTCGCGTCCCCAGCTGTTTTGCCAACAGAGCCGGTATCACCGCGGCCGCTCCTTAACATCGGGCTCGCGGTCCTGGCTGGGCTAGTGGTCGGCGTCGGTTTGGCGTTTCTATTCGATTATCTAGATCAGTCGGTCCGCAGCGACGAGGTCTTACGTGAGCGCGTCGGGCTGCTGCCCCTGGGGCACATCTCTTACCTGCCCGCTAAAGGTAATCGTCGAGGTGAACTCGTAGCGCTTGGAAGCGACTCGCCCGTAATCGAGGCCTATAAAGCGCTGCGAACCAACCTGGTGTTTTCGAGCGTCGACAAGGAGGTTAAGACGATCGTAATCACGTCCGCCGTCCCTAGCGAGGGCAAGTCCCGGACTGCCGCAAATCTAGCGATCGTCCTCGCCCAAGCCGGACACCCGACTCTCCTCCTTGATGCGGATTTCCGACGCCCGTCACAGCATCGAGTCTTCGGCCGGGTACGCAACATCGGTCTCTCCAACCTGTTTGTGCAGGACATGCCCGACTCGGCGGTCTTCCTGCCCGATGAGCAGGTCAAGGACCTGGTCGTGCTGGCATCCGGACCTTCGCCGCCCAACCCGTCGGAACTGCTGGGCTCAGCGCAGATGAAGGCCTTGCTTGCCAAGTTCCGAATGGGCTTCGACTATGTCGTAATCGATACTCCTCCGGTCAATGCTGTCACCGACGCATCGGTGCTCGCGGCCAACACGGATGCTGCGATCCTCGTGGTTGACACCAACAAGGCCACCTACCCGGCAGTGCAGCACGCCAAGCAGGCGCTGGAACGCGTGGGCGGGAAGGTGCTTGGGACCGTCATGAACAAAATGAAGGCTGCCGGTGGGAAGTACTACTACTCCTATGCCTACGACTATGGCTACTCCCATCCCAACGGCAAGCCCGCGGCAGTAACGGCGACGCGCGCGCCGGTCCAGAAGGAGTCGCCGGTATCAGGTCGTAGGGGGTAGATCGGGGGCGATTTTGAAGAGAGGGCTCGACTTCACAGTCTCAGCCATTTCACTGATTGTGATGAGCCCGCTATTCCTGGTAATTGCGCTCCTGATTAAGCGCGACTCCGCAGGTCCCATCTTCTACCGCGGCGAGCGTGTCGGCCGAAACGGCACACAATTTCGCATCTGGAAATTCCGAACGATGGTTCAGGATGCCGATCGAAAGGGCCCGGGTATCACCGTTCGCGACGATCCGAGGGTCACCCGCTTCGGCCGCCGTCTGCGCCGATCCAAGCTTGACGAACTGCCGCAGCTGATCAACGTTGTCCTTGGCCAGATGAGCTTGGTGGGACCCCGGCCAGAGATTGCTCAGATGGTCGACAAGTATCCCCCGCTCTATCGCCGTCTCCTTGGGGTTCGTCCCGGGATTACGAGTCCTGCCTCCCTGGCCTACCGGAACGAGGAAGAGGCCAATGGACCTGATGTGGCCCAATACGCGCAGAAGGTTCTGCCCAACAAGCTTGCCCTCGATCTCCGGTATGTTCTTCATCCCAACATCCGCACTGACCTGGCCCTTATCGGCGAGACTCTCGGCGTGGTTTTCGGTCTCGATTCTTTCGCGTTTCGCTGGCTGACCCGATCCATCCGCCGCCACGTGCCATGGTTGTTACTCGATGCGCCAGTAATCCTAATTGCATTCTATGCGGCACTGTTCCTACGACTCCTCGATTACCCGACAAGGCAGCTTGGAGCCTACCTCGGCACCCTGGCTAGGTGGATCATCCCCTTGACGCTGCTTTATCTCGTGATGAACTCTGTCTGGGGTGTGCACCGCCGCATCTGGCGCTTCGCGACTGCCGCGGACGTTCGGCCGATATTCGCCGCTACTGGCACGGCAACAGCGATCGCCTTGCTGGTGGATATCTACAGCGCAGACCACGGCGAGCGGATGATCCCTCTCGGCGTGGTGGTGCTAGGCGGATTCTTCTCAGCGTGTGGGTTGATCCTCATCCGATATCGGTTGCGTCTTCTCCGTGGGCTATCGCCGAGGGGACGGAGCAGCGGACAAGAGGGAACCAGGGCAGTAATCTATGGCGCTGGTGATGCTGGACAGCACTTGGCATTGCGTCTGCTGACCCATCAGGCCGGTGACAAATACGACCTGATCGGCTTCGTGGATGACGATCCGCGCAAGCGGGGACAGCGGATTCACGGTTTAGCGGTACTCGGCGGCAGTCAGGAGTTATCGCAGATAGTCGAGCGTCGCCAAATCGATCTGATCATTATCGCCATCAACGAGGTACGCGGGGAAGATCTGCGTAAGATCCTGACATCGGCCCAGCGAACCTCCGCGCAGATTCGCATCATCCCCAGCGTCTTTGAGGCCGTCAGCGTGTCTAACGCCGCACCACTCCTGCGCGAGGTTCGCGTAGAAGATCTCCTAGGTCGGCAGGCTGTCCAGCTCGACCGCGAAGCATGCGAGGATGTTCTCCGGGATCGGATTGTCCTCATTACCGGAGGTTGCGGTTCTGTCGGCAGAGAGCTTTGTCGCCAGGTGGCGCGATTCCAGCCAGAGCAGCTATTGGTCCTGGATAACAACGAAAGCGGGCTTTACGACCTCGAGCTTGCCCTGCGGTCGTCATTCCGCCAGCTGCCGGTCAGCATCATCGTGGCCGACGTAACAGACGCTGGCCGGATCGATAAGCTGTTCCAGGAAATCAAGCCGGAGGTCATCTTTCACGCCGCGGCCTATAAGCACGTGCCGTTGATGGAGCGCTTCCCACAGGAGGCCGTAAAGGTCAATATCGGCGGCACCGCAGTCATTCTTGAGGCGGCGCGCCGCCATGGAGCGGACTATTTCGTGCTTGTCTCGACCGATAAGGCGGTTGAGCCCCATTCCGTGATGGGTGCAACCAAGCGCGTTGCCGAGATGCTAGTTGTTGGCCAGGGAACGAACGGTTCGAGTGGCAGTTGTCCAACTCGGTGCACTGCCGTTCGTTTTGGGAACGTGCTGGGCAGTCGAGGTAGCGTTGTTCCGACCTTCACAAAACAGATTGATAGTGGCGGCCCTGTCACGGTGACCCACCCGGATATGACGCGCTACTTCATGGACGTATCGGAGGCGGCGAGCCTCATCATTCAGGCGGCAAGCTATACATCTGGCGGCGACATCTTCATGCTTGAAATGGGCGAACGCATCCGGATCGATGAACTTGCGCGGAAGATGATTCGTTTGAGGGGCCTTCGCCCCGAAATCGACATACCGATTGTTTACACCGGGGTGCGGCCGGGTGAAAAATTGCATGAGGACCTGGTTTTTGTAGGGGAGGCATCTGAACAAACAAGTCATCCGCTTATTCATAGAGTGAAAGCGAGCGAGCATGCCAACTGGAATATTGAGTTGCATACAAGTATTGAAAGGGTCCTGGAACTATCAAAGGCCGGCGACATAAACTCATCAGTTGACGTTCTCATGCGGCTAGTGAGGTGCAGCTCTAACGCTTCGGATTGGCCGAGTCATGTTTCAAGCTCACGGTTCGAGGAAGTTTCATCCAGAGAGTACGGTCGCGTCGGAACCGAAGGGACTTAGGCGCTCGTGCAATCAAGTGGATACCTCCATCTCCGCGACCTCTGGAAAGTATGGACCGCTTTGGCGATTGCCTGGGCGATCGGTATTGTCTTGCTGCTCTCTATCGAGAGCAACGGGACTCTCTGGGTTAATCTCCCAGGCGCGGTCGCGCTTGTCGTAGTGGCACTCGTCGCTAGGCGCCAGCAACGAAGTTGGCTGGCGCCCGGAGCATTCTTTGCTCTTTGCTGGTGCGCCTTCGTATGGGTACCTTTGCTGGTTGTCGGGAGTGTTGACGTTTCACCATTTGCTGTCTGGTTCATTGTCGCGTGCGTCGTCGCTGTGGTCGTTGGTAGCGAACTGGGCATTTCGGCCGCTCGCTCGGCGCACCGGCGCGTGGTAAACGACTCGCTGCATCGTTCGCGTGATTGGCCATACCTTGAAATGCTAATAGCCCTCTTCAGCGTTGTCGGCGTTCTTGTCGTCCTATTACTACTTCGTACTAAGGGGCTCAATCTAGCGGTATTTTTTTCATCTGACCTGCTAGGCCAGGCCGAAAGACAATATTCTGTGGACCGATATCTTAATGGCGTCGTCGAGCCCATAGATCAACGCCTACTCACGACTGCGATTTATTCTGCCGCACTTTTGTCAGGCCTATTGTTAGCAGTCAGGCCCGTGGGGGTTCGGTGGCTCGTCGCGTCATTGCCATTGCTGCCGGCTGCGGGGATGGCAACATTGCTTACCACAAAGACATCGGTGCTCTATTCCCTTGTACTTATCGCCAGCTCACATCTGGCAGTCCGAGTGGGCGTGCGCAAGCCAGGCGAAAAGGTGGTCGAGATGCCTATTCGGGGATCCATCGTGGTTCTCGGCGTTGCGCTGGTACCGTTCTTCATTTTCACACAGGTTGGCAGATACGGCTACTCTGTAACGAACCCGGACCAGGTAGCTGAGGTGGCTACGATCCTCCGGTTGCATGCTGCGGGCCACCTGGCCGCTTTTTCCGCGTGGTTTCAAAATGCAGGCCTGGCGACAGCCCACCCTAGCATGGGGACCTACACTTTTGCCGGAATTTTTGACGCCCTTGGAATCAGGTCTCGCCCGGCTGGCATTTATCCTGAGGACGTTTACCTAGGCTTTCCAGGGATCTATTCGAACGTATACACGCTCTTCAGGGGACTGATCGAGGACTTTACTCTGCTCGGGTGTCTCCTTGCGCTCCTTGTGATGGGGTGGATCGGTGGCTTTGCATTTTGGCGACTGCGTGAAGGACGAATTAGATATGTTCCCGTATTCGCCGGATTCTTGGGGATTGGATTGTGGAGCTTTGTTGTGAATCTTTTCGTCTACAACACCATCATCTTCGCTTGGATTTTGTTTGCGCTTTACCTCGCGATATGTACGCGCCGAGAGACAAAGCGGCGAGTGCCGGTGGCTGATGCTCTCCGCTAAGGCACTCACGTCCGAGGATAGTAATGCGGTCCTATTCATTTGTGTGAACTATCACAGCGAGGCGGATGTTCGCGCGCTGGTTGGTGATTTGCTTGGTCAGCGCGTGGCGGGCCGTGTAGATGTCATTATCGTTGACAACGGTGGCGGTGAGGCGGCAACCCCCCCATTGTCCGCACTGAGCTTGGCTCATGCGCAGGTGGCCGTCGTTACACCTCCTTCCAATCTCGGCTACTTCGGCGGAGCCGATTATGGGCTCAAGCTCTACTTAAAGAACAATGGCATTCCGGACTGGGTTGCGGTCTCGAATCCGGACATTAGAATCAGGAACAAGGGTTTCTTTGAAGAGCTGCTCCTTAACTACTCCGGGGAGAGTGTCCCGGCAGTCATCGCGCCAAGACTGCAATCATTACTATCTGGGACTGATCAGAATCCATACCTACGCCACAGGCCGAGTCGCATTAGGATGCACTTTTATAGGTGGTTATTCGCCCTCCGGCCTGCGGCGAGGTGGTACGAAAGAGTCTCTTTAGCTAAGTTCCGGACTCTTCTCGCGATTAGCAAGTTTAGGCGGAAGCGGCCTTTGCCGGTAGTGAAACCTGAAGCGATTTACGCTCCTCACGGTTCTCTAATGTTTTTTCACCACAGTTACTTCAGTCGTGGCGGCAACCTTTGCCACGGGAGCTTTTTGTTTGGCGAAGAGATCTTTGTTGGCGAGACCGCCCGAAAGCTCGGGTGTACCGTTATTTACGACCCAAGGTTGGCCGCTGAGCATAGGCAGAAGACGCCCTCCACAATAATTCATGACTCCACACTAGCTCGATACGCGAGCGATTCCGCAGCCTTTTTGGCTCGAGAGTTCTTCTAATGCAAAATCCGACCAGCCAGCATCTGCCACGCGCGGTCACGGCCCGGTCTGCCGGCGGGCAACCACTCGCCCGTAGTTTGACCAGTGGTCGGTTGTTAGCCCGGAATGCAATTTGGAACGGGTTGGGTTACCTCCTCCCTCTTCTTGTTGCAGTTCCAGCAATACCCGTACTGGTTCATGCCTTGGGGACCGACCGTTTTGGCGTACTGGCCTTGGCATGGATCGTCCTAGGATACCTAACCTTCTTTGACTTGGGCCTGGGCCGCGCTCTGACCCAACTACTGGCACGAAGGATCGCACTACATGACGAGCGCGAGCTCTCATCGTTGACTTGGACGGCAATAGGGCTCATGACTGCAATTTCGCTAGCTGTCATGGGTGCAGTGCTCCTCTTGAGCCCTAGACTTGTTCACACTGTCCTCAGAGTGCCGCCCGCCATTCAGTCAGAGACTGTCGGGGCTTTCTACCTCCTGGCGCTGTCTATGCCAGTCATCGTTTCAGCGATTGGGCTCAGAAGCGTGCTCGAAGCCAACCAGCGATTCTTCTTGATTAATGCCGTACGCCTACCCATGGGCGTTTTTGTTTTCTTGGGACCGGTCGCAGTTCTTCCATTCTCCAGCGACCTTCGATTACTAGTGTTGGCGCTTGTCGTGGGTCGGATCGGCGCGTGGATCGCGCAATTGGTCATGGCCATTCACGTGATGCCGTCGCTGAGGCGAGGTTTGCAATTTCAAGTGGACGCCGTTATGCCACTGATCCGGTTCGGAAGCTGGACTACCGTGACCAATATCGTTTCGCCGTTCATGGTCTATCTGGATCGATTCCTCATCGGTTCAGTGATATCAGTCGCAGGTATTGCCTATTATGCGACACCTTATGAGATGGTCACGAAGCTCTCATTGGTCGCAGGAGCCTTGTCTGGCGTATTGTTCCCCGCGTTCGCCGCCACCTTTGCGCAGGATTCAATCCGGACCCGCCTTTTGTTTGCAAGGGGTGTTAAGTTCGTCTTCTTGGCATTGCTGCCCATCGTATTTGTTATCGTCGTTCTTGCTCGTGAGGTCATTCGGTTGTGGCTTGGCGCTAACTTCGCGTCCCATAGCGCCCAAGTAATGCAGCTACTGGCAATAGGCGTCCTATTTAACGCCTTAGCGCAAATGCCGTTCACGCTCGTGCAAGGAGTTGGCCGCCCCGATCTGACTGCAAGGCTCCACCTCGCCGAGTTGCCGTTCTACTGCGCGGCACTATGGCTTGCAATCAGCGCTTGGGGACTTGTCGGAGCAGCCGCAGCCGCGAGTCTCCGGCTCACGATCGATTGCCTTGTTTTGTTCTTTTTGGCACGGAAATTCGTTTCTCTGGGTGACGTCGCCAAGCCGACGGTACTTGCGGGCCTTGCTCTTGGGTTAATTGCGGTACCCCTTCTCCTGCTCCAGCCGTCAGGATTGAAACTCGTTCTAACGTCGGTGTCGCTTCTGGGCTATCTCCTTGGCACATGGTTCGTCCTCCTTTCGGACCAAGAACGGAACCTCCTGCGCGAGTTTCGCCGAGCTCGCATTCCTGCCAGACCGCCTAACGGGGTGAAGGTTGATTAACTCAAACGCGTTGCAGCCGCGCTACGGTGAAGTGCCCGAGAAGCCCTCTGACCCCCTGGTCAGTGTGATCATGGCCGTGAGAAACGAAGAGCAGCATATAGCCCGTAGCTTAAGAAGCATTTTGGCCCAGAACTACCCCACAGACCGGCTTCAGGTCTTAGTCGCAGATGGCATGTCCACTGATCGAACGCGTGATGTCATTAAGGACGTACAGTCCAGCCAGCATCGCATTTCAGTCAAGATCATTGACAACAGAGCCTTGACCGCATCTGCAGGACTGAATCTAGCGGTGAAAAACAGTGGTGGCGAAGTGGTCATCAGGGCAGACGGTAAGTGTGAGCTCGCCCCCGATTACATACGTAACTGCGTTGACCTTCTTAAGGAGAGTGGCGCCGACAACGTCGGCGGCTGGCGCCGGCCTTTGGGTGAAGGATTTGTTGGTCGCGCCATCGCTACAGCCATAACGAGCGCGTTTGGCGTTGGCGGCGACCAATCGGCGCGACATTTGCGTCGACAGTGGACGGATACGGTGTATCTCGGGGCATGGCGACGAAAGACGTTTGAGCAAGTCGGGCTGTTCGACGAAGAAATGGTTCGTAACCAGGATGATGAGTTCAATTACAGGCTGCGTAAGGCTGGAGGCCGTATTCTTGCTAGCGGCACCATTCGGTCCAGCTACTTTAGCCGCCCCTCAATAGCGGAACTGTGGCACCAATACTATAACTTTGGCTTCTGGAAAGTTCGGGTGCTCCAAAAGCATCCTCGTCAAATGCGTTGGCGCCAATTTGTGCCACCGACCTTCGTTTGCGCGCTCGTTCTGCTTGCTCTGCTAACGCCAGTCTCGAATTGGTTCCGACTCTCGTTCCTTTGTCTCGTGGGCGTGTACATCTTTATCAATCTGGCCGTCTCAGTTTTCACTGGGGTGAGGAGCCGCAGCCGCGAGGTAGTCTTGCTTCCAGTGGTCTTTCTCACCCTGCATCTGAGCTATGGTTCTGGCTTCCTTATGGGAGTCACACGTTTCATGGTGTTCGGGGACTATCCAAATCAAGGCATCAACGCCGAAATGCGAGGCGGGTAGTGACACGCTCTGACGAGATTGGCAGCAATCCGACGCCTCGGACCTCCCGCCTGGCGTTTGCTTTACCAGACATTTCAGATGCTGAGATAGATGCCGTCGTGAAGGTCTTGCGCTCCGGCTGGCTAACTACTGGTCACGTAACTAAGGAATTTGAAGCAGCTTTTGCTCGAAAGCTCGCCGTAGACCACGCGGTCGCCGTGAACTCGGGAACAGCAGCCCTTCACCTTGCTCTTGATGCAATTGGGATTGGTCAAGCGGACGAGGTCATCGTACCGTCATACACATTTGCTGCTACAGCTGAGGTGGTTAGGTATTTCGGGGCTAAACCGGTCTTGGTCGACGTCAAGGCAGACGATCTAACAATCGACGTACAGGCCATTGAAGCGGCGGTAACCGAACGGACCCGCGCTGTTATCGGTGTAGACATCGGCGGGTGGCCATGCGATTGGCCGATGCTGCGCTCGGTCGCACTAAGATACGGGCTGAAGTTGATAGACGATGCCGCCCACGCGTTGCCCAGTTCATTATGCGGAAGGGCCGTTGGCACGTGGGCCGATCTAACAGCCTTCAGCTTTTACGCGACGAAGACGCTGACAACCGGTGAGGGCGGCATGTTGGTTACCTATGATTCTTCGTGGGCCGATCGCGCCAGGATGATGAGCCTCCATGGAATAAGCAACGACGCATGGAGGCGATACAGCGCTGGGGGTTCTTGGTATTACGAGATCATTGCCCCTGGCTTTAAATACAACATGACGGATGTCGCCGCTGCTCTTGGCTTGGCGCAACTGCAGCGGCTGGATGAGATGACGGCTAGGCGTGTCAGGATTGCAGGCCTTTATGCGGAGCTGCTTCAGGACGTCGACGAAGTCGAGTTGCCCAAGGCCCCTCTCAATGGGACGACATCGTGGCACCTTTATCCACTGCGGCTAAACCTGGAGGAGTTGCAATGTGACCGCGCAGCCTTCATCGAACAGTTGGCGGCGCGGAGCATCGCGACGAGCGTACATTTTATCCCGCTGCATTTGCATCCGTACTATCGCAGTCTGTACGGTTACAAGCCGATGGATTTTCCGGTTTCCTATCGGGAGTACCTACGTTTGGTATCGCTGCCTATTTACTCGCGGATGAGCGACCGAGATGTGCTGGATGTGGCCCAAGCGATCAGACAGACGATAGACAGGTGCAGAGCGTCCTCGTTGTCACGTTCTTGAGCTCCGCATCGATGAGCCCGTCGCACAGCTTCAGGATGGCCGCAATGGGTCCTGAGCATCTGGGTACAGTGGTCGAAATATATCGTCGGTCGTTCCAGGGAACCTTCCTGGCAAGCCTTGGGCCGGCGATCCTCAGCTTGATGTTTGGTGCATTCCTTGATGGAGCGCCGCGCGAGATCAGCATAGTGTGCCTGAACAGCAGTGATCAAGCCATTGGGTTCGTTTGCGGGTCGGGTGACCGAGTCTTATATGTTCGAAATTTCCTGCGCAAACGAATCGTAACCCTCCTCCCACTTGTTGTTGCGGCTGCGGCGCGTGATAAGCGGCTAGCCGTGGAGATCATTCGAAGATCGCGATCGCTGCTCGTCGCTTTGTTGCCTCAGCCCGACGCTAGCCTGGGCGGTTTGCCGCCGGCAAGCCTTATGACCATTGCTGTCGCCGATGATTCACGTGGACAGGGAGTAGGTGCAAGTCTCGTAGTCGCGTTTACCGACAAACTGGCTCAGCAAGGCGTTCCGTCGGTGCGGCTAGCCGTAGGCAAGGAAAACCGGACCGCCCGGCGGCTGTATGAGCGGCTAGGCTGGAGCCTGTCGCCTGCGAAATTGGGGTCTCGACACTCGGCAGTCTGCTATTACGTGAAGCGTCTTTCTGCCGCATCGTCCTAAGGAGCGGCTGCGGCAACTACCACAGCCTCCGGCGTGCTCATGGCTCCGTGAAATGCGATTGGGAGTGCCACAAAAGGCCTATATAGTGCGTCTGAAGAAAGGAAATCCTGGCTAACAGAGGATAAAACGATGGAGTTCGTCTCCCGAGCCTTCGGCTCAATGGAGGCAGCAGGGTTATCCGTTGCATTTGCATCTGAAAGCCGGGGAAAAGCCTTTGAACGCGGCGGAGCGGCATTCCTCGAACGTGTGGATTCATTGGGTTGTCTAGCCGGAAGTCATACCAAAGAATTATGCCTCGGGGTGCGAGGACTCGGCTAATTTCGTCGGCTATGTGCGTAGCCATGGTGTCACTTAAGATTGAACTGAATAGCATTCCCACCGTCACGATTTCAAACATCCAGTTGGAGTAAGGCAGTATCTCTGCATTGCAACAGGAGAAACTGATATTGGGATATTGCTTGCGGGCCTGAGCTATGCGATCCTCCAGCAGATCAACGCCAAAAAGAAGGCTTGGGGAAGCTCCTAGCTCCGTAAGGCTTGCCAGCTGAAAGCCAGTACCGCAGCCTACGTCGAGGATCCTTGCCGACTCCAGTGAGGCAACTCGCGGTGTTGCCAAGAGTCGAGAGATTGCCAGCTGCCGTTCATCAAGCATCGCCTGGTTGCCCAGATTCTCGGAATCCCAGCCCGGATGGCCAGCAGCGCGATAGCACTCGTAGGCTCGCCGGATGCGATCTGTCTCAGCCACTCCTAAGCTGACTAGGCTATCAGCATTCGATCGAGGGCAAACGCAATTTCGAACATGGGTTCGCAGTCTGAAGAGGCTCGGTAGGAGTCGTGCGCTTTATGTCAACGGCCTTTGTTGACGAAGGCAGCGCGGAAGCGTAACATCCAGCGCAATGAAGGGGTTCATCCGGCTGCTTATGGTGACGGTCAGCACGTTTACCCTCCTTGTGCTGGCGGCCGTTGGAGTGGCCGCTGGCTCGGGCACACTCGGTACGTCGAAGGTTGTCACGTCAGTCATCACACTGATCGCTCCGAATGCGGCACTCGGAACAGGCGCAAAGTCATCTCCGACGGACGAGGCTAACGGCCATGACAACAATGGCAAGCACACCGGGCAATGCCACCCGCCCAAGAAGACCCACAAGCACGGTACGCCAGGGCATAAGAATCATCCCTGCGGCGAAGACGGAGACGATTTCAACTAGTCCGTCGCCCTGAGTCCCGCGTCGGTATCCTTTTCGCGGGGAATAGTTCTTGCAGACTGAGATCGTAGCTTTCCGTCCAGCGATGGAGACCCCCACAACGCCCGTTGCCAGTGCGGTTGGAGTCTGGGTATTGAGGGTTGGTGCCTTTCTGCTCCCGCTGCTGTTCCTACCAAACATCGTCGATGAGTTCGTTCTGCCGAAGCTTCTCGTCGCCAGGCTGCTGGTGGCCGCAATGTTCGTCATTTTGATGGCCCAGTGGGTTCGCCAGGGGGCGGTCACTTGGCGCCGGACGCCGCTGGACCTCCCGCTGCTTGCGTTTATCGGATCAGCACTCCTCTCGACGGCCTTCGCGGTCAATCGGAATGTCGCTATTTTCGGGACGTACGACCGCTGGGAAGGGCTGCTAACCATCGTGACCTACGCGTTGATCTTCTGGTTGGCGGTGCAACTCCTGGCCGGCCAGTCCGCTGGCAGAGGCCTGACATGGAGCCTGCTCATTAGCGCCTACTTTATCGCTGGGGCAGCTATTTTGCAGTCGGCCTTTGGCCTTCTCGGCGGCGGATACTTCCGCGATGGAACCAACGGCCCGATTCGCGCAGATGTAACGCTCGCGAACCCGGACTTCACCGGAATCTTCCTAGCGATGTTGCTTCCTGTCGCCTTGTCCAAGGTGATTAGCTGGCGACCGGCGACCCGCATGCTAGCAGCCAACTTCGTTGTCATTATTTCGCTCGGGCTCTTGGCAACCTTCACCCGAGCCGCGTGGATCGGCGCCGTACTCGGGATGATCGTCGTGCTCGCGCTACGGCATGGACGGTTTCACACCTGGCCGGTCGTTATTTCGGCGGCAGTCGTGCTTGGTGTCTTCTTGATTCTCGCCGGTATCGTCGCCTCGCAGCCCGCCACCGCCGCGGATAGCTTTGGAAATGCCCTGGCTAGGCGGGTTGTCTCGATCACCAATTTGAGTTCCGACACCCAGGCCAAACGACTCGTCGTCTGGGGCGATACGTTGCCCTTGGTCGCCGCCCGTCCTCTGGTGGGCTACGGCCCTGACACTTTTGGGCTGGTGTATCCGCAATTCCAGTCGTCGAATCGGCTCGGCGTCCTTTGGGATAAGCCGCATATGGAGGTCCTTGGAGTCGCGGCTTCACAGGGCATTATCGGGGTCCTCGCGTATCTATGGATTCTGTTTGCTTTTGTCAGAGCCTTCTGGCAGGGCCGCTATCTGCGCGGGGCGGTTGGTCTGTTCGCCGGCTTTGCGGCGTATATCGCCGCAATCCAGGCCGATTTCTCCTACATCCCAACATCGCTTCCATTCTGGCTTTTTGCTGCCGCAGCGGTCGTTACCTGGACGCCAAATGGGATGGCGGTTCGAGTGGCAAAGTTCCCCAGGCGATTGGCAGTTCCAGCTCTCGCTGGCGGCTCCGTGCTGCTCGTTGCGCTGCTGATCCCAGCAGTCATTTTCCCATTCCTGGCGGACGCGAAGTACTACGAAACGCCGGCCGCGCCCGATCTCCGGACGGCCAGAAACACGATTGCGCAGGCGCGCCAGCTGGCGCCGTATGAGGCCGCCTACGCCATTGAAGCCGGCAACTATGCACTGAACCTCGATGCAAACGGCACTCCGGCAGCGAATGCCGACTGGACCGCCGCCCGAGATGCCTACGATGCCGCCGCCCGGTTGGGAAGCTACAGCCCTGAGATGTTCCGAGACCTCGCGATCGTCGACGAGACTCTTGGGGACCATGCCGGCGCTGTCGCTGCGGCTCGTCGTGCAGTCCAGCTTGACCGGTACGATGCCGAGAGCCGGAAGTTGCTCGCACGTCTCGGCGGATAGAGGTCCTACCAGGTCTTGTGTCGAATTCCTGCGAGCTGTTCGCATCTCGGGCGATTTCGGGTAATCACTCGAGTCAAGCTGCGGTCACTGCTGGGTCAAGCTCACATCGTCGAACCAGAAGGTGCCCGCGTTCGTGCTCTGCGGGACCACATCAATCGAAACGGCGTTGGCTGCTGGCGTATAGGTTCCTGCCGCCGCTACCCAATTGCCCGTTCCGGCGAACGAGAAATACGCTGAGTTAAGAAAAATCCCGCTGGCATCGAAACTGTAGATCGTAAAGGTGCCGCCGCCACTAGTTGAACGTCCCCAACCCGTGAAGCTATAGGCTTGGCCAGCTGTGACGGCGAGGTGTTGCGCTGTCCCCTGCCATCCAGCCGTTGCCACCAACTTCAGCGAATTGTTGCCCAAGTGGGCGTCAGCCGGGTTGGTGTCCAGGCTTGCTTGCGGGGCGAGAGCCCAGCCGGCGGTGCCTAGCTCAAACCCGGCATTTGCAATTAGGCTTGTGGTTGGCGCCAGGGACATATCGTCGAACCAGAAGGTGCCCGCGTTCGTGCTCTGCGGGACCACATCAATCGAAACGGCGTTGGCTGCTGGCGTATAGGTTCCTGCCGCCGCTACCCAATTGCCCGTTCCGGCGAACGAGAAATACGCTGAGTTAAGAAAAATCCCGCTGGCATCGAAACTGTAGATCGTAAAGGTGCCGCCGCCACTAGTTGAACGTCCCCAACCCGTGAAGCTATAGGCTTGGCCAGCTGTGACGGCGAGGTGTTGCGCTGTCCCCTGCCATCCAGCCGTTGCCACCAACTTCAGCGAATTGTTGCCCAAGTGGGCGTCAGCCGGGTTGGTGTCCAGGCTTGCTTGCGGGGCGAGAGCCCAGCCAGCCGTAGCAGCTTCGAAGCCAGTGTTAGCGACCAAGTTGGTAAAGGTCGTAAAGGTTGAGTCCGCACCTGTTGATGTGTCGCCGAATATGTCCGTGCTCGAGGTCTTGAAGTGATAAGTCGTGTTGTTAGTCAGGCCGTTGAGAGTTAGCGAGTGGTTTTTCACGTTCGTTCCGTCACTAACGAAACTTCCGTAGCTCGTTGTGGTTCCGTAATCGACGCGGCTAGAAGCTGGATTGTTGGTTTGCCAGGTTACAACAGCGGAGTTGGCATTGATATTGCTCGCCTGGACCGATGTAATGGTGAGAGGCGGTCCGCAGTTTAAGAACTTAAACGAGCCGACGCGAGTTTGCCAGCCACGGTCGCTAGTCGTTGTGTAGTACTCCTGCGTGTACCAGAAGGTGCAATCGTCTGTGGGGTCGACGGCCATCATGCTGTAGTCGCCCCAACGGTTGAAGCTCGAGGTCTGGGAGCCTGAGCCGGGAATAAGCGTCGCTTCGCCCTGTGGCAAGGTGCCCAACGGGTCGCCGGCCAGGCGACCGGTGTAGCGAATAGACGGCGAGATGGTGGTGCTCGAGACGCTATAACCGAGCGCGATGTCCCCCGCCTGGTCCATTGCGATGCTCCCCATCCAGCGACTGTCGCTGCTCGGCGCGTAGGTTCCCTGTTGGTAGATCGTCGGCGTGGTCGACAGCCCCCGGATCTCGTACCAACGAACGGCGCCCTGGTTGCCACTCGAGCCAATCCCAACCGTATGGTTGGCGACCAGCGACTCATGGCCATCCGCGAATCGACGGTACTGCAAGCGGTTCATGAGGCGGTCAGAAAGCGCGTCGAGCCCCTGGCTGGTGCCAGGCTGTTGGATGCAGCTGCGTAAGCCGCCGCACATATTCCAGAAATATGTGTCGACGGGTAGGTTGAAGTTTGGCGTCAGGGAAGCTGTCCCGAAGGTCGAGTTCGCCGGCGTGATGAAGTCCACGCGGAATTTCCAGATCTGGAAGGTGCTGCCCGATGGGGAGGTGGCCGTATCGATCGCGCCAAAGTAGTTCGGCGAACCGCTGGGCGGAAGGATGGAGCCATCCAGGTCCGACGGCAGCAGGCCGCCGAAGTTGGAGCTGGTAGGTCCGAAGAGGATGGCGGTCGGGCCCTGATTGGTCAGCATCTTGTTCCGATCGAAGGCCAGCGCGCCAGCGCCAACGAACGTAGTCAGGTTGCTGCTGAAGAAGTTGATCGACATGTAGTAGGCGTCGGGCCAGACGGCCAGCTTCGGGTAGTCAGGGAAGTTGGTGTTGCTGATCTGCCAGGCGTAGCGGAAGTACGAGCCGGTGGGATCCCCGGTCGTCGACACGGCGAAGCACTGGTCGTAGGGCGCAATCGGGAGGCCACGCCTAGTGGTGAAGGCGAACTGGGTGAAGACCCAGCGGTTCGCCATCCGGTCGTAGCGGACGACGGGATCGCCCTGGTTAGTGAACTCGCAGAGGCCGCCGAACCCCGACCACAGAGTGTTACCGGCGCTTGGACCCATAAGCGACGCGCCGGTCCGGTCAAAGATCTCGAAGTGGAGGTTCACCCACTGGACGTAGTCGTTAGGGCCGATGTCGCCGTTCGTGTCCGGGGGGAGAACGTTGTCGACGTTGTTAACGCCCTCGAAGTTGGTTGTGGTCGATGGGATGGTCGCCGCGCCCGGGGTCGTCTGGATCGATTTCGTGGCCGTCGGGACTCTGGTGCCAGATTGCCCGGGGTGCAGCGGGCGGTGCGATTGGTTGCCCTTGCCACTGGGCTCGACGGGACTGGCGTGCATCGTCCGCAGGGCGGGCGAGGTGTCGGTCTTGAGTGGCTGGATGACGACCGGGGCGCTGGGGCTGGCAGCGAGCGCCGGGAGGCTGGACAGAGCCTGTCCGCTGAGCACGGCAATAAGCAGCGCTGGCCCGAAAAGTCGAGATCGCCCCAATTCACTCGTAGTGTCGGGCCCCATATATAGGATGTCAATCCGCCATGGGGTCCGGAGATATGGGTCTAGCGATGGAAGGTTAGGCGGCTATGCGGCTCGGCGGTGCTCTTGAAGGCGGGAACTGCGGCGCTTCGCCGCGTGAACCCAAAGAAGGTCGGGTACTGAGAGCAGCTCGGTGGGCCGTTCTGCAAGGCTGTCGCGACGCCGCCGCAGGTCGCGCATGATTTGCAGGACGCGCCCACCCAGCTCGAGAGTGTCAACTCTGAACTGGTGCCAGTGATCGCGAGTATCGGCTTCCATGCTCGCCGCGAAGGCGAAATGCCAGAAGGCGCCACGACGTCGCGGAGCTGCGTGCTTGTGGAAGTCCGTGGACGGGATCAAGAACACCGGATTTGCGAATCGCATTAGCGTCGTGTCGAGGTTGGCGAGGAAGTACCAATACAGCGGGTTGTTTACGACGCGCGTGGCGCGAACAGGAAAGTAGATGCGCAGGTGGCGGGCTTTGCCGCCGATGTTCTTGCGAAGCCGCAGCGCGCTCTTAACCTGGATGGCCAGGCCGAACCCGTACTGGCCGCGAACGTGGATCTCGTAGTCGCGCCGTTCGTCGTCCGTGAGCGGCGGCGCTAGCTCGATCTGACCGCGGCTGCCCATAATCACCAGTTTGGCGAACTCCTGCTGGACGATGAGGCCTTGCTGGACCTGGCTGATTGGCACACCGATTCAACGGGGCTAGGCGCAAACTCCAGCGGGGAAAGTTCCTACTGCAGAGTCTGGCTGGTGGCGGCCAATGGTGTGCCGGCGAGAGCGGGCTCGGCGGACAGGTCGGGAGCTGGGAGCGTTTCGCCGGGCTCCGGGACCAGCTGAATGGGGACCGCGATGGGCGGCTTACGGCGCGGCCAGGCTAGCGTCATCACGAGGACCAGGAATGCGACGCCTGTCGCGCCGGCAGCATCGGGCAGATATGGGGACAATTTCGGTGGGGTCTGATCTCTTCCGACCAAGATGGCGCTCTGTGTGGCGAGGATGTCGTCCTTCACGTAGACCTGCTGTGCTGAGCCGGCTTGCACTGCGGTGAGCAGCGGAAGCTCGTTCCGGTAATGGCGGAAGTCGCCTTGCGACAGCGCCTGGTAATAGAGGGATGTGAGCGTGCCGGGAGCTGCCGTCACCGACGCTTTCTGTAAGACCTGGCGCAGAATGCTCACCGGAACGAAATAGCCCTGGCCGGGTAGGAGATTGCCCTGGCTATCGGTCTTGCCAAATGAGACGATCCCCAGCACGTGGCCCAGACGGTCAAGGACCGGACCGCCGCTGTTGCCGTGGGTCACGTTGGCGTCAGTTCTATACGCGGTCCAGCCGTCCATCGCTTCCCGGTCACGCACGGCTCCACTGCTGAGGGCCACCTTGACGGTGGAATCACTGGGGGGTTCTTCCGCCAGGGACGCCTCGCGGGGGTAGCCGACCACGTAGGTCTCGGCGACGGCCGTTGGATCCGCGGTCGCAAGAGCAAGCGCCGGAACAGTACCGACATCGGCCTTCATGACGGCGACATCGCGACCAGGCGGCACCGGCTCCTCGGACACCAGGTTCGCGCGCACACCTGTAACCGTCAGACTCTGCCCGGCGAGCACCGTACCGAGGCCCAGATAGTACTTCGGGTCAACTGAGTCGACGGTCGCGTACTTCTTCTCCCAGCCGATGTACCAGCTCGACAGCTGCTGAAGCTGCGCATCGGTGGGCGTGATGCCCACATCACGCTGAAGGGAGTTCCGGATGTCTTTCTCTCCCTGGGCAATGTTGGCCGGCTCGTTGTCGATCTGAAGAATCTGGGCCAGGATATCGGGCTTTTGAGGTGACACTACGTGGGCCGCTGTGACCAGGTAGCCATCCTGCGTCACGAAGAAGCCAGAGCCACCGCTGACCAGGGTGAACTCGTCGGTCAACCGATCGGTCCCCGGTTGGATGTAGGTGTCCGGGTGGCTAATGATCAGATTTGTGGCGGCGGTCTCGAGCGCCTGCTCATTGTCAGCCAGGCGTCCCGCCTCCACCATGCCGATCAGCTGCTGAATGATGACGTCCTGCTTGGCCTTGGGAACCACGGGCCGCGGCACGGAGGTTTTGACATCGAAATCGCCCTGAACCAGGACGACGGCCGGCCGGGACGCCGTGAAGATTCGCTCGGCAGTGAGCGGCTTGGGGACCGGCTCTCGAGTCAACCAGATCGCTGCCAGGAGCCCGGCGTCGCCGATCAGCACCAGCGCGAAAACGCCGATAGCCAATCGCCTCAGGAGCTTGCGGCCCCCCATCCCTCTCCTCGTACGGGTGTCGGCGAGTTAGAAGGCCCTCACTCTGGGCCGAATCTGCACCAATGTCAAGCTCGAACGGGACGGCGAGTCAGTTTCTAGCTGGCTCTAACGCGGCGCGCGCTTTGCTGATGTCATCGGCTCCGATCACCACCCGGGTGTCGGTCGCGAGATAGACGAACCGCAGGTTGACGGCGGCTTCAGCCAGCCGCAGCATGACCATCGATAGCTCGCCAGGCCGGTCCGGCATCGGTAACACCAGGACCTCGACCTCGCCCTCGATCGTGTAGCCGCCCGCTCGCAGAGCAGCCCGCGCGGCATTGGGATTCCGGGCCAGCACGTGAACGAGACCGCCCACTTCAGCGAAGCCCTCGATATTGATGCCGGCGCGGGTCAACGTCTGCACGACTCGGGCGAGTTCTCCCGGGCGGTCGGCTTCCAGCCTAACGGTCAGATCGCGGCCCACTGGGAGGCCATTGTAGGGCTACGTCACAGTGACGGTGGCGCTCGCGCTTGACGAAAGCCCGGCGCTGTCGACCACGATGACGGTGATGGTGTACGAACGTGCCACCGTGTACACGTGGGTCGCCTTCGGGCTGGCCTGCGGCGCTGTCGAGAGGCCGTCTCCCCATACGAACTGGTAGCTCACGATCCCGGTGCCGTCCGTATCCCACGAGAAGCTGGCGTCCGCCGTGACATTCAAGGGTGGCAGGCTCGCCACCGGCGTCACGTTCAGGATCACCGTGGGCGGATGGTCAGTCGGCGTCGGCTGCGGCGTCGGCTTTGGCGTGGGCGGTGGCGCGGTCGGTTCGGGTCGCAGCGTTGGCCGTGGTGTCGGCCAGGGCCGAAGGATGGGGGCGACGCTGATAATCGCTGGGCTCGGCGTCGTTGCCACCGGTGGCGCGGGGACGTCGCTGGGTGAGGGAGACGCCGATGGCGACGGTAGCAACGCTACGGGTGCGGCCGTAGCGGCAACGCGCACGCCACTGGAATGGCTAACCGGGGTGGCCTGCACCACCGTGAAGGCAGCAAGCGCTTGCGGCGGCGTGGCAATCAGGATCAGGACGACGGTAGCGAGGCCGGCGTGGGGCGCTAGCGACCAGCGCCGGGACGGGCCGCGGCGGGCTGCAAGCGGGTCAGGCTGCTGGGTGAGCCGCTCGACGACGGTTACGAACCACCAGGGCAGGCGACGGGTTCGGCCGACGTTGTCGAGCACGCTGCCGATCAGGCGATCGCCCACGTGCCCGAGTTCCTGGGTCGCCGCGCGCACCTCGGCACGGGTGGACACCTGGGCGTCTGCGACGAGCAGGATCAACGCCCCAAGCTCGGCAAGCGCCGACGTATCAGCGCTGGCCAGTACCGGCGGCGCATCGATCACCAGGAAGTCGGCCTCGCTGCGCAGCTGACCAAGCAAATTCCGAAAGGCCGTCGACTGCAACACGCCCGACGGGTCGAAATAGGCGTGCCCGCCGGCGAGCACTCGAAGCCCGGGGACCTCAGTCCTGCGCAGAACATCGGCAATCGTGGCATCCCCGTTCACTACGTTGGCGAGGCCAAGCTGGCGGTCCAATCCGAAAAGGCCCTGGGCGCGTCCCCACCGCAGGTCCGCGCAGACCAGGATCACGTTCTTCCCCGACAGGGCCAGCGTCGCCGCCAGGTTTGCCGCGACCGTGCTCTTGTCTTCCCGGCCGGGGCTCGTGACGAGAAGCATGTTGCCTCGCCGCAAGGCGGCCACCTGCAGCACGCGCGTCCGCAGGTTGCGATAGGCTTCAGCGACTGCCGAACTTGGGTTGCGACCGACGATCAGGGCGTCGGCGAGGCTGCGTCTCTTGCGATGGAAGGCGGGGATCTGCCCCAGGACCGGAGTCTCCCCTTGGGTCTGGAGGTCGAGCGGACCCCGCAGGCCGTCGTCCATCTGGTCACGGATCACCGCCACGCCGATCCCGAGCACGAGCCCAAGGATCAAGGCCACGCCCACGATCAACAGACGGTTCGGACTAACCGGGGACGCGGGAAGCGCCGCATCCGTGATCACCGCAGCCTGCACCGCCGGGGAAGCGGTTGTGGATGCGCTGCCCGAGGCTTTCGGCAGCGCTTTCGAGGTCCCGTAGGTGACGTATGTCTCGGCAACCGCCTCTGCCACGTTTTGCGCCACCTGCGGGTTTGGGTCCGAGAACGAGATCTGAAGCAGGTCGGTATCGACCGGGACACTGACCGACAACCCGCGCTGCAACGTGCTTTCGGGGATGAGCAAGGACTGCGAAACGATCGAGAGCAGGGCCCCGGACGATGCGATGCCCTTCTCGGTTCCCATCACGAAGGGCTGCAAGGCGGTACCGCCGGCCGACGACGTCGGGTAGACTGCGACCTCGGCCTGCGCCTTGTAGATCGGGGTCTGCATTTCCGCCAGCACGGCAGCGCCCGCCGTCACCGCGACGGTCATCAGGGCGATCCATGCCCAGTGCGCGACGAGCACCCGCGGCCAGGGGCCGTACACTCCCAGGGTGAACCGCGGGTGACCGGCGATGGCGTTGGTCCCGCCGACGTCATGATTCGACTTGTTTCTCATCACGCTCGAACCCGCTGCCAGGTCCCTACGTAGCATCGGGCACGTCAGCACTGGAGGGCAATAGGACTGAAGACTGGGACCGCCTGGGCCGCATCGGTAGAGCGGGACAGATGCCCACGTCTCTGGGCGAAAGACCCGTCAAGGGGCTTGACGGACGGGGCTTCGCGAGCCAGACTTGGCCCCGACGAACCGGCGGCCAGTTTATGCGGTCGCCAGAAGGGAGGGAGCGCAGGGTGATCGAGTGTCCCAAGTGCGGATATCGAAACTCGGACGGAACCGAGTTCTGCCAGAATCCGAGCGCCTGCGGCACCTTCCTTGGCTACGAGGGCAAGAAGCTCGAGGCGCTTCCGGGCAGTGTCCTGCTCACCCTCTCGTCGAGCCTGGTCACGGTCGCGCCGGGATCACAGGCGTCGACCGAGGTGCGGATCCGCAACCGGAGCAACATCGTCGATCAGTACGAGATCCAGATCAGCGGCGACCCATCAGCCTGGTCGGTCGCCGAGCCCAGTACGCTCTCGCTCTTTCCCGACAAGGAAGGCGTCGTCACCGTCCGGTTCCGGCCGCCCCGATCCACGGGGGTCTCTGCCGGACGCAAGCCCTTCGCGATCAAGGCGCAGTCCAGGTCGTCGACCGACCTCTCGGCACGGCAGGAAGGCGTGATCGACGTCGCTGCCTTCCAGGAACCGGCGCTCTCGATCACGCCACACACCGCCCGGGGTGGCGAGTCCGCACCCTATCGCCTGTTGGTTCAGAACCGAGGCAACGCGCCCATGCGGGCGACCCTGGATGCGGCTGACCCTGACGAGCTGCTCGCCTTCGAGTTCGATCGACCGGCGCTGACCCTGGCTCCAGGCGAGGCCGCCAACCTCCAGCTGGTGGTCAGGGCACGCGCAACCTTCTATGATGGTCCGCCGCAGCCGCATGGCTTCAAGGTGCAGCTGGAGGCCGATGGCATGCCACCGGTCCGTGCGGATGGCACCCTGCTGCAAGAGGCGATACCGCGGCCGGTTGCGAAGAAGTTCCCGCTGGTCCCGGTCCTGCTCGGCGTCCTGGTCGCGGGCTTGCTCGCCGGCGCCGTTGTCGAGCGTGATCCGTTGATCAAACTGGTCGCGGGCAAGAGCGCGGCGGCTCCGAATACCGGCGGCGTGACCTCATCCGCGTCGCCGAGCGCTTCGCCGACGCCCAGCCCAACGCCGACCCCCGTGACGCTGGTGGCGATCCCCAATGTCACGTGCATGACCGCCGCCGTCGCGCAGCAAGCCATCGAGGGCGCCGGATTCAAGTTCGCGGGCAGCTTCGTCGCGAATGCGTCGTATCCCAGGGACACCGTCTTCAAGACCCAACCGGTGCCTGGCGATGCGCCGCAGGGTTCTGAGGTGACCGCGTTCGTGTCCACCGGCCCGCCTCCGGGGGTTACCGGTCACAACTTGTGCCTCTCGATCATTCGCGTCTTGCCACCGCCCAACATTCTCAAGTTGCTCGCGCCGACGCCGACGCCGACCCCATAACCACCCGGGCCTTAAACCTGGCGCGGCTGCTGCTACGCGGGGACGAGCTGCACCGATAACCGAGTGGGCGAGAACTTGCTGCCGATCGGACCGGCGCCGGCGACGATCGACCCGCCGGTCGACTTGTTGGTCTTCCACTGGACCTTGACCGTATAGGTCGTGTCGTGGACAAAGCCACCGATGGCCGCGTGGAGAAAGGCCGCGTTGGGGGAGAAGGTCCCGGCGAATCCGCCGCTTTCCTTCCAGGCCTCCGGCTGGCCGGTGGCACTCGGAAATGCACCGCCCGAAACGAACACGCCAATGTCCTGATTGACGCCGGCGATGGTGGTCCAGAGGTCTGCGTTCACATACACGAGCGCGATGGCATCGTAGTGGGGCGTGATCGACAGCAGCAGTTTGGTGGAATCCATATCCACCCAGGTGGCGCCGTCACTGCCGGTCAGCGTGTACTGCTGGGTGCTGACCGCCGTGTGCAGGCCGATGCCCAGCCGGCCGGGCTGGAGCGCGGCGAATGTGGCCGGGTTGCCGCCCACCACGCAAACCAGCGGGAGGCCTGCGACTCCCATGGTGACGTCTCCCAGGGTTCCGGCGGTGGGCGTGAAGGTGGGCGAAATGTGGAGAGAGTAGCCCGAGGCCGAATACGCCACTACCCCATAGCCACTGGTGCTGTAGCCGTAAACCCCGGCACGCGTGTTTCCCCATCCTGCCACGGCTGAGGGGAAGGCAGCGATGGCCGGCCCCGAAAAGGTATCGGTTGCAAGGAAGATCGCCTTGTTTCCAGCTGGGCCGTCGTAACTGATCTCGGTCGGGTTCTCGGCGACGTTGCTGTTCGACGCGTCGATGTTGTGGCCGAGGATCAACGGGTCCCCGGTCGCTGCGGCCGCAGGAACCGCACCGAGGGCCCCTGCTCCGGCCGCGCCCACGGCTGCGGCTCCAGCGATCTTCAGGAGATCCCGCCGGCTGCGGGCTGGTGGCACCTTCTCCCTCCCCCGCTTGCGGGCTAGTTGCACCTTTTCCCTCCCCCGCTTGCGGGGGAGGGTCGGGGTGGGGGCTCTGTTCCCGCTGTGCTCGGTCCCGGTGCTTCCGTCAAGCCGGCCTTTCAACTCCTCCACCACTCGGCGTAACTCGAGGACCTCAGCTTCCAGGTTGGTATGCCTTGCTTCCATGCTCCCTCCTCGTGACAATGGTCGCGATTGCTGCCCGAGATTGTATGGCCGTTCGTCTGCATTTTGTAACCCGCCCTCGAATTGGCTAACGTGGCACGGGTGGTCCGCGCACTGATTGCCGCCGTGCTGGGGGCGGCCCTGGCCGGGGGAGCGATCGTCATCAACGCGGTGCCCGCCGGTGCAGTTGGGTCGGTCGGCGTCTCTTCGATGATCCAGGCCGGCACCTGCGCCACCGGGTCCACCTATTGCTTCGCCCCGAGCACGGTCGCGATTCCGGTCGGCGCAATCGTGCAATGGACCAACACGACGCCGGTGGCCCACACCGCCAGCGACGACGGCGCCACATGGACCACCGGCCTGGTTTATCCAGGGCAGAGCACGATGGTCACCTTCAATACGGCCGGGACGTTCACCTATCACTGCATGATCCACCCCGACATGCACGGGACGATCCTGGTCGGCACCAGCTACGCCGCCACCGCCAGCCCGCAGCAGTACTCGCTCCAGGGCAGCGACGGGAGCAACTGGACACAGATGGACAGCTCGCACCTGGCCATCTCCGTGACGCCGGCGGCGGCCTCGACGGCAATCATCTCGGGCAACGCCGACCTGTGGACCGCCGCGGCAGGCTACAACCAGGATCTCGCCATCGACGTCAACGGGTCCACGATCGCGTGGAAGGAGAGTGGAGGCTTTGCGGGGACCTTCAGTCCCAACGCCGCGTTCGTGCAGACGATGCAAAGCCTGTCTGCGGGGATGACCTATGCCATCGACCTGCGATGGAAGACCAATAAACCCGCCGCCGGCGCGACGATCTTCGCCGGTGCCGGGCCAATCCCGCCAGGTTCGACCAGCTACTCGCCGACGCGTCTAACCGTGCGGTGGGTCCCCGCCTCGGCCACCAATCCGGTGGGCGCGGCTCGCAACCTCCAGTACAGCCTGTCGAATAGTGACGGCGCCACCTGGATGGACCTCGACCCAAACACGCCGACCAATAATCCAACGATCAGTTTCACTGCGCCTTCCAGCGGGACGGCCATTTTGAGCGCCAACGCGGATCTCTGGACCGCAACCGCCGGTTACAACCAGGACCTGGGATCAACGTCAATGGCGGCATCGTGGGATGGAAAGAGAGCGGCGGCTTCGCCGGAACGTTCTCACCCAACGCCGCCTTCGTGCAGGTCGCCTATCGGATGACGGCGGGCAGCTACACGATCAAGCTGCAATGGAAGACCAACAAACCGGCAGTCGGGGCGACGATCTACGCCGCGGCCGGCACGGCGTTCCCTTATTCCGACACCAGTGTCTCGTTGCGATTCGTTCCCTCCGGTATCGGCATCACGGACGCCGCGAGCACCAACCAGTACTCGCTCATGGGAACGGCCAGCGATGGCGTGACCTGGCAGACGATGGATGTTGCCAGGCTGGCCTTCACCATCCCGTCAGTGGCGACGAACTGCGTGGCGATCATTGGTGGAAACGCCGACCTCTGGACAGCGAACGCTGGCTACAACCAGGATCTGGCGATCACCGTCGACGGAACCGTGGCATCGTGGAAGGAAAGCGGTGGCTTTGCTGGGACGTTTTCTCCCAATGCAGCGTTTGTCCAGGCATTCGTCTCGCTTAGCGCTGGCTCTCCCCATGACGTCAGCTTGCAGTGGAAAGCGAACAAGCCAGCCCAGTCAGCCACCATCTTCGCGGCCGCCGGTCCGGCTGGTGCTCACTCGGAGACCGAACTGACCGCCGAGGTCATCAGTTGTAGCTGAGGCGTAGTCCTGCCCGAACGGGCCAGCGGTCGGAACCGAAGCAGTAGGAGGATGGCAGCAGCTAAGCTGGCACATCATTGCGAAGAGCCTCCACTTCTGAGCTAGGCGGTCTCGCCGACCTGAGGGCGGCGGCGGCGGCGGTTGTCGCGGTCCTTACGGCAGCCGCACTGGCCTTCGTGGCGCTGCCTGAAAGGGACGGCTTGCACGATCTCGCCCCCTCAACCGGTACGGCCCCTGCGACGGCGCAGGCCAACCCGGGCCTGGTCATCAAAGTCGTTGGAAATCGCCTCGTCGACGGAGAGGCCCGAACCGTGCGACTCCTCGGCGTGAACCGCTCTGGTACCGAGTACGCCTGCGTCCAGGGCCTTGGGATCTTCGATGGGCCACACGACGCCAGCTCCGTTGCCGCCATGGCTCGGTGGCGAATCAACGTGGTTCGGGTACCCCTCAACGAGGATTGCTGGCTCAGCATCAATGGCGTCAAACAGGAGTACGCCGGGCAGAATTATCAGGACGCGGTCGTGCAGTATATAAAGACCCTTCACCAATACGGCTTATACGCAATTGTTGACATGCACTGGAACGCGAGCGGCTCGGAGTTGGCGAGGGGGCAGCAACCGATGGCGGACGCGGATCATGCAGCAGCCTTCTGGTCGTCTGTCGCCCAGGTCTTCAAAAGTGATCCCGCCGTGCTCTTCGATCTCTATAACGAGCCACATGATGTCTCATGGACTTGCTGGTTGAAAGGATGCACACAACAGGGTCAACGCTTCACCGGGATGCAGACGCTGGTCAATACCGTCCGTGCTGTCGGCGCGACACAACCGATCCTGCTTGGGGGGATCGACTGGGCGAACGACCTCTCTCAATGGCTGGCCTACGAGCCGTACGACAGCAAGAGCAGCCTCGTCGCTTCGTACCACAGCTACAGCTTTAACCGTTGTATCACGGCGGATTGCTGGAACAGCGAAGTACTCCCAGTCGCCTCGGCTGTCCCGGTCGCAACGGGTGAGATGGGGGAGGAGGATTGTCAACACGCCTATGTGGACCGATTCACGGCCTGGGCAGACGGAAATGATGTTTCCTACCTGGCGTGGAGCTGGAATACCGGCCCATGTCGCTGGGCATTGATATCCGATTACCAGGGGACGCCGACCCCCTACGGGGAGGGCCTCTTCAACCATCTCGCGACGCTAGCGACCCCGCCTGGCTATCGCGTCGACGTCACGCCGTAGAGTCGCCAGTCCGCGCCGTCGCCGACGTTTCGGAATTCCTGCAGCAGGACACCCATTCCCCCGCCTGATGTATACATGGCGCGATATGCCTGGTTGATGGCATCCAGATTTCCGAGGCCCCTCTGGCTTGGGACAAGGATGTACCTGACACCCATGCCGCTGGGATCGGCGATGGCCTGCTTGAAATCCCGATCTGAGGTGATCACGAACTCGTCGGGATGTTTTGAGCTGAGCACGATGGAGTAGCCGAGAAAGGTATCGACGAGCACCGATCCCCGCGGGAGATGCCGCCGATCGAGATAGGCGGCAACGGCCCGCTCGGTAACGAAGCGCTCGGCGGCTCGCTGTTGATCGGCGGTCAGCCGGCCTCCCGTCGTGAGATAGGAGAGCTCGTGTCCCTCCTCGGGCGCAATCGATGGATCCGTCATCGCAACGGCGCTGACGGGGGCCGCAATCGCGAGAATCATCACGACCGCCGCGTTGAGCGTCGTCTTCAGGCCGTTTCGCAGGCGAGTACGAACCTGGGGCCGGCGGACGTCAGGCTCGGCCAACGCCATTCCCGCCATCAGGGCGCCCAGCGGGATCGCCACGATGAAGTACCGGAGCCATGGCGCGACGGTGCCGTTCAGGTGCGCCCATGCGGCGAAAACGATGACCGGCGCCAGAACCCCGAGCACGGCCAGGCCACGCAGGTCGCGTCGCCTGGCGGCGGAGAGCGAGCCGAGGGCGACAGCGGCGACCAGGAATGGTTCGAGAATGACAAGCTGAAGGAGGGCCTCAGGGAGGTGGGTCGCCTGGCGCACGTGCGCCAGGGTCCGCATCTGCGAGTCGTTGCCGTAGATCGAGGCGAATTGCTCGAACGGGTGACCCACGATGACGTAGCTCGCGACCGCCCAGACCGCCACCGCGAGCAGCAACGGTGCGGCGACGATGGCCGCGTCGCAGAGAGCGGTCACCAGCCGGCGCTCCCGGTTCGCCTTGCCTCGCATCCAGCTCACGAGCGTGACCACAAGAAGCGCGCCGAGGCCCGCGGGGAGGGCTTCGTAGCGGCAGAGGTAGGCCGCGCCAAGCGCGAGGCCCGCGTAAACCTGCCACTCGATCCGGCTCGTGTGAATCCAGGCCGCAAGGTAGCGAACCGCGAGGAGCAGGAAGAACAGGAAGGGCGCCTCGCTCATGCCGTTGGCACCGTAAAAAGTGATCATTGGATGTACCGCAAACAGCAGGGTCGCCAGCAGTCGCCAGCGTCGCGTAACCCGCAGGTCGGCGAGGATGCGCCAGACCTGGTAGACGGCTCCCGCCATGCACACGGCGGAGACGATATTTGCCGCGAACCCAAGCTCGACTAGCTGTGGCAGGAGGATCCTGAATGGAAGGAGCGGCAACATCAGCAGGGACGGTAGGGGGCTCCACACGAAGCCGATGGCGGCGAGATGCGGATCTCGGCTATACAGCACGTAGGTTGCGCTGCCCACCCGGCTCAGGGCATCCCCTTGAATGATGTTGGCGCCGAAGACGAGGAAGGTTGCTACCGCGAGGTAGCCGGCGAGGACCAGCCAGAAAATGCCCGCGCCCTCGCTCATGGCCGGCAATCGGAAGCGGGGCCTGGCGAGCGACACGGTCCTGGGCATCGCTCTAGTCGATTGCAAGTCCGGCCTCCGTACGGGACGGGCGATCAAGCCCGTGGGTCGTTTTCTCCCAGAAGGTCGGTACGCGGACCAGCTGGAACAGGGCTTTGAGCGCGGCGATCGACATCATGACCCAGTAGATCGGCGCCAGCAGCACAGCCCCAAGCAGGTCCGGATAGCCGCCCATGCGCGCCCCCAGAATGTTGGCGTAGAGAATCGTGAAGTTGCCGAGGACCATGCACACGAGGCCCGGGTAATAGAGCCAGGGGGGAAACAACGCCCCGATGAACGGGAAATGCCCCACCGTCCACAACAGGGTGAGCGTCCAGAACAGGGGGTTGATCAGCGGAACCAGTGGCGTCGCGCCGATGGTCAGATGGAATGACAGGAACCCCTTCAGACCAAGCTCGCGCCACAGCCGGCGCGGGTGCCGGCTATGCACCAGCCAGGTCTGCATATAGCCCTTGTACCAGCGGGACCGCTGCTTCACCCAGTTGACAAAGTCACTGGTGGCTTCTTCGTAGGTCGTCGAGTCAAGCACCGCGGTGCGAAAGCCCATCCGATGAAGGCGGATGCCGAGGTCCGCATCCTCGGTCACATTGAATGCATCCCAGCCACCGATTGCCAACAGAGCGTTCAGCTTCAGATACATGGACGTTCCGCCCAGCGGGACCGGTGACCCCTGGGCCGCCAGCGCCGGCAGGAGCATCGAGAACCAGCTCGCATATTCAACCGTGAGCCAACGGGTGATGAGGTTCTGCCGGGCGTTGTAGTAGGACAGCTTGGCCTGCAGGCAGACCACCGAGCGATCGAGCCGCTGGAACGCCGCCACAGCGCGGCGCAGCTGGAGTGGGTCGGGCCGGTCTTCGGCGTCGAAGATGGTGACCAGCTCACCGCGGGCGGAGCGGAGCGCGTAGTTGCAGGCGCGGGGTTTGGTCCGCGGGATTCCGAGAGGGATTTCCAGCAGCTCGATGTGGGGCTGTGGATGAGCCCGGTGGGCCGCCTCGATCGTCGCCCGGTCGTCTTCCTCGAGCAGGATCTTGATATCGAGTTTGTCGCGGGGATATTCCAGCGTTTCGAGCACTCGGATCACGCGCTCGATGACCTCGGGCTCTCGATAGGCCGGCACCAGCACCGTGCAGACCGGAAGATCGGAATCGGCCAGCGCCCTCGCCAGTGCATCGCCGACCGAGATCATGCCGGGCTGGGCCAGGGCGCGCCGGACAAGAAACACGCCATACACGAAGGCCAGCACGTACAGGCCGGTTGCGAGTGCGTTGAGGGCCACGATGGCCTGCAGTGGCGCCGCCACCAGTGCGCAGCCGACGGTGACGGCGAGAACCGGCAGCCCCCTGGACTGGCCTCGATTGAGCAGTCGATAGGCCACCAGGTCGGGCGCCAGGAACGATAAGGAGCGCTTGCGAGGCTCCGGGTCGTGGCGGTTGATCATCACGGATTGACCACCCCAGCCACAGCACGCGCGGGCGAGGTTGCCGAGGCAACCACGTGCTGCGCAAAGCCGATGAGGAAGTTTCGCCCACCAGTCAGCTGCCGGTTAAGCGGATCCTGCTGAGGGCTGTCGAGGACGTCACTGATGGTCAAACCCACCGCGCTCGCCAGGCTTGGCGGCAGCGGGGGAGCTGCGAGCTCGATCCGGCTGACGTCAGTCATATTCAAGACGACGCGCTGGTAGCGGACCCCGTGGGGCGATTGAACCGGCCACTCCCAGTAGACCGCCAACCAGTCGGCGCGCATTTTGGGGTTGTAATAGACGATGCTGTGGGCGGTTACGCCAGCGCCAAGGTCGACGGTGCGGACGTCGACCATCCGGTAGTTGTGGAAGTGGTAGCAGGCTTCCAGGCCGTACGTGGAGAAGGAGCCCGGATCCGACGTCGAGATGACATCGAGAATGACCGGGGCCCCGGCCTGGAATCCGGATTGGGTCTTGGCACTGACTTGCCAGTCATACTGGTAACGGATCCAGGTGCTGTCCTCGCCGAAGTATGGACGCGCCCACGGATAGGTGGCCGTCTCCTTCAGGGACCACCCGGCCACCCGCCCCGAGAGGTCGGTGAGTCCAACCACACGAGGCGATCCGAGGTCAGAAAACGTGGATTCGAACCGCTGCAGGTTGCCGTTGGCCACGCCGGCGACAACCGCGGCGACCAGCATTACCGAAAGCGCAATCCGCGCCCCACCCGGCGGCCTCAGTTGGGTGCGAATCTGAAACCTGGATTCAAGTGTGAGGCGGAACAGCGGCAGTGCCGCGATCATCAGCAAAATGCCCAGACTGAATGTGGCCAGGCCGATGAACGGGTGCAGGCCGTCCACCGCCGCGGCTTCGCCCCAGGTGCGTCCCGCGACGAAAATCAGGAGGATGCGCGTGAGGTTGAGCACCCAGACCAGCGCCATCCCGCATGCCAGCCAGAGCAGCTTTAGCGGGAGGCGTCCGCGGACGATTGCCGCGAAAGCCGTGCCGACCACGACGAAAGCGGCCAGCCCGTTGACGCCGGCGCATGCCGAGGCGACGCTCAGCACGAACGCCTGTCCCGCGTGGACAACCGAAAACAATGATCCATCGGAGGCTTCGACCGGAATCGCCGCGGGGATGAACCCAAGGGTCAATCGAAGGGCGGCGAGCGTCGTGTCGGTAAAGCTCCCCATCCAGTCGGTCATGAAGCGGACGTACGGCAACGGCCACGCGACGAGCAGGTAAGCGACAGGGAACCGGAGGTGCCACAAGACGCGGACCCCAAAGACCACAGCAATCGCACCGGCGACAAAGAGGGGCAGCGACAGGAGGTCCAGTCGCCAAAGCCAGAAGTACTTGGACGCATGGACTGGAAGGATCAGCAACATGGCGAGGGCGATCCCGAGCAAGGGAAGCCCGACGACGTAATCGACAAAGCGATCCTGGATATCGGGTCCACGACGCGGCGTCAGACCACGCACGGCAACCAGGATCAGCGCGATGATGGGCACCAGACCCAGATAAGCAAGCGGGGTCTGCAGCGAAAGGCCACGGACGAGCGTCATCAACGAATAGTGGTAAGCGAGGACGGTTGCTCCAAGGACGATGGCCGACCGCACCATCACCCCACGCCGCCCACGCCGTCCGAGCCACATGCTCGTCAGCTCAAGACGACCGAGATGGCAACCGACGGCGCCGGCTCAGCGGGAGTGCCAGGCCAAACAGCATCATGGCGGCCAGTGGCAGCCAGGCGGCTTGCGGGACTTCCGGGATCACCGGCGGGGGAGCCGCGGCGAAGTACTCCGTCATGGTGGGATTGCAGACACAGCTGGCCGAATTCAGCCTGGGCATAACCCACGAGTCCTCGATCGTCCGGACCAGGCTGTAATGGTCTTCCGCCGTCGTTGAGGCGAGCCCGGCCAGGGCGAGAGGGGAGATGATCAGCATCGGAATATGGCCGCCGGCAGCATCCGTACAGCATCCGGCATTCGTTGTTCCCTCGTCCCATACCAGGAATAGGGCGCCGCCGTTCTTGAAGGCCGACGAGTTCAAAATGGGCGGCACGTTCTGCGAGAGCCAGGTATCCCCGGTGCTCACCGAGCAATCGTGCATGTCGTTGCAGAGGTTGGGTGTGATCCACATGAAATTCGGCGGGTTACTGCTCGCCACGTCGGTGGCGAATTGCGTGTAGGGCACGATGTCCGCATTGCAACGTGTGGCGTTCGTTCGAATGTCGTCGTAGTAGATCCATGGGTTATGTTTCTGGACGTACTCGCCGGAATCACCGAGGATGCAGGGCGAGGGCATGCTTTCCATGTACGCTCGCCAGGTCCGACCACTCGCCTCGATCTGGTCCGCCAGGTTCGTCTGGTTCTGAAAGCAGGTGGTGCAGTCTGACGTGACGCCGAAGGTACTCGCGGCGCTCAAGGCCAAGTAGTTCGGCAGGCTGGGATGGCTCACGGCGTAGTACTGCGTCCCCAGCGCATATGTGTTCGCCAGGCTGTTGATGTAGGGCGCGGATGAGCTCCCAATGATGCTGTCGTATTCGTGGTTCTCCATCACGATGACGAAGACGTGGGTGAACACGGGTAGCGTTGTGGCGGCGCCAGTCGTGGTAGCCGCCGACGCAAAAGCCGGGCTTGATAAGGACATCAGTACTGCGGCAATCGCTGCGAGCACCAGCCGTGAAATCATTGGCACGCTCCGTGCAATTCGAGGGGGCGGGTGTATCGTGGAATGATACGCAGGGTAGCGGCGTAGCGCAACTAGTGTCGCCCTCACGAAATGGCCCCCGGTTGGGATCGCGTCTCAACTCGGCGTCCGCGCCGTAGGCACTTCAGCCGACAACCAATGTTGTTCCCCATACGGATCCCTCCGTGGAGAGTCTGCCGCCTGAACTCTGCGCCGCCGCCGAAGGAATACCTACGAAGTGGTTACGCACCGTAACGAAATCCGTAACGTCACGCCGGCGTAAAACGTCGACTGCCCTCGGTTAGCTGGAGGCTCAGGGGTGTCCAGTGACAAGCTCGGATGCGCTCAGCTCACATTCGATCCAGGCGCCGTTCGTCGTCGCCGGATGAGCACTACCGCGGCGCCAAAGATGAGGATTGCCGCCACCGGCAGGAGAACCGCCAGGGGAACCTCTGGAATGACCGGGGGTGGGCCTGACGTAGATGAAACCGACAGCAAGTGACTCTGCACGCCCACTCCATATGACGTCGGAGTACCTGTGTAGGCGGTAATGAGCGAAGGTTCGGAGGCGCAGCCCGCTACGTTCCAGGCCCAGGGCGTGTAACTCACTCCATGCGCATCAGCCCACGTCATCAAAGTCGGCGAGAAGTTGCTGGTGCAGTCGGTGTCGCCCAATTCGCCGATGACGATGGGTGTGGTGGTTGCCAGCGGGGCCATGGTGGCATCCCAGCAACTTTGCAGACGGCAGGGTGAGTCCAGCGGCAGGCCGTAAATGTGAATGGACGCGACCAGTTGGTTCAGCGGATCGCTGGGTTTGTACTGCGTCCACTGGTCGACGACGCCCGCGTACTGCGGACCGGCAATCATCAGCGGTTGGGTGGCACCCGTGGCACGAACCGCGTTGACCATCTCCTGCATTCCTGCCGCCGTAAAGCTCACCCCCTGACACGTGCCTCCGTTGAGAACGCAGGTCCAGGCCGCCGTGGTGTCCTGGTTGTTTTCTGGATAGGGTTCATTAAATAATTCGAAGAGAACCGAGTGATTGTTCTTGAATGTCGTGGCTACGGAGGTCCAGAACGCATCAGAGTGATCGCGATCCGCCATCGGAGACTGAGCATCCGGAACCGTTGTGCCAGGGGCGCTGAAATGCAAATTGGGGATGGCAATAATGCTGTGGGAATTGAGTCGATTGACATAGTCCACCATGGCGTTGATGTAGTTGGTGCCGGAATATTGTGGGTTGACCCCATTGATGCCCAGCCAGCAGTCCTCGTTTAGAGGGAGGCGTACCGCGTTGATCTTCCAGTCCAGCATGTACCCGATGGACGTATCGTCGTCCGTCGGTCCATCCCAGATACCCCAGCCCTCGGCGCAGGCATATTCCGCGCCTGATCGATTGACGCCGCGTAACTGCACGACGTTACCGTTGGAATCGACGAGGTGATTACCGGACACACTGATGGTCGGCGCGGCGGCATACGCACCGACCTGCGGCGTGGCGATTACCGCAGCGCCTAACAGAATGGCCGAGCAGGCCAGCGTCGCAGTCTGGCTGGATGTCATCTCAAACCACTCCCAGGAGAGCGAATCGCTTGAGCGAGCGGATGTTCGCCGGGGACTCTACCGCTTTGGGATGATAGGGACCTATGGGGGTGGATGCCAGTATAGAAGTCCTCACCAAACGTTATGGCGCTGGTATCAGGGCAAGCCGGCGCCGCAAGCGAGCGCAGCAACTACCGATCAAATCCCCCAATTCACGTTCTCCTCTGTAGAGACTCTGACGGGGGAACTTTGCGGCGGTCACCAAGGAACGCCGACGGAGTGATGAACACGGCGTAACGAACTCCGTAATATAACGCGGCGGCCCGCGCCAGCTCCCGGTGGGGGCGGCACGCTGCGCTTACGTCGACCCAGGGGCTGGACTACGTGAAATCTTTGCGCGTCACCGGCGAACAACTGCAGCCATCAGTTTCCGTCGACGAACGTCTGATAGATCTGCTGCGCTCGGTCCCGAAGATTGGCCAGCGAAGGGTGCAGCCACTGGTCGTGAATCGCCGCCTTGCCGCGTTCGCGCTCGTGCGAGGGGATCCAGGCGTCCCTTGCGTCCACGGGCGTCGCACGGGTCACCGTCTGGAGTTCGCGATCCAACCGGGCGCGAGTCACGTCCCCGGACTCGAAACCCAGCAGGACCCTGGACCAGGTTCCGCGCAGCCTCATTAGCTCGAAGCATTCCCGCACGTTCGCGTCGTTATGCACGAACTCGGCGTAGTTGGTCCCGAACCGTGCATTGAGCCGGCGGACCACCCCGCCGAAGTCGTGCGTGACCTGCTCGAACTCGCCAACCACCAGGTGATTTCGGTAGGGGAGGAGGCAGGTGTAGAAGCGCGAGTAGGCGATAAGGGCATCGCGCAGCGCCAGGTTCGGTTCGCGCATGAGCTGGGACAGGATGGCGCCCTCCGGCTCGCGGATCACCAGTATTGCAGGGATCCCCCGATGCGCAGCCTCAATGAGCTGCGCCGGCGCGTGCCAGTGGTGGGCAAGTCGCACTGGCCTCTCCTGCGAGAGTTGCAGGGCGTAGACCGCGAATGTGGTGCCACAACGCGTGTAGCCGTCAATCACCAATTCCGTGCGCGAGCCGATGACCTGCCTCTGGATGTCCCGGACGTCAAGACGCAAGGCACTCTTCACTCTGGCCAGCGGAAGATACATCGCCGGATGTTCGGACATGTGCGTGCGGAGCCGGTATCTGACCCGGCCCATGAGCGAGGGAGGACGGTCCCCACCCTCGGCCTCCCGCCGAGCGTCGGCGGCCGGTACTCCGGTGGGACCGCTCATCCGGCCATGGCGCTGCTTGCGGTGAGGCGCGGCTGGACGACAGACGGCCCGGCCGAGCCATCCGCCTGGGGCAATGCGGCAAGCTCGATTGTGCCGTCGACATGGAACGCCGTCACCGAGCCACGGCCGATCGGCTGACGCCAGCTCTCTCCCTGGACACCATTGAGCGCGACGAGTGTCAGCCGAATCATGACGGCGTGAGTGACCGCGGCTACCGCTTCTCCCGGGTGCCGCGAGCCGATCAGCTCCAATGCTGCGATCATCCGACGTTGCGCGTCGAGCAGCCGCTCTCCTTGGGGGCACACGGCCTCGTTAGGCGACGCGCGGTAGAGGGCAAACGCCTCCGGGTTGTATGCCGCCGCTTCGTCGGCCGTCATGCCCTCCCACGCGCCATAGTCGAGATTGTTGAGGCCATGAAGGATGCGCAGGTCCGGCACTCCTGCCGCATCGGCGATGATCTGTGCGGTCGCGATCGCACGGCGAAGTGGGCTCGTGTAGACGGCGGTCAGGCCCACGCTGGATAGACGCCGAGCTGCGTCGACCGCGTCCTGGTAGCCCTGGGCGTCGAGCGGGATATCGCGACGCCCACGGTATCGATTCTGCACGTTCAGCACGGTGGTGCCATGCCTGACGAGATAGAGCCGGCAGGCGTCCACCTCCTCGTGGTCGGTTCGTGTGATCAGCGGTTCGACGATCATCGTTTACACCTCCCTGTGGATTGACGTCGCTTCCTGTTCGCGCTCCGGCTCCAGCCGGCCATTCCCGGCAGGCGCCGCGTTGATGCCGTGATCCGAGTCCGCGGGCACGTTGATGAAGGTCCGCGCAGCTTCCTTGTCGATCGTCGCGGTGGGCCTGGACGGCTGCGGCAGGCGGCGGGGTCGGCCCACGTTGTCGAGCACACCGCCGATCAGGTCATCGCGCACGTGCCCCAGTTCATGGGTCGCCACGCGCACCTCGGCACGGGTGGACGCCCGGGCGTCGGCGACGAGCAGTATCATCGCCCCAAGCTCGGCAAGCGCCGCCGTGTCGGCGCTGGCCAGCACGGGAGGCGCGTCGATCACAACGAAATCCGCCTCGCTCCGCAGCTCACGAAGCAACGTCCCAAAGGCCGGCGAGTGCAACACACTCGACGGGTCTGGAGGGGCCGGCCCGCCGGGGAGCACTTGAAGCCTTGAAACCTCGGTCTGGTGCAGGGCCTCCGCGAGCGTGGTATCCCCGTTGACCAGCTTGGCGAGGCCAGGCCGGTTGTCCAATCCGAAAAGGACGTGCGTCCGTCCGGACCTGAGATCGGCGCCGACCAGGACGACCCTCCGCCCAGACAGCGCCAGCGCCGCCGCCAGGTTTGCCGCGACCGTGCTCTTGTCTTCCCGGCCGGGGCTGGTGACCAGCAGCATGTTGCCCCGTCGCCAGGCCGCCACCTGCAGCACGCGCGTCCGCAGGTTGCGATAGGCCTCGGCGACGGGGGAGCTCGGGTTCCGAAGGATGACCAGCCCATCGGCGATGCCGCGTTTTCGGCCACGGAACGCGGGGATCTGGCCCAGGACCTGCATCTCCCCTTGCGTCTGGAGGTCGAGCGGACCCCGCAGGCCGTCGTCCATCTGGTCACGGATCAGCGCCACCCCGATCCCGAGCGCGAGCCCAAGGATCAACGCCACGCCCACGATCAACAGACGGTTCGGACTGACCGGGGACGTGGGACGCGCCGCATCCGTGATCACCGAAGCCTGCACGCCCGGGGAAGAAACCCCGCCCCGGGTGGTCGGCAGCGACATCGAGGTCCCATAGGTGACGTATGTCTCGGCAACCGCCTCTGCCACGTTTTGCGCCACCTGCGGGTCTGGGTCCGAGAACGAGATCTGAAGCAGGTCGGTATCGACCGGGACACTGACCGACAGCCCGCGCTGCAACGTGCTCTCGGGGATACGCAAGGACTGCGAAACGATCGAAAGCAGGGCTCCGGACGATGCGATCCCCTTCTCGGTTCCCATCACGAAGGGCTGCAAGGCGGTGCCGCCGGCCGACGACGTCGGGTAGACCGCGACCTCGGCCTGCGCCTTATAGATCGGGGTCTGCCGTTCCGCCAGCACGGCTGCCCCCCCAGTGACCACGAACGTCATCAGGACGATCCAGGACCACTGCTTGAAGATGACCCGCGACCACGAGCCATGCTCCCCGATGGTGAACCGCGGACGAGTGTTGTCTTTGATCACGTTCCTACCCCCTCTGCCAGGTGATTTGCGGTAATCGGGATGCCCGTCGTCTCGGGACGCCTGAGACGCGGTGCACATAGCGCAATAAGGACGAACAGGAGATCGGCCGAGCCCCGATACGTTACGTGGGGGTCGAACGTCATCAGCACGGTGGTGACGATGATCGCCACGAAGGTTGCGATGCCGGCCACGCCGGCGGCGCCGGCGTTCCGGTGGGCGGCCTGCCAGCCTCGCTTCGCGGTCGCGACCACGAAGAAGACGAAGCTGGCAACCAGCGGGATGCCGCCGCCCCAGAGCAGCCACGTATAACCGCTCTCGATCCAGACGTAGCCGGCCGACTGGCTGGCCACGACGACACGGGCGGAGGGACGTACACCGAGCAGGAAGTTCCAGTTCGAGAAGAGCGGCGGCCAGAAGTAGCTCTGCAGGTTTTGCAACCGTGAAGTCCAGCTGACGGGCAGGCCGGTCAGCGACTGGAAACCGCTGAGCCTGGCCGCAAACACGGGCTGCAAGACCTGGGACGCGATCAATCCCGCAGGCAGGAAGATCATCAGCAACCGCGCGGAGTTCGTGACGAGCGCAATGCACACGACGGCGACCACCAGACCGATGGCGCTGGAGAACTCGCCGGCGGACAGCGCGGCCAGCACCAACAGGGCAGCCGCGGGAACCAGCAGGGCGCGGTGGCGACGCGATCGCATCCAGAACCCGCTCACGATCGCCAGGTTGTAGATCATGAGATCCGCGGTCGCCGCCGGCAGCGCTAGCGTCGAGCTCCCTTTGGCCGAAAACGCGCCGGCGTTGTATCCGAACGGTGGGTAATAGGTCGCGAGAATCCGCGGAATCCCGAAGAGTCCTAACGACTGGAGGATCGCGAGCACCGCCACGATCACGGCTGCGCCGACAGAGATCCAGAGGCATCGCTGGATCTGCCGGTCGGTGCTGACGCTCATCCGGATCAGCACGTAAAGCCCCAGGTACTTCCAGAGGACCAGCGCATAGAGAAGGTCGTCCAGGGTGATCGGTTGCTGTCGGAGCATCATCCACGCCAACGGCACCACGGAGCTGAATACCGCGAGCAGCACCATCGATGCCTCGACACGATCCACTCTGATCCGCAGCAGCGCCCCCGTTCGCAGCTGGGCGATCCCGCGCGTAACGAGCGCGAAGCCGAGCAGCAAGGCGACCGCCTCGTTTGGCCGGACGAGGGGCAACGCTGTGCCCCGGCCGATGCCGGCGAGCAATGGCGTCAGGCCGATGACCAGGTATCCGGCCAGCGCCGGCCACTTCCAGACGCAGGCCACGATCACGACCAGCGGCAGCGCGATCAGCGCTTCCAGCGGGACGAGTGCGCTGCCCACGGCCACGCCGGCCGCGACGAGGAGCGCAGGGCCGAGCAGCCAGAGGTTCGATGGGAGCGCCGGCGCCGTGATCGCCATGGCTGGCCGCAACCGGATGCCCCTAACCATGGCTGACCTCCGGGACCACGTGGGGCCGTTTGCTGTACCGCTGGCTCAGCCCGCCGGCGAGCCAACCCAGCTCCGGGGCTCGCCACAACGTCTGGAGCGCCAGGAACACGGCCGCCCCCACCAGCACGGCAGCGGCGATCCCAACCCGCGGGCCGATCTTCGGCCCCAGCCAGTGGGGGACGGCGTCCGCTACGAGCCATGCCGGCCCGGCCATGATGGCCGCCCCCGCAACAAACCTGGCCAGAGATGGTGCGAGCCGCTGCGTTCCCCGTTGACCGAGGTTCCGCCATACGCGAACGGTCAGATGGAACGCGGCGGCGGCAATCGACAGCGACAACGCCAGCCCGAGGATCAGAAGCATCTCCGGTCCCGTGATGAGGAGCGCGGTGCTGGCCAGCCCCAGGCAGATGATGGCCTGCACCAGCATCGACCGCAACGGCGTCCGCGTGTCCTTCCGGGCGTAGCACGCGTAGGTCAAAATCATGAACGCGGTCTGGCCAACGACGGCAACCGACAGCGCCGCCAGTGACACGGCGACCATGGTGACCCCGTCGGGCGAACCCATTCGGCCGAACGAAACCGCCTGGGCGAGCGGCCTGGCGAGCACGAGGTAGCCAACCGCGGCGGGAATGGTGACCAGGAACCCCAGGGCCAGGCCCCGCACCAGGGTGTCGCGGAACGCGGTCGTGTCACCGTCGAGGTGCATCCGCGACAGCCTGGGGAGCACCGACAACGCCACCGGCGTGACCCCAACCGCAATCGCGAGATAGTAAAAATTCAATCCGATCTGGAACGCGATGACCCCGCCTGCCAGGCGGTTCGCCAACATCAGGAGCACGAGAATCTGCAGCGAGGCGAGACCGGCTTGCGCGAGCGATGGCAGCGCGCGGCGGATCACCACCAGGACCTCCGGGTCGCGCCACCCGGGACGCGGCGTAAGAACCACCCCGGCGCGCCGGGCGCCCCACCACTGGGTCGCCGCGTGCAGGGCGACCGCGCCGGTGGAGCCCAGCCCGAGCAGGAGGATTTCGCCGTTCGGCACCTTGGTGAGGTTGGTGCCAGTGTGGTAGTGAAGGGCCGCCAAGCCCAGGACGGCCATCGTGCCCAGGTTCTCGACCGCAGGCGCGCCGGCGGCCAGTGCGAAGCGTCGGCGCGAGTTCATGACGGCCGTGGCGGTCCCCACGACGCCGTAGAAAAAGATCTGTGGAATGAACATCACGATCAGCAGCAGGCCGACCCGGAACTGGGCGGCAGCCTCCGAGCCGTGCGGCCCGCCCGCGAGCGCGGCGAATTTGAACACCAGGGGACCGACGATGATCGCCAGCGGGGCGATCACCAGCAGCGCGAGCAGCGTGATTCCCAAAAAACCACCGGCGACCCGTTCGGACGCCTGGCGGTCGCGGGTGTCGACGTGCTTGACGAGGGCCGGGACCAGCAGCGAGGAGAAGAGCGAGCCCGCCAGCAGACCGTAGTACACGAGGTTGGGCAGCGAGTTGGTGAACTGGTACGTATTGCCGAAGAAGGTCGGTCCGAGGACCGCGCCGATCACCGCGAATCTGACGACGCCGGTGACACGGCTCACGATCGTCCAGGCGGCGACGGTCATCGAGTCACGCGCAGCCGCGACCGCCTTGCCCTGCTCGTCAGGCTCCATCGCCGTCGGGACTTCCACGAGCAGCGCTAAGGGCTGCCGCCGCTCATTGCGCGCCATCGGTGGAGACCACGACCGGCACGGTCTTCAGCAGGATGCCGAGATCGAAGAGAAAGCTCTGTCTGCGCACATACTCCACGTCAAGGTCGAGGGCCTGCCGCATGGTCAGACTGCTCCTGCCACTGACCTGCCAGAGGCCCGTGAGGCCCGGCAGGACAAGGAAGCGCTGCGAGTGCGCCGGCGCCATCAATTCCGCCTCCCATAGCAGGACCGGACGGGGCCCGACCAGGGACATCTCGCCCCGAATGACGTTGAACAATTGCGGCAGCTCGTCGATGCTCAGCCGGCGCAACAGCCGGCCCACCGGAGTGATCCGGGCATCATCCTCCAGCTTGTACAGACCCTGCCGCCCGCCGGCTGGTGGCTCTGCATCCGTCAGCAGCTTGCGGACATACTCGCGGTGAACGTCGTTCGGACTGCCGTCGTACATGGTCCGGAATTTGTAGAGCACGAATGGCCGACCGCCCCGGCCGATCCTGGTCTGCCGAAACAGAGCCGGCCCCGGAGTCGTCAGCCGCACCATCACCGCGACGACCGCCAGCAGCGGGGACAGCAGGACCAGGCACAGCAATCCGACCGAAAGGTCGAACAGACGCTTCCCGGTCCAGATCCGCGGCGTTACGACCCCGATAGATTCGTCCGCGCGCGCGTGGACCGGTCGTCGCAGCCGCTCCCGGAGGATCATCGCGACGTCAACTCGGCTGCCGGACGGGCCGGTCCGGTGAAGCGGTAGCGGCTGGCTGAGTTGGTCACCGCGTCGACCCGAGCCTCGATCGCCTGCAGCTGGCGGACCAAGCCTCGCACTGTCGCCGGATTGCCGAACGCCACTGATCCATCGGGGATGTCGCGGACCACGACCGCGCCAGCGCCGATCAGGCATCCTGCGCCGATGCGCACAAACGGAAGGATGGTCACGTTGACCCCGATCTGGGCGCCGGCCCCGATCAGCGGTCCGGACATCCTGGCGGCCGACGCCGCTTGTCCAGGGTAGAGATCATTGGCGATCGTTACCCCTGGGGCGAGGAAGGCCCCATCCTCGATCTCGGTGAATTGCGCGATGTAACAGTTCGAATGAATCTTGACGCGGTCACCGATGCGACACCCGTAGTCCACCACCGAGTTGCTCCACACCGACACGTCGTCGCCGATGCGGCATTCTTCACGAATGACCACGTTGTGACCGGTCTGGAAGCGCGCGCCGATGCGCGATCCAAGGTAAACGACGGTGTTGCTCCGGATCCGCGCATCCGCGCCCAGCAGCAGGTCGCCGGGCGCGGTGCGCGATGGTGGATAGCCGAGGATGGCGCTCGGATCACGCTGCAGCCCGTCCCCGACCACGACCTCAGACAAGCTGCACCTCTCTCGCCGCCAGCGTCTCGAGAACCGCCTCAGCGACCCGGGCCACCTGGTCGTCACGGAGGTGTGGGAATATCGGCAGCGACAGCACTTCGGCGGAGGCTGCCTCGCTGACGGGCAAGGGACCGGTGGCGAAACGCTGGTACGGAACTTGCTGATGACAGGGGATCGGGTAATGGATCCCGGTCTCGATTCCGAGCGCGGTGAGCTCCTGCTGAACCCGCGCCCGGTCCGGCACCCGCGCGACGGCCAGATGGTAGACGCCTCGAGCTCCCGGTTCGTCCTCGACCATTCGAAGGGGTCCGGGCGCGAACGCGGCCCGATATCGCGTGGCGATCGACTGACGAGCCTCGTTCCAGGCATCGAGCCTGCGAAGTTTGGCCGTCAAGACCACCGCCTGCAGGGCATCCAGCCGGCTGTTCATGCCGACCAGGTCGTGACGGTAATGCGATCCGATTACGCGGCCATGGTCGCGGAGACTCCTGATACGCTTCGCCAGATCGGCGTCCGCGGTCACGACGGCGCCCGCATCGCCGAAGGCACCCAGGTTCTTGCCCGGGTAGAAACTGAAGCAGCCCGCCTGCCCGATCGACCCAGCCCGCCTGCCGCGCCAGGTCGCGCCGTGAGCCTGCGCCGCATCCTCGATGAGCAAGACACCGGCCCGGTCGGCGGTCCGGCGGAGCGCATCCATGTCCGGCATCTGGCCGTAGAGATGAACCACGATCACCGCACGAGTTCGGCCGGTAATGGCGGCGTCGAGATCATCGGGAGTGAGCAGCAACGTCCGCGGGCTGACGTCCGCGAACCGCGGCGTTGCCCCGGCGAGGACGACCGCTTCTGCCGAGGCCACGAACGTGTTGGCGGGCACGATTACTTCATCGCCAGGCCCAATGCCGAGAGCGACGAGCGTGAGCTGAAGGGCGTCAGTCCCATTGGCCACGCCGACCGCGTGCGCCGCTCCGCAGTAACTGGCCCAGGCCTGCTCGAACTCCTCCACCGCCTCGCCGCCGATGAACCGGCTACTCGCGAGCAGCCGCTCCCATCCCTGGTCCACGGCGCCGCGGATCTCCCGCGTCATCGCGGCCAGGTCGGTGAACGGGACGACCGGGTTCATCCCGCCTCCTGACGCGCGGTGGTAGCCATCGCCAGCACTGGTGCACGCTCGGGAGCAGCCTGCTGACCGTTGCCCCAGCCGATCGCGTGCAGGCGGTGGCTTTCGAACGAAACCTCCTCGAGCAGTACCGGGCGGCCCAATCGCCGCGACAGTTCCGCGGCTTCCAGTGTCTGCACCACGGCCAGCCCGTTCTTGCCATCGGTCAACGGGACGGCGTTACTTGCGATGCACTCGATGAAGTGCCGGTCCTGCGCGGCTAGCGGCTCGTCCGAGGCGATGAATGGGACCACGATGTCGCCATAGCGGTAGGACATCGGTGGCTGCGTCAGGTCGTCATTCTGGGGCACGCTGACCCCCTTATCGAGGATGCGGATCCGCTCCTCAGCGGCCAGGTCGTCGTATACAGCCATCTTCTTACTGCCGACCGCCGTGACACGGCGCACCTTGTTGGGATCAAGCCAGCTGACGTGGATGTTCGCCGACAGGCCGCGGTCATCGAAGAAGTCGTCGTAAAACAAGCGCAGATAGGCGACATCTTCGAAGCGGCGGTGGGCGTGGCGCCCCGCCCAGGCCTGGACCGCGACGGGCTTGCGGCCCAGCACGTTGTTGATGATGGAGATGTCGTGGGGCGCGAGATCGAAAATGACGTTCACGTCGCTCTGGTACAGCCCAAGGTTGAGCCGGGCGCTGTCCAGGTAGTACAGCTCGCCCAGCTCCTGACTGCGCACGAGCTCGCGAAGCTTTCGCACCGCCGGGTTGTATTCGAAGGTGTGTCCGACCATGAGCACCACGCCCGCTTTGGCCGCTGCGTCGATCAGCCGCGTCGCGCCGCTGTAGGTGGTCGCAAGCGGCTTCTCGACGAGGACGTGTTTGCCTGCCTCGATCGCCTCCAGCGCAATCGGCACATGGGTGCTCGGCGGGGTCGCGACCACCACGGCGTCAACGTGCGGCAGTGCCGAACGCAAATCCGCATAAGACGGCGCCGTCTTGAAGTTGCGGGCGAGACTCTGGAGACGGTCTTCACGGCCGTCGACCAGGGCAACTTCGGCTACGTCCTCGGTCGCGTGCATGACCCGGACGTGCTTCGAGCCCCAGTACCCGCACCCGACCACGGCGACGCGGAATCCGGACTCTCTCACGGATTTCGTCAATTGATCCAATACGCCCTCCCCGCTGGCACAGCCGCACTGTACGATCCACGCCGCGGGATGGTAATAGGCTGGTCGTCCCAGGGGGTGGGACTTTCACGTCGCCAGGCCAGCACCGCCCAGAGACGTCCACGACGAGCGCGTCGACGGTTCAGGCTGAGGCCGAAGCGACCGGTTCCAGGAATCCTTCCTGCTCGAGGTAGCGCACGATCAGCTCCGCGGCCTGGTCAGGCTGCATGGCCGCGGTGTCGACGGTGAGCTCGGCGTCCGCGGGGATCTCGTAGGGATCGGAAATGCCGGTGAACTCCTTGATGAGGCCGGCCCTCGCCTTGGCGTACAGGCCTTTGCGGTCGCGCTGTTCGCAGACGTCGATGGCGGTGGCCACGTGCACCAGGACGAAGCCCCCGGATGGCTCGATCATGGCGCGCACGTCCTTACGGGCCGCATCGTAGGGGGCGATCGGGGCACAGAGGGCAATCCCGCCGTGCCTTGTGACCTCCGACGCGACAAACCCGATCCGGTGGATGTTCAGATCGCGGTGGGCGCGGGAGAACCCGAGCTCGCTGGAGAGCGTCTTGCGCACCAGGTCGCCATCGAGCACGGTGACCGTGCGCTGACCCCGTTCCAGGAGTTTGGCGTGCAGCACCTGGACAATGGTCGACTTCCCCGCGCCGGAAAGCCCGGTGAAGAAGATCGTGATGCCCTGCCATCGCCGGGGACGGTAGGTTCGCCGTAGCTCAGCCGCGACTTCAGGGAAGGTGATCCAGCCCGGAAGCGATTCGCCCGACTTCAGGAGCCGGCGGAGTTCCGTGCCGGAGACCGACAGGGCCGTCAGCCCATTCGGAACCTGATCCTCGGGGAGGTAGGCGTCCAGTTCTCTGACGTAGACCAGCATCGGAAACGGCACCATGACGATCCCGATCTCTGCTTCAAACTGGCCCAGCAGGTCCTGGGCTTCGTACGGCCGATAGAAGGGCCGGCCGCTCCGGTCTCTGGGGCCGGCGTGATCCCGCCCGACGATCAGGTGCGTGCATCCGAAATTCCGCCGGATGATCGCGTGCCATACGGCTTCCCGCGGCCCCGCCATCCGCATCGCGAGGGGCAACAGGGCGAGCATCGCGGTATCGGCGGGATAGCGGTGCATCAGGGCCTTATAGCAACGGACCCGCGTGTAATGGTCGACGTCGCCGGGCGTGGTTGGGCCGACGACCGGATTGATGAGAAGCCGGGCGCCCACGGCGGCGGCTGCACGGACGGTCAACTCCTGGTGGACGCGATGCATGGGGTTGCGCGTTTGAAAGCCCACGACTTTTGACCAGCCGCGCTTCTTGAAGGCTGCCCGGACCTGGCTCGGGGTCATCCGCAATTCGGGGAAGTCAACGTGGATCGGCAGGTGTACCCCCTCGACCGTCCCCCCGACGTAAACGGCATTGGTCCGGTCCAGGAGAAAGGCGACGCCGGGGTGATCCCGACTGGCCGTCCCAAAGACCATTCTGGCCTCCGCCTCGCGGTCTGGCCGGTAGAGGTCTTCCACGTGAAGAACCGCGAGAACGACGCCTTCCGGGTCGCGAAGTGCGAGGAGCGAGCCGGGGCCGAGCTTCTCCGCCGCCTCCTCGGTCACATCGAGCACGACGGGGATGGGCCAGACGACCCCGGTCTGCAACCGCATATCCCGGCAGACCGACTCGTAGTCGCCCCGATTCATGAAGCCCGTCAGCGGCCAAAAGCCGCCATTGAGGAGCAGCTCGAGGTCGCAGAGTTGTCGCTCCGTTAGGTCCCAGGAAGGGGCATGCACCGTGGCCCCGATGACCTCGCGCCTGCGCTCCTGATCGGCGATGAGATCGCTAAAACCGGCTTGTCCTGGCAGTTGCTCGGCAATCATGGGTGCTTCTGCGGCGCCGGATCAACGGGCCGGCCGCCTGACCATGCTCTCGTCCCACGGCCCATGACGTCCATAGCCGATCGGGTCGCCACATGAGGACTGTCACGGCTTGGCTGGGCATCTGTCCCGGTGGGGCAGGATGGGGCCATTGCCCTCGCGACCACCTCGAGGCTAGCGGTTCAGACTGGCGCCGTCCCTGGCGACCCAACGGTGCGCGGCCTCAGACGGAAGCTCGCAGCTAATGTAGTGCTTCTTGCCGGTCCTGGTGGTGACAGTCCGATCGAGTCGATATCCAAGCCGGGAGAGCGCGGCCAACATTCTAGGGTCGGTCACTTGGCCTTCGATCTGCTGCGCACCGAGCTGCTCCGCGTAGATCATCCACCGCGCATGGAGCTCGAGGAAGAAGAGCGGCGGAATCCCAAGTCGGCGCGCTTCTTTCGACATTGCGTCATACATCACCACCGCCCCGCTATTCCGGATCTGAGGCCGCGCCCTCGCGATCCACCGAACGAAGCCCTGCAGATAGCCGGGCGCGTGGTACGGGTGGCCGATGATGGCTGATGCAATGCCGGCGGCCAGTACGGGCAGGTGGTGGCGGACCATCCGCTTCATGAAGCGGGACTTGTTGAGGGTTCCAACGACGTAACCAACCAGCTGTCCATCCAGCGTCGCGGCGAGGCTGATTTCGTCCGCAAACTCTTGAAAGAGCCGAACCAGAAGGCGCGCACCGGCCAGCGTGAAGAGATCATCTGGGAAGCTTTGCTGGTGAAGGTCGGCAGCGGCCGCTGCATCGTCCCGATTGAACAGGCCGATCGTGAGCCGTTGACGTTTTGGATCCGCGGGCAAGCCGTCTTCGCCCCCTGCCGATTGCTGAGGCATGGCGTTTATCAATTCATCCTATTGGTTGCGCAGGATGCGTCATCTCCGATTCCAGCAACTCGATCAAGTACTTCGAAGGAAGCATCAGGAAGCTGACGCGTCGTCCGCCGAAGGCTGCCGCTGGGATCGCTCGCTTGGCCGGGGCGGCGCCAAATGTGCGAAGCCGATGTGACTCACCTTCAAGGTCATCGGTTTCGTAACAATGGTGGTAGATCTTGGTTCCGCCACGGAGCCAGGGCTCCAGGGCTGCCGATCCAGGCAGCGCCTCGAGCAGCTCGATGCGTGGGCCGCCGCCTGAAAGAAAGAGCCCGCGAATCCCCTGCGCTGGATCGGCAAACGGTTCGCCTTCCGGGCCATAGCCGAGCGCGAGCCACGACGGCAGCTCGGCCTGGATTTCGTGGCAGGCCACGCCGAGATGATGAAAGGTCACGCGAGCTTGCGGGCGAGCGCAGCGCGTACGCGTTCATAGTTGAGGAGTTCGGCCATCTCCTCTTCAGAGAACCGAACGCCAAACTCCTGCTCGACTGACACGATCATCGAAATATGCTGGAGCGAGTCCCAGCGCTCGACGTTATCAACCGACGTCGTGCCATCGATCGTCGAAGGGTCAAGCTCAAAAAGCTCGGCGAATATCTGTTTCAGCCTCACTTCTTCTGCCGCGCCAATCATCCGGTGACGGCTCCTATGCCCAAGTTGCTCGGGAGTGAAATTGTCGCGAACCAGGCAGGCACAGCGAGTTCTACCTGCTCCAACGTTACCATCCAACTTGTGTCGTCTTCTGCTTGACGGTGAAAGCCGCGATCTGGATAAAACGTCGCTACGGCCTGGTTCCGTGCGGTGGGGACATAGGTGCCACGCAAGCTCCGGTAACCGAGCTCCTTCGCCTGTCTGGCCGTTGCGTGCAAAAGAACATCCTCAACCCCCCGCCCGAGTACACGGCAGCTCAACAGCAATGTGTCAATCTCGGCTTCTCCCGCATGAGCGCCGGGAGCAATAATCGAAATCCCGACCAACCCTGCATCCCCGAACCTATCGCTCACCCGAATTGACAGGATTTCGACGCCAGACCGGCGAGCGAGAGCAAGCAGTTGTTCGGCGGTGTAGCGACGTGTGGTGAGATTGAATTGATTGGTCTTCTGTGTGAGCTGCGCAATCCTCGTCGCGGAGATCTCGTCGATTCGTCCGACCTCCGCCACCATTTCGAGTGATCGATAGTACTCATCCAACGAGGAATAGGATTCGCGGGCAGCTTCACGTGCCTGCGCGTTCTTATAGAGCTCTACTCGCCGGCGATCTTCATCGGTCAGCCCTACGGCATCGAAGCAGTCGAGCGATTCGATGGCGGCCCGGTACGCAGTCGGCTCGGGCGGCAGCTCGACCACGAGCACGGCCGGGAGCATCGTCCTGACCATTTCGCACTGATGGGGATCATCATCCACAAAGACCAACGAGTCCAGTCCAAGGTTTAACTCTGACGCGATCGCCCGCAAGTTCGTAACCTTGTCGGTCCAGTTCACCCGTTTGGCTGAAATGTCGGCCTTGCGCAGGACCATCGATGGGTGGTGCTCGAACACATCGTCAACATCGGTTTCATTGTTGGCGCTACACAGCGCCAGGAGAACCCCACGCTTGCTGAGGTTCAGCGCGGCTTCCTGGAGGCCGACATACGCCGATCCCGGGTACGCCTCCCCCAGGCGAATTCCGCTTACGCCGTCCTCACCGATGATGCCGCCCCAAATGGTGCCGTCACAGTCGAGAACAAGCACCTTGCGGGACCTTCCCGCTCGGGCGCGAAGAATTCTGGCGTAAACGTCGCTCAGCTCCTCCAGAATCGCTGGAGTGAAGGGAGCCCGAGCCATTAACCAGTTTCGTGCGTCGACCGGCGCCCTTTCGGCCAGCCTCTCGATGTCAACGATGAACACATCCCGCATACCGCTCGCCAGGGCAACGAGTTCCTGGTTCAGGCCTCGAATGCGGTTGGTAAGGCTCGTCATCGAGTTTGCTTCGAGCAGACCTTCTAGCGGGCGTCCCGGAAGAGCGAAGTTGTGAATCGCCAGAGTGGCCGTGGTTCTTTCCCTGATTGACGACACCATCTGCCGAATGGATGAAGCCACCTGTTGGGCCACTTCAGAGGCCTCAAAGGCGCTCAAAGTCAGAAACCGGTTGAAGAACGTCGGTGCGAGGACCTCGAGCGACAACGCAATGATGACAACGTCTGGCTGGTAGTCGAACAGCCAACTTTCCGTCATCAATGAGTCGCGCATGGCTGTGTCATATCCGCCGACCCGCACGTCGACGGCGATGCCTGCGGAAGCGCCCTTAACGCAGAGGTAGGCTTCGAGCGGTTCGACGGTGAAGTTCCTCAAGATCGCGATCCGGACGCGGCGCCGCTCGGATGGAGTCTTCGCGCGCAGCTCGCGGGCGGCCGCCACATATCGGCTTACCGTCGGTTTTTCCCTCACCCAGGCGAGAAGTTCGTCCGCTACCACGTCGTCCTCCCGCGAGCGGCCCATACGGCCCCCGGAGGAAGCTCGCCTGGACGAGCAGCGTTCCGGGCCCGCCACCAGCGCGCAACATCTCGCGGCAACGCGTGCCACAGGTCCGGTCGTTGCGCCATTTCCGCGAGGAATGCTTCGTATACGTTCCAGGTTGTGCGGGCGCGAAGGTAGTCCGGATGGGAGTTCAGCAACGCCATCCCGCGTCGCGCGGCGATGAATTCCACCTTTTCCAGCCACAGCTGCGGAGTCGCCTCACCCAGGACCTTGGTCAGCGTGTAATCCTGGACGAGGGTGTACGGCAACTCAACGAAGCGGCCGAGCATGAATGGCCAGAGGCTCATGGTGCCGCCCGGCATCGGCTCGAAGGGGTCTGAATCGAAGAACGAAAGGTCGTACTCGAGGTTGAGCGCCTGCATCCATTCAGGATTGCGGTGGGTGAGGGCGGCTCGAAAGCCTGCAGCTCCCGTACGGGCCAGTTCGGCGTTGATGCGCTCCACACGTGCATTGAAATTTTCGCGGGAACGGAACAGCTTTCCATCGTGATTCAAGTCATGGACGCCGAATTCGAATCCGCGAGCCTTCAGTTCGGAGACGAGTCCCGGATCGGTGCGATACCGCTCGGGGACGAAGTTGAACGAGGAACGAAACCCGTAGCGTTCCTCCAGTTCGACGACTTTCATCACGAAGTCGTGGCCTGCCCTTAGCTCCACGTCGTGCGTCAGGACAAACGCCAGGCGGCGATCATCGGGCCACAGGCTTACGTACGTCGCGCTCTCGAGCCCGCGTCGGTCCAGCACATAGACGAGCACAGCGTGCAGGAAGTCGGCATAGCGCGACTCGGACGGCCAGCTAAGCCCACCGGCTCGGTCGTCGTCGCGCCCGTAGGCGCGCCGAATCAACCCAATGACAGGGCGCGGAAGCAACGGTTTGAGGTCGTAATAAATTCGTTTCGCCGCTCCGAGTGTCCAGTGGCCGGCTCCGAACTGACCCTCACCGAGCACGGCCTCCATGAGCCCAACCGGATCGCGAGCATGCGTTGCGGCCGATGGCGGCAGGATGTGCGCGCAAGCGGCGACGGCCTCGTTCCACTCTTCGGCGGGGGGAAGAGGATCGAGCAGTTTCCAGAACGCGGCCGGGCTGTTCCCGCCGTAGAGCGACGCCGCAGGTACGGCGCGCGCCGTGGCACGCTCTTCAGCGTGAGTGGTGATCACCGCTTGGATGCTAGCCGTGCCGCGCCAGATCCGTGAATCGGCATTAGGGCACCGTGGGGGTCATTTTGTCCTAGCCCGAGCGCGGCTTGATAGCGGCGCGATGCCGACTCCCAGGCTAAATCGGCCATGGCAGCGCGGGCTGAACCCGCCTGCCGCCGGGCCGCCGCCGGGTCGGCCAGCAGCCGCCGCACCTGCGCGGCCAGACCGGCAGCATCGCCGGGATCGAAGTACGCCAGGGAATCGTCTGTGAAATGTTCCGCGATCGCCGGCAGGCGCGAACTCACGACGGGAATTCCGAGCGCGACAAACTCGAGAACTTTGTTTGGCAGACAGAGATCGCCGTAACCATCGGCGAGCATGGGGACGATGCCGAGCGTCGCCTGCAGAACCTGGTCCATCATCAGCCGCCAGGGCAGATAGCCGTGGGAAAAGAGCACGCGATCCTGCAGCCCCAGCTGTTTGCTCAGCTCGACCAGCATCGGCTCACTCTCTCCCTGGCCGAGGATGCGGAGCGTGAGCTCGGGCCATTCGCTGGTCAGCGAAGCCAGCGCCCGAATGGCAACGTGCACTCCATAGCGCTCGATCAGCGTCGTCTGGATGACGAGGAAGGGTGGCTGCGTCGGCCGGGCGGGCCCAAGGTTGGCGACCGGGTGAGAGTTGGGAACCACCGTGACCTTGTCAGTCGCCAGCCCCCGGCCAAGCAGGATCCGCCGGCAGAGCTCGCTGACGGTGATCACGTGATCCACCCGGGCGATGGCCGCCCGCTCCAGCGTGGTGGCGAGCCGGACCGGAAATGCCCGCGAATCCAGCCGCAGCCGAGCGGCCGTCAGCTCCGGCATCAATTCCATGGCGAACAGCACGATCCGCGTCTTACGTAAGCGCGCCAGTACCGTGGTGAAGACCAGGAAGTCCGGCGTGTTGTCGACCTCGATGACGTCGTAACGCCGGAGCAGCGTCAGCAGTGAAACCACTACCAGCGCCCAGAGGAAAAAAATCGCATAGTGGAGCGGGTACCAGAGGGCTAGGTTACGGTGAGTCCTGCTCGGGATGCCGTACAGACGCAGGCCTGGTTGATCCGGCATATGGGCCGCCCAGCGGAACCCGGTCGTCAGGCTCACGACATCGACGGCCACCCCCCAGCTGACGAGCTGCGTCACATTGCGTCGAAGCGTGGTCGCCACCGGGTAGGGATGGCGGCTCACCACCAGGACCCGCGGAACGGCGGTCATGCGGCGAACCCGGGCAGCCGGCCATACAGGAGCTCGCCGGTAAGCCGGCAGACGATGGGCGGCGAGCTCTGAATGATTCTCGCCAGCACCCGCATGCTCAGACGTGGCGCGGGCCGCGCTGGCGCAGCGGTCAGGTACGAATAGTTGAGCGGCAGCTCGATGGCGCCCCAGCGGCGCTTGAACTCGCGAAGGCCGACGTTCTCGATGTCACTGCGGCCGAAATCGAGCTCGCGATAGCCGTGCTCACACGCCCACTCGATCGCCGTCCACATCACGAGGTTGTTGGGGCGAAGCTCCCAGAATCGAGGATCGGACGCGCCAAATTTGTAGATCAAGTTCTGGTTCCAGGCCAGATAAATCGCTCCGGCAATGGGTTGGCCGTCCTTGTGGGCGAGGACGACGAACCCAAGCCCCTGATCGATGACGTGCTTCCAGAGCAAGCGCAAAAACCGCTTCGGCTGAACCGGAACGCCCTGACGCCGACGGGTCTGCAGGTGCAGCTGGTAGAAGGTGTCGATGTCGGCTGCCGATCGCGAGATGCGCGCCGTCACGCCCTCGCGCTGCGCCTTCTTGATGGCGCGATGGACCTGAGTGCCTTTGATGCGGTCGAGGAATTCCTGCTTCGAGCAGCCGAGCGACAGCACATGGCGCACCGCCCGCGGCACCACCTGGATGCTCGCGGCCGATGACAGGCCGCCGCGCACGACGAGCTGGTGGACCCTGTTCCTTTGTTGCCAGCGAAGCAGGGCGGCGGTGAGCTCGGCCAGGGCGTCGTCGCCGGTCGCAAGCGGGGGACAGTAGTCGGTGAATGGCAGGGAGATCAGCCGCCGCCTGGGGCTGAAGCGCTGAACTTCCAGCAACGGTATGCCGGCGGCAACAGCGCCGTCTCGATCGAGCTGGAGCAGGATCCGTGATCGGTAACCATAGGCATCAACCAGCACCCGCGACCAGGCGGGATGGTGAAAGACCGTAGCCTGAGCGTCGGAGCGGGCGAAGTCCACCCAGCGTGGATCATCAAGACCGGTAACGGCCAGCCCTGGGGCCGCGTCCGGCGCTAGACGGAGCACCGAGTAAGCCTACGGAGCCTGTGCCGGCGCTGTGAATAGGCATGGCGGGCACATCTTCGATCCCCGGACTATCGGATAGGCCGATTGTCCCACCCGGGTGCGGTCTGGTCCCGCCCCGGACCCCGCCAGGTCGATCGCCTTGTCGAAGCCCGCTCAGCTAGGGCATCCGTACTTGGAATCGCACTGATACTGCTGCCTTGAGTCGTCAAATGACGCAGTGAGCCAGATGGTGCCGTTCTCGGTGTTCTGCACGTTTGCGATATAGGTGTTGGCCGCGCCGGAGTGCCAATCACCGGAGTACCACGACCCAACGCACCCCCACAGGTCGCCCGCGGCATAGGTCCCGGTCCCGGTGGACTTCAGCCAGGACTCCCAGCCCTCGTAGCAGCCGCGGGTGTGTGCGCCCCAGTAGTCGGCGGCCGCGGCCGTCGAGTCGCGGGTGAAGGGGAAGGTACCGTTCTGGTTGCCGGGGTAGGCGGGATAGGGGGCTTGCCATGCGGGGTCGTCCCAGCTCATGACCCCCAGGATCGAGAAGGTCTTGGGACACAGCCCGCTGGTCGGTGTATACGGGTATCCTCCCGCCCCGGTCACCGGATCCCTCTGATAGTTGTGGATCTCGGACGAGAGCACCCCTTCCGTCGCGGTGCCGTTGCAGTAGACGGTCGAGGCCGCGGTCGCCGAGGAGAAGGCATCACCGCAGCCGCGGTTCCAGTAGCAGCTGCCACCGCCACCGCCGCCGTACGACGCGTCATTCGGGTAATGCAGGTACTGGAACCAGGTGGATTCTTCGACCGCGTCCGCGCGAATCAGGTTGTCCGGCAGACCCCATTTGCAGGCCGCCCACTGGAAGATCTCGTCGGTCGTGCCGGTGAACTGCCCGTCCACGCGGGGCAAGAGCCAGCTGTCCCAGAGCGAGTTGTAGGACCCGCCCACAGCTCGCGGGCGCGATGCAAATGAGGCGGCCATGGCGCCGGGAGCGGGCATGGTGTGGTTCTGCTGGTAGTTCTCCGGACGCGGCTCCCAGGTCGAGTAGCGGACCTGGGCGGCGCACTGGGCGTCCGAGGGAAGCGACGACCAGCTGCCAACCGGCTTGAGCCCGAAATATCCTGCTGGGGGCGGCGCGGAACTCGAGATTGGCGTCGGCGTTGGGGCAGGGGTGGGCGCCGGGGTTGCCGTCGGGCTAGGGGTGGGCGCCGGCGTTGCCGTCGGGGTAGGGGTGGGCGCCGGCGTTGCCGTTGGGCTCGGGGTGGGCGCCGGCGTTGCCGTCGGGGCAAGGGTGGGAACCGGCGTCGCCGTCGGGGCAGGGGTGTTGCTGGCGGTTGGCGTCGGGCTTGCGGTTGGCGAATGAGCCGCGTTGCCTTTGCCAATGTGCTTACCGGCGGTGTTCGCCGAGGCAATCGCAGTGGAACACGAACTCGCCGGCTGGCAACTCTGGTTGGAGAGGGTGTTTTGTGCTGTCGTCCTGTTTGTCCCAGAGGGATTCAACAGCAGGGTAAAAGACGCGAGCAGCCCTCCCGCTAGCAACACAACGGCAGCGGTCAAACGCCGGCGCAAACGGTAATGCGGCCCCCCGTTCATTTATCCTCCCATGCGCGGTATCTCAAGAAGCGGCTCCGCTTCTTACCGCACTCTGCACTCGAGTATTACCCGGTTGTCTGTGACGGATCTACCCACTGCCGCCACGGGAGCATGGCGCTGGGGTGACACTGTTCAAGGCACCCCACGACGGGCCGATCAGCGTGCTGGTTGGGGGACTCGCCTTTAGCTCAACGAGCTGCCAGCGTCTTCGGGGTTGGCGCTAATCGAGTGGGTCTCGAACGCCAATAGAGTCAGCGAGTCGTTCTGACGAAAGCCGGTTCAGCCAGCCGGCAATAAGGCTCGAGCACCTCTTAGCGTGCGCTTGACGACCTGATTTCGCTCCATAACCATGGCGTCGTCGAGATCGTCAACGTGGCCCAGGATGAAATCGAGGTCTCTTAACTGGCCGGTCCGCCGAAGATAATCGGCGCTCGCCCCGGCGCTGATGCTCTCGACTGGCATACCATCCCACCGACTGACGATTGCCCTCGTTAGTTCATTTTCCGCGGCATACCCGGCCTCAAACAGCCGCTGAGCGATCCAGGCGCAACAAAGCTGATCCTCGTCACGGAACTCGCCGCGAGCTCCAGCCCCAATGATCGCCACGGCTGGATGCTCGAGGGCAAGCTGAGCGGCGGTGGCCCGATAGTTCCGAAGGCACGCCACGTAGACCGTTTGTGAGTCCCTCGCCCCGGACATGAGGCGAGTTCCGGAGGTGGAAAGGAGAATCATCGGCCGAGCGGTGTCCGATCGCGCTGCCAGAACAGCGGGGCTGTTTTGCAGATCGAACCCGAACGGCATCGATCCGCCAAGCTCACCCACCAGCAAGGGGTTGCGCAATCGCTTGGCCAGTGCGACAGCTTGCTCTATAGATTCCACCGGAAAGCAGCGCCGCCCAAGGGCGACCCCGGTCACCGCCGTGGTTGTTGCGCGGATAACATCCACTGCCACGATCGCGTAGTCATTCGAATAGGCCGTTAGGCTTTCCGGAAAGCAGTCAATGACGACTCGCCGGCGCCGCCCATTGGTCGTCATCGCCCAGATTCCCGAGGTGGTAGGGGGCGCAAATTTGCCTTGCCAAACGCATCAGAATGCAGGCCGCGTCGGTAGATTTCAACCCGCAGCAACTCCTCGAGTCGGACGTTCGACAGCCGGACCTTGGGCCCGAAATGGTCGAGAAGCGCGAACTGGCTGGGTTTGTTCGGCGCTTCGAAGGTGAGAATCTCGAGTCCGAATTCTTCCGCGATTCGATCAGCGAATTTCTGGTTCAATTGCCCGTCGCTATCGAACATGCCCACCCCGCGGGCACTTTCACGCGCCTCGACCACGATCTCCTGGGCGCCGGCATCAAGCCAGGTGCGGGCTCGGGCCATCCCCGCATCGAGGGAATCCTCGGTAAACGCGCCTTCGTGCTTCTTCCCCATCTCGTACTGGACGTCAAGCCCGCGTTCTCGTGCCATCTGGACGATCTCGTGTGGCGGCAGGTCGAGGGTTGTGAAGCCTTCTCCACACTCGATCCTCGTCACGCCCAGATCGGCGCACAGGTCGAGATACTCGGCCAGGCGGCCCTGCGCGAGCGCAATCTCGAATGGCCCTCCGCCGGTTACTGCTGCGACCCGGTGAGCCTGCGCGGCCGCGATTTTGCGCCTGGTGACGCTCTCGTCGGCAATGAGCCAGCAAGCCATTGAGATCTTCAAGGACGCCATCAGGTGGGCGCTCTGGTCCAGATGGCTCTCCAACGTCGCAAGGTCATAACCTGGGTCGAACGGACAGGTGAGCGGGGGCAGTTCGCGCACACCGATGAGCCGCAGGTATTCGCTGGTGGTCAGCCGTTGACCGGTATCCGTGCTCGTGGAAATTCGGCCTCCTCCTCTTCGCGCGCCTCACGCGCTCGTCGTGTGACCATGCTCACGCCCCGATGGCCACGCCGTCCATAGCCGATCGGGTCGCCGTATTAGGACTGTCAAGGCGCGACTGGGCATCTGTCCCGCTGGCGTGAACGCCGCGAACCGTCAGCGTTGAGAGCCGATGACTTTAGGGAGTGCTCGTCGCCGTGGAGGCTCGCCGGGCCAGGACGATATGCTGCGCCCCGGTTGCCCGTAGGATCGGCACCTGGCTGACCGCGAGCCTCTGCAGCCTCTGGTGCAGGCGGAGGCTGGTGCTTTCTGGCAGCGGCTGCCAGCCGAATAACGAGAACGGCCCAAAGCCCAGGCTTTGCATCTTCACCACGCTCAAGCCGGCATCCGCCATAAGGCGCCGCAGTGTTCGGGAAGTCGACCGCCAGCCCGGTAAACCCGGCCGGAAGCCGAGGCGGATGAGAGCAGGCTTGACGATCTGCCTTAGTGGCGCGAACACCGGCGTATGTCGCGGGTCAAGAAGATGGTTGAGGCGTAGAAGGTTGTCGGAGCTCAGCAGAACATATCCAGTCGGTTTCACGACCCGCTCCATCTCGGACAGCGCGAGAGCGGGTGTGTGCACGAACGGTAGCACTCCCAGGCTAATCACGAAGTCGTACCTGGAGTTCGGAAACGGCAGGTGGTGTGCATCGCCAACGCGGACCTGTACGGCGTCGGCGACCCCAGCGTCCGCCACGACCTGACTCGCGAGTTCGATCATCGCCTGGCTGGCGTCGATGCCATCGACGAGGTTGCCGCGCGCTGCCAGATCAACGGCCAGGACCCCCGCCCCGCAGCCGACATCGATGACCCGCGATCTACTCGGCAGACTGCATTCGTCGAGCCACCGCAGCGCCAGCTCGCGGCGTTGCTGATGGATGACGCCGTAGAGAGTCTTTTCATCGTAGAGGTCCTTCCAGTAGCGGGACTTCGCGTCGAAGTGGGCGTCGATCCGTTCCTGATGCGCATGCGCCCAATCGCGTTGCGCTTGCATTTCCTCAGGCACGCTGTCAGGATACCGCCACGAAGGTCGATTCGCTACCCGGGTTCCTTCCGATGCCTATACTCGAAACGCCTGTGAAGTACGCTCCGCGCGAGGTCACCAAGTTGGCAGCGAAAGATCTCCAGTCGCCAGGCGCTACTCTCGAGCGAGCCGACGGATTTAGGGGCTGGCTTCATTCAGTTCTCACAAGCGTTGCCAACCGGCGGGTAAGTGTCGAAGAAGCCGCCGAGAGCCTGCGCGACCTCAGCTTTTCGGACATCGGCTTCGCCAAGGTTGACCACCATCGTGAGCTGCGGCAGGGCGTCTGCGAGTTCGTCTACGCAGATGGGAAGACGACCACCCAGCTGGTCGAGATTGTGACGCGTCTCCTTCGACGAAACCGCGGTTCGGTTCTCGTCACGCGGGCTTCGAGTGACCAGCTGGCAGCGCTCCGGCGAGTCTCGGCCGGCATGGATCTGCCGCGGCGCGAGACACGATCGGGTGCATTTGCCATCATGCGTCAGCTGTCGAAGCCCCGTGGACGCGTGCTGATCGTGACCGGTGGCACCGCCGATCTCCCTGTGGCAGACGAGGCGGCCCTCGCCGCCGCGGTCGTCGGAGCTGACGTCCAGCTCGAAGCTGATGTCGGCGTAGCCGGCCTGCATCGACTGGGCGCCATCCAGCAAGACCTGAACAAAGCGGACGTGGTGGTCGTCGCGGCGGGTATGGAGGGAGCCCTGGCGAGCGTTGTCGGTGGCCTCGTCGCCTGTCCGGTCATTGCTTGCCCGACGAGCGTTGGCTATGGCGCGACATTTGGGGGCTTGGCCGCGCTCCTCTCGATGCTGAGCTCGTGTGCTCCAGGGGTTGTCTGCGTCAACATCGACGATGGTGTGGGCGCCGGATATGCGGCCGGATTGATCGCGCGCCGCAGCAGCACGTGAGCCGAACTGGGTACGTCGATGTGGTTGGCGGTGCGGCAGGCGACATGCTCCTGGCCGCGCTGCTCGATGCCGGCGCACCGCTACGCGGTGTCGTCGATGCGGTTGAAGCGGTTCTGCCTGGATGTTTCACCTTATCGCTTGATTCGGTGAAGCGCGCCGGTCTGCGTGCCAGCCTTCTCCGCGCAACGCCGTCGGGAGGATCGAGAACGGACGCACACCGTACCGTGCGCGAGCTCCACAATGTCATCCAGTCATCGAGCTTGCCAAAGGGCGTCGGGCGCGTCGCGAGGGACGTGCTGACAAATTTGTCGGAAGCAGAGGCACGTGTGCACGGACTCGACGTCGAGGACATGGTCCTGGACGAGCTAGGATCCGATGACACTCTGCTCGACATCGTCGGCGTGGCCGCGGCGCTTCACGACCTCGAGGTCGACCAGCTGTTCGTCTCGTCGGTGCCAATGGCGTTTGGAGGGGAGCTTGCTGGAACCCATGCGGGGTGGCCGGTCCCAGCGCCGGCGACCCTGGACCTCCTGCGTGGCTTCGCAATCCGCGGCGTGAAGAACGGGGAGCTCGTTACACCGACGGCTGCCGCCGTATTCTCAACCCTGGGGCGTGGCGCGACGGAGCCGCCGGCAATGACGGTCGAAGCGATCGGATATGGCGCCGGGACGCGGGATTGGAAGCGCCGTCCCAATGTCGTGCGGGTTCTCGTGGGATCGGCGGCGGAAACGCCTGGGGAGCGGACCCTCAGTCTCCTTGAAACAAATCTTGACGATTTGTCCCCGCAGCTGGTCGCCGATGCGGTCGCGGCGTTGCGAGCCGCCGGAGCCCTCGACGCGTGGACGGTCCCAGCGCAGATGAAAAAAGACCGGCCTGGGATCGTGCTGGCGGCTCTGTGCGAGCCACAAGCTGAAGCAGTCATCGAAAGGGTGTTCTTTGAAACAACGCCGACTTTTGGCGTGCGCGTCCAGGCGATCCGCCGGATTGAACTCGATCGCTCAGTCAGGACGGTGACGCTGACCAACGGGAGCGTCCGGGTAAAGGTTGGAACGCTACACGATCGCGTCATGAGCGCCACGCCGGAGCATGACGACGTTGCCGAGCTGGCCCGCCGGACCCGTCAACCCGTGCGCATGCTGTACGACGAGGCCGTCGCCGCGGCTCATGGCCTTTTGGGGCAAGGAGTCCAGCCAGACACTACCCGTACCGAGGACGGATGAACGCATTAGCGTTCGCCCATGGGTCGCCGCAGGCGACTGCGAATCGATTGGAGCGGCGCATTCGATCATATGGCGCGCCCCACGCCGTCGTTGCCGTTTCGGGAGGAGTTGACTCCAGTGTGGTGCTGGCACTCGCGGCACGTGCCCTTGGAACGGCGGCCGTCACGGCAGTCACCGCCCTGTCACCCAGCTATCCGGCCGGCGAATTAGAAGACGCGCGGTCATGCGCCCGCTACCTCGGGGTCGCCCATGAAACCGTTATCACGCACGAGGTTGAGATGGAGCGCTATGCCCAAAATGGTCCGCTGCGCTGCTTTTTCTGCAAGGCCGAGCTCTATGCGTCGCTCCATTCCCTGGCGAGGCACTTTGCCCGAGCTGCCAGGGTCGTGCTTGCGGGAGCCAACCTTGACGATACCGGTGACTTCAGGCCTGGCTTGCTGGCCGGACGGCGATACGGAGTGCGCAATCCGCTGCTCGAGGAAGGTGTCGGGAAGGCCGGCGTACGTGCTCTGGCTCGATACCTCCAGCTGCCGGCACCCGAAAAACCGGCGCTTGCCTGCCTCTCCTCGCGGGTTGACTATGGGATCCGGATTACCGCTGAGCTTCTCGTCCGCATCGACCAGGCGGAGCAGTTGGTGAAAGCTCGCGGTTTTCAGTCGGTTCGCGTTCGTCATTTTGGAAACCTGGCTACGATTGAGGTCCCTCGCGAAGACCTGCAGAGGCTGGCGGCGGACCCGCAGCTTCCCAGACTCTTGGCGGACCTGAGACGGCTAGGCTGGCGCCAGGTCGCGCTCGACCGGGAGGGCTTGCGATCCGGGCGCATGAACGCGGCCCTCCAACTGAAGCCGTCGCTCCGGCGCTCGATCGAGCGACTTGCGGACCCCAGCGCCCATTTGCCGGCTTAGCGTCCGTTCAGCTAAGCCATTGCAGCGCGGCACACGGATACACCGCGACCTGCAGCGGATTGCGGTTCCCCTGCTCGCGGCTGACGGCAGCCACGACCTGTTCCCAGGACGAGGTCACGTTGATCCCACCGATCTGGCTCGGGAGAGCCACAGCGCCCGCAGGTTCCGGCCGGAACAGCCATATTGGCTTGCCCTCAACCGGCGCCGGTCGTCTGAGCTGTCGCCCGACCCGTCGGAGAACCTTTGGGAGCAGCTGGTGCGGCTTTCGCAGCAGTATTCGGGCTTTGAGAGCGGTCAGGCGCCGACGGTGCGCGGTTGAGGCGCTCATCGGAAACAGGCCGTGGAATCCGACCCCCTCACTGCAGGCGGCGACGACGACTTTCGACGTGCGGGCGAGCGCGGCGGTGATCGGCCGCATCCCCTTCATTCGGACGAAGGTGACCGACAGGTCGTTAGGGTAGGCATTGGAGATCACCACGTCCACGCCGTCGGTTGGGACCGGTGCTTGGTACGTCGCTCGGACCAGCTCGAGAGCCGGGGAGTAGGCGGTCCACGGATCACCAGAGACGACGTCCACCACCTCCCGATCGCCATTGAGGAGAAGGGAAACGGTGGTCTGAAGACCGATTCGTCGGGCAATCTCGTCAAGATCATGGCGAAAATTGCTTTGGTCGTTCGGCGTTCCCCAGCCCATGCTCCGGTGGCCGAAGTGTAGCCACGCGATGGACTCGAATCCGAGAATGCCAAGCGCTAGCTTGGAGCCTCCGCCGAAGCCAGCGGTCCAATTGGGGTACAGCCCACCAACCCCAATCACGAAGTCGCTCTCGGCAACATGCTTGTTGACCAGGACCGGCGTACCGAACGAGGTTCGGCCGAGACGCACGAGGTCTCGGTCGCAATCGTGCACGAACAGCTGGCAGGAGGACGCTGCCTGGGCCCCAACCTTTTTGAGAAGGGCGTCCGGCCGCGGCGCCCCGTGCGTCCCAGGGGCCATCACGATGCTGACGTCGCGGGCGGGGATGCCGGCGTCGTCGAGGTGTTTCAGAATTATCGGTAACACCCGAGCGGCGGGAGTGGGACGGTTCAGATCATCGACGATGATCAGCGGTCGAGCCCTGCCGCGGGCGAGCTCGCGAATGGGGGGTTGGCCGGCTGGTGACTCACAACGCTCGCTGATCTGGGCATCGGTCAGGGCGGAGGCGGAGGGTGGCGCAAGCGTGGTCACCTGCCACGAAGCCGGGACCGCGACGGTCACCAGGCGGTCACCGTACCAGGCGGCAGTCCGCAGCGTGAGTGTGTTCATGTCGGGGGTACAGTCGGCGACCCAACGCCATTATCCGAGCCTGGCGTCAAGCGCCCATTCCCCGTTGCAAGGATCGCCACCACATGGACAAAAAGGGGCGTAAGTCGTCAGTCGCGAACCAGGCCGCCTCCTGTACGCCGCGATACGATCGGACCCAGCTTGCCGGCGTGAAGCTTCCATCGCGGAGATACGTGGGGGAGCAAATCAGGTCGAAGTTCTCGACCACCCATTTGCGACCCTCAAGCATGTGTCCGGGCGAAACCGGCTGGCCGGTGAGGTCAAGGTACAGGGCGCGCGCCACGTCCATGCCGCCTGAGTCGACGAACAGCCTGAACGTCGTACCGATTCGCGGGTTTACGTCCAGTAGCTGATACTGCTTCGTGCGGATGTCGTATTTGTAGCCGATGTCCAGGATACCGCGATATCCAATGGCCCTCATGAAGTCGCTGGTGAGCTGGGCGAGCTGAGCATTCCCGAGACATATTCCGAGGCTCGTGACGCCGGTGTGAGGAGGATATTGACGGATCTTCTTCCCGGTGAGGCCAAACACGCATCGCGAATCTCGATCGAAGTATCCGTTGAACATCCACACCATGTCTGAGCCCCCCGGGATGTATTCCTGGAGCATCAGGCAGGGAGAGCCGGGTGTTTCCAGCTTGTCGTACTGGCTCAGCAGTGTCCCCTTGTCCCTCACAACGACCATGCTCACTCCGGTCCTACGCCGTAATGCCTTCGTGTCGATTCCCTTCAGCATCACCGGGAAACTCAGCTCCTCCATCAGCCGCTCCACGTCCTCACGGGACTGGGGAAACAGGGTCTTTGGTGTTGGCACCGAGTACTGCTGGCAGATGGCATAAAGGGTCTGCTTGTTGGACAGTGCGCGCGCCAGGCCGGCGGGCTGTTCGGGCAGACGAAATGCCTTGCTCAAGGGGGCGGCAAGGTCGGCCACCAGCATGCAGCTTTCATCGTCGGTCGGTATCAGGATCGGGTGCGAGCCGATGCTGCGGGCCACCCCCACGAGCCGGTCGAGGGACTCGGCTGGCGGGGAGCTTCGAATATCCCAGAAGAAGTTCTGTCGCCAGTACCGCGACCGCGCGGCAGGGGAGCGCGTTTCCGAATGAACCCCGTATACGGCCACGCCGAGCCTCCCGAGGCTTCGCGCAATGGCATGGCCATGAAAGCCAGGACACAGCACGACGACGGGCACAGCGGTGTCGAACGACCTGGCTGCCAACTGAGCGGTCCCTCGATTTGCTATTTAAAGAGGCCCCCCGCTCAGCCAGGGCACCCGTACTTGGAATCGCACTGATACTGCTGCCTCGAGTCGTCAAATGACGCGGTGAGCCAGATGGTGCCGTTCTCGTTGTTCTGCACGTTTGCGATATAGGTGTTGGCCGCGCCGGAGTGCCAGTCACCCGAGAACCACGATCCAACGCACCCCCACAGGTCGCCCGCGGTGGGCGTGAGCCAGGACTCCCAGCCCTCGTAGCAGCCGCGGATGGAGGCGCCGAAGTAGTCGGCGGCCGCGGCTGTCGAGTCGCGGGTGAAGGGGAAGGTACCGTTCTGGTTGCCGGGGTAGGCGGGATAGGGGGCCTGCCATGCGGGGTCGTCCCAGCTCATGACGCCCAGGATCGAGAAAGTCTTGGGACACAGCCCACTGGTCGGTGTATAGGGGTATCCTCCCGTACCGGTCACCGGATCCATTTGATAGTTGTGGATCTCGGACGAGAGCACCCCTTCCGTCGCGGTGCCGTTGCAGTAGACGGTCGAGGCCGCGGTCGCCGAGGAGAAGGCATCACCGCAGCCGTAGTTCCAGTAGCAGCTGCCACCGCCACCGCCGCCGTACGACGCGTCAGTCGGGTAATGCAGGTATTGGAACCAGGTGGATTCTTCGACCGCGTCCGCGCGAATCAGGTTGTCCGGCAGACCCCATTTGCAGGCCGCCCACTGGAAAATCTCGTCGGTCGTGCCGGTGAACTGCCCGTCCACGCGGGGCAAGAGCCAGCTGTCCCAGAGCGAGTTGTAGGACCCGCCCACAGCTCGCGGGCGCGACGCAAATGAGGCGGCCATGGCGCCGGGAGCGGGCATGGTGTTGTTCTGTTGGGAATTCTCCGGACGCGGCTCCCAGGTCGAGTAGTGGACCTGGGCGGCGCACTGGGCGTCCGAGGGAAGCGACGACCAGTTGCCGACCGGCCGGAGGCCGAAATACCCCGATGCCGGCGGTGGGGACGTTGCGGTTGGCGGGCTCGTGGGAACCGGCGTGGGAACCGGCGTGGGAGCCGGCGTGGGAGCCGGCGTTGGGCTGGCGTCTGGCGTCGGGGTCGTCGTGCGGCTGTGGCTTCGCGTGGGCGCTCCGCTGCGGGTGGCATTCAGGGTGGGACTCGAGCCGGTCAGGGTGTTACATTCACCGGCCCGAAGGCAAGTCCGGTTGGAGAGGGTGATTTCTGCCGTCGTCCCCTTGGTCGCGGACGGATTCACGAGGATGGCCGCAGAGGCGATCACCAGCAGACCAGCGCCCACAAGGGCTGCAGTCAAACGCCGGCGCAGACGCTTATTCCCTCCGCCGATCATCGCTTCCTCCCGTCGGTCAAGGCACGCCCACGACTAACCCTCGGCTGCCGCGACCGCCGGGTCGAGACTGGTGGGGGGATCAGGAGTACCGATCAGCGTAGTGGTTGGGTGCACCGGGAGGACGACCGGATGAAGCGGTGGCTGGTTGAAGTTGAAGTCGCGCACCAGGTTGCCGAGGATGCTCTGGTTCTCACGAACGTCCAATCGCGGGTCAGGGCGTCCGTCAGTGCCTGGATCGAGCCGCTGACCATTGAGAAAATCGTCCTCGATGAATTTGTCATATGCGTCGAAGGACAGGGTCTGATGGTCGATAAACCCCGGTCGGGCATAGGGGCTGATGACCATCCCAGGAACGCGGAGGCCGTACCCGTTGGCGTCGACGCTGGGTGGCAAGACATGGTCATAGAACCCACCCCAGTCGTCCCAGGCAAGGAAGAGCGCCGTGGATGACCAGTCTGGGCTCCTCATCACGGCATTGATGAGGCTGGTGACGTAGCTCTGTCCATAGCTGACCGGGGACGGCGGGTGTTCGCTGACCTCGACGGACGGCGCCACCCAGGAGACCGCCGGCAGGTGCCCAGCCTTGGCGGCCAGGTAGAAACGATCAACCGACTGAACATTCCCGACCTGGGCATCATTTTTGACCGTATCAAAGTACGGCAGCGGGTTGAAGATTCCGGGCGTTGTCGAGCTCTGACGGACGGGAGCGCAGGTCATGGCTGAGTCATTCTCGCAGTCCGGCTCACCACCCTCGACCACGTAGTAGCCCCAGCTGACGCCATGCTTGTGAAGCAAATACGTGATGTCTGTCCAGGCATAGATCGGTACGGTGCCGGACGACCCCGTCTGATCGGGGGGTAGGCCTGGGCTCTCGGGGGCGTTCGTACAACTCGACGGATTGTTGTGCTCGGCGCACCGGGCAGACCACTGGCTGACCTCGTAAAGGTGAGCGGGAAGAGTCCATGAGGCATTGGGCTCAAACATGTGGTCCTGCAGCACGAAGTCGGTCGCGTACGTCCAGTAGTTTGGGATGTCACTCGCGGTGTGATAGCCGAGGACGTCGGGCGCATGGGGCCTGGCGCAGGAAGGGACTGGAGGAATGCAGGCTGGATTTGCGTTCTCGGCCTGCCCTTCGAAGCCGTCCATCTTGCCGCCATCGATGTCAGCACGCGCGTTTTTCAGATCGTGCGGCCCCCCTCGATTGACATCCGAATGGTCGGCGTAGGGCTTGACACAACCCTTGCTCGCAGGATCAGGGATGCAGGCCGTTGGCTGCCCGCCGATCATGGGAAGGCCATCGGCACCGGGGTAGGTACCGAAATACGAGTCGAACGAGCGATTCTCCTGCAGGATGACGACCACGTGGCGGACCTTGTGAATGCCGGTTAGGCCCGTCGTTGGCGCTGGTGCGCAACCCGAGGACACGACGCCCTGCAGGAGCGCGATCGCGGCCCCCGCCAAAAGCCTGGTGTTCGGCCGGTTCACGTCCGGCCGAGTGTACATGGTTCCGACCAGTTCGGCCTGGGACTTGAGCGTCAGAGATGGTCATTCTTGCCCATAGACCGCACGGTGCCCGGACGCTGTAATGCAAGGCAGCCGCCAACCATGCAATTTTCGTTCGGCCGTTCGTTGATCGACCCAAGGGGTGAACGATGCAACGACGTTTCTATAACTTGACCACCCTGCAGGGGAGCACGAGTTGAGTCATCGGTACCGTCCGCGCTTCCCGAAGCTGATAGCCCTGATCGGGAGCAGTCTTGTCTTGGCCACGAGCCTGGCGATGATCCCACCGCCAATCTCCGCCGGTGCCCAGAGCACCAGGCTGGTCGTGATCCCGTTCGAGAACGAGTCTTACGACAACATCATTGGGAGCGGCCAGGCGCCCTACCTGAACCAGCTCATTTCGCAGGGAACGCTGTTCAACAACTACACGGCGCTCGCGTCGAGCAGCTTTCCGAATTACCTGGGTATGACCAGCGGCCTGACCTCCGCGCTTACGCCTCCCTCGCCGAACATCTTTCAGGCGATCGACGCCTCAGGCGTCACGAGCTGGAAGGAATTCATGGAATCGATGACGGGGACGTGTGGCGCGGGCACCACCGGCATCGTGCCGGGGAGCCCGGATCCGCTGTACACCACGGAGCACGATCCCGCCTTTGCCTACCAGGGCAACACGACCTGTACGGCGAATGACGTGCCGCTGACCAACAGCACCTTCAGTCCTTCGAATCTTCCCAGCTTTAGCTATGTCGTCCCCAACCAGTGCAATGACATGCACACACCGGTGGCTTCCGGTCAGTCCTGTCCCGCCTATTTCGGACCGAACTCCGGCACCAGCCTGATCAACATGGGAGACAACTGGCTGTCCGCGGTTGTCCCATCGCTCCTGGCGCAACCGAACGTGACCGTCCTGATCACCTGGGACGAGAGCAGTGCGAACCCGCAACACATCGTCACGCTGGAGGTCGGGGCCGGCGTCACGGCTGGCGGATTCGACGCCAACGCGTACAACCACTACGGCCTCGAGGCCGGCCTGTACCGCTATTTCGGCCTCGGAACGGCACCGAACAACGGAGCCTCCGCTGTTCCATTGCCGATTCCGGCCTCGCCCGCGCCCCTGTATCCCGGCGCCTCGAACGCCGTCACGCGGGAGAATTCGAAGCCAGGCACGATCGGCTGGAAGCTAGCCCAGCAGGCGGATGGCTACAACCAGCAGATCGACGGCTACGCCTCCGCGACCAGCGTGAATCTCGGCCAGCAGATCACCTTCTACGCGAGTGTCAACCCCGGCCAGCGGTTCACGATGGATTTCTATCGGTTCGGCTACTACCAGGGGCTCGGTGGCCGGTTCATGCTCGACGTGCCAAACCTGGCCGGCGTGACGCAGCCAGGTTGTCCGATGGACAGCAGCACCGGGATGATCGCCTGCAACTGGTCCCCGAGTTACCAGCTCACCATCCCGTCCACCTGGGTGAGCGGCGTCTATCTGGCCAGGCTGACGAACGCGGCCGGTTGGCAGAGCTACATCACTTTCGTGGTGCGTGACGACTCCCGGAGTTCTTCACTCCTGTACCAGCTGCCCTTCAACACCTATCAGGCGTACAACAACTGGCCCGACGACATTCCGCCCAACTCCACCACCGGGCTCCCGGTCACCGGTAAGTCCCTTTATGACACCAGCAGCTCGGCCACGCTGACCTCGCTCGGCACCCAGCGGGCGGTCGAGGTTTCCTACGATCGGCCGTTCGCGGGGAATGCCGGCTCGGGCGCACCGTTCCTCGACTATGACGCCAATGACATTGGCTGGCTCGAGCAACAGGGCTACGACGTCGCCTACACGACCTCGACCGACATGGACCTGTCGCCAGGCAGCCTGATCAATCACAACGGCTTCATCTCAGGCGCGCACGACGAGTACTGGTCAATGAGCATGTACAACAACGTCGCTCAAGCCCGGGACAACCGAGTCAATCTCGCCTTCCTGGGCGCGGACGCCGTCTCCTGGCAGGTCCGCTTCGCCGCATCCGCTTCCGGGGTGCCGGACCGGGAGATCATCTGTTACAAGAGCGCCACGTTGGACCCGGTGCAAAACAATACCGTCACCGTCCATTTCCACGACCCGCAGGTCAATGTGCCGGAGCAGCTCCTCGTCGGCGGAAACTCGGCCGGCGTGCAACAAGGGACGAGCAGCGCCCTGCCGGCCCCCTACATCGTCCAGAACGCATCCAGCTGGGTCTACGCCAACACCAGTGCCTTCAACGGGGAGAGTATCCCCAATGTCGTCGGCTACGAGATCCAGGCCTACAATTCCGCCTTCCCCTCGCCGACGTCGGCGCCCGGGACGTACCAACTTTTATCCAGCTCGCCGATCGTCAACACCAACAACGCGACCATCAACCAGAACTCGACCATCTACCAGGCAGCCAGTGGTGCCTGGGTCTTCTCCGCGGGGTCGATCGAGTGGGGCTGGGCGCTGTTCGATTTTGGCTTCTCCTTAGGCGGACAGAGCCACGCGGACTACGCCACGCCATTCGTCCAGACGATGACCGCCAACATCCTCAACAAGTTCTCGGCCGGGACCTTACCCCTTCCGGCTGCACCGACGAACCTGATGGCGGTCCCATCCGCATCCGCCGTCAATCTGTCGTGGACCGACAACGACGCAACCGCGACCTATGTACTGGATCGGAGCACTGATCAAGCCTTCAACTCCTTCACCTCGGTCAGCCTGCCCGCCGGCGCGACCAGCTACAGCGATAACGGGTTGGCTGCGGGGGTGTATTACTACCGGCTGGTGGCGGTGGGCGCGAACGGCAAATCGCCATACGTATCGACCAGCGCCGCCACCATCTCCTATGCCGCGCTGGTCGCGGGACGGACGGGGCTGCTGGCCCACTGGCGGCTGGGTGAGAGTTCCGGAACAACGGCGAGCGACACGACCGGCACCTATGCCGGCACCTATGTCAACTCCCCGACACTGGGGTCACCCGGAGCAATCACCAACGACCCTAACAGCTCCGTGACCTTCAACGGAACAAACCAGCGGGTCACCGTGCCCACGGTTCCGTCAGCAGGTGACTTCTCGATCGAAGGCTGGTCGTTCCTGACCAACGCGTCGGTGAACAACAACACCCTGTACGGGGGCAACGGCACGGCGCGATTGATGCCAAGGCCGGGGACCGGAAGCTTCATATCCGCCGCCTACGCCGCCGTGACGCTGAACGGGACCGAGTATGCCCTGCAACCGACCAGTCCGGCTTCGAACATCAACACCTGGGTGTACTGGGTGCTCACTCGACAGGGCAGCCAGCTCACGCTGTACCGCAACGGCGTGCAGATCGGGCAACGGAGCGACCTGCCTGCCACCGCCACGGCCAGCATCAACGGCTACATCGCGGCTCAGAACAGCGGCGCCTACTACCTCACGGGAAGGCTGCAGGACGTCGCGCTCTACACGCGAGCACTTTCCAGCGACGACGTGCGCAACGGCTACATGGCCGGCCTCAACGGGATCGCCCCGACTCCCCCGGTGCTGCCGCCGGCGGCCCCGACGAACTTCAGGGCGGCTCCGTCGACGTCGGCAGTGAGCCTGACCTGGACGGATAGCGATGCCACCTCAACCTACCTGGTGTACCGGAGCACCGATCCGAGCTTCGGGAGCTTCGCCACGATCACGCTCCCGGCAGGTACGACCGGATATATCGACAGCGGCCTCGGCCAGGGGATTGTCTACTACCGGCTTGTGGCCGTGAACGCCGGCGGGCAATCGCCGTACGTGTCGACCAATGCGGCCACCATCTCCTACACCGCGATGGTGAACGGGCGGTCCGGTCTGCTCGCCCACTGGCGTCTCGGCGAACCCTCCGGCACCACCGCCTGGGATACCGGGGGCACGTACAACGGCGCTTACGTGAACGGCCCCACGCTGGGGTCGCCCGGTGCCATCGCCAACGACCCCAGCACGTCGGTCACCTTCAACGGGAGCAACCAGCGCGTCACCGTGCCGGCTTTGCCCTCGTCAGTCGACTTCTCGATCGAAGGCTGGACCTATCTCACCAACGCCTCAGTGAACAACAACACCGTCTACGGCAGCAACACGCTGCAGTTTCTCGCCCGACCTGGCACGGGGAGCTTCCCCACCGCCGCGTATGCATCGGTGACCCTCAATGGGACGGCCTACGTCCTGCAGCCCAACAGTCCCGCCTCGAATATCAACACCTGGGTCGACTGGGTGGTGACCCGCCAGGGCGGCACGCTCACGCTCTATCGGAACGGGGTGCAGATCTCGCAGCGAACCGACCTGCCCGCCACGGCCACCATCAGCCTCAGCGGTTACCTCGCCGATGAGAGCAATGGGTCGTACTACCTGACCGGCCGGCTGCAGGACGTGAGCCTCTACAGCCGCGCGCTGTCCAGTCTCGAGGCGACCAACGGATATCTCGCCGGCTTGAACGGAGCGCCACCATCGACGTCGCCCGCCTCGACCACGCCCTATTACAACGCGGTTCGCTCAGAGCCCTCCCTGCTGGCGTACTGGCGCCTCGGCGAATCCTCGGGCACCGCGGCAAACGACGTCATGGGCAAGTACAGCGGCACGTACGCCAGCGGCGTGACGCTCGGATCGTCGGGCGTGATCGTGAATGATTCCGACAAATCGGCGACCTTCAACGGCACGAGTGGGCGGGTCACCCTGCCGTCGCTGCCGACGGTCGGTGACTTCTCAATCGAGGGCTGGACGAATTTGACCAACGCCTCAGTGAACAACAACACGATGTTCGGCAACAGCGCCACGCAGTTGCTCGCCCGGCCGGGCACGGGCAGCTTCCCGACCGCGGCTTATGCCGGCGTCACGCTGAACGGCACCGCCTATGTCCTGCAGCCCAACAGTCCGGCGTCCAACATCAACACCTGGGTCTACTGGGTGGTCACCCGCCAGGGCGGCATCCTGACCTTGTACCGCAACGCCGTCCAGATCGGGCAGCGTACCGATCTTCCGGCGTCCGCCGGCGCAAACATCAGCGGCTACATCGGCGACCAGATCGGCGGGAACTATTACCTGACCGGCGGCATTGATGAGGTCGCTGTCTACAACAGCGCGCTCACAGCCCAGGACATCACGAGCCATTACCAGGCAGCCCAATCCGGTCCAGCGCCGGCTCCCACCGCTCCACCCAGCGCCTCGGTGAGCTCGCCGACGGCGGCCAGCACCTATGGGGCCAACTGGCTGGGATCGATCACCGGCACGGCGTCATCGACTTCCGGCTTTTCGCTGACGGCGGTGTCGGTGGCGGTGCGTGATACGACGACCGGCCAGTGGTGGGGCGGGTCGGGCTTCAACCAGTCCAACCAGACCTTCTTCCCGGTCACCTCGGGCACCACCAACTGGTCGCTGGGTTTCCCGGCCAGCAACCTGACCTCGGGGCACAGCTACAGCGCGATCGCCCAGGCCACCGACTACGTGGGCAACGTCGGCACGAGCGCCGCCGTTGGGTTCACCTACGTCAATACTCCGCCGAGCGTCTCTGTCAGTTACCCGGCGAACGCGAGCACCTATGGCACCAATTGGGCGGGATCGATCAACGGCGCGGCGTTGTCCAATTCCGGCTCCTCTCTGGCCGGTGTCGCGGTGGCGGTGCGCGACACCACGACCGGTCAGTGGTGGAGTGGGTTCGGGTTCAACCAGGCCAGCCAGACCTTCGTCCCGGTCACGTCGGGGACGACCAACTGGTCGCTGAACTTCCCGGCTGCCAGCCTGACATCGGGGCACGGCTACACGGTGACCGCCCAGGCCACCGACAATTTGGGCAACGCCGGTACCAGCACCTCGGTCGGGTTTAGCTACACCACCAGCCCGCCCAGCACCACGATTGCCTGCAATGGGGCCGCATGTTCGAGCGGCTGGTACAACGCGCCCGTCACCGTGACGTTGTCAGCCACGGATGCCGGCGGCCCCGGCGTCAGCGCCACCTACTACACGACGGATGGCAGCACGCCGACGACCTCGAGCACGCTCTACACCGGAGCCTTCACCGCGTCGACCACCAGCCCGGTGCAGTTCTTCTCCGCGGACATGGCTGGCAATCTCGAGTCTGTCAATGCCCAGCAGGTCCAGATCGACACGGTCGCTCCCACAACCACGGTCGCGTGCAACGGGGCCCCCTGCTCGAGCTCGTACGGCGCGCCCGTCAGCGTGACGCTGTCGGCCACCGATAATGCCGGCGGCTCGGGGATCACGGCCACCTACTACACGACGGACGGCAGCGCGCCGACCACCTCGAGCACGCCGTACACCGGAGCCTTCAGGGTGTCGAGCACCAGCTCGGTCCAGTTCTTCTCTGTGGACAATGCCGGCAATCTCGAGTCGGTCAAGTCCCAGCAGGTTCAAATCACAGTGATCCTGGTGTCGATCGCGATCACTCCCGCGAATCCGTCGATCAGCAAGGGCGGCACGCAACAGTTCACCGCCACCGGCACGTATTCGGATGGCGGCAGCCAGGATCTGACCAGTTCAGCGACCTGGCTGTCGTCCAATCCGGCGGCCGCGACGATCACCGCGGCGGGTCTGGCAACCGGCGTGGCGCAGGGCACCTCACAGATCAGCGCCGGATCGGCCGGCGTGACGGGCATCACCACCTTGACGGTGGGGGCTGCCACGTTGCTGTCGATAGCGGTCACCCCGTCGAACCCGTCGATTCCCAAGGGCACGACGCAACAATTCACCGCCAGCGGCAACTATTCGGATGGATCGACCGTGGATCTGACCAACTCGGTCTCCTGGAGTTCATCCGACACGAGTGTCGCGACGATCACATCCGGCGGCCTCGCCTCGGCCCTCAAGCAGGGCAGTACCACGATCAGCGCCTCCTCGGGAGTGACGGGCAGCACCACCTTGACGGTCGGACCGGCCGCGTTGGTGTCGATCGCGGTGACCCCGGCGAATCCGTCGATCGCTAAGGGGAGCACGCAACAGTTCACCGCCACCGGCACGTATTCGGATGGCGGCACCCAGGATCTGACCAGCTCGGCGACCTGGCTGTCGTCCAGTCCGGCGGCCGCGACAATCACCGCGGCGGGTCTGGCAACCGGCGTGGCGCAGGGCACCTCCCAGATCAGCGCCGGATCGGGCGGGGTGACGGGCAGCACTACCCTGGCAGTCGGCCCGGCGACGCTGGTGTCAGTCGCGGTGACGCCGGCGAATCCGGCGATTCCCAAAGGCACCACGCAACCGTTCACCGCCACCGGCACCTATTCGGATGGATCGACCCTGGACCTGACCAGCTCGGCGACCTGGGTGTCCTCCAACCCCGCGGTGGCAACCATCGGTTCGGGCGGGCTGGCCAGCGGCGTCGCGCAGGGCACGTCCCAGGTCAGCGCCTCCTCGGGCGGGCTAACGGGCAGCACCACCTTGACGGTGGGGCCTGCGACGCTGGTGGCGATCGCGGTGACCCCGGCGAATCCGTCGATCGCGATGGGCACCACCCAACAGTTCACCGCCACCGGCACCTATTCGGATAGCAGCACGCAAAACCTAACCAACTCCGTCAGCTGGAGTTCATCCGACACGAGTGTCGCGACGATCACATCCGGCGGCCTCGCTACCGCTGTGAAGCAAGGCAGTACCACGATCAGCGCCTCGGGCGAGGTGACCGGCAGCACCACCTTGGCAGTCGGGCCGGCGACCCTGGTGTCGGTCGCGGTGACGCCGGCGAATCCATCGATTCCCAAGGGCACCACGCAACCGTTCAGCGCCACCGGCACCTATTCGGATGGATCGACCCTGGACCTGACCAGCTCGGCGACCTGGGTGTCCTCCAACACTGCGGTGGCAACCATCAGTTCAGGCGGTCTGGCCAGCGGCGTCGCGCAGGGCACGTCCCAGGTCAGCGCCTCCTCGGGCGGGTTAACGGGCAGCACCACCTTGACCGTGAGACCGGCGACCCCGGTGTCGATCGCAATCACCCCCTCGAATCCGTCGATCGCGAAGGGCACCACGCAACAGTTCACCGCGACCGGCACCGATTCGGATGGCAGCACCCAGGACCTGACCAGCTCGGCGACCTGGGTGTCGTCGAATCCGGCGGTGGCGACAATCACCGCGGGCGGTCTGGCTAGCGGCGCCGCGCAGGGGACCTCCCAGGTCAGCGCCAACTTCGGCGGGGTGACGGGCAGCACCACCCTGACGGTGGGACCGGCGGTGCTGGTGTTGGTCGCGGTGACCCCCGCGAATCCATCGATCGCCAAGGGCACCGCGCAACAGTTCAGCGCCACCGGCACCTATTCGGATGGCAGCACGCAAGAACTGACCGGCTCGGCGACCTGGGTATCGTCCAATACCGCAGTCGCAACCATCACCACGGGCGGTCTGGCCAGCGGCGCCGCACAGGGCACCTCCCAGATCAGCGCTACGTCGGCCGCCGTGACAGGTAGCACGACCTTGACGGTGGGGCCTCCCACCCTGGTATCAATCGCGCTGACCCCGACGAATCCGTCAATCGCCCTGGGCAGCACGCAACAGTTCACGGCCACCGGCAGCTATTCGGATGGGTCGATGGTCGATGTGACGAGTTCCGCGACCTGGGTGTCCGCCAATACCGCGGTGGCGACCATTACCGCGGGGGGTCTGGCCAGCAGCGCCGCGCAGGGCACCTCCCAGATCAGCGTCTCCTTGAGCGGGGTGACCAGCAGTACGACGTTGACGGTCGGACCGGCGGGCCTGGTGTCGATCGCGGTCACCCCGGGCAATCCGTCGATTCCCAAGGGCACCACGCAACAGTTCGCGGCCACCGGCACCTATTCGGATGGCACCACCCAAAACCTGACCAGCGCGGCAACCTGGGTGTCCGCCAATACCACCGTGGCGACCATCACCGCGGGCGCTCTGGCCAGCGGCGCCGCGCAGGGCACCTCCCAGATCAGCGCCACATTGGCCGGGGTGACTGGCAGCACCATCTTGACGATCGCACCGCCGGGCTTGCTGTCGATCGCAGTCACTCCAGCGAATCCGTCGATTCCCAAGGGCACCACGCAACAGTTCACCGCCACCGGCACGTACACCGATGCGTCCACGCTAGACGTTACGAGCTCGGTGACCTGGGTGTCGTCGAATCCGGCCGCGGCGACCATCACCGCGGGCGGCCTGGCCAGCGGCGCCGCGCAGGGCACGTCCCAGGTCAGCGCCACATTGGCCGGGGTAACGGGCAGCACGACCCTGACGGTCGGACCAGCGGTCCTGGTGTCGATCGTGGTGACACCGGCGAATCCGTCGATCGCGAAGGGCGCCACGCAACAGTTCACCGCCGCCGGCACCTATTCGGATGGCAGCACCCAGAACCTGACCAACGTCGTCAGCTGGGCTTCATCGAACACGAGTGTCGCCACGGTCACATCTGGCGGTCTCGCCACCGGAGTCGCTCAGAGCACGTCTGAGATCAGCGCCAGCTCGGGCGGCGTGACCGGCAGCACGACCTTGACGGTCGGACCAGCGGTCCTGGTGTCGATCGCGGTCACCCCAGCGAATCCGTCGATCCCCAAGGGCACCACGCGACAGTTCACCGCCTCCGGCACCTATTCCGATGGGTCGACGCAAAACCTGACCAGCTCGGCGACCTGGGCCTCCTCCAATACTGTGGTGGCGACCATCAGCGCCGCGGGTCTGGCCACCGGCGTGACGCAAGGCACCTCCCAGATCACCGCCAGCTCGGCTGGCGTGACCGCCAGCACCACCTTGACGGTCGGACCGGCGATCCTGGTGTCGATCGCCGTCACCCCGGTGAATCCGTCGATCCCCAAGGGCACCACGCAACAGTTCACCGCCACCGGCACCTATTCGGATGGCTCGACGGTGGACGTGACCAGCTCGGTGACCTGGGCATCGTCGAAGCCATCGGTGGCCCCGATCACCACGTCCGGTCTGGCAACCGGCAAAGCCCAGGGGACGACTCAGATCAGCGCCAAGCTCGGCAGCGTGACGGGCAGCACTCCCCTGACGGTCGGGCCGGCGGCGCTGGTGTCGATCACCGTCACCCCGGCGAACCAATCCGTGAGTGTAGGCACGAAGGTGCAGTACGCGGCGAGCGGCAAGTACACCGATGGCAGCACCAAAAACCTGACCACCTCCGTCACCTGGACATCATCGGACACGAGCGTCGCGACGATCACGTCCGCCGGCGTTGCCACGGCGCTCAAGTCGGGCACAGTCACGATCAGCGCCAAGTCCGGGACCGTCGTCGGAAGCACGTCGCTCACGGTGAAGTAGATCCGGTAGGCGAGCGCGCGGGCCGCATGCCAGGCACGCTCGCCCCTGGCGGGAGTACGAAGCTGGAGTCGATGTGCAACGAGGTTTGGTGCGCTTTCTAATGGTTCTCGGACGCGGCGTCACTGAGGCCCGCGCGGGCCGACCAGAGCGCGGCTTCCGAGCGATTGCGCAAGTCGAGCTTCCGATAGATGCTGACCAAGTGATTGCGCACGGTTTTCTCACTGACCGCTCGGCTCGCCGCAATGGCCCGAATCGACTTGCCCTTGGCAACGAGGACCAGGATGCCCTTTTCCGCTGCCGAGAGCTGATCGAGCCGGCGAACCCTGGGCGCCGCCTCCGACAGCCGGCTGAGACTGGATTCTACGAGGCGCCGGCCGACCACGTAATGCCCCGCGACGACTGCATCGACGCCTTCGAGGAACTCTTCCGGCGAAGCATCCTTCGTAAAGAACCCGACGGCACCGCACGACAGGGATGCCACTAACAGCGGCGCATCTTCGGGATCCGCGAGCAGGATGACGCGTGTCCCCGGGCTGAGCCGGTTGACCTGACCTGCCAGCTCAGGACCGGTGACCGGCCCGGACCGGACCTCGCAAAACGCCAGGTCGATCTGCTGCTTGGAGATGATTTCGATCACCTCATCTGAATTTGTGGTTGTCGCAATGCGTGACTGGGGAAGGGCCTCGCTCAGGAGTTGGCTGAGCGCGGCGAGGAAGAGCGAGTGCCGGTCAACCAGGAGTATGCCGAGTGGATCGCTCGTCCCGCCGGCCCCCCTCGGCAGGCGTGGCACGAGCAGCATGCGTCCGACTCTAGACCGGCTCTCCCAAGCATGTAATAGGCATGTCGGTCTCGGGATCGGGACTATTACCCCCGGACGAACCCGGGTTAGAGCTCGACCAGCCCCTTACGTACAGCGTAGAGGACCGCTTGCGACCGGTCGTAGATGTGAAGCTTCTCGTACATGTTGCTGACGTGATTCCGTACAGTCTTCTCGCTAATATCCAGGCGACGGGCAATCTGCTTGTTCGCCTGGCCGATAGCGATCAGCTTCAAGATCTCGACTTCGCGCGCCGTCAGGCCGTCGTAGAACTCCTTGGGCGTCGAGGTGCCACTCAGCATGTCGATGACCCGGTTAGCCACGGCGCTGGCCATCACCCGCTCGCCCGACATGACGGCGAGGATGCTGGAAACGATCGCCTCGACCTGTGAGTCCTTGAGCACGTAGCCGCTGGCTCCAGCCCGGAGGGCCTGGAGGACGTAAGTGTCGGTCTCGAACGTGGTAAGGATGAGGACCTTGATCTCAGGATGTTCCGCGACGATCCGCCGGGTCGCCTCGACACCGTCGAGATTTGGCATCTTCAAATCCATCAGCACGACGTCGGGCTTGATGGTGCCGGCCTTCTTGACGACATCCAGGCCGTCAACCGCCTGGCCGACGACGTGGACCCGAGAATCTCCCTCCAGGAGGCGGGCCAGCCCGGAGCGAAAGAGATTCTGATCGTCCGCGATCAGCACGCGTATGACGGCAACCTGTGTACTCAACCTCGACCTTCCTTCAGCATCGTATTGATTCGACCCGACATTTGACATGGGGCGAGTGTCCTAACGCGACCGGGACAAAGCACACCGACCTGCCGACCATCGTCACAATCGTCAGAGCGCAGCGACCGCCACCTTCGGCTCTTGCGGCGGGCCGAGCACCAGCTGAACCGTCGCGACCGATCGAGTGATAAGCGGCCGCTGCAGATGGCACGGAGCCTCCAGCAGGATCACCGTGCCTTCACCAGGCCGGCTCCGGATTTCGAAGATGCCGCCCACTTCGGCCATTCGCTCGGCGTTCCCCAGCAGGCCGAGGCCGCGACCGTCCGGGGTTGTCCGCACCTCATCGGCCACGAATCCGATGCCGTCGTCGCGTACTGTGACTCGCACCCTTCCCGCGGACTCCGATAGCCGTACCTCGACCAGCGCGGCGGCACCGTGACGGACCGCGTTGGTGATCGACTCTCGGATCGACAGGGAGATCCGCCTGGCCACCGCGTGGCCCAGCCGCACGCTCGTACGCTCATCGACCCAGCGGAGAACGCCGCCTGTGGCCGTCAACAGGCGGTCGCCGTAACGCCGAGCATCTCCGAGCATGTCGGTGACGGGCCGCTGGCGAACGCCGTAGGCCAGCGCCCGAGCCGACTGGAGGGCCTTTAGGGCTTCGCGCTCGATAATCAGGAGGTCGTCGCGACCAGCCTCGCCCCGGTCCAGGGCCACCCGAATCTCCACCAGCAGGGCGGTCAGTGACTGCCCGACGCCATCATGCAGCTCTCGCGCCAACTGGCTCCGCCTGGTGGTCGGAATGGCCGCTACCTCGGCGACTCTCCGTGGCAAAAGAGTCGTACCAAGCTTCGGCAGGTCTACAACCGAGGGTGGTCCCTCGTACGCGCGCGCCATCGCTGACCCCAATGAGCCTTCCCTTCTCTTGAATGAGTTCTCGCTGCCCTGATCGTGGACCGGGCGACCGTCAGAGTACCATCGGTGAAATATTCGTCAAGTTGCTCGCTCGAAAAGTAGGCGAAAATTGCGCTCTGGGTCAAACGTACTGTAAAGCGTTCCGTCGGTCGTTCGGCGTCCGCTCCGCCGCTGAGCCAGTGGGCCAACGGCCCATAGACGAGTTCGGATTTGACAAATCCGGGCCGCTCCAGCCTTAGGTTCCTGCCATAAAGTGGGCGGCGCCCGTCGAACTCCGACGCAACTGTAAAGTCCTAGTTGCCATTTATTGGGTCGCTTTACACTGGCGGTCGGGACAATGGCCCTGCTGTCCCGTCCCGATCGGATCAGCGAGCTCGGCGGTATCCGGACAGCTGCACCAGGAGGCCAGCCGTGCCCACACGCTGGGACGAGTTGCCCATTACCCAGCGCGGAACCGCCTCGTAGAGTCGGAGCGTGGTCGTCGTTCCACGTCTGTCTGAGCGGACCGGCAGGTTGAGCGATCGGCTGCGGGTCGTCCTGGTCGACCGCAGCCCCCTATTCCTGGCGGCTCTGGCGCAGCACATCCTCGGAGCCTGCCCACAATCATGGATCGAAACGGCAACCCGGTCGGACGAGGCCGTGGACACCGCCTCCAGCCACGTAATCGACCTGATTTTGTGCGAAGCGCGCGCCGAGCCGCTCACGGGTCCCGAAGTCGCGGCCAAAATCAGGGCACTCGGGCGCAGGACCAGGGTCGTCTTGCTGGGTGACGCAGAGGACCACCGCTTGCTTGTCGAATCGCTCGGTTGCGGGGCATCCGGCTTCTTCACCAAGGACGCGTCACCCGAAGAGTTTCTTGAAGGGGTCGATGCCGTCCTGGCCGGGCACTACGTCGTCGGTCGTGGTCTCGTCCAGCCGACGCTGGCCCGGTTGGCGGGGTGGAGGCCACCGGACCGAGGCACCCAGCTGGAGCAACTCTCAGAGGCCGAACGCAGCATCCTGGTGATGGTTGGCCAGGCTCAGTCGACCCGCGCCATCGCGGCAAGCCGGGGCATCAGCCAGAAAACCGTGCGCAACCACCTGGCCAGCATCTACCGCAAGCTCGAGCTGCGCAACCGGTCGGAGGCGATCGTCTGGTCGGCGCGCGCCGGTCTCATTGAGGTGGCAGTCGAAGGGTAGCGACATTCCGGGGCACGCCAGCACCCCGACCGAGTTCGACGACGTGACGGCTACGACCCCGTAAAAGCCAGCACCGAGCGGTCGGCGGGGACGAACACCCGGCCATCGCCGGCGCTCGGCGCGGCGAAATGTTCCACCGCGCCGACGCCGACGCGCTGCCGCACCTGTCCTCCGCTGGGGTCGAGCCCGTAGAGCACCCCGCCGGCCGTGTCGATTGCCCATACCATGTCGCCGGCCACGATCGGTGGTCCTGGGGAGAACGACGGACTTCGCCATGCGACCCTGAACGAGAAGCCGTTCATGCGGACAGCGACCAGCCCTTCTGCGCACGCGACATATATATAGGATGCGGCGTGCGCAATCGCGCCGAATGCGCCTGTGCAGACCTGGCTGGAAAACGCCGGTCCGTTGATACCACCCAGATGCCCCGGGTGCAGCAGGTAGCCAATCCCCTGCTTACCGATCTGAAAGAGTCGACCGTCGGAAAGGAGTGCAGGGCCGACGGAACCGAGATCCGTATCGGTGCTGTTGAGGCTCGCCCAGTTGCTCGGTGCCCACCAATCCAGGAGGTGAAGATCGCCGGAGAGTCGGATCACGGCATTCCCGAAGTCGAAGGTCTCGCCGACGCCAAGGATGGAGCCGGCGCTGTTTCCCGTAGCGACGTAAACGTCGCCGCCGGCATCGACGGATGGGCCAGACGGCGCCCAGATGCCGCCCTGGCGTTTCGAGGGAACCTGGTAGGTGAGAAGCGCCCCCTCACCGTCTTCCGGCGCGCCAACAACCCAGCCGTGATACTGCCCACAGTCACCGAACAACCCTCCAAAGGCGATATAGACCGTGCTGTGTGAAAGCGCCAGCGCCGGCCGCTGCTGTTCGATGAGGGGATTGGCCGTTGGCGGATCGACGGTCCGCTGATAGATAAGCGAACCCTTCGCGAGATCAATCGCCGCCAGCTGGTGTCGTCCTGGCTGAACAAAGGCGACGGCGTAGAGCACGCCGAGCTGCTCGTCGACGACCGGGGTGCCGGTGATGCCGCTCGGGTCGATGTTGCCGCACGGCAGCGCGGCGCCGGGCATGGGTTTGCCCAGAGTCCTCTTCCAAATGGGCCGGCCGGTCAGGGCGTCCAGCGAGTAGACCGAATCGTTCTCGGTCGCGACGATGAGGCGATTGCCCACGACAAGCGGTTGGGCATAAACGGCCCCGTCGAGCGTCGATGACGTCCAATCGCGGCGAAGTGTGTGCACGACTGGAAAGCTGGGATCGGAACCGCTGCGCGAAAGATCTCGCTGATAGGTCGGCCAGCCGCTTGCCGGGGACTCCGCCAGCCCGGCGAACGTTGGCTGGGTTTGCGCTCGTTTTGGCGTGGGCGACGCCTGACAGCCCACCACGGTCAGTGATATCGCGATGACGATCGAGAGAAATCGCCTGTGGCTGCCGCTCAGGGCACGATCATAATCGCGCCGGTCGTGACCTGATGAGTCGGCATCTGCCTTACGGATAGGACCTCCGTCCTATTGTCCGGATCCAAATTGGGGCGTAAGACAAAGCTGGAGGTGGCCAGACGGACCGTGCTCATGCGGCTACCGGGCCTCCCCTCAAGAAGTCTCGGTGGGCGGCGTGGCGCGCCGCTTGACCGCCTCCACCAGCTCGCAATTCGTGCGCCGGATTACCGCCGCGCCTGAAGATCGCGGGCCGGCGGCGTGGGGGAGGGGTGATAATAGCGACCGGCGTAGAGCGTCGATTCCGACATCGGACCGAAATAGGTGCCGCACCGGGCGCATTTAGTCGCTTCGTGAACTAGGGGTCCCTGGGGGTGAAGCTGCAGCCACCAGCGTTGGGCTTCAGTCCGTGGGAGGTCAACTATTTGACAGTCGGATTCGCACAAAACTGCGGTGCCCGCTCTCCCCACGGACCTCAAGGAAACGTGTTAAACGTACGAAACTGGCCTGGATTCCGTGTATGATGCGAACGCCCCGTAGAAACTGTTGAAAGGAGAAGACATGGCGAAGATCCGCTGGCGCCTCGTTTTCGGCTTGGTTTCCCTTGGGGCCGCGGTGCTTCTCACCTTTCCGGGCGGCGCCGCTCGGCAGCTGAGCGGCAAGGTTGCCGATATCTGGCCAAATCCGGACATCGTTAATGCCGACATCTGGCCGAACGCCCCGCTGGACATCTGGCCCAACGGAGACGTCGTGAGTGGCGACTCGACTGGAACCGGCACTGGGTACTAGCCACCACCCCGCGTTTGTCGTAAGATTCGGACGAGGAGGGACCGGGGTGGCGCCGCAAGTTGCACGCAAGAGGAGCCCGCGGACTCCGGACTTGCTTGGCGCCCGGATTCGCAAGGCGAGGATGGAGCTTGGGCTCAGCCTTGCGGGCGTCGCCCAGAAGGATTTCAGTCGAGCCTTCCTGAACCAGATCGAACTCGGACGAGCCCGGCCGTCCACTCGGATCCTCCAGATCATTGCCGAGCGGCTCCAGCGACCCGTCGAGTATTTCCTGCACGATCCGCAGGCTTCGACGACCGCCCTGGAGCTGCGGCTTGCCGAAGCGGCTACCCGGGTCCGCCGTGGCGACGGGGAGCGGGCCCGCGAGCTGATGACCGAGCTCCTGGCTCTTCCGCAGATCGCGCCCGAGATCCGTGCACGGGCGCAGTTGCTGCTCGCGGAAGCGCTGCTGAAGCTACGGGCATTTGACGAGGCGATCGAGGTGCTCAAGCTTGCCATCAAGGCTTCGGAGATGTCCGGGTGGCGCGCGCTGGCTGTCGAGCTCTATGACCGGATGGGGAGCGCGTACTACCAGCTGCGGCATCCCCACGAGGCCGGCCGTTGGTGGGACCGGGCAATCTCTGGCTACCAGGACGGAGAGCTCACTGATCCACTGCTCAAGGCCAGGATCCTTGGGCACCGAGCCAACCTCCATTTCGTCGCCGGCCAGCCACGCGAGGCCATTGCGGGCTATCAATCGGCGATCGCCGCAGCCGAGGATGTGCTGGATATGCCGGCGCTGGGCGGCATCTATGAGGGGTTGGCGATGTCCTTCTCGAAGACCGGCGACATGGCGCGCGCCCTGGAGTACGCGCAACGCAGCCTTCGGCTCTTCGATACCCTCAGGGATGTCCGGATGAGCGCCCAGCTACGCAACAACATGGCGGAGATCCTGCTCGGCGATGGACGCGAAGAGGAGGCCGAAGCCCTGTTTCTCGAAGGTGCCGAACAGTTGCGTCGGGTCGGGGACCAGGACCTGCTGCCCCATCTGTTGGCCGGCGCGGCCGAGGCCGCCCTGAACCGGGATGATGTCCGCCTGGCGCTCGCTCGCATTAAGGTGGCATTAACCGCGGCGCAGGTGTCCGCCGATTCCCTAGCGAAGCTGGTCGCCGAGCGGGTGGCCGGACGGGTCATGGCTGCCATGGGCGAAAGGATGGAAGCTCGAGCGCATTTCGAACGCGCCCTGGAGTTGGCTGCGACGCTGAGCAGCGAGAATGATAAGAGTCGGGTCGCCTTCGAGTACGCGCAGGTCCTCGAAGAGCAGGGCGATGCCACGCAGGCACTGCTCCGCTATCGTCAGGCATACCACGCGAGGCAAGCGGCGCTGGCGTAGGGCTAGGGCAGCGGCGCTGGGCTCGGGACCGGGAGCGATGGCGCGGGGAGCGATGGCACCGTTACCGGGACACCTGGCAGGCTAGCGCTAGGGGAAGGCGTCGGTGCGGGCGCGGTCAACTGACCGAGCGAACTGTTCACGCTCCCAACCAGTGCATCCAGCGCCGACTTCACGTCTGCGGGAACCGTCCCCGTAGCCGGTAGCTGACCGATTCGTCCGACCGGCAGCGCCATCCCCGGGGCGGCGATCGTAGCTGCCGGGGCGGCGCCTCGAGATGGGTACGCCCCCGCCGAATGGGCTGAGCTGGAGGATTGAATGGCGACCATGACGAGCGGGACCGCGGCTAACGCCAGGATGCGATCGACGCTCAGGAGTGATCCAAAGAAAGATTGATGGGCGCTCGTGAGATTGCGCTGCTCCATGTTCCGACGAACGGCTCGTACCAACCGGGCGATGCCGATCACGACGGCGACTCTGGCCGCTACGCCCGCGGCGCGCTGCCGAGCTCGGTGCAGTACCTGAGCGGCTGCCATGTAATTGAGCCGGAGATCCATCGCGATGTCGGCTAGGGGTCGACGTTCGACGGCCGACTCCCAGAGCGCCTGGCGCTCGCGATGGGAGAGCTGGTTCAGCACCAGCGAGACGAAGTCGCGGTCCGCGATGGCGGATTCGATGTCGGCCCCGTTCTGCGGGTTGCCTCCGAGGGTCACCAGCGCGCGCCCAAATCGCTTTCGCCGCCGCAGTACGTCGAGACAGTGGTTGCGGGCGACGGTCATCAGCCACGACCGAGCCGTGCCGCCGCCGGTGTCGGGTTGCATCGAGTCCACAGCGATGAGAAAGGTCTCGTGGGCGGCATCGGCCGCGTCCTCACTGCTCCTCAGCATGCGGGTGCATAGCCGGAAGACTGAAGCAAAATTGGCCTGGTAGAGATCAGCGAGCCACCGCTGTTGCTGATCGGTCAGCCGGTGGCTGGTGCTAGAGCCTGGTGAGCTCGAGCTCGGCAATTCGGTGGTATTCGCGCGCACGGCGTCCGACCTGGGAATGTCCACCTCCCTTCGTCAGTAGATTAATTTGGCACACCGGGCCTGTCAAATTAGGCTGGCGGCGTATTGGGATAGTTGAAGGCCGGACTGCGACTGACGAGGGGAAAGCCAATCTCGTTTAGGTTGGCAACAGTCCGGCGCCGGCCTCGCAGCCACCGATCAGGGTCACCGGCAACAACAGGATGGCGGCGACGAACCAGACCGGTGCGGCGGAGCGTGGCGGATCGGGCGCCGGAATCATCGCGGCTGTGATCGCGCTCGCCAGCAACCACCCATATAACAGGAAGCCAAAGAACAGCGACGCGGTCGCCCCGGCGTCGCGGCCGGCCGGACCGAAGGCGACGATGGAGAGGAGGCTCGCGGCGAGAAGACTCAGACCGATCAGACCGCTGCCCACCCCAAGCCGCAGCCAGTGGGGGTGGCCCCGCATCCGGAGGATGATCGCCGCCCAGCCGCCGGCCACAACAGCCGGCCCGAGGCCGAAGGGGATGATCAAAACGCCGTTGCCGCTCAGTGACCAGCCGTTGCCCGCAAGATGCGCTCTGCTGAGGATGGTCGTCAGCCCCCAGAGCACGAGCCCGGCGAGAAGTCCGGCGAGAGCGATGAGCCCCGCGAACCAGGGTTCCTTCAGCGTGTCCACGGACTGCCGGTGCATGACTCAGCAGGTAATGGTAGATTTCCCCCCCCCCCGCCAACCCTGCGATGGGCAAGCGACGTTACGCGTCCTCACGCCGCGTCCGATCGTCCATTAGCCGATCGCGGCGAGGCTGTCCCGACTCAGGTGCCATCGGCGCCCAACGGTATGGGCGTTTTCATCTATTGCTGCGCAGCGAGCACGGGTGTATATCGACCCTGGGGCGAGCATGGCCGTACAGGTCGATCACGGTTCCGAGCGCTGGGCGCATCGTTGTCAATTGCCCTGGCCGGCGAATCCCAACCTTTCCGAAGGACACGTCTGCGAGTGCGGCCGGCGATGGAGCTACCAGCCCGCGCATTGGGAGCCGCTTTATACCATCGAAGAGTTACGGGACATGCAGGTGGATGGCGACTACCACCGCGGCACCCTGTGAGAGCGCGAGCCTAGGTCACCTGCCCGAAAAGGCAGACTTTTGCGGTTCGCACGAGACCCCCATGACACCGCGATCTTCGGCTGTCAATCTAGAGCCATGCCGAGAAAGGCTGAGCCTAACCAACGTGTGCAGGCAACGGCGCGGGTTCAGTCAGGGCACCTGAGAGGTGGGCCAGCTCGCGACCATCTTCCGACCGAGCCTGTTATCAATCCCGCGATTTCTATGATCCTGGCCCTGCAGCGTACGGCGGGGAATCAAGCGGTCACAGCGGTGCTGGAGGCCAAGCGAGCCGCTCCCGCCCCCGGCATCCAGCGAGTCATCGGCTGGAAAGATGCGTCAACAGAGGGCTACGGCTGGAATGTCCAGGAGCACAGGGTCGGAAAGATCCGCCGGTTCCCACTCGAAGGCCTGGCGCGGGGGCTCCAGCAGGAATCGGCAAAGCGGTGGGTAAGAGGCAAGGGCAAAGAGAAGGGCCACTGGGCAGACGAATCGACCATGCTGGCTGGCCTGTCGCCAGAGTCCGCGAAAGGCAAGGCGATCGTGCTGGTGCCAGAGGGGCTCGATGCAACCATGCCGGTCGAAGTTCTGATCCAGCTGCACGGCTACACCGAGGGTACCCACCGTCCCTTCGCCGGCTGGCGCGCCCTTACGCCGAGTGCCGCGGGTGGCAAAAAGCTGCAGGCGCTGCGGCAGGGCATCGACAAGAAGGATGTGGCCCCAGTGCGCGACGTGGCTCTCGACCAGGCCGAGCAGCAGCTCGAAGAGAGCGGTTACAAGCAGACCATGATCGTGTTGCCGCAAGGTGGGCTCCACTCGCAGTTTGGAAAAGCGGGCGACACGAACTTCGACTCGGGCGCGTACACCACCGAGATCGTCGACCGGCTCTTCGCCGAAGCCGTTTGGAAGAACGCGAAAAAGGCGCCACCAATCGGTCGGGTCAGTATGGCTGGCCACAGCGGTGCCGGCGCGACGCTCGCAAGCATGGCGATGGAGTCGGTCCGCCGTCACAGCGGGCGCAAACCGGGAACCAGCTCAACACTCACCGGGGACCTCGTGCTCCTTGACGCCATCAACAGCTCGGGCGAGCTCAGTGCCTTCAAGGACTGGGCGCTGATGCGACTGGAGCAGGACCTGACGGCGCTCAAGAGCCTGAAGACCGACGCCGAGAAGCTGGCCTATCTCCAAACGGCGCAGAAGTTACGTGGCTACTACAGCCAGAAAGGGAGCTATGTCGGCAACTACACGCAACTCGATAACGCGATCGGCGACTGGTTCAAACACCACGCGGCCGAGTCTGGGCCTTACGCGGGGCGCTTGCGTGCGAACTTCTCCGTGGTGCCCGTTCCGGTCACTCACGAGGAACTGATGCGCGGCGTGCCCGCAGGTGAGGCGCGCGGCGGCGCAGGGACAATTCTCGACGCGCTGCGAACCCTGCACTCGGATGCCAGGCCTGCGAGGGCGAAAGCGCCCGCGACGGTCAAGACGGCAGCCCCCGCTTCCAAGAAAGCTGTCTCGCCGGCGCAGCCAGCTCCCGGGCAACAACCGAGCGGCCCAAGCGGTGCCGCCGGCGATGCGCGAGCCAGGCAAATCGCCACCGCCATCCTTCTCGCCAAGACGGGAGGCGAAGGCGCGGGGAATACTGCCGCGGAAAAGAAAGCGGCCAAAGAGGCGGCTGAGGCCTCGGTAGCGCACGATATTCAGAAGGGCACGAAGAAGGACGTCGATGCGTGGTTCGCGAACCTCGAACCGGATGCGACGTTCCTCGGCAAGCAGATCCAGCCATCAAGCGCCGGCGAACCGCCCGGCGTGCACCATGAGATGGCCGTCAAGCTGGCCGCCGCTGAGGCGAGCCTTCTCAACACAAAAGCGGGAGAGAAACCAGCCGGTGCGAGGGTCCGCCTTGGCGTCAAATCCGTTAGCGGTATGCGGGTGCCGAAGACGCCCACTGGGAAAACGAGCGGGGCGAGCATGCACTGCTTCGGCCTCGCCGTCGATATCGACCACGACAACAATCCGTTTGTGGGCAACTATGACAAGCCGTCGAAAGCGCGACCCGAGGGCGGCCCGAGCCTCCAGATCATCAAGCACGCTACGCTGCTGCTGGCGGGCGCTCCCCACGATGTCCGGCAGGCACCGCCGAAGCTCGAAGGCAGCCATCGGACAGACTCCGAGGAGGACCGCAAAGCCCGAGCAACTCGCGCCGTCGAGGAGTGGGAGCGGTTGCACGCGGACTCCATCCTGGTCCAGCGGTACCTGTCGATGACACCAGAGCAACTTGACGACGCATTGAAAGAGCGCCTTCCGGCTCTGACCGCATGGAAGGAAGTCCAGACGGCCGAGGCAGCGCCGCAACCAGGCAAACAGAAGACGAAAAAGCGGCCGAACCCACCGGCCTGGGTCGAGCACGTGACGGAGTCGGCCTGGTGGCACGCCATCCATGAAAGTGACAAAAAGCATTCCAAGCAGGGCGACTTCGGACGGGGCTCAAGCTCCGACCCGACGAAGTTCGGATTCATGACGCTTCACGAGGAGTTAGTCAAAGCTCTGGTGGACGCCGGACTCAGCTGGGGCGGCACCTACCAGGGAGACAGGGACATCATGCACTTCGATCTGCGCACCGGCAGTATCGGAGGCCGCCCGGTTGTGTAGAGCCGGACCGCGGCAAACAGGACGAGGTCGGGAGGGTGACCTCAAAGCCACCCTCCTCCGACGAACTCGTCTAGCGGACGCCCGCCGCTTCGCGTGATCCCGGCGGTGCGTAGGCCGCCTTGGCCATCTTCGCCTTCTCGAGGAGCTTGCGGCTTTCCTCCTGTGTGATCAGTTTGATGGTGCGGAGGTTGCGCAAAGAGCCGGAGCTGCCGACGGCGACCGCGACGGCGCCAGCGGTGATGTCATCGGGAGCATCGACGATCGCGAGGTAATCGTCCTCGCCAAAGCTCCAGAAGAACTGCTCGAGTTTGGCACCGACCGACTCGGCAGTTTTCCGCACAGCCGCCTCTCTAGCTCCCGGGCTCTCAATCATCTTCGCCCACGCCTCTGCTGTGTAGCCGCCCAAAATCGCGTACTTTCCCATGGCGTCCTCCTCCATATGGGAACGTCGCAGCCCCCCTCGGGTATCGTACAGCGGCGGAATTAATTGGTCGTTTTGGCCGATATCGTGCGTTGCCCCAACTGCAACACTTGGTTCGTGAGGGCGGCGCCCCTACGCGATCGCCGAAGCCGCCCGCTTCAGTAGGCTCGGGTGCGGCTCCAACCTCGGCCCATGCCGAAGAGGCGCAGGATCATGAGCAAGATCAGAGCACCAAAGAAGGCGATGATGATGTCGCTGATCACGGGGTGTCCGGCGATGGCGAAGTGCACATTCAGGTAGTTCGCCAGCAGATTGGCTCCGATCCCGCCGATGATGCCGATGATCATGTCCCCGAAGAGGCCCAGACCATGTCCGAGCATGACGTGACTGGCCAGAAAGCCGGCGACCAATCCAACGATCGCCCAGATCAGTACCGTGTTCCAATCGAGATTGAGCGTTATCACATTTCCTGTCATAGCTATATCATGCCACAGCCGTGTCGTGACAGGCTAGCGGGCCAATTGAGAAGCCGGGCGCTCCAACTCGGATGGGGCAGGCAAGGCCGCACCCGGTTGGGCGCGGCCTTGCTGTCCGTGCTACCTCAGTAGCCGACCGCTCCGACGAAGATGTCCGAGTTGCCGAAGAGCTGACCACTCCCGCTCGGGGAGCAGCTCATGTCGGGATTTGGCTTCGGACCACTCCCCGCACGGAAGGCATCAACCGTTGCGCACGCCGTGTCGTTCCGCGTATCAGTCCACACGAACCATGCCGTCGTGTTGCTCGCCACTGCAGTGGCGTAGTCGCCCAGGAACTGGGCGCCGAGGCTATTCGTGCTGGATCCGTCGGGGTCACCCGTTGCGGTGCTCAGGATGTGACCACCGCTCCAGTCGCCGTTCGTCCGCAGATTGTAGGCGGCGAACTGACTGACAACGTTGGGTCCTGCTGGCGTCCCAGGCGCTTTCCAGGTCTGGCCTGGCCACCCGACAAAGACGTGAATTCCGTCGGGACTCGCCGCGACCCACGGGAAGAAGGTGTTGGCCGCGCCGGCGATGCCACCGACTTTGATTGGCACGCTCCAGGTCGCTCCGCCGTCATCGGATTCGGTGAACTTGATCAAGGCGGTCGGAGGCGCGCCCTCCTCATTCGCCCAGACGACGTAAAGGGCACCAGTTTGCTGATTGACGTCAGCAGCGGGGAAGCTGTCGTCGCGGAAGCTCGACCCGGGCAACGGGCTCGGGATGTCATTGACGGCCGCAATCGCCATCGGTCCGCTGAAGGTGTTGCCGCCATCGTGCGAAATCGCCACGAGTTGCTCCGAATGGCGGTTGATCGATCCTTCCCAGAACACGTAGACCGTTCCATCCGGACCAGTCCGGATCTCTGAGCCCTGCCGGCCGCCCACGGCGCCGTTGTTCGCGCTCTGGCTCAGCCGGATGATGTGCGACCAGGTCTGGCCGCCATCGGTCGAGCGAGCGAAGACAATCGGTTCGGGCGAGAAGGCTGCGCTCTTGCCGAACCTCCCAGCACCGATGAAGAGCGTCCAGCTCGCATACACATTGCCGAAAAAGGGGCTGCTCGGATTGCCGTCGGCCCACACGTAGTCTTTGTCGTTGAAGTCGACCGGATTGTCGCTGCTGCTGCTCACGATCACCGGGGCCTTCCAGGAGGCCGCATCGTTATTCGAGCGCGAGACGGCCATCGCAGGGACGCCCGCCCCGCTCGCGGCGAACGCCAGATTGCCGTAGTAGACGACGCTGCCGTTTGTAAACGAGAACGCGCCGTTCGATCCGCGCGCCGGACCAACCGACAGAATCGGATCGCCAAATGATTCGAGGTTTTGCTCGCAGTAGCCGGGCAGGGTGTGGATGATCCGTCCCTGGCAGCTCCCCACGCCCGCCGGCGATTCCTGGTAGCCAGGTTGCGTCCAGCTGCTGCCGCTCGTGGTGCTCACGTAGACGCCCGAGTTGCCAACGTTGGGCGCGAATGGACAGCTTCCGGTGCCGGTTGAGGTTGTGTGACAGAGCGGCTCGTCGAGCTCGTCGTTAGACCCGGCGATCAGCGCGCCGTTTGTCGGGTCCAGGGCGATGCCGGGCTCGTTCTGTTTGTTCTGCGGGAAGTTATCCACCATTCCGGCGGGCGGAGGTGGTGCCGTCGCATTGACCTGACTATTGAAGAGGACGATTCCGGACGGTCCCGTTGCGGCCGAAGCCGTGGCCGGCAGTAGGACCCCAATGGAGACGATCGCGGCGAGCGCCAAAAATCGGGTCTTGTTGGTCAAGCCTTCCTCCTTCTGAACACCCCAGGTTGCCTGCTTTCTGGCTTATCCCAGCTGTGGTTACAGGTTAACAGTCGGTAAATTCCGGTTAGGTTAGCGGCACGTAGAAGCCGTAGCACTTCATGTGCTACAATGTAGACCATGGCTCGTACTGGCATTCGAGAACTTCGACAGAACGCGAGCGCGCTCATTCGGCGCGTGATTGCTGGAGAAACCATTGAGGTGACCGAACGAGGCCGACCCGTCGCGCGGATCGTGCCCCTTCAAGACCGCGGCGCTCTGGATCAGATGGTGGCTGAAGGACGGGCCACGTCAACCCAAGGTGACTTGCTCGATGTAAAGCCGATCCCTGCGATTTCAGGAAAGCGCCGCCTTTCTGAGGTACTGGCCGAGCTGCGGGCCGATGAGCGCTGAAGTCGCTTATCTCGACGCCTCGGCGGTCGTAAAGCTCCTGATGCAAGAGCCCGAGACAGCGGCCTTACGACGCCGGCTGCAAACCTGGCCCAAACGCGCATCAGCAGGACTCTTGCGAGTGGAGCTTCTTCGTACAGTCAAACGCGCCGGGCTTCCCCGCCTGTTAGCCGACGCGCGACGACAGCTTGCGAGCATCCATCTGATTCGGCTTGACGACGAGCTTGTCGATCGGGCCGCAGAGCTCGAGCCGCCCAGCATGCGTTCGCTCGATGCCATCCATCTGGCCGCGGCGGTTGGCCTTGGCAGCGACCTTGCGGCAGTCGTTACGTACGATGCGCGCATGAGTAGCGCGGCTCAGGCGCTTGGCCTTCCGGTGATCGGTCCGCGCTAACACGCCTCAGCCACAGAGCCGTAGCCCGAGCGGCTTAGTGCGATTGAGTCGGCGGCGTGGGCCGATGAGCGCCGACGGCCGTCCCGATCACCAGGCCCGCAAACACTGCCAGACTGATCAAGGCAGCGATGTAGGCGATGCCGTCGCTGCCAGGACGCGATGGTTGTCGCATCTGCATTAAGCTTGCGCCCATGCCATCGGTGAAGCAGGACGCCGTGCAAGAGATCAAGGACCGACTCGATCTGGTCGATCTGGTCTCGGAGCATTTGCGGCTGCAGAAGGCGGGTCGCGACCTCAAGGGGCTATGTCCCTTCCACCAGGAAAAGACCCCATCCTTATATGTGTCGCCAGAAAAGCAGTTGTGGCATTGCTACGGCTGCCAGAAGGGCGGCGATCACTTCACCTTCATCCAGGACATCGAGCATGTTGACTTCAAAGGGGCGCTGCGGCTGCTGGCCGAGAAGACCGGTGTTGTCCTCGAGGAGTCGCCAGGCGCGGGCCGCCAGCGGGAGCTGAAACGGACCATCCAGCGGCTGAATGGCCTGGCCGCCCAGTATTTCCATCACATCCTGATGGAGAACCCCGCCGGCCAGCGAGCGCTCATTCAGCTGGAGTCGCGAGGCGTCACGCGAGCCTCGATGACCGAGTTCCAGCTCGGCTTCGCCCCAGCGGGCCAGCATCGGGACAACCTGGTCCGGTTCCTGCGCAAGCATGGGGCGACAGATTCGGAGATGCTGGAAGCGGGTCTGGCGATCCGGCCGGAGGGTGGTGGAGAGCTGTGGGACCGGTTCCGGCAGCGCATCATCATCCCGATCCACGAAGAGCGGGGCGAGCTGATCGCCTTCGGCGGCCGGGTGATCGACGACAGCAACCAGCCGAAGTACTTGAACACCTCGCAGACCGCCCTCTATGACAAGGGGCGGACCCTGTTCAATCTGCACCGTGCCCGCAAATCGATCCATGAGATGAAGCATGCCGTTCTCATGGAGGGGTACTTCGATGCCATCACGGCCTGGCAGGCCGGTGTGACGAATGTCGTCACAACGTCTGGCACGGCGCTCAGCGACCACCAGGTCCGGCTGCTGAAGCGCGAGACCCAGGAACTGCTGCTCGCTTTCGACCGGGACGATGCCGGGCTGAACGCGACGCAACGCGCGATCGAGCTGGCCTCGAAATCCGGCATATATATAAAGGTTGTTCGCGTACCCCAGGGCAAGGACCCGGATGACTACCTGCGGGCGCATCCGGACGGCTGGGCCAGCCTGCGGGAGCACGCCTTGCCCGAGTGGGAATACCTGCTCCGCCAGGTGCTGGCGGGGTTGGACCTGACCGAGGCCGAGGATCGTCGGCGCGGCGCCGACCTGGTCACTCCGATCCTGGCGAAGATCCCGGAGGCATCCGTCCTCGAGATTTACGCCCAGCAGGCGGCCGGATGGCTTCGGATCGAGTCAGTCGCCTTGCTTCGGGATGTCCAGGCCGCTAAAGTGGGGCACCCCCTCCCCGGCCCTCCCCCTAAGGGTGAGGGAGATTATGTCCGGAGGGGCGGAGACTATGGGCACAGGGGGGAGGGATACACCCCATCTCGATCCTCCCCAACAAGGGGGGAAGGCGATTTGGCCTCCAAGAGGGACGAGGGATATCTGCTGGGGTTGCTGATTGCGCGGCCGGACCTGGTGCCGGACGTCGCCGGCCAGCTGCAGGCGGTGTCCTTCTCTGCGCCCGCCTACGAGCGAGTTTTCACCAGGCTGCAACGTATGGTCGAAGCCGAAGCAACGGTTCAGCCAACGAACCGGCTCTCCGAGTTCGCACCGGACGAGCAGGGCCTGATTTCGGCCGTCGCCATGGCCAAGTACCCCGAGCTGGAGAGTGGTTCGGAAGCCGCGCTCAGGCAGAGCCTGGAGCAATGTCTCCAAACACTTAAAATAAACGCCGCCCAACGACGGTTGAAAGCCTTAGTGGCTGAGATGCGTGCCGCGCGCGCGTCGGGGGATGAATCTCGGCTCGTTACTCTCATGCAGGAGAATGACCGTTTGGCCCGTGAGTTGGATGCGTTGAAAGATATGAGATATGGCCCGAGCTAGCGTCAAAGACGCGCCCGCGCCGAAGAAGGTTCCCCCGCCGAGCGGCGGCAAGCTGAAGCGCGCCGAAGACCCGATGGTGCTGGCCGCCGAAGCCCTGATCGTCAAGGGCAAAGAGCAGGGTTTTCTCAGTCCCGATGACGTCCTGGCCGGCTTTCCCGAGCTGGAGTTGGACCCCGAGCAACTCTTCCGCATCTTCAACGTGTTCCGGGACATGGGGATCGAGGTCTCGGATGGAGAGAAGGACTTCGAAGAAGTCGTCGAGATCGACGACGACCTGATCTCAACCATCGAGGCGATGGACTCGGTCTCCTTGGACGACCCGGTCCGGATGTACCTGAAGGAGATCGGTCGGGTGTCTCTCCTGAAGGCGGAGCAGGAGGTGACGCTCGCCAAGGCGATCGAAGCGGGAGACGAGGATGCCAAGCACAAGCTCACCGAGGCGAACCTCCGGTTGGTCGTCTCGATCGCGAAGAAGTACATCGGGCGCGGCATGTCCTTCCTCGACCTGATCCAGGAAGGCAACATGGGCCTGATCCGGGCGGTCGAGAAGTTCGACTATCAAAAAGGCTTCAAGTTCTCGACCTATGCGACGTGGTGGATCCGGCAGGCGATCACCCGGGCGATCGCCGACCAGGCGCGCACCATCCGGATCCCGGTGCACATGGTCGAGACGATCAACAAACTGGTGCGGGTCTCTCGCCGGCTCCTGCAAGAGCTGGGCCGCGAGCCAACCGACCAGGAGATCGGCGACGAGATGGGGATCAGCGCCGAGAAGGTACGGGAGATCGTGAAAGTCTCGCAGGACCCGGTGTCGCTGGAGACCCCGATCGGCGAAGAGGAAGACTCGCATCTGGGCGACTTCGTCGAGGACAAGGAGGCGACCTCGCCGTCCGACGCCGCGTCGCTGACGATGCTGCGGACAGAGGTGGAGGATATTCTCGATACCTTGACCCCGCGCGAGCGCCGCGTGTTGCAACTCCGGTTCGGCTTGATCGACGGTCACCAGCGGACGCTCGAAGAAGTGGGGAAGCGGTTCGGCGTGACTCGGGAACGGATCCGCCAGATCGAGGCGAAGGCGCTGCGGAAGCTGCGACATCCGAGCCGTAGCAAGAAGCTGAAAGACTACTTGGAATAGCCTTGCGCCGCCCCTAGGCGGAGACTCGATTCATCGGGAGCCTCGGGAGGTGGTTCGAACGGGCTGCACTGGAGGCCCGGCATTTTTGCTCTGAGATCCGGCCGGAGCATCGTCGGCACGCCGAGGCACAACATCACTTTGGCCTGGCGCGACGCCCGGTAAGTATTGGGCAAACGGAGGGTGCAGAGGACAGACGGACCGCCTAACCAGAGTGGCGGACATGGAAGGCACGAGGTTGGCGGCGGCTTTCCCACGATGCTCAAGCAGCCGGGTGGGTTGGAGTCATCCACAGGCGTGCCAAGATAGGGGCGATGTGGCGCGGGGGCGCTTGGCGATTGGTCGTTGAGCGTTGTTTGCGCCGAAATCGGTGGTGCATCGGCCGTTTTTAGCGGGGCCCGATTGGCTGCGCCTGACGGCTGCGATCGCGCAATGGCCACTGCGGCGAGGGACGCGACCGTCGCCATCAGTCTGAGGATTGGCGGCCGAGTGATCATGGTCACGTCGTGACACTACGCGATGTGAGAGCCGTCTTGCCTCCCTGTCTGGTCAGCCGTCTGATCGTCATCGTGGCAACCATCGCGGGCAGCCGCCTGATAACGCCCGGAGCATCGACCTCCCTCTCAACCCATGCGCCGGTCGCACTTCACCGTTCTTTCAGCTCGATGCGCTTTCTATCCTGTCTATCCAGCTTGCTCTACGGCTACTACATCAGGTCGGTGCCGCGATGTTTGGGTCCTGGCACGTCGTGTCAAAGGATTCAGCTTCAATCAAGCCCGAGCTCGTCGATATTTGGTGGCGCATGTTGCCCATTGACAATGGAAAGTTCCGGCGTATGATCCGGGCTGCGAGCGCTTGCGAGATAGGCTCGTAGCTCGCGGGGAGAGGGGAATGGCCGATCCGCCGACTTGGCGGACGTGGTGCTCAGGACCTTCGAAGTGATCCGCGCACAGGCGCGGTGGTCATCCATCGGCCGGATTGCATGCCGGCTGATGATTCCCGCCGTTGTTGCGTTCGCTGCTGGCGGACCCGTTATCAACGGGTACGCGGCCAGACCGGATAGCGTCAGCTCGCGCGCGGTTGCTCCGCCAGCCAGGGTTGCACCTTCCAGTCAGCCATCGGGCTTAGGCCGAGTCGCGGTACGCGCCGTCACTCCCGGTGCCGGTCCGGTTGCTGGCGGCACCGTGGTGACCATCCGCGGAATTGGATTCACCCACGTTACCGGCGTCCGATTCGGCACGGAAAATGCGACGTTCTCGGTCGCCGACTCGGGTCAACTGTATGCATCGAGTCCGGCTGCGAGCATTGCCGGCACGGTCGATATCACGGTGGTGACTGGCGGCGGAATGAGCGCCCGGGCCAGGAGCGACCAGTTCACGTACCTGGTCCTCTTCGGTCCCCGAGTCAGCAGCATCACGCCGACGAGTGGGGCACCGACCGGCCTGACCGTGGTGGCCATTCACGGCTCTGGATTCAGCCAGGCCAGCGCCGTTCGCTTCGGCAAGGTGCTGACCCGCAATTTTGTCGTGAAGAGCGACCGGGAGATCGTCGCGTCGAGCCCACGCGGGAGTCCAGGCAAAGTCGTGGACGTTACGGTGGTCTCACCTCTCGGGGTTAGCGTTCCGGTCTCGACCAGCCGCTTCACCTACCTGACCCACGGCGGCAGCACGCAGCCCCTCGGATTGACAGGCCCGCGGGCGGCAGCGCTGGCCGCCTCTTCCGTTCAGCCTCTGACGAGCGGTGGGATCCCAATAGTCAACGGGCTGAACCCGAACAGTGGAGATCCGAACGGAGGCACGCTGGTGACGATCTTCGGCAGCGGGTTCATGACTGCAACCGGGGTCAGTTTCGGAACCACGTCATGCGTCGAATTCTTCGTCGAGGGCGACAACCGCATCTCCGCATTTAGCCCGCCCGGAACGCTGGGCCAAACGATCGATGTGACGGTGACCTCGCTCGCCGGCTCCAGCACGATGAGCGTGGCCGATCACTTCACCTATGCCGCGGTCACGATAGCAAAGCCGGTGATCTATGGAGTGACCCCGAGCCAGGGGAGCGCCGCCGGCGGCACCGGCGTTGCCATCTTCGGCAAGGGCTTCGCGAGCGCGACCCAGGTGAAGTTCGGAAGCGTCGTTGCGCAGGGCCTGGGGGGCCGGGGCTTCTTCCAATCCGACACCGAGGTCTTCGTCACCAGCCCGCCACAGGGTAGCAACCCTGCGGTGGTCGATATCACCATCGTGAACCCGGCCGGAGCCAGCGTGCCGACGACGGCCGACCGATTCACCTACACGGCGCCGGCTCTGCCTGTGATCAACGCGATCGACCCGAACCACGGTTCGTCCCTGGGCCAGGTGCAGGTGGTCATCTACGGCAGCGGATTTACCGGCACCACCAGCGTGATGTTCGGGAACGCACCAGCAACCACCGTTTTCGTCCAGGACGACTTCCTTTCGGTCACGGCACCGCCACAGGGGTCCAATCCTGCCAGGGTCGACGTCACGGTAACCACGCCGGTGGGCACCAGCGTGATAAGCAATGCCGACGCGTTCACGTACGGGACGGCTGGCACGCCCCAGGTGGAGGGATTGGACATCAACCGCGGGCCTACCACTGGAGGCAGCAGGGTGCAGGTTTTTGGCAGCGGCTTCCTGGGGGCGACCTCGGTGAAAGTGGGCACGGCGGCAGCCGGCTTTATGGTCTTCGACGACAACGACCTCGAGTTCACGTCTCCACCCGGGACCGCCGGACAGACCCTTGACGTCACGGTGACGACGCCCGCGGGCACGAGCGGCACCGGGGTGGCCGACCAGTTCACCTATGCCGTGCCCGCACGGCCGGTGATCTACGGCATCAGTCCAAACCATGGTTTCCCGTCGGGCCAGCAGTCGGTGAGCATCTATGGCACAGGTTTCACCGGTGCAACAGGAGTAAGCTTCGGCACCACGTCCGCCACCGGGATGCAGGTTCTAGATGACGGTACGATCGTCGTGACGAGCCCGGCTCAGGGTGCGAACCCGGCGACGGTCGATGTCGCGGTAACGACGCCCGGGGGGACCAGCGCGCCGACTCTCGTCGACAGATTCACTTACGGCGCTCCCGGGGTGCCAGCCGTCTACGGCCTCGATCCTAACCGTGGGCCCTCGCTCGGGGGAACCAGCGTCGCGATCTTCGGCACCGGCTTCAAGAATGGCTCGCCGGGCGTCACCTTCGGCGGCGTCGCGGCCACCTTCGTGTTCGCCTCGTCGGACGGCGAGCTATTCGCAACCAGTCCGGCGGGCACGACCGGAACGACCGTCGACGTCATCGTGACAACCCCGGCGGGATCGAGCTCCCCGGGCGCCACCGACAAGTTCTCGTATTACACGGCGCCAGCTCCAACGGTGACGGCGGTCAGCCCTAACGGCGGACCAGCCGGCGGGGGCACCACGGTCTACATCAGTGGAAGCGGCTTCCGGGCGTTGGGGCCGAGCAGTGTGCCGGTGGTCGATTTCGGTACCAACCCGGCCAGCTCGGTAATTGCCTTGGCTGACAACCTCGTCAAGGCGACCAGTCCGGCCGGGACGGTTGGGACGGTCGACATCACCGTGACGTCGGCGGCGGGTACCAGCGCGAAAGTCACCGCCGACAGCTTTACGTACAACAGCAGCGTGCCGCCGGTCCCGGGCGTCACCGGCGTGGGTCCGAGCTCCGGCCCAGCAACGGGCGGCACCAACCTCTATATCAGCGGCCAGGGCTTCACCGGGGCAACGGCGGTCCGGTTCGGGACGGTCACGGCCGGTTTCTCGGTTATGGATGACGGGCTGATCCAGGTCTTCGGCACGCCGCCCGGCGCCGCCGGCCCGGTGGACGTCACGGTGACGGCCCCTGGAGGGACGAGCCCGACGTCGGCCGCCGACACCTTCACCTACACGCCAGCTCCCACACCAACCGTGGCGGTGCTCAGCCCCAACGCCGGGCTACCGGCCGGCGGAACGACCGTCTACATCACCGGCACCGGCCTGCAAAATCTGCAGACAGTGAACTTCGGCACGACAGCCGCGAGCTTTGCTTTCGCTAACAGCGACACGTTGATCACGGCGACCAGCCCGGCGGGTACCGATGGGACCACGACCGATGTCACCGTTGTGACCGGCGGTGGCACGAGCGCGACGAACGCGAACGACAAGTTCACCTGGAGCAGTACGACGCCGCCGCCCTCGGGTCCGACCGTGAACGGGATCACGACGAACCATGGTCCAACCACAGGCTTCACGTCGGTGACGATTCTTGGCAGCGGGTTCACCGGCGCAACCGCGGTCACCTTCGGGACCGTGCCGGCGACGTCCTTCTTCATCGGCGGTGATACGCAAATCTTCGCCAACGCACCGCCGGGAAGCGCCGGCACCGTCGACGTCACCGTGACCGCGGGCGGGACCGCCAGTGCCACTAGCGCGGCTGACCGCTACACGTACGTGGCGCCCGGACCGCCGGCCGTCGATGCGGTCGATCCGAACCACGGGACCTCGTTCGGCGGTTCGACCGTGACCATTTATGGGCGCGGACTCTTCGGCGCGACCGCCGTTCGGTTCGGCACGGTTCAGGCGACACAGTTCTTCGCCTTCAGCGACAGCCAGATTGTGGCCACCAGCCCCGCGGGGACAAGCTCGGTAACCGTCGACGTCACCGTGACGACCCCGGCGGGAACGAGCCCGGCGGTCGGCGCGGACCACTTTACATACGTGACACCCGGCCAGCCGGTGGTTGACGCCATCGCGCCCAACACCGGCCTGGCGTCGGGCTCGACGTTGTTTGGAGAGGGTACGTCCATCTATGGTCGTAACCTGACTGGCGCGTCACAGGTCCTCTTCGGCTCGGTTGCGGCATCCCTGTCAGGGCTGGGCGGCTCTGACACGCAGCTGAGCATCGGGATTCCGGCGGAATTGTCCGGCACCGTCGACGTCACCGTGACGACGCCGGGCGGAACCAGCGCCACGAGCGCGGCCGACAGGTTCACCTACGTGACTCCCCCCACGCCGGCGGTGTCGGCTCTGGGACCGAATAGCGGCCTTTCGACGGGTGTCAACGAGGTCTTCATCACGGGCACCGGATTGTCGGCGGCCCGGGCCTTCGGATTTGAGGGGCTCAGCGCCGTCAGCTTCGGCACCGGGTGTGCGCAGAATTTCATTTCGCTGAGCGACAACCTGATCTCGGTCTTGAACCCTCCACCTGGAACGCCGAACACCACCGTCGATGTCACGGTCCGCACGCTGGGCGGCACGAGCGCAGTAACCCCAGCCGACAGGTACACCTACACCACAGAGCCGACGCCCGTTGTTTCTGCCGTCAATCCCAGTAGCGGTCTGGCGAGCGGTGGCACAGACGTCTTCATCACCGGCGCGAACTTCCGGGGTGCAACCGCGGTCAACTTTGGGACGGCCTCGCAACCGGTCTTCTTCCAACCGGACGATAACCTTATGATCGCGCTTACCCCGCCCGGCACGGCAGGCGCGACGGTCGACGTGACGGTGACCTCGCCAACCGGCACGAGCGCGACCAGCACGGCGGACCACTTCAGCTACGTGGCACCAGCGGCGCCGACGGTCACCGCCGTCAGGCCGAGCTCTGGAATCGCGGCCGGCGGGATGCCCGTCTTCATCACGGGGTCTGGATTCTTGTCAGCGACGTCGGTGAGTTTCGGGAGCACGGCGGTAGGACAGTTTCTGTTTTGCGGCGGTGCCCGCTTCGGTGGCCCGCTCGCCTGCGGCTGGGTCGCATTCAGTGACACGCTGATCGAAACCATTTCGCCGCCGGGAACGGCGGGCACCGTCGATGTGACGGTTGGCAATTCCAGCGGGACCAGCCCGATCAGCACTGCCGACAAATTCACCTACACGGCGACGCCGGCGCCAACGGTCTCGGCGGTCAGCCCAACCAGCGGACCTTCCGGTGGTGGGACGGTGGTCTATGTGAGCGGAAGCAACTTCCTCTTTTCGATCGCGGCGCCCACGACGGTCAAGTTCGGGACCACCGGCGCCGGTGTCTTCCCCTTCAGTGACAACCTGATCGTCATCGGTTCGGCGCCGGCGGAGGGCTCGAACCCGACGACGGTTGATGTGACCGTTGCCACCGCCGGTGGCACGAGTGCCACCTCGGCCGCCGACTTGTTCACCTATACCGCGACGCCAATACCGGTCATCACCGCCGTGAACCCGAGCAGCGGGCCGGCCGGCGCGAACGTGTACATCACCGGCACCGGGCTGCACACGGTGCAGACGGTCAGCTTCGGAACCTTCCAGGCCACTCCGAAGAGCGTCGTGAGGTTCAGCGATACCCTCCTTGTGGCGAGCAGCCCGCCGGGTCCCACCACTGGGAGCACCGTGGACGTCACGGCGACCTCGATCGCCGGGACCAGCACCACCAGCGGCGCTGACCAGTTCATGTACACCGCGACGCCGGTGCCGACCGTCACGGCAGTCAGTCCAGCCGGTGGGCCGGGGGCAGGCGGGACTGCTGTCTACGTCACCGGAACCGCATTGGGAAGCGCCACGGCGGTCAACTTCGGCACGACCCCGGCATCCAGGTTTGCCGTCATCTCCGACACCCTCATCCAGGTATTCAGCCCGGCCGGGACCGGCATCGTCGATGTCACGGTGATCACGGCCGGCGGGACCAGCGCCACCAGCAGCGCCGACAAGTTCACCTACAACGCTCCTCCGCCGGCGCCCGTCGTATCGGGGCTGAGCCCAAGCAACGGACCGGCGTTCGGCGGCACGAGCGTGAAGATCAGCGGCGCGTACTTCGTCGCGGTGTCGGCGGTAAAGTTTGGGACCGCCGCGGCGGGGAGCTTCACCGTCAACAGCGATATGCAGATCACCGCGATCAGCCCGAGCGGAAGCGGCACCGTCGACGTGACGGTCACCACGTCGAGCGGAACGAGCGCGACCAGCAACGTGGACAAGTTCACCTTCACCACCCCGGCGCCCCCAACTGTCACCAGCGTTTTACCGAACAGCGGTCCGGCTTCTGGAGCCACCCCCGTCACGATCGCGGGCACCGGCTTCACCGGCGCCACCGGCGTGAAGTTCGGGACCGCTAGCGCGAGCTTCAGCGTTACGAACGACACGCAGATCATGGCGACCAGCCCGGCCGGGTCGGGGACCGTCGATGTCACTGTCACGACGCCCTTCGCATCGAGCGCGACCAGCAGCGCGGACCTGTTCACCTACCTGCCAACTCCCACAATCACGAGTGTCGTGCCGAATGTCGGACCGCTCGCCGGCGGGACGGCGGTGACCATCACCGGGACGAACCTGGCGGGGGCGACGGCCCTGCATTTCGGCACGCTGACCGCCACGATTTCTACGGACACGAGCACCCAGATCACGACCACCAGCCCCGCAGCCTCGGCGCCGGGCACGGTTGATGTGACGGTCACGAGTGCGGGCGGACCTAGCGTGGCCACCGCGGCCGACCAGTTCATCTACGGCGACACCGCGGCCCAGGTCAGCAGCAAGCAGTACACGCTGACCGGCAACGACGGGACTACCTGGATGGACATGGATCCGGGCGGCGGACTGACGCTCACGATTTCGCCGGCAGCGGATGCGACGGCCATCCTGACGGGCAATGCGGACCTGTGGACCGCGAACGCCGGGATTAACCAGGACATCGGGATCTACGTCAGCCCCTCCACCGCCACCGGACACATCGTGGCCTGGAAGGAGAGCGGGGGCTTCGCCGGCACCTTCTCGCCGAACGCGGCGGCGGTGCAGACCGCCCTCCCGATGACGGCGGGGGTGACCTACACGGTCAAGCTGCAGTGGAAGACGAACAAGCCGGCCGCCGGGGACACGATCGTGGTCGGCGCCGGACCCTGGCCCGGGACCAGCCTCGCCTTCTCCCCGACGCGCCTGACGGCCCGCCTGGCGGCGGCGAGCGGCGTGAGCAGCGTGCTGAGCAACCTGCAGTACGTCCAGACGGGCAGCGATGGCACGACCTGGAAGGACGTCGACAGCAGCTCGGCGACGCCACTGACGGTGATGGTCACGCCGGCGACGACCTCGCTCGCGATCCTGAGCGGCAACGTCGACCTCTGGACCGCCAACGCCGGGATCAACCAGGACATCGCGATCAACGTCGCGGAGGCGAATGCCACCCAATACCCGGGCAACATCGTGGCCTGGAAGGAGAGCGGCGGTTTTGCCGGGACCTACTCCCCGAACGCCGCCTTCGTCCAGACCGTCTTCCCCATGGCCGGAGGGACGACCTATCACCTCAAGCTGCAATGGAAGACGAACAGGGCCACCGCCGGCTCGATCGTCATTGGTGCCGGGGATTGGCCGTCGGGCAGCGGGGTCTTCTCGCCAAGCCGCCTGACTGTGCAGCTGATGCCGATGAGCGCCGTCAGCGCCAGAGTCAGCAACCTGCAGTACACCCTGGCCAACAGCAACGGCGATAGCTGGAGCGACATGGATACGACGTCGACCACCCCGCTGACCATGATGGTGACGCCCGCCACGAACTGCCTGGCGATCATCAGTGGGAACGCGGATCTGTGGACCACCAAGGCCGGCTACAACCAGGACATCGGTATCTCCGTCAGTCCCACGTCCGTCGCCGGCAACATCGTGGCCTGGAAGGAGAGCGGCGGATTTGCCGGCACCTACTCCCCGAACGCCGCCTTCGTGCAGGCGGCGGTGCCGCTGGCCGCCGGCACCCAATACACGATCAAGCTGCAGTGGAAGACGAACAAGGCCTCGAACGGCGCCGTGATCGTGGTGGGAGCCGGGCCATGGCCTGGAAATACGACCACCTTCTCGCCGACGACCCTGACCACGCAGCTCCTCGGCTGTAGCTGAGCTTGGGACGACACGGGCGGCCCAGTCGATGAGGGCCGCCCGCTCTATCAGCTACCGCGTAAGCGGAACCGCCGCAGTGAAGACGTCCAACTGGTGGAGCGTCCCGTCCGGGTTGGTGCCCGTGCTGTTGGAGTTGTCCGACCAAGCCGGATGCGCGATTCCGCCGAAGAACGACAGACCGGTGTAGTCGCCGTAATCGATCCCGTTGCCGGAGTCGTGTGAGTTCGACGTGCCCGCGCTGATCTGGATGTTCTTGCCGAAGGTCTGGCCGCCGTCGGTGCTGAACGCGCCCCAGAACTGGGCGTCATCGTTCGGGATGCCATCTGTGTCCCCCGGACCGCCGAGCCCCAGGTCGTTTCGGGAGTCGTACCAGACGACCGCCAGGTTCCCCGACGTCGGATCGAGTGAGATCTTCGGCAGGAACTGGCTGTTCTTCGTGGTGTCGTCGTTTACACGGACGGGAGAGCTCCAGGTCGCGCCCTGGTCGTCCGAATGGCTCACCTCGATGTCCATGTTGTCGCTCTCATTCTTCACCTCAAGGGTGTAGACGAGGTAGACGCGCCCATTATGGACGCCGCCGGTCCGGTCCCAGGCCAACCCCGGTTCGGCGTCGACCGAGCGGTCGGGTTGCGCCGGGATGAAGTCGAAGCCACCGACGTGCGTCTCCGCCACGAAGACGCTGCCGCCGAACGGGGCAGGCCCCAGTCCGTCGGGATCGACGCTCACATACAGCCGCCCGCCGCCCTGGCCGCTCTCGGTCAGCGTACAGACGTTCATGACCTGACCGTCCGGGCCGATCGTGAGGTCACCGTAGGTGCAATTGTTCGTCCCGGGGACGACGACGACCGGGCGAAACGCGCCCACCTGGTCGAGACCGGTGACGGCGGCGCCAGTGGCGACAATCGGACCACCGCCGTTGAAGACCATCCAGACCTCGTTGTGCGCCGCCGTGATGGTTGGCTGGTCGACGAACCGAAACAGCCCCTTGCGTTCGCTGCCGGTCGAGCTGTTGGAGCCGGCGGGCTTGGCGATGTTCGCGATCAGGTTGAAGTGGACACCGCCATCGGTGCTCAGGGCGACCGGGACGAAATTTCCTACGTTATAGAGGTAGGTTAGGAAGAGGTTGCCGTAGTTGTCGAAGGACAAACTGGGATCGCAGCAGGCCGAGCCCAGGTTGTCATTGTTCCCGATCAGTGACGTCGTCCAGGTCTTCCCACCGTCAAAACTCAGGCCTTCGAACATCCCCGCCGCGGGAAAGTCGACGTTGGTGACCATCACGACGTTCTTCGGATTCGTGGGATTGACGGCGATCGCCTCCTCGGATTCGTTGGTATGCCGCTGGCTGACGTCGACATTGATCGGCGTGAAGATGCCCGGCGACGCCAAGGCCGTGGCTGCGCCAGCCGGACCGCCGATGAAAACGGCGATACCCAGAGCCGATACGAGCGCGGTTGCGATTAGAGATCGGCGCATATCCTCCTCCCTCGCTCACGATTTAAAAGGGTCCTGACCAGCGTACCGATTATCCCGGGCTGCCGTCCAGCTCAGGATTTCGGCTCGGCCCAGAGGAGGGCCCAGGGGTTCGTGCTACCTTTGACTTCGCCGGCCACGGCGCCAGTCGTCGGATTGATCTGCCACAGCTTGCTCTCTCCGGCGGCGGCGGCGTAGAGCCATTTGCCGTCGGCGCTGAGCCGGATACTGTCGACCGTCTCGCTAGTCAGGATCCGGAGCCGGACCTTCAGGTTTGCCGTGTCGATGCCGACGATGCCCGTGTCGCCGAGGGCAAACAGCGTTCGGCCGTCAGCCGATAAGGCGGCCCCGCCGATCCGTGCGCCCTTGGCGTCCGCCCCCGTGACGAATCCGGCCAGGAGGTCGGGATTCGTATTCAGGGCGACCTGCGCGGTCCGGTCAACCTTTGGCAGGCTGGCTGGGGACATTTCGGCAATGAGGCCGCTGGAGCCGTTGATGGCGTAAAGCCTCGATCCGTCCTGGTTGATCGCCAGCGACCAGTGGAATTGCTGCTCGATGTCCCACGCGTTTTTCGCCGGTAGATCCAGGCACCACGCATATGGCTGATCGAGCGGCAGGGCGTGGATGAACGGGCCGGCGTCGCGAGCGTAGACCGTGAAGACGTAATTTCCTTGCGGATCGGCCACGCTGTCGCCTCGGATGCCGGTCATGGGTTCCTTCGATTCCCGCTTATCGACCACGGGCTGCTCGTAAAGCGAGTGGCTGGGGACGTCGTACAACCGAACCTGGTAGTGGTTGGGGTCACTCATCCTCTGGATCAGGTCGAGGCTCTTGCCATCGTTGCTCAAGGCATCGAAGACGAAGTCTCCATCGAGCCGCACCGTGGTAAAGGGACGGTTGAGCGAAGTGGAGCCAACGAGGAAGCTCGTGACGCGGTGTCCAGTGGCGCCGGTCTGCCTGGTTAGCGCGAGCCATTGGCCGTCTGGCGAAAGCCCGGCTCTGGGGCCCTGGAAGGCCAGATTCGGCAGGGCATAACCCGCCGGAATGGTCGCCTGGGCGAGAACGCGGCCGGAAGCCGGGTCAAGGACCGTCAGGCGGGCCATGCCGGTGGTCGGCGTGACCGTGTAATAGCGTGACCAGTCGGGAGCGGGTGTCCCGATCGGAAGCTCACGCTCGATCGTGCCGGTGCCGGAATCGCGGACCGTAACCGTCTCTGCGGCGTTTCTAAAGCCCTCCTCGAGAAACAGCCGGTAGCCGGCGGCGGCCGGCGGCGCCGAAGCCGAGCGCCCGCAGGCGGCCAATGGGGCGATGGCGAGCAGCAGCAGGGCGATCAGTCGACGGCTCATGGTGACACCTCCGACTCCAATACCGTCGACAGCCGGTTTCGGTTCCCGGGATGGCCCACTCGGTCGGTAGCTGGCGTATAGTCGGCAGCCGGAGGACCATGTGGCAAAGCGTACGTCTGGTGGCCCGGTTAGGCTGGCAAAGCGGACCGCGGACCGGGTTCTCGTCACCCTATTCGGGCCACGCTGGCTCCAGTTCCGCGCGCGGCGGGTCTGGGACCGACATGCGAAAACCCGTTCGCTCGATGCCACGGCCTCGCACGACGCGACCGACGCGGAAACCTACTGGCACTCGGGCCAACGCGACTGGGCGCTCGTCCTCGCGGTCGCGAACCAGGCCGGGCTCCCGGCTCGAGCGCTCGCCATCGAAATCGGTTGTGGCCTGGGACGTCTGACACGCCTGGCTGCCGCCGACTTCGGGCGCGTCATCGGGCTGGACATCTCACCGGAGATGCTCAAGCAGGCGCGGATTCAGGCGAACGCCGCGAACATCAGTTATGAGGTCGTTGGCACTGATGCACGGATCCCATCGGCTGCGAAAACCGTTGACCTGGTCTATGCCTGGACCGTCTTCCGCCACATGTCAAAGGCGATGTTCGCCCGCTACCTGGATGAGGCGCATCGCGTCCTCAAGCCAGGGGGATTGCTCGGCTTCGAGGCGCTGATCCGCGACATCGGCGACCGCGCGGATCCAACCGCCTCAGATCCCGACACCGAACGCGAGTACTCGAGCGAGGAACTCAAGGCGTATGCCCAACGCTATGGCTACGAGTGGGCGGCCGACCAGCTGATCCCCTCCTTGACGGCGGGGACGCACAACCTGGTCATCGCCTGGCGATCCCGTTAGGTCGACGCGCGAAGCCGTTGCGCAGCGTTTCAGTCAGCACGAAACGGTCTCAGCGGTGAACCGCGTGGGGGAGTACGCCGGCGCCGAGCCGGCGCCGATATAGATTGTGACGCCGGGCGCGTTGCGATTCGTTTTCCATTTCAGGGTGAAGCGATAGCTCGTACCGGCGCTCATCACGAAGGGACTCTGCACAAACGCGGCGTTGGGCGAGAAGGTGCCGTTGAAGCCACCGCTTTCCTTCCACGCCACCAGCTCATCGGCGGCGCCGCCGATGCTGACAAAAATCCCGAGGTCCTGGTTGTAGCCCGCGGTTGCGGTCCACAGATCGGCGTTGCCGGCGAGCATCACAATCGACGGCGTCGTCGGCGCGAGCGTTTGATCCATTGTGCCGCTCACCGCCTGCCACGTCACCCCGTCGCTGCTCCCCTGGGATGGTTGCGTCGAGATCGCATTACTTTGCGGGTTCGTCCCCGCGGGTAAGACCTCAGCCGTGAGGCGCGTCTGCGAATATAGCCCGCTGATCGGGCCGGCGCCGGCATAGACGGCACTGGCGTCCAGCTTGTTCGTCTTCCACTTCAGTTTGAACATGTAGTTCGTGCCGGCGGTCATCGCGTAAACCGTGTGTGCAAAGGTGGCGTTCGGCGAAAAGGTGCCCGCAAAACCGCCGCTTTCCTTCCAGGCGATGAGCGTCTCGAGGCCGCCGTTGACGCTGACGAAGATGCCGAGGTCCTGGTTGTAGCCCGCGCTCGCGGTCCAGAGGTCGGCGTTCGCGCCCAGGATGGCGGTCGAATTCACAGTCGGCGCCAGCGTGATGGGAGCGCCATTGCCCAGCGGGATCCAGTTCACGCCGTCGCTTCCCACCAGGGACGGTTGGGTGGACATCACGGTCGTCGAGAGGCTGGCGGTTGGAATCAGTCGAGCCGACAGGCTGGTGGGGGAGTATGGTCCGCGAGTACCAGCGCCGGCATAGATGGTTGCGCCGACCGGTCGCGCGTCCCGATTCGTCTTCCATTTCAGCTTCACGACATAACTGTTCCCGCTCGTCACCGGGAATGGCACCTGCAGGAAGGCGGCATTAGGTGAGAAGTTCCCACCATAGCCACCGCTCTCTTTCCAGCCCACCAACGTATCGGCACCGCCATTGGTGCTGACGAAGATCCCGATGTCCTGGTTAAAGCCCGCCCGGGCCGTCCAGAGGTCCGCGTTGGCTTCGAGCAATGCCCACCCCGTTGTCGACGGTGTCAACGTCTGCTGAAGACTGGACGGATCCATGTCCGCCTAGGTGGCGCCGTCGCTCCCGGTCAGGCTGTATTGCCTGGTGCTGGAGGCGCCACAAGCGCTGCCAAATGCGAGGATGTCCGTCCCATCCGGCACGAAGACCTCGCTATCGCCCGACGACGGGGTCGAAAAATGCATCGGCGTCTGCGGCAAGCTGACCAACAGCCGCAGCTCACCAGTGCTGGCGTACATCGCGTACAGTTGCGAGCTGTTCCAACCCATCGACCAAACCAGACCACCGGCAACGATTGGCGCGCCGATGGATCCCGCCGGCCCGGACCAGACAGAGGTGAACGAGGGCGCCGGACCGCTGTTGACGAGCAGGGCCTCGAGGTGGTCACTGCATGGGACGTAGATGTACGGTGCCGAGTAGGCGACGCCGCCGAATGCCGCACCACTGGTGGCAGTGCAGACCTGCGCGGAAAAGAGCGACGTCATGTGATCGGCGCCGCCCAGGCTGGTGGTGCTCAGCAGGTAGCCCACCCCGGCCTTGCCGACCTGGAACAGGAGATTGTTGCCCAGCAGGGTGGGGCCGACCGATCCCAGATCCGTGTCGCTCGCATTCAGGGACGCCCAATCGGGTGGCGCGAAGTAATCGCTGATCCCCAGGCTGGGGGAGAGCTTCAAGACCGTCTCGCCGTAGTCAAACGGGCAGCCTCCCCCACAGCGCGTGTTGCCACTCGTGATAAAGAGGTTGTTGGCCGCGTCCACGGCGGCCCCCGATGTCGCCCAGAAGCCACCAGCCCCGTCGCTGACACCGGTTGGCGAGGAAACGAGGAGAGACTGCCGCTGCCGCTGGCGGGGGCGCCGACTACCCAGCCTCGGTAATCGACATTGGTCACCGGATCAGTGCAATCGCCCGAGCGGCCGCCGAACGGAATGTAGACGGTGCCGTTCGCCAGGGAGAGCGCGGAACGCTGACCCTGGACATACACATCAAAGGTATAGGTGGGATCGGTTGGGGCGATCGTGCGGTTCCAAAGTTCCGCGCCGCCGTTATTGACGTTGATCGCTTCCAGCTGGTAATGCACGCTGGTGTTGTTCGTCCCGTCCCAGACCTGCGCGACGGCGTACATGGTGCCGGACGCGGTGTCGATCACCGGCGTTCCGGTGATACCAACGGGGTCGATGTTCCCGCAGGGGAACTGCCCGGCTGGGACGGCGATGCCGTAGTTCTCGACCAGAGAAGGTTGCCCGTTGCCGCATCCAGCGCGTACACCGTGTTGCCTTCCGTGGCAACGACGAGCATGGTGCCGTACACGAGCGGTTCGGCATAGACATCCTGGTCGAGCCCGGTGTGTGCCCAGTCCTGGTTCACCGAGTTCATCAGCGCCGGCGCGGCCGGGTCGAGCCCGGTACGGGCCGCATCCTTGTGAGAGGTCGGCCAGTCCGCGAATGCGGGGACCTGAGCCGCGAGGATCGCGATGGCGATGCCGAGGCCCAGGCTGAAGCGGGCGCCCACGTTCGGACGCATCGCTAACAGGAGACGGTTTCGGCCGTAAGCCTGGTCGGCGAGTAGGCGGGGGCTGACCCTGCACCGATATCGATGGTGGCCCCGGGGGCGTTGATATTCGTCTTCCATTTCAGCTTGAACGTGTAGCTATGGCCGGCGCTCATCGCGAACAGACCCTGGGCAAAGGCGGCGTTCGGCGAGAACGTGCCCGCGAACCCGCCACTCTCCTTCCAGACGACCAGCTTGTCGGGGCCGGCGTCGATGCTGACAAAAATGCCGAGATCCTGGTTGATTCCTGCCTTCGCGGTCCAGAGATCGGCGTTCGCCCCGAGGCTGACGGTAGCGTCGGCAGTGGGAGCGATCGTCTGGTTGAGCGAAGCGCTGACGGGCTGCCAGGTCGCCCCGTCGTTGCTGGCCAGGGATGGCTGCGTCGTGATGAAGCTCGAGGCGGGGTTCGCCCCTGCAGGGAGAACCTCGGCCGTTAGGCGAGTCGGAGAATACACTCCGCCGATCGGGCCGGCGCCGGCATAAATGCCGCCCGCGTCCGGTTTGTTCGTCTTCCACTTCAGCTTGAACACGTAGTTCGTGCCGGCGGCCATCGCATAGGTGGCATGCACGAAGGCCGCATTCGGCGAGAAGGTGCCCGCAAATCCGCCGCTTTCTTTCCAGGCCACGAGCGCGTCGGCGGCGCCGTTCACGCTGACGAAGATGCCGATGTCCTGGTTGTAGCCGGCCGAGGCGGTCCAGAGGTCGGCATTGCCACCGAGCACCGCGGTCGACGCGGCGGTGGGCGACAGCGTAAAGGAGGTGGCGGCGCCGCCCAGCGGCAGCCAGTTGATGCCGTCACTTCCCACATTGGCGGGTTGGGTGGTCGTTGGCGCGGTGGACAGGTTTGTCGTCGGGATGAACTTCGCCGAAAGGCTCGTCATCGAGTACGGGGTGCTCGAGCCGGCGGCGGCATAGATGGTTGCGCCAGACGGTCGGGCGTCCTTGTTCGTTTTCCACTTCAGCTTGACCACGTACGTGTTGCCTGCGGTTAGCTGGTAGGGAACCTGGAGGAAGGCCGCATTCGGCGAGAAGGTCCCGCCGTACCCCCCGCTCTCTTTCCAGCCCACCAGCGTGTCGGGTCCACCATTGGCGCTGACGAAGATGCCGATGTCCTGGTTGTATCCGGTATTCGCTGTCCAGAGGTCGGCGTTCGCTTCGAGCAAGGCCCATTGCGATGCGGTCGGGTTGAGGGTCTGTTGCAGCGTGGTCGAGTCCATATCCGTCCAGGTCACGCCGTCGCTGCCGGACAGGAGGTACTGGCGGGTGCTGGCGGTGCCGCAGGCGGTGCCCAAAGCGACGATGTGCGTCCCATCGGGGACGAAGATCTTGCCATCGCCCGACGTGGCGGTGGCAAAGTGGGTGGGCGTCCCCGGTAGCGTGATGGACACGCGTTGCTGGCCGGTCGTCGCATAGAGACCGAAGAGCGTCGTGGCGTTCCAGTCGATGGACCAGACCAGGCCTCCCGCCACAATTGGTGGGCCGATGGAGCCGGCCGGACCGTGCCAGGCCGAGGTAAAGGAGGGCGAGCCGCCGGTATTCACGAGCAGGGCTTCGAGGTGATCGGAGCAGGGGACGTAGAGATATGGAGCTGCGTAGGCCACACCCCCGAACGCGGCGTCGCTGGTCGCATTGCAGACCTGCGCCGAGAACAGGGGGGTCATATGATTGCTGCCGCCCATATTGGTCGTGCTGAGGAGGTAGCCGACGCCCTCCTTGCCCACCTGGAACAACAGGTTGTTGCCGAGCAGGGTCGGGCCGACGGAACCGAGGTCGGTGTCCGTCGAGTTCAGCGAGGCCCAGTTGGAGGGAGCGAAATAATCGCTGATCGTCAGCGTCTGCGACAGCTTGAAGACTGTTTCGCCGTAGTCGAAGGCGGTGGTTGATCGGGTATTGCCCGACGTCACGTAGAGGTTGTTCGCGGCATCCATCGCGCCGCCCGAGGTTGCCCAGAAGCCGCCGGCACCGCTAGTGTTGCTGCCGGTGGGCAGCGGAAAGGAATAGAGGCTACCGGTTGGACCACTCGCTGGCGCCCCTACCACCCAGCCCCGATAGTCGTGGCCGCTTCCGCCGCAGTCGCCGTAACGGCCACCGAACGGGATGTAGACGACGCCATTCGCCAGTGAGAGCGCGCTGCGCTGACCTTCGATCAGCGCATCGAACGTATAGGTCGGGTCGGTGGGGGCGATTGTCCGATTCCACAGCTCGGCTCCGTTGGCGTTGAGGTTGATAGCCTCCAGCTGGTAGTGGATGCTGCTCTGGTTGGTGCCATCCCACATTTCGCCGACCGCATACAGAGTCCCCGATGCCGGGTCGATCACCGGCGTCCCGGTAATGCCCACCGGGCTGATGTTGCCGCAGGGGAACTCCCCGCCCGGCACCGAAATACCGTAGTTCTTTGACCAGAGCAAGTTACCGGTCGCCGCATCGAGCGCGTAGATCGTGTTGCCTTCAGTGGCAACGATCACCATGGTGCCGTAGACCAGCGGTTCCGCGTAGGCGTTGTGATCGAGGCCGTTGTATGCCCACTGCTGGTTGACCGAGTTCATCAGCGGAGGTGCACCCGGATCGTTGCCCGTACGGGCGGCATCTTTGTGATAGGTCGTCCAGTCCGCGAACGCGGGTACCTGGGCCGCGAGGACGGAGATGGCGACGCCGAGACCCAGGGTGAAAACGGCGGCGTGCTGACGCATGTAGACCCCCTCTCTGGGATGGACCGCTGAGAAACCGCGCGCATCCTAACGGTTCTGACGGCAGAGTGCAAGCGGAGCCGGCCGTCGTCGCCGAGCGCGAAGGCCGCAAGTTGTGATATTCCTTCCTCCCGGTTTCCTATTGAGGCGTAGCTTGACCCCACCGCGCCGTCGATGGCATGCTCCTCGGCATCCGAAGAGACCTGGGCACCCGGACACTCGTGGCGGCCTTCCTCGCGGTCGCGCCCTTGCTGACCCTCAGCGGGACCGCTGTGGCGGCACCGAATGCGGCACTCCGGATCTCGCCCGCAACCCGCATCGCCAACCCGTCGCCGAGCGGCATCCGCCGCTACCAGCCATCGACGCCTCGGGCGCGGGCCCTCAGCAATTCCCCTCCCCCTCAGGGGAGGGCACTTAGCAATTTCCCTCCCCCTCTGGGGGAGGGTAGGGTGGGGGCGCGCCTCAGCAGTCCCGGCACCGGAGCGCAGTTGATCCAGGATCCGGGCTTCGAGCTCGGTCCGATCAATACGTATTGGGCCGAATCGTCAAGCGGCGGTTTCGAGGTCATCTCGCCGAGCAACCCGCATAGTGGGCGCTACTCAGCCGACCTTTGCGGGTACACGAACGACACGCCGGCGTGCCAGGACGTCGTCGGCCAGCAGCTGAACTTCAACCTTCCCAGCGGGATCATCAGCGCCCAGTTCAGCTACTGGTTCTGGATCGGATCTCAAGAGCCACCCAGCAGCTGTGCAACGACCAGTCCCGTCGATTACCTGACGCTCGGGGTGTTCGATGCAACCAACACCGCCGATCCGGCTAATGCGGCCACCTACTGCGCCGCGGACTGGGGCGATCAGCAGTGGCACCAGCAATCGATCAACGTCACAACCTACCTTCAGGGGCATGTGGGTCAGAGCCTGACGGTCAAGGTCCAGGGGATCGACGACGCCAACAACCTGGCGACTGAGTTCTTCGTCGACGACCTCGCGCTCTCGATCTACACCGCCCCGAGTGCGCCGACCAGCGTCCTGGCACAGGCGGATAACAGCGCCGCCACCATCAGCTGGCAGGCTCCACCTGATGGTGGCTCACCGATTACGACCTACACGGTTACCCCTTACACCAACAACGGCGGGACCGCCGGCACACCCGTCGTCTTCAACTCACCATCGACTATCGACGTGCTGCCTGGCCTGCTGAACGGGACTGCTTACACATTCACGGTCGCCGCGATGAATGCTTATGCCACCGGAGCCGCGTCCGGCCAGTCGAATAGCGCCATCCCGGACCGCAGCTACAACGATGAGGTCGCCAGCACCAACCAGTTCACGCTCGCCAACAGCGACGGGGTCACCTGGCAACCGATGGATCCGAACTATCTCAGCACGTCGGTGACACCCGCATCCGACTCGCTGGCCATCGTCAACTCCAACGTCGACCTCTGGACGGCGAATGCAGGTTTCAACCAGGACATCGGCATCGCCGTCTCGGGTGGCACCGGCGTGGGCACCACCTATCCAAGCATCAGTGGACAGCCCGAAGCCTGGAAAGAGAGCGGCGGCTACGCGGGCACGTTCTCCCCGAACGCCGCATCGGTCCATACGGTCCTGGCTCTCAAAGGCGCGAGCACCTATACGTTCACGCTGGTATGGAAGACGAACAAACCAGCGAGCAGCACAAATATCTTTGCCGGTGCCGGCCCGATCGGCGGGGTCTATTCGCCGACGCGCATGACGGTGCAGCTGGTGCCGGCCTCGGGAACGCCATTGGATAGCCCTTATGTGAAGACGGCGGTTGGTACGAAGCAGTTCACGCTGACCGGTAGCGACGGGTCGACCTGGAGTGATCTTGCGCCGAGCGCCGGACCCTCGATCAGCTTCACCGCACCATATGACGGGTCGATGTTCGTGAGCGGCAACGCGGATCTTTGGACCACCGTCACGGGCTCGAACCAGGATCTCGGTATCACGGTTCAGGGCGGCGCCTATCCGACGACGAGTGGCCAACCCGAATTCTGGAAGGAGAGCGGCGGATTTGCCGGCACGTTCTCACCTAATGCCGCCGCCGTGAGCGGCATGCTGGTGGTCAGCCGGGGGGTGAGCTACACCCTGAAGCTGCAGTGGAAGACCAACCGTCCCGGGGCGGGCACCATCGTCGCCGGCGCAGGGCCGATTGCGGGCGCCTACTCGCCCAGCAGGCTCTCTCTATGGCTCGTCCCGACTGGCGCGAGGATAGAGGCCGTCAGCACCCAACAGTATGCGTTGACGAACAGCGACGGCGCGATCTGGAGTGATATGGACCCGACGATCCTCAAGCTCTCGATCACGCCAACCAACAATTGCGTCGCGACCCTGAGCGCCAATGCCGACCTCTGGACCGCGACGGCCGGCATCAACCAGGACCTCGGTATCGAGGTGAGCTCGACGCTCGGAACGTACACCGCCGACCGGGCCGGATGGAAAGAGAGCGGTGGTTTTGCCGGAACGTTCTCACCGAACGCCGCCTCCATTCACACCCTCTTTCCGATGAGCGCCAGCATCACCTACTCGGTCAAGCTCGAATGGAAAGCGAATCAAATCGCGAGTGGCGCGAGCATCTATGCGGGCGCCGGCCCGATCGGGAGCAAGTTCTCGCCGACCCGGCTCACCGCGCAGCTAACCTGCCCGGCGCCGGCCACGGGCCGGATCACTTCCGCGCCGCAGAGTGTGACCGCCGGCTCCGCGTCCGGGCCGATCATGGTGCAGCTGGTCGACACCTATGGAAACCCGGCACCGGCCGGGCCCGGCGGCCAGACCTTTGCGATCAGCAGCTCGAGCTCGTCCGGCCAGTCGGTGACGCTGGACACGAACGGGGTGCCGGCGAGCACGCTGACCATCCCGGCGGGCGCCAGTTCGGCCAGCTTCAAATTCAAGGATGCGGTGGCGGAGAGCGTCACCGTCCAGGTCCAGGCGACCGGCTTTACGACGCTGACCCAGGTCGAGACTGTGAACCCGGGGATCACCGCCCAGTTCAAGCTGACGGCGCCCTCGACCGCCATCCGCGGCGCTCCGTTCAACCTGACCGTCACCGCTGAAGACAACCAGGGCAACACGACGCCGGCATATAGCGGGACGGTCCATTTCACGAGCTCCGATGGGGCGGCTGCGTTGCCGGCGAACTACACCTTCCTCGGCAGCGACAACGGGGTCCACACGTTCTCGGTGACCCTGAATATGGGCGGCGCCCAGACGGTGACGGCGACCGACACGCCAAACAGCCAGGTCACCGGCACGAGCGGCAGCATCACCGTCAATTAAGAGATGGGCCCGTCCTGACGGGCCCATCTGGGTGCGGAGTGTAGCGTTACCGAGTTACGACGACACCATCAGGAGCGTTGTCAGGCGCGTGGGCGAGAACGGTCCGCCCCCGGCTCCAATAAATATGGCTGAGGTTCCCGGCTTGTTCGTCTTCCACTGCAGCTTGATGGTGTAGGTCGTTCCTGCCGCGAGCGGTTGAACGGTCTGCACGAAGGCCGCGTTCGGTGAGAATGTTCCGGCAAAGCCGCCACTCTCTTTCCAGGCCACAATCTGCCCTGCCCCATATGCGCCGCCGCTGATGAAGATCCCAATGTCCTGGTTGAAGCCGGCCGTGGCGGTCCAGAGGTCGGCGTTTCCCGAGATGATCGCCTGGCAGTTGTACCCGGGTGTGACGGTCGACTTCAGGAGCGTCGCATCGATATCCATCCAGGTGGTGCCGTTACTGTTGGCCAGGCTGTACTGCTGGGTGCTGACCGCCGTGAACACGGCCTGATTCAGGCCGCCGGTTTGCACCGGCGCGAAGGTACCGGGTGTGCCAGCACCGGTGCAGGTCCACTGTGTTCCAAGGCTGTCGACCCAGACGTCTCCGACGCCATGCGCGCCCGTGGTCGGAGCGCCAGGTGCGCCCGCGGGGCTCAGGCTGATCGGCGCCTGTCCACCGGAGAAGATCCCACCCAGCCCGGAGCCGGAGGCCGATACCCCCGTCGCCCCGCTGGCGTTGACCCCGGTCCCGGATCCGCCGGTTGCGTTCAGGCCAATGCCGCTGGCGCTGGTCGCATACATGCCCCAGCCGAATCCGGCCTGCGATCCCCATACGCCGATGCCCAAGCCGCCGGTGCCGTTGTTCTTTCCGCGCACCGCAGACGAAAAGCCGCCCGGGGAAGTGCTCGTGATTGTCCCGATGATGGCGGTCGCGCTTGCGGCGGTGCTGCCGGTTGAGCCCGAGATAGCCGTGCCCGAGCCGCTGGTGCCCAAGATGCCCGTTCCCGAGCCGGATCCGACGTTGACGCCGACGACGGCGTTCCCCGCTCCGTTCTCAGTGTAGCCGTAGACACCGTTAGCAACGGTCGTCCCCGCCCAACCGGCCACAGCGGCGGGGTAGGCCGCGGCGGTCGCATCGAACCCCGTGTCGTTGCCGAGCAGAACCACGCCCGGGGAGGAGGTGCCGTCAAATTTCACTTGAGTGGCGTGCTCGGCAGTCGTGATGTTCCCAGCCAGGATCGCGGAGCCGTCGCTCGCCGCGGCCGGTCGCTCGAGGATCGCCGTGGCGCCGAGCGCCGCGACCGCCGCGACCGGCGCTTTGCGCAGCAGTCCGCGCCGGCTCATCCGGTGATCATCCAGTTCCGCATTCTCCGCCTTTGGATCAATTCCAGCGGATGCGGCAGTGTCCTCTCTATCGACCATTTTCTGTGTCCTCCACTTGTCGCCGATGCTGTTTCAAAGAACCTCCCGCCCGAGGTACCAACAATCTTTGGACCGTGGCCGTCCATGCCACGGTTGAACCCCCTTCGGAGCCATGTCCGGAGCGCGCTGGCCGTGGCTCCACCGCCGGCCCGACCGCGGGTGCCCATGGGGCACCGAAGATGGGCCCGTTATAACACACGCTCCATGCGATTTTGGAATCCAATCGCATCGGTCGCTGCGATGTCACTCTTAGCAGCGACCCTGGGGTCAGCCAGAAACGAAAGGAATCGTAACCCCCCAACTCGAACCCTCCCCTAAGGGGGAGGGTTCAATCGGGGGCAAGCTGTTAGGTGCCGGTTCCGGCCTTGTAGTGGTTGCTGACCTGGTACGTGGCGAGGACGGTTGGGTAGATGGCGACCTCGTCGAGGCTGCCGTTGAAAAAGGCGGGAGAAGTTGCATTGTCTTCGCCGATCAGTAGGCCGGTTGTGTCGAGCGTTGTGGTTAGAAGGCCGCCCGGGGTCTGCGTCCCGAAGTTGCCTCCGTCGAGGAAAACCTGCAAGTTGCCAGCGATCGCTCCGCCGTCGTAGGTGACGACCAGCTGGTGCCACTTGCCGTCATTCAAGGGGGTAGGCGGCAGGCTCGGGAAGTTGATGACCGTCCCGGCCCCGGTCTTGACCTCGATCGATGTGCCATTGAGATAGATGCCGAAGAGCTCGTTGGCGGTGCCCGGCGTGCCATAGCTCACGATTGGCATCTCGATGCCGGTCGTGGTCTTGAACCAGACTTCGATGCTGCGGGTCGCGAATCCGGTTGGCACGCCCGCTCCCGATTGCTCCTGGACGTGGCCGGCGACACCATCGAGGGTAATGGCAGTGTCGGTGTCATTTACGATTGCTCCCGGCACGCCCAGCGTCACCCCCGATGCCGCGTACGTCCCGTTGTGGCTGTTCCCGCTCGAGTCGGCCGCGACAGTTCCGGAGCTCTCACCAAGCCGGTAATAGATGTTGGGCGAATCCGCCGTGATCGCCCCGCTGTAGGAGTAGGTGAATCGGTCTGCCGGAACCGTTGCCGACGTGCCGCCGCTGGTCGTCGCCGTGACGTCGACCACCGTGCCCAATGGTTGAGCTGGCGGGAACACGAGCATCTGGGTATCGCCGGCGGTCTGGACGAACGCCGACTTCGTTCCAAAGTTCACGGTGGCGCCCGTCAGCGCGGAACCGTTGATCGTGACCGGGGTGCCGCTGTAGCCGCTGGTCGGACTGATACTCGTGATGACCGGCGGCGGAATGCAGAGCACGACGGCGGTCAGTCGGCTCGGCGAGAAGCGCCCGCTGATCGGCCCGGCCCCCGCATAGATCGTCCCGATGGCGGCGGCCTTGTTCGCTTTCCATTCGAGTCGGGCGGTGTAGGTTGTGTTGGCCGCGATCGGGAACAAGGTCTGGACGAAGGCGGCGTTCGGGGAGTAGGTGCCGGCGAATCCGCCACTCTCTTTCCAGCCTGCCCGGTCAGCGGTGACCGCGCCGGCGCTGGAGCTGACCTGGATGCCGATGTCCTGGTTGTAACCAGCCCGTGCCGTCCACAGGTCGGCGTTGCCGCTCAGGATCGCGAGGCAGTTCGTCGTCGTATTGATGGAGAGCGAGAGATTGGTCGAATCCATGTCCGCCCAGGCAGCGCCATCGTTGGCCGTCAGCTGGAGCTGGCCCGTGGTGACCGCGTTCTGCACGATCGTGTTGCCTGTCGCTGGGACGAACAGAACGGTCAGCCGAGTCGCGGAGAACAAGCCGCCGATCGGACCGGCCCCGGCCACGATCGTTGCTGAACCCAACCGGTTCGTCTTCCACTGTAGTTTCAGGGTGTAGGGGGAGCCGCCGACCACGGCGAGCAATGCTTGCACGTATGCGGCGTTTGGTGAGAATGTTCCAGCGAAGCCGCCGCTTTCCTTCCAGGACTCGGGTTGGCCTGCAACGGATGGGTACGTCGTGCCTAATCCCGTGCCGCCCGAAACGCTAATGCCGAGGTCCTGGTTGAAGCCGGCCTGCGCCGTCCACAGGTCGGCATTCCCACTTACGACGAGGGATCCATTCGAAGGCGGGGTGAACATCACCGTCGGGTCGGACGATGGGCCGAGGTCTGACCAGGTGCTGCCATTGCTTCCGGCCAGCTGAAACTGACTGGTGCTGCTCGAGGTCGCCACCGTCCCACCTGCGTTCGGAACCAGCTGCACGCTCAATCGGGTGGGCGAGAAGTCGGACCCGATCGGACCCGCGCCGGCGAAAATCGTGGCGCCTGTCACCAACTTGTTCGTCTTCCACTGGACTTTGATGGTGTAGGCGGTGCTTGCCCGGAGGAGGCGAACGGTCTGGACGTCGGCCGCGTTGGGGGAGAAGGTGCCGGCGTAGCCGCCGCTCTCCTTCCAGGCCTCGGGCTGGCCGGCAGTCGTGGGGTAGGCGCCGCCGCTGATCGCCACCCCGATGTCCTGGTTGACGCCGGCGTTCGCCGTCCACAGGTCGGCGTTGGCACTGATCAAGGCCTGCGAGTCGACGATTGGGGTGACGACGGCAACGAGGTAGCTCGAATCCATGTCGACCCAGGTCGACCCGTCGTTGTTTGCCAGGCTGTACTGGCGATCGCTAACGGCGACTGCTGGATAGTTCGGGCTCGGCACGACCGCGTTGGATAGGGCGGACATCGAACCCGTCGCGGCAGCGTTGGCCGCCGCGACCTGGAACGTGTAGGAGGCGCCGTTCGCAAGGTTGGTCAACACCTCGGTCGTCGTCGGCGAGATGAAGCTCGCGCCCGCCATCGGCGTGCCGTTTTTGAAGGCGTTGACCTGGTAGCCGGTGATGGGCGCCCCGCCATTGTCAGAGGGCGGCTGCCATTTCAGGGTCACGGCCGTGTTATCCGGCTCGGCCAGGATCCCCTGCGGCTGTGCCGGCGCTGTCGCATACGTGATGGTCAGCGTGTAGTCATCGAGGAAGAATCGGCTGGGACCGCTCGCATCCGTCTTCCCCGCACCGACCAGGTAAACGAAGAGAGACTGGTGGGCCTTGAGAAAGGCGGTCTCGTCAATGCTGAAGGAGGTGTAGCCATTGACCGGACCCCAGTCCTCGCAGAACTTGAACGCCGACCCGGAGCTGGCAACCAGCGACGCGTCGGTCAGCCCGCCGGCGACGGCGTCGTTGCACGGTGCGGGCTGGGCAGTGGAATCGCTGGTCTGCAGCTGAAACCAGAAGGTCATGGTCGCGCTGATGACAACCGCCGGGGTGACGAAACCCTGGTAGAGGAGATCCTGGCAGCTGTTCGTGCTCTGGCAGAGGTCGGCAGAATACGAGCCAGTATGCGGATGGACGGTGTCGACGAGTTGCCGGCCGCCGTTCGATAACTGGCTCCAGGCCGGTGTCGTCGACTCGGTCTCGAAGCCGCCGTCGCTGACGAAGGAGCCGGACGCGGACCGGGGACTGAACACAGGCGACGTCCTGGTCGTCCTGGCTCCGACCGGGATCGCGGCAACCGCAGACCAACGAGCGGCGCTGAACGTGGGTTTGCCGACGGAGGTTTTCGGCGCGGTGTTGCTGGGCCGGGGTGTCGTGGCGATCTCGGCCGCCGCTCGGTGCCCGGCGGCGGCCGGTGAAGGCATGGCCCCGAGCGGGACGATGGCGAGCGCGGCGCAGAGCACGAAGCGGAAGGCGGTTGGCATCAGAAGGCCCCCTCTGGTGAAAGATGTCGCGAATCGGTTTGCGAGGTAAACGGGCGGAGCATGCCAGTCACTCCGCGCGCTGTCAAGGCGATCCCGGTGTCAGGTTGTCCACCTGGAAATCTCCCTCCCCCACGTGCGGGGGAGGGTCAGGGTGGGGGCCGTCGGGAAATCTCCCTCCCCCACGTGCGGGGGAGGGTCAGGGTGGGGGCCGTCGGGAAATCTCCCTCCCCCACGTGCGGGGGAGGGTCAGGGTGGGGGCCGTCATTGACAGCCGCTGACAGTGCGGTAATGTTGACCGGCTATCAGGGACAAGGGTGGGCGGCTCGCCAGTTTCGGGACCATCGCGGCCTGCCTGTTGGCGCTCGCGCCGCAACCGGCCGGGGCGGTGTCGCCCCCACCGGGTCATGCGGTGACGTTGGGTCCCACACAGGCGGTGCAGCTTCCGGCCCGAACGAAGAGCCCACCGCCGCTTTCTGCGACCAAGCGTCAGGAGCTCGAAGCCAGCCTGCAGCGGCTCAACCGGCACCCGCGGTGGACGGCGACGCCGTCGATCACCAACTCCGCGCCGGCGGTGCATGCCAGCCCGCACCTGGTGCAAGCCGGCACTGCGGTCTCACCGAATACACCGCCCTCACCGACGACCTGGGAGTTCTTTCGAAATACGAATTTGAGCCAGGCTAGCGTTGGCAACCAGGCGGGCGACGTGGCTGAACCAAGTGTTTCTAACAACGGCAACGTGGTCCTCTATACGGGCAACTGGTTTGCCGCGGTGTCGAGCGACGCCGGCAACAGCTTCACGTTCACGAACCCATTCACCGATTTTCCGGCATCGTATCGCGGTTTCTGCTGTGACCAGGGCACAATCTACGACCCATCGCGCGACATCACCATCTGGGGTCTGCTGTACGTGCCCGAGCGATTCGGCGACCCGCAGCCGGGACTCAATGCCTTTCGCCTGGCAGTTGCCAACGGCCAGGCAGGCGTCAATAACGGATCATGGAAGTACCTTGACGTCCGGGCAGAGGACCTGGGTTTCCTCTCGACTGCCCCATACGCCTGGCTCGACTACCCGCAACTTGGCCTTAGCTCGAACTACCTCTATGTAACGTGGAACGTCTTCCAGGGCACAACGACAGATCCTGCCTGCAGCGCGAATCCCGCCGACTGCGCGCAACTCGGATCCGTCGTGCTCCGACTATCGCTCAGCACGCTCGCCACCATGTCCCAGGGTCAGACACTCAGTGGTGATAGCTACAGCGCGGCGTGCAGCGCGAGCTTCTGCCTCGACACCTTTACGCCAGTGACGCAGGCGAGCTCGACGATGTATTTCGCTGCCGACCCGGGTACAGGGGTAGCACCGGATCCGACGCGCCTAAGGATCTTCACCTGGCCGGAAAGCGGATCCGTGCCCATCCCCAGCGACGTCGGGCACGCCAGCTTCCAATACATGCTGGGGACTGATGGCGTCTGCACCGACCCGGCTGGTATCAATCCATGTGCTCGCGACGACTCTCGGGTGCGGACCGGGTGGGTGAGCCAGGGGCTGGTGAGCTTTCTCTGGGACGCCAGGCAGGGCGGGACGCCGCCTGGCGCAGCCGGCTCAAATCCGTATCCCTACGTTCAGGGCGTGACCGTGAACCCGGCCACGGGCATGACGCTCGTGAATGAACCATCGTTCTTCTCGCTTTCCAGCGCCACCGTGTATATCAGTGTTGCCGCCAACGCTGTCGGCAACCTGGGGCTGACGGTGACTCAGGTCGGCGCCACGATCTATCCATCGGTTGTCACCGGCATCCATGACGATGTCAACGCACCGAGCTGGACGTTCAGCACCCTCCTCGCCGGAACAGGTGGTCCGAACAAACCGGTCTGGGGCGACTATTTCGCAGCGCGCAGTGACTCCGGGCGGGGCGATACCTGGCTGGTCACCGGCTACGCGATCCTTGGCACGGATACCTCCGTCGGAAACTCCCCGGATCCGCACCTTGTCCCCGCCTTCGGCTGGTTCGGCCGCGCCCGCGATGACCCCTTTAACGCATCGGATCTGCGCTGCTCGCCCGAAGCCGTAATCCCCGGGGGGACGCTGAGCAACCAGACGGTCGCCACGTTTACGCTGCGCAGCGGCCTGCTGACTGATTATTCGGCGTCCGTGGACTGGGGCGATGGCACCCCGGCCACCGCGGGCGTCGTCACCAACACGGGCGCCACGGCAAGCGTGACAGCCAACCACACCTACAGCGCAGCCGGTCAATACACGATGACGGTCACGGTCAGCGACAACATCGGAAGTCAGAGTCACTGTCAGGCCGGCGTCCAGGTCGGGTATCTCTTCAGCGTGATGAGCCGGCAACAGTATGCCCTGACCAACAGCGACGGCCAGACCTGGACCGACATCGATAACAACGTGCTGTCGATTACCCTCAAGCCGGCGGCAACCATTGATGCGGTGCTATCTGGCAACGCGGACCTCTGGACCGCCACCCCGGGGTACAACCAGGATCTCGCGGTCACGGTTAACGGTGTGGTTGCGGCCTGGAAGGAGAGTGGGGGATTCGCCGGCACGTTCTCGCCGAATGCGGCGTTCGTACAGACGAAATTCACCCTGGCGGCGGGTACGACCTACACGATCAGACTGCAATGGAAGACGAACAAGACGACTAACAACAACGGGACGACCATCTTTACCGGCGCAGGCCCGATCAATGGCCTGTTTTCACCCACCCGGTTGACTGTCGAGCTGATGCCGCCCGCGCCGGCCATGATGGTGCAGTCGCAGGCGAGCCCAGCGCAATACCAGCTGACGGGAAGCGACGGCAAGAACTGGACCGATCTGGCGCCGTCCGCGGGGACGGCAGTGCCGCTCACCATGAACTACACGCCGACCCAGAACGGCACACTGGTGCTGAGCGCGAATGCGGATCTCTGGACTGCGAACGCCGGCTTCAACCAGGATGTGGGGATCAGCGTGAACGGGTCGATCATCGCCTGGAAGGAGAGTGGAGGCTTTGCCGGAACCTTCTCACCGAATGCGGCCTTCGTGCAGAAGGTCCTAGCCGTGACGGCCGCGACGCCGTACGCGATCAAATTGCAGTGGAAGGCCAATCAGCCGGATGCTGGATCGATTTACGCGGGAGCAGGGCCGATTGGTAGTGCATTCTCCCCGACCAGCCTGACACTCGTCTTCGTCCCGACCGGCACGGCCGTGCTGGATTCCGCCGCGACATCCCAGTTCAACCTGGTCAACAGCGACGGGACTATATGGCAAACCGTGGGTAATCCGAGCCCGCCACTCCCGCCATCACCGCCCTGGTTGACCGTTTCGGTGAAGCCCGCCAGCGACTGCCTCGCCCTGGTGAGTGGCAACGGCGACCTGTGGACGGCCAACGCCGGTTTCAATCAGGATCTCGGCATCGGCGTGACGGGCGGCGCCTATCCGACGACGGCTGGCGAACCCGAGGCCTGGAAGGAATCGGGAGGCTTTGCTGGAACGTTCTCACCCAACGCCGCGTTCGTTCAGACCGTCATTCCGCTTCGGGCGACTATCACATACACGCTTGGGCTCGTCTGGAAGACCAATACGTTATCCGGCGCGACGATTTTCGCGGGTGCCGGCAGCAGTCCAGTCTTTTCCGAAACGGAGATCACCGTCCTGCCCTTCGGCTGCTGAGCGTTACATCTGTTCACGCGATACGCAATGGGCTGTTACCCGTTGTTGAGGACTATGGCGCGCCCGCTGGCAACAATCGAAGCAGGACATGTGGGGGGAGATCCGGCGTCCTGTCCTCAATGCCAGCATTGCCGTGCTGCTGGCCGCCCTTGCCTCGCTGCAATTACCCGGCAGCACACCGCTCACGGCCCGCGCCGCCACCAGCTTCGACAACAATGCGGCTGAGCAGCAGCTCTTCAACCTGATCAACCAGGATCGGGCGCAGAACGGCCTCGGCCCGCTGGTCGCCAATCCGACCATGTTCAGCATCGCCCGCGGCGCGCCGCACCAGGTGTGCGGAAACGGCCAGACGTACAACGGACGGGCCGAGGACATGATTGAGCGACAGTACTTCTCGCACCAGATTCCGCCCTGCAACCAGTACGTCTGGCCGGTGCTGACCAGCTACGGCATTCAGTGGACATCGGTCGGCGAGAACATCGCCTGGAACACCTACTCGCCACAAGCGACCAGCGTGGACCAGGCGAACACCGCCTTTATGAACAGCGCCGGCCATCGGGCTAACATCCTCGGTAACTACAACCAGGTCGGCGTCGGCGCATGGGCGGCCGCGGGACCATGGTCCGACGGGAGTGGCGGCCCCTACGACGGCGTGATCATGTATGTGGAGATCTTCGCGAGCGCCCCATTGCCCGCACCCGCGGCTCCGACGAACGTGGTCGCCACCCCAGGCGACGGCGCGGCCACCGTGTCATGGAGCGCGCCGACTCCGAATAGCCTTGGCATCGGCACTTACACCGTTACCCCATACGCCGGCGGCGCGACCGCTGGTGCGCCGATCACTTACAGCGCCGCATCCACCACCGTCCGGTTCTCGGGCCTAACCAACAGCACCAGCTACACCTTCACAGTGGCCGCCGCTAATGCCGCGGGATCGAGCCCGCCATCATCGGGCTCGAACACGGTGGTGCCGAGCGCCAGCTATCCGTACCTTGGCCTGAGCACCGCGCAGTACCGGCTCACCGGCAGCAACGGCAGCACGTGGACGGATGTCGACCCTGCCAACCTGGCCTTCACGGTCACGGCCAGCGTCGACTCGCAAGTCATCCTCGGTGGGAACGCGGACCTGTGGACGGCAACGGCTGGATACAACCAGGACCTTGGCATCAGCGTCAATGGCTCAATCGTGGCGTGGAAAGAGAGCGGCGGCTTCGCCGGCACCTTCTCGCCGAATGCCGCCTTCGTACACGCGGTCGTGCCGATGGCCGCCGGGACGACCAATACGGTCAAGCTGGAATGGAAGACGAACAAACCGGCGGCAGGGGTCAGCATCTTCGCCGGGGCCGGGTCGGCCGCGCCCTACTCGCCGACGCGTCTGACTGCCGCGCTGGTGCCGACATCAGGCGGAACGGTAGCGACCGCCGCCGCTGCCAATCAATACAACCTGTCAGGTAGCAACGGGACGTCATGGAGCGACGTTGACTCCAGCAATCTGGCGTTCTCGTATACGCCGGCGACCAACGGCACGGCGGTGCTGAGTGGCAACGCCGATCTTTGGACGGCAACTGCCGGCTACAACCAGGACCTCGGCATCGCCGTCAACGGCGCGCTCGCGGCCTGGAAGGAGAGTGGTGGCTTTGCCGGAACCTTCTCTCCGAACGCCGCCTTCGTGCAGACCGCCGTCCCGATGTCGGCGGGCGTGCCATACGCGGTGAAACTGCTATGGAAGACGAACAAGCCGGCGGCCGGGGCAACCATCATGGCCGGCGCGGGCAGCGGCCCCTACTCACCGACGCGATTAAGTCTCCAGTTCTATCCATCCGGCACGGGCGTGGCCGATCGCGCAACCACCCAGCAGTATGGTCTGGCGGGCAGCGACGGCATGAGCTGGAGCGACGTTGACGGAACCAACCTCAGCCTGAGCCTGACACCGAGCGCGGCCTGCCTTGCGCTGGTGAGTGCCAACGCGGACCTCTTCACGAACCGTACCGGCTACAACCAGGATCTCGGGATCGACGTCAACGGAACCGTAGCGAGCTGGAAAGAGAGCGGCGGTTTTGCCGGAACGTATTCGCCGAATGCCGCGTACGTGCAGGCGGCCGTCGCGCTGTCGGCAGACACCGCGTACACCATCAAGCTCCGCTGGAAGACCAACATCAACGCGTCAGGCGCTACCATCCTCGCCGGCGCCGGCAGCGGCCCGTACTCGCCGACCCGGATCACTGCCGAGCTGTACGGCTGCTAGGCTCGTGCGGATATCCTTGTGTCACACGTTTTGATACCGAGGCCCATTCGTCGGCTGATAGCCGCGCTGTGTGTCTGGGGGGCGGTCCTGCCAATTGCCGGCCAGCCGGCGTCGGCGGCTGACGCTGCTCCGCCGCTCGCCGCGGTCGGGCAAGGTCCCTGCGTCAACCTGCCACTCAGCTCCGCCGAACTGAACCCGACGAGCTGTTGGGCGACCGGACCTACCTCGAGCGTCATTGCCGGAACCGACCCGTACCAGCCTTCGGATGGCATCGTCTTCACGATCCACGACCAGACGAAACTCCGCGCTGACCTGCCGGGCGCCGGGCGGCTTTCGATCACGACCGTTAGCGGTGGGCAAGCCTGTGTCCGCGACGCCGCTGGGCGTGTCCGCGCGGTCGACACTAGCCTCGGCACCGTAGCCGCAGGATGCGCTGCGGCAACCGCGGTCCAGCCGCAGAGCCGGGTCAAGGACGCCGCGACGCCTCCGGTCGCCGCTCTCAGCCCCACGCCGCCGCCGGCCACAACCTCTTATTACGTCTATGGCGCGTATCTCTCGCAGTGCGGACCTGGCACGACCACGGGGTGTCCGCTCTACCTGGACGGAGCGGCGACCTATAGCTCGAGCAGTACGCCGTCCGGATTGGTGATCCTCGATTTCGGCGCCCCCTGCTACAACCCGAACACGCTCGTCCATGGCACCCAGCTCTTCAACACCTACGTCTGCACGCCGCATGACCAGTTGGTGCTGCTGGCGCAGGCCTGGATCCGTGGCTACGAAAGCACGAACGCCACTCGGACGACGACGACCATCCTCGGGCTCGGCAGCAGCAATAGCTTGACCGGCGCTGATCCGCCCACCTACGCGCTGACGTCCGGCCAGATGTACGCCGCCGGCTATGGCTGGTTCCACGACCTGGTCAAGCCGGTGGCGAACGGCACGATCGGACTGGCTGCTCCGCTCACGGTGTGGGCGGCATCGGACATCGAGCAGTCGAGCAGCGGCGACTGGTATGACGCGCTTACCACCCGACCCTGGCTCGACGGCTACCAGGCGGCGGCAGGTTCTGTCAGCGGGGCGAAGTGCGGGCCGACAACCCCCTACCAGATGGCGAACTTCGGCGACTACGTGCCAAGCGCGCCAGGCTGGTCAGCTGCCGACGTGTATTTCGTCTCCTGGGGCGCGCCGCTCGCCTGCGCCCTACCCGAGATTTACTACACCGCCAACGCGACCGAGTGGGCGGGACTCAACTCCTGGGCGGTCGGCCAGCACCAGGCCCCGATCGTGTTTACCGGGGTCATGTCAGAGGACGGGCTGGGAGGGACACTGAGCGCCAACGGCAGCTGGACCGCGCTCAATAACGCGACCGGGCAATCGGCGCCATACCTGACGATCATCGGGACAGTCGCCACACCGGCGACGCCGTTCGAGGCGCCGACGAACGTCACGGCGGTGCCCGGCGGAACGTCGGCGACCGTCTCCTGGACCGCGCCGTGGCTGGATGGCGGCCACCACATCACCAGCTACACGATCACGCCGTATATCGGAGCGGCGGCGCAGCCGACGACCGTCATTAACGGGTTCCCGCCGCCGGTGACGGGTATTGTCAGCGGACTCAACAATGGCACCGCGTACACCCTCACCGTCACCGCAACAACCTCTGCGGGACCGAGCCCAGAATCAGCGAAGTCGAACAGTGTGACGCCGAGCGACGCCTTTCCGTACACGGCGGTGACCGGGCAGCAATATCGGCTGTCGGGTAACGACGGTGCGACGTGGGTGGACCTGGATCCTTCGAACCTGGCGCTGACCATCAAACCGGCCGCCGACTCGGCGGCGATCTTGAGCGGAAACGCGGACCTGTGGACGGCAAATGCCGGCGTCAACCAGGACCTCGGAATCGACGTCAACGGCACCATCCAGGCGTGGAAAGAAAGCGGCGGCTTCGGTGGAACCTATTCGCCTAACGCCGCCTTCGCCCAGAGCACGATGCAAATGAAAGCGGGATTGACGTACCTCGTGAAGCTCAGGTGGAAGACGAACAAGCCGGAGGGAAGCGCAACGATCTTCGCCGGCGCGGGTAATGGCGTTTATTCGCCGACCCGGCTCAGCGTCCAGCTGATGCCGGTCGGCGCGAGCATGGGGGTCAGAAGTTCCACGCAGTATTCCTATCCCGGCGGTTCGCTCTGGACGCCAATCGACACCAGCGCGCTGAGCTTCCAGTACAGCGCGCCGACGTCGGGAACGGCGGTCATTTCCGGAAACGCCGACCTCTGGACAGCCGTGGCCGGCTATAACCAGGACCTCGGCATCTTCGTGGACGGCTCGCTGGCAGGGTGGAAGGAAAGCGGCGGATTCGCCGGCACCTACTCACCGAACGCGGCTTTCGTTTTCGCGACCGTGCCGATGAGCGCCGGCTCCCACACCGTTACGCTGGAGTTCAAGGGCAACAAGGCGATCCCGGCGAACACGATCTTCGTCGGCGCGGGGGCGGGACCGGCGTACTCTCCCACTACGCTGAGCCTCGAGCTGTTGCCCGCCGGCCAGGTGATCGATGCTGTCAGCACCGCGCAGTACGTGCTGCCGAGCAGCGACGGAAGCAACTGGACCGCGATCGATAGCACGACGCTCACCATCCCCGTCAGCCGGACGGCTAATTGCCTGGTGACGTTGACCGGGAATGTGGACCTTTGGACCTCGGTCGCCGGGATCAATCAGGATGTCGGCATCGTGGTCTCACCAGCGGACGCCGTGACCTACCCGTCGGACCTGATTGGTTGGAAGGAGAGTGGCGGGTTCGCCGGAACCTTCTCGCCGAACGCGGCCGCGCTCGAGGCCGTATTTGCGATGGCCGCTGGTACCAGCTACACAGCCACGCTTGTCTGGAGGACGAACAAGAGCTCCGCCGGCGCCGCCTACGCGGGGGCCGGCCAGGCGCCATATTCGCCTACGCGGCTGACCGCGGTTCTGAGCTGCCAGTAGCGGCCGCTTTCATCCCCAGCTCGCGGACTGCTAGGCTCAGAGCGGGACAAGGTGGGGCGCAAGAGCTGGTCAGTGTTGACCGCCCTCGTCGTGCTCGCGCTGGTGGTTTCCGCCGCGATGCCGCGGCTGGCTTTTGCTGCTGCCCGTAGCGCAGCGACGACCCCGTCCGACGAGGTGGTTTCGGTTCAGGAGAATCCGGCTCACACCGGCGGGGCGACCGGCGACACCTTGGCGCCGCCGCTGGTCCAGAAGTGGGCGATCGACGTGGGTCCGAACAACACGGTCTCCTATCCACTGATCGCCGGCGGCCGCATTTTCGTTACAACCATGAGCACGACCGGTGGCGGGAGTTCGTTGCGAGCCTTCAACGCAACGGACGGCAGCCCAGCATGGCCACCGATTCCGCTTAGCGGCTGGGTGACCGCCGCGTACGACGTCGTCAACGGGCAGGGCGTCGTCTTTACCCGCAGCAACGACAACACCGTTAAAGCATTCAGTGCCACATCCGGCGCTCAGCTGTGGACCGTCACCACCTACAACGGGACGGCCTCACCGGTGGCGGCCAACGGGCTGGTGTACATCAGCTATTCCAACCAGATCGAGGCCTTCCATGAGACGGATGGCACGCCGGCGTGGACGAGCGTCATCCTGCACGGTGACGACACGACTCCGGCCGTGACGGTCACCGACCTGTACGTGAACTACGCCTGCAATCATGTCTACGACCTCAACGCGTCAACCGGTGCGATCGTCTGGCACGACGACGCGCCCTGCGAGGGCGGCGGCACCCACCAGGCGCCGGCTGTGTACAACGGACGCCTGTACACCCGACAGACCGAGTTCGGCAACTACACCTGGAACGCCACGAGCGGGGCGGCGTTGGCCAGCTTCTCCGCGAATCCGGCGCCCGCGTTCGACGGCTCCCTGGGATTCTTCCTGTCCGCTCGTACCCTCCAGGCGGAAGACGTCTCGACCAGCCGGATCCTCTGGACTTTCCGCGGTGACGGCCAGCTCGCGGGCACGTCAGGTCCAGTTGCGGCCAACGGCATCGTCTATGTCGGCTCCCGATCCGGCGCGCTCTATGCCCTCAACGAACTGACGGGGGCGACGGTCTGGTCGGGAAGCGCCGGCGCACCGATTGGCTGGGCCGCCGACATCCCGTTCTCCGGTTTGGCCATCGGCGAGGGTGTGCTCGCGGTCCCGGCCTCCAGCCGGTTGGTCGTGTTCGCCGGAACCGGCACGCCGACAACCGTCACCTATATGCCGCCGACGGCTCCGGCGACCACACCGTACAGCGGCACGGATCAGGCGGTCGCGTACCAGATCGACCCGGCGCACAGTGGGGCGCAACCCACCGACAGCCTCACCCCGTCACTGACGCAGCAGTGGGCCATCGACTTCCAGAACCCGGTGTCGTATCCACTGATCGCGGGCGGCAAGGTTTTCGTGACCGTGCGGAACGACGCGCCTGCGAATACGAATGCCGCGGGCACGGCGCTGTACGCGCTCGACGAGGTGACCGGGCAATCGGTCTGGGGACCGAGCGACCTGGGTGGGGGATTGTGGTCGGCAGCGACATTGGAGAACGGCCGGATCTTCGTTCAGAACAATGACGACCTGATGCGCGGATTCGATGCGGGCACCGGGAACCAGGTCTGGGCGGCGCAACTGGCGTGGGGGCAGGACGAGGTCGCCGCACCGACCGCCCGTGGTGGCACGGTCTTCTCGGCGGGTTACTGGCACATCATCGGCGCCGGCGGCTTTGTTGCCGGCCTCAAGGAGGCGGATGGCACGCCAGCCTGGCCAGCCTTCGTAAGTACGTACGGCGGGCGGAGTTCGCCGGCAGTGTCCAGCTCGGACGTCTACGTCTCGACGGTGTTCAATGCGTACGACGTCAACGCCTCGACAGGACAACAACGTTGGAGCGCGGCTGGGACCGTCGGGTTGACGACCGTGCTCGGCGGGGGCCGGCTCTATGAACGTGGACCCGGCTACACGCCGAACAACATCATCCACGACGCAACCACCGGTCAAAATCTTGGCTCGTTCGATGCCGATCCACCGCCCGCCTTCGACGGCAGCCGCGGGTTCTTCCTGAACACTTACACGCTGCACGCCAGGGACATGACCACGCTGCCTGGATCGTCGCTCTGGTCGTTCAGTGGCGATGGCGGCCTGGTCTCGGCGCCGCTGGTCATTCACGGCATCGTCTACATCGGCTCACTCTCGGGCATGCTCTACGGCCTGAATGAGACGACCGGTGCCGTCGTGTGGAGCACCAATGTCGGCTCGCCATTCGCCGGTCCCGACGAGCAGAACAACGCGACAACAACCGGGATGGCAGCCGGTGAGGGGCTCCTCGTTGTCGCGGCCGGCAATCGTCTGGTGGCATACGTTAGCGGGACCGCGTCGCCGCCGACGTGCTCGGCGCCGGTCGGCGGTACATCAGCCGCGCTGAGCAATCCGTACTCGGCGGCGAGCACCCGCCAGTATCAGCTGACGAATAGCGACGGCCAGAGCTGGCAGGCGATGGATCCGCAGGGGCTCTCGCTCACGGTCGCGCCCCCCCGCGATGCCATGGTTCTCGTGACCGGCAATGCGGATCTCTGGACGGCGAATTCTGGCTACAACCAGGACCTCGGTCTCTGGGTCAGTGGAGGTGATTACGGTGGCGGACAGGTGGTCGCCTGGAAGGAGTCGGGCGGCTCTGCCGGAACCTTCTCGCCAAACGCCGCGTTCGTCCAGGGGGTGGTGACGCTCAAGGGACCGGACCCGAATACCGGCGCGATCACGACGTATTCCCTGCGTCTGGTGTGGAAAACCAACCGGCCCGCGAACGGTGCAACGATCTTTGCCGGGGCCGGCCCGATCAGTGGGCAATACTCGCCTACGCGTCTCAGCGCTGAGCTGCTCGGCCTTCCGGGGCCGAACGGCAATCCGTGGGTCGGCTCGAGCACTGGCCAGTATTCGCTCGTGGGAAGCGACGGCGTCGTCTGGCAACCGGTCGACAGCAGCAACCTGAAGTTCTCGTTCGCCGTCGGCGCTACCTACCGTCTGCTTTTGACCGGAAACGCGGACCTGTGGACCGAAGTCGCCGGCTACAACCAGGACCTCGCGATCTTCGTTAGCGTCAATGGCGGCGCCGACCAATTGCTGGCCTGGAAAGAGTCCGGCGGTTTTGCCGGCACCTTCTCCCCGAATGCCGCAGCCGTCCACGCGGTCTACTCGATCGCGTCGGGCAACACCTATAGCTTCTCGCTTAAATGGAAAACGAACCGGCCGGCGTCCGGCGTGACCATCCATGCTGGCGCCGGGCCATTAAGTGGGCAGTATTCGCCGACGAGCCTGGTTGCATGGTTGACCTCGGCCCCGCGAGGTGCCTTCTCCGCGGTGAGCACGCGGCAGTATCAGCTGGGCGGCAACGACGGGAGCTCCTGGGTGCCGATCGACGACGCGGTCTTCAGCCGGACGGTCAGCACCGAGACCACGGTCGGCGCCGTCCTCCATGCCAATGCCGATTTATGGACGGCCACCGCCGGATACAACCAGGACCTCGCGGTGTTCGTGAGCATCAATGCCTGCCCGGCTCAGCTGGTCGCCTGGAAGGAGTCGGGCGGGTCGGCAGGGACCTATTCGCCCAATGCGGCCTTCCTCCAATCCGTCATGACCCTGCTGCCGGGGAACCTGTACACCTTCACCTTGCGCTGGAAAGCGAACCGGCCGGCAACAGGAGCCACGATCGCCGCCGGAGCCGGGCCGATCGGCAGCGAGTTTTCACCGACGGAGCTCACCGTCGAGGAGGTTGCGCCGGCGTCCTAGTGTTTCGCCAGGCGCTCGCGGAAGTACGCGATCGTCTTCACCAGTCCAGGTTCGAGTAAGGTGCGTGGCTCCCACTCAAGAACCTGCCGTGCGCGAGTCAGGTCCGGCTGGCGCTGACGCGGGTCATCCTCGGGCAGCGGCTTGGGTACGATCTGGCTCGAGCTGCCGCACAGATCGCGGATGCGGCTAGCGAGCTGTAGCATCGTGACTTCGTCCGACGTGCCGAGGTTGATTGGGTCGCTGTAGTCGACCTGGAGTAATCGCGCAATGCCTTCGATCAGGTCGTCGACGTAGCAGAGGCTCCGAGTCTGGCTGCCGTCGCCGTAGACGGTGATGGGTTCGTTCTTCAGCGCCTGCAGCAGGAAGTTCGGAACAGCGCGGCCATCGTTCATCCTCATGCGAGGCCCAAAGGTATTGAAAATACGAACAATCCGAGTGTTCATCCCATGGGTACGGTGATACGCCATCGTGAACGCCTCCGCCGCCCGCTTTGCCTCGTCATAGACGGCGCGCGGCCCAATCGGATTGACATGACCCCAATAGGTTTCCGGCTGGGGATGAACCTGGGGATCGCCGTAGACCTCGGAGGTGGAGGCCAGCAGGAAGATCGCGCCCTTCGCCCGCGCCAGACCGAGCATGTTGTGGGTGCCGAGGGTGCCAACCTTAAGCGTCGCGATGGGGTGGTCGGCGTAGTCGACCGGAGAGGCCGGCGACGCGAAGTGCAGCACCGCATCAACCGCGCCATCGAGGTAGAGCGGCTCGTTGACGTTGTGCTGGATCGACTCGAAGTTGCGGTTCGCGCGAAGATGGGCGACGTTGCTGGCCGACCCGGTGATGAGGTTGTCGACGCAGACCACCCGCCAGCCGTCGGCGAGCAGCCGGTCACACAGGTGAGAGCCGAGGAAGCCGGCCCCTCCGGTGACGATCGCCCGGCGTGCCACGTGGGCGGCTAGCTGCGGCCGACCCCGCGGTAGACGAAGCCGCGCTCGCGCATCGTCTTGGGATCGAAGATGTTGCGGCCGTCGACGATCACCGGACGGCGCATCACCTGTTTGATGCGGTCAAGGTCGAGCTCTTTGAACTCGTCCCAGTCGGTAACGACGAGCAGCGCATCGGCGCCGGTCGCCACGCTATAGGGATCGCGACAGTACTCGATCGAGTTCATCTGTGCCTTGAGGACCGGCATGGCTTTGGGGTCGTAGGCGCGCACTTCGGCGCCTCTCTGGAGGAGGTTCTCGATGACGTCGATGGAGGGAGCTTCCCGAACGTCATCGGTGTTCGGCTTGTAACTCAGGCCGAGCAGCCCGATCACCTGACCACGCAACGCGCCCAGCACCTCGCGCAGTTTCTCGACGACTAGCGTCCGTTGGTCGAGGTTGATCTCCATCACGGCATCGAGCAGCTCGGGGTGGTAGCCCATTGTCTCGGCCATCCGGGCAAGCGCCTTGACGTCCTTCGGAAAGCAGGACCCGCCATAGCCGATGCCGGCATCGAGGAAGAGGGGACCGATCCGGCGATCCATGCCCATGCCCTCGGAGACCACCTTGACGTCGGCGTCAACTCGCTCACAGATGCGCGCGATCTCATTGATAAACGAGATGCGCGTCGCCAGGAACGCGTTGGACGCGTACTTGATCATCTCGGCCGTGTGCAGGTCGGTCAGCAGGATCCTGGTGTCCAGCGTGCTGTACAACGCGGCTACCGCCCGAGCTGCCGATTCGTGGTGCGAGCCGAACACCAGGCGGTCCGGGTGCATGAAGTCGTAGATCGCACTCCCTTCGCGGAGGAACTCCGGGTTGGAGACCACGTAAAAGGGAATCTCGTCGCCGAGGTTCTCTCCCACAATCCGGGCCACGATATTGCCGGTCCCGATCGGCACCGTGCTTTTGTTCACGATCGTGACGGTTTTCTTCATCGCCTTGGCGATGCCTTTGGCCGCCTGCTTGACGAAGACGAGATCGGCCTCGCCGCGCCGACCAGGCGGAGTGCCCACGGCGATGAAGACGAAATCGGCGTTGGGGATCGCGTGGCTGTAATCGCCGGTGAAAAGCAGCCGGCCGGTTGCCAGCGTGCGGCTCATCAACTCGTCCAGGCCCGGTTCATAGATGGTCGGCTCGCCGCGCTTCAAGGTTGCGACCTTCGCCTCGTCGATATCGACACCGATCACCTGGTGGCCGAGATCCGCCAGGCAGACGGCGGTGGTCAAGCCAACGTAGCCCGTGCCGATGACTGCGACCGAGCTCATATCCTGAGAAGTGTAACGAAGGGTTCCGGAAAAAGCCTCACAATGCTGAGGTGCGAGGGCTGCCGGCGAACGCGATTCCGGTCTAACCAGTGCGAATCCTGCTCACGGGTGCCGGCGGTCAGCTGGGACGCGAGCTCGTCCAGACGCTGTCAGGCGACGAGGTCCACGCGTTCGACCATCGCTCGCTCGACATCGGCGACCGGCAGGCGGTTTTCACGATCGTGCAGCGAATCCGACCTGCGTGGGTGATCAACGCGGCCGCTTACAACGAAGTCGATCCGGCGGAGCAGGACCCGGAACATGCCTTTGCCGTGAATGCCGCCGGTGCGGGCTACCTGGCGGACGCGGCCGCGCATGCCGGAGCCGAGATCGTCCACATCAGCACCGACTATGTCTTCGACGGCCGCAAGGGAGAACCCTATATCGAAACGGACCGGCCCAACCCGCTGAGCGTTTACGGACGATCGAAGTACGAGGGGGAGCTGCAGGTCACGAACTCGGCGGCGTCGTGGTGCGTAGTCCGAACGGCCTGGCTGTACGGCGCCCAAGGCAAAAACTTTGTTCGAGCGATCCTGGCCGCCGCTGAACGCGGCGGTCCGCTGAAGGTGGTCGCCGACCAGGTCGGTAGCCCGACCTGGACCCGGCAGCTGGCGCGGGCTATCAGCGACCTCATCCGTTCGCCGGCGCGCGGCCTTTTCCACGTTGCCAATCGCGGGTCGTGCAGCCGATTCGAGCTTGCCCAGGCGATCGTCGGTCCCGGCGTCGACGTCCAACCGATCACCTCGGTCGAGGCGGCTCGAGCAGCGCCCCGTCCGGCAAATAGCGCGCTTAACAGCGTTCGCTGGGAAGCGGCGGGCTTCACGCTGCTGCCCGAGTGGCGCACGGCGCTTCGTGAGTTCCTCGCCGAGCCCGGCGGTTAGGCCGCGCGCCGGTCGAGGTTGCGCGCCCGGGTCGCGCTGACGAGCTGCCGGTAGGCCTCCGTTAGATGGGCGGTATGAAAGCGCATGTCGTAAAGGCGCGCCGTCTCCGCGGCCGAGGCGCGCACTCGCGCGGCCAATTCGGGTGATCGGCGCAGGCGCTCAATCGCAGCTTCGATCCCGGCCTCGTCGCCGGGTTCCACGAGCAGACCGTTGACGCCGTCGCGGATCATCTCGGGGATCCCGCCGACCCGATTGGCAATCACAACCGCCCCGGACTGAAAGGCCTCCTGGATACGGACCGGGAACGGCTCCGGCCAGTGGGAGCGGAAAACGAACGGGTCCTCCGTTGGCCGTGGCAGTGGGCCTGGCTCGATGCCATAGGGAAGGATCTGACGGATGGCCTGCCGGCAGAAACCCTGGCGGAGGTGTTCTTCGAGGGCGTAATGCGATGGGCTGATGACCAGCCCGACCCAACCGGTCAGCCATCGGTTCAAGGCCCTGGGTCGGTCGAGGAGTCGGTAGTCGTGCAACGACATCACCACCGGCGTACGGTCGCCGACTGCCCATAGTACGGCGCCCAGCGAGAGGCCGGCGAGGTTGTTGAGGTGAACCAGCTCAGCCCGCTCGGACTCGATCGCCCGGCGAATCGCGTTCGCGGCCGGCGCAAGGTGCACGACGCCTGGCTGCACGGTGACGATCACCACGCGATGCTCCTGGGCGAGCGCCGGAGCGAGCTGCGGGACGTAGACGGAAGCGCCGTCCGCCATCGAGACCGGCTGGCGGTTGTCGACCAGGAGAATCCTCATGCCGCCCGATCGAGCGGCACGTCTACCAGTGACTGGAGGGCGCGCTCCATCCCATTGACGTAGGCATCCCAGGTGTACACCCTGGCTCGCTGCTGGGCAATCCGGCTCATCCGCGCCTGGATCGCCTGGTCGGCGAGATAGCCACGAATCTCCGCGGCCATGGCCTGCGCGTGGAGATTGCAGATCAGGCCATTCTCGCGGTGGCGCACCAGCTCCACGGCGGCATTGTTCGGGTGCTGCACGATCAGTGACGGCACCCCGCAGGCGGCCGCTTCCAGCACGGCCACGCCGAAACCCTCGCGCGTCGAGGGAAACACCAGCAGTCGCGAGGCGCGTAGGCGTGCGAGAACGGCATCGTGCGTGTCGGGTGATTCGAACCTGACCCGCTCGGCGATCCCCAGCTGACGGGCAAGCGCCTCCAGGCGGGATTTCTCGGGGCCGCTGCCGACGACCAGCCCGGTGATGCCGGGCAGGAGCGCGAGCGCGTGGAGGAAGACATCAACATTCTTGTGGCGGAGGAGTCGTCCGATCACGATGCAGTCGATCATTTTCCGTGCGGGCCCCCCACCCTGACCCTCCCGCGAAACCGTTGTGCCGGGGGAGAGGACGATCACCCGGCTGCCGTCGACGCCCAGCCACTGCGTGAGGCGTCGGGCGGTCAGGGCCGAGTCGGCAAGGATCAGATCGGCTGAGCGGGCGGCGAACTTCTGCAGCCAGAATCCGATGGGCCCGAGCCAGCCCATGTACTCACGCCAGTAGTCGCGATCCCACACCTCGTACCAGGTCGCCGTCATTGGGCGATGCCGAAGCCGGCAGACGAGCCGAGCCGCGAAGAAGGGAGTGAAAGGGAACTGGTCGACGTCGAGCACATCGAAAGCTGGACTCCAGAGCAGACTCAGGCTGCCGAGGCCAACGACCACCGACTCCCAGATCGAGCGGCTGCCCTTCGCGGTGTACAGGCGCACCCTTGGTGAGATCGCGTCGAACACGACGCGATCGCGGACGATCTCGCGATGTCGCTCGCGCCACCAGTGCATGGTGTGGACGCGCACGGAGTGACCGCGCTGCGCCAGCCGGATCGAGCGCTCGTACTGCAGGGTCTCTTTGCCACCGTGGTGGAAGGGGTAGATGGCGTCGGAAAGGATCGCGATCCTCATTTCGCGACGTCAACGTCAATCGAGCCGGCTCGCCAGCGCCCGGAGAGTGCTTCCATCTCGGCGAAGCGCCGGTTGATCGCGCTCACGATGAAGCCGGTGACCAGGAAGACTGCCGCCAGCAGGATGAGCACCGACGAGAGGATCGCCAGCGGAAGGCGCGGGACCAGGCCAGTTCGCAGATAGTCGAGGATGACGACGGATCCGCCCAGCAGTCCCGCGGCGAGGATGACGCCGGACAGTACGCTGAAGAAGGTCATCGGGCGGTAGTCGCGCAGCAGCGCCATGATCGTCATCACGATCCGGTAGCTATCCTTGAACGAGTTCAGTTTTGATCGGCTGCCGAGGGGACGCGCCTGGTATGAGATCGGAACCTCGAGGATGCGAAAGCCGCGCTCCAGGCACTCGAGCGTCAACTCGGTCTCGACCTCGAAGCCGGGCGCGAGGAGCGGTAGGTTGCGCACCATTGCGCCGGAGAGCACCCGATATCCAGAAAGGATGTCTTTCAAGTTCGCGCGGAACCAGAAATTCAGAAAGCTGACGATGATCCGGTTCCCCACCCGATGCAGGGGTCGCATCGCATCGGATCGGGACGCGAGGGGACGGACTCCGACCACCATCTCCGCCTCGCCCCTGGCGACGGGCTCGATCAGCCGCAGAACATCACCACTGGCGTACGTCCCGTCGCCGTCGACCACGACGTAGCAGTCCGCCCGCACCCGGTCGAGGGCGGCCCGAAGCGCATAGCCCTTGCCGCGCCGCGGCACGGTCAGCACCATGGCGCCGGCCTGCGCCGCAGCCTCCGCTGACCCATCGGTGGACCCGTTGTCCAGGACCACCACTGTCGCCTGCGGCAGCTCCTGCCGAAAATCCGCCACCAGGCGTCCAATGGTGGTCGCCTCGTTGAGGCACGGAATGAGCACGCAGGTCCCGGCACGGAGCGTCCACGCCCGGGCGGAGCCGGCACCGGCCGGGCCGAGCGGCACAATCGGTCCAAATCTGTCGGGTGGCGAGGGATGCCGGAGCGCCATCAGGGGAGTAACGACCCGCTCGGATCGCTCTTGCCTGCGAATTCAGCCGAATAGGGCCTACCGGCGCCAGATTTGAACCGCCCGAGTCGTTGGAATGCTGGTAGAGCGCGCAATGCAGACCGTCATCCTGGCCGGTGGGCTCGGCTCCCGGCTAGCCGAGGAGACCGAGACCAAGCCCAAGCCGATGGTCGAGATCGGTGGCCGGCCGATCCTCTGGCACATCCTCAAGCACTACGCGGGTTACGGCTTCAGCGAGTTCTGCATCGCGCTCGGCTACCGAGGCGACATGGTCAAGCGGTATTTCCTCGAGTACCGTCGCCTCAGCGGCAGCCTGACGGTCGACCTGTCTCGCGATCAGGTGCAATCCCATGGAGAGCAATCAGAAGACTGGGTGGTACACCTGGTTGATACGGGGGTATCGACCCAGACCGGCGGGCGGGTCCAGCGACTGTGGCCATTCCTGCGCGGCGAAACGTTCATGGCCACCTACGGCGACGGCGTTTCCGACATCGACCTGACGGCGTTGAACCGCTTTCACCGCGAGCACGGCAAGCTGGCGACCGTCACCGCGGTCCGGCCTCCCGCGCGATTCGGCGGACTGGTCTTTGAAGGCGATCTGGTGAGCCGGTTCACCGAGAAGCCGCAGACGGGGGAGGGCTGGATCAACGGTGGGTTTCTCGTGCTCGAGCCCGGCATCGTCGACTACCTCCACGGGGATCAGACCAGCCTCGAAGCAGACGTCATGGAACAGCTCGCCCGCGACGGCGAGCTCGCCGTCTTCAAGCATCACGGCTTCTGGCAGTGCATGGACACGCTGCGCGACGTACGGCTCCTGGAAAGCCTCTGGCAGAGTGGAACCGCCCCCTGGAAAACGTGGGACTCGCAGGTCCGCGCCGCGTGACGTTCTGGCAGGACCGCCCCACCCTGGTCACCGGGGCGACCGGGCTCGTGGGCAGCTGGGTCGTGAAGCAGCTTCGGGAGCGTGGGGCGGACCTGGTCTGCCTGGTTCGTGACTGGGTGCCACAGTCTCTCGTGGTCCGGGACCAACTGCTCGATCGCGTCAAGGTGGTCCGCGGCGACATCGTCGACCAGGCGCTGCTCGAGCGCATGCTGGGCGAGTACGAGATCGACACGGTCATTCACCTGGCCGCGCAAACCATCGTGCCGATCGCCAGCCGCAACCCGGTGTCAACGTTTGAGAGCAACATCCGGGGCACCTGGACGGTGCTGGAGGCGATTCGGCGAAGCCCGATGGTCAACCAGGTCGTGCTGGCCTCGTCCGACAAGGCGTACGGCGACCACGACGGGCGACCCTATGACGAGACGACGCCGCTGCAGGGCCGCCATCCCTACGACGTCAGCAAATCCTGCGCCGACCTGATCGCGCAAACGTATGCCCGGGTCTTCGAGGTGCCGGTTGCCATTACTCGCTGCGGCAACTTCTTCGGCGGCGGCGACCTGAACTGGAATCGGATCGTCCCCGGTACGATTCGCGCCGTCCTTCGCGGCCAGCGCCCGCTGATTCGTTCGAACGGCCGGCCAGTGCGCGACTACTTCTACGTCGAGGACGGCGCCGCGGCGTACTTGCTCCTGGCTGAGCGTCTCCACGAGGACCGATCCCTGCGCGGTGAGGCCTTCAACTTCTCCTACGAAGCGCCCATCGGCGTGCTCGACCTGGTCCGGCGGATCCTCGACCTGATGGACTCGCGGCTCGAGCCCGAGGTGCGGGATGAGGCGCGCCACGAGATCGCCCGACAGTGCCTCTCCTCCGAGAAGGCCAGACGGGTACTGGGCTGGTCACCGACGTTCAACCTTGACGATGGGTTGCGCCGGACCATCGACTGGTACCGTGAGACGCTGGTCGAGGCCAGGGCGGCGTGAGCGAGAGACTCGCGGGATGCCGCTCCTGCGGCTCCAACGATCTGGAGATCGTGCTGAGCCTGGGGCGTACCCCGCTTGCGAATGCCCTGCTGACGGCCGAGCAGTTGAGCCGCCCCGAACCCCACTATCCCCTGGAGCTCGCGTTCTGCCACGACTGCACGCTCGTGCAGCTCACGGAAACGGTTCCGGCGGCGGAGTTGTTCGGCGAGTATCTCTATTTTTCGTCGTACTCGACCACCATGCTCCAGCACGCCCAGCGGCTGGTCGAGGACCTGATCCGCCGCCAGGGGTTGACGAAAACCAGCCTGGTGATCGAGATCGCCAGTAACGACGGCTACCTGTTGCAGTACTACCAGCGCCTTGGGATCCCCGTCCTCGGGATCGAGCCGGCGCCGAACGTGGCGCGAGTCGCGATGGAACGTGGCGTCCCAACCGTCTGCGAGTTCTTCGGCCAAGAGCTGGCCGACCAGCTGCAGGCTCGCGGACAGCAAGCCGACGTGCTGCACGCGCACAACGTACTCGCCCATGTGGTGGACCTCAACGGCGTCGTCAGCGGCTTCAAGGCCGTCCTGAAGGACGCCGGGATCGCCGTTATCGAGGTCCCCTATGTCAGGGACCTGATCGACCACTGCGAGTTCGACACCATTTACCACGAACACCTCTGCTACTTCTCTCTGACGGCGCTCGACCGGCTGCTCAAGCGGCACGCGCTGGTAGTGCAGGACGTCGAACGCATCCCGATCCACGGCGGTTCGTTGCGGCTGACCGTGGCGAAGGCCGCCGCCGCAAAACCGACCCGAGCCGTGTCCAGGCTGCTGGCCGAAGAAGCGGCCTCGGGGATCAGGAACGTGGCGACGTACCGGCAGTTCGGAGCAAGGGTCGAAGCGCTGCGGGCATCGCTGACCAGAGCGTTGTCCACGCTGAAGCGGCGGGGCGAGCGGATCGCGGCGTACGGAGCCGCGGCCAAGGGGAGCACGCTACTGAACTACGCCCGCATCGGCGGCGAGACGCTCGATTTTGTCGTGGATCGCAGCCCACACAAACAGGGACGGTTCATGCCCGGCGTGCACCTTCCGATCTATCCGACCGAACACTTGCTGGAAGCGATGCCAGACTTCGTCTTGCTCTTGACCTGGAACTTTGCCGATGAAATCCTGGCGCAGCAGAAGGCCTATCGAGCTCGCGGCGGGCAATTCATCATCCCGGTGCCCGAGGTGCGGGTGGCATGAGGTTCATCGAGACCCGGTTCGAGGGCGCCTGGTTGATCGAGCTCGAGCCCGCCTGGGACGAACGCGGCTTCTTCGCCGCCAGCTGGGGCCGGCGTGAGTTTGCCGGGCACGGCCTCGCCGTCAACCTCGATGAATGCGGTATCTCCTTCAATGCGCGCCGGGGCACGCTGCGCGGGCTGCACTACCAGGCGGCGCCCCTCGAACAGGTGAAGCTGGTGCGATGCACAGCGGGCGCGATCTGGGACGTGATCGTCGACCTGCGCCCGCAGTCGGCCACCCGCGGCCAGTGGCAAGCGTTCGAGCTGAGCGCCGGGAATCGACAGTCGCTCTACATTCCCAAGGGCATGGCCCATGGGTTTCAAACGCTGATGGACGAGACGGAGGTCTTCTACCAGATGACCGGGCCATACGCGCCTGAATCCGCTGGTGGTATCCGCTGGGATGATCCGGCACTAAACGTCGAGTGGCCTGCCGTCCGTGAGCGAATCCTGTCGCGGAGGGATCGGGAACTTCCGATGATGCAGGAGCGCTGATGGAAGACCGCATCCCGGTTTTCAAACCGTATCTGGGTGCTGACACCAGCAAGGCGGCGCTGGATGCGCTGGACCTGGGCTGGCTGGGGATGGGCTCGTACGTTCGCGACTTCGAAGAGCGGCTCGCCGGGGTGCTTGAATGCACGGATCGTCGAGTGATTGCCGTCAACACCGGCACCTCCGCGCTGCACCTGGCGATGCTGGTGGCGGGCGTCGGACCGGGAGACGAGGTGGTCACGCCCTCCTTCAACAATATCGGGGACTTCCAGGCGATCCTCGCGGTCGGTGCCCGGCCAGTGTTTTGCGATATCGAGGAGGGCTCGCTCGGCATCGACGTGGAGAAGGCCGAGCGCCTCGTGTCGCCGAGAACGAAGGCCGTGATCGGCATGGACTATGCCGGGGTTCCGTGCGCGCTCGAAGCGCTCGAGGCCATCGGACGGCGTCACGGCCTGACGGTGATCCATGATGCGGCCCATTCACTCGGCAGCCGCCTCAACGGTCGCGGCATGGCCGATTTCGGCGACATCACGGTTTTTTCCTTCGATCCGGTCAAGATCGTCACCTGCATCGACGGCGGTGCCCTGGTCGTTCGGTCAGCGGATCACGTCGAGGCGCTCCACCGCTACCGCCTGCTCGGGATGGACCAAAGCGCCACCCGGATGTACACCAACAACCGGGCCTGGACCTATGACGTCGCCGTTCAGGGCTACCGCTACCACCTGGCGAATCTGCATGCCAGCATCGGCCTCTCGCAGCTGGATCGCTTGCAGGAGTTCATCGACACTCGGCGCGACGCGTGCCGCGCCTACGCAGAGTTGCTCAGGGGGGTCGACGGCTTGACGGTGCCGGACACCGACTTCACCGATGTTGCACCTTTCATCTACTACGTCCGCGTAGCGGGCGGCCGGCGAGACGCGCTGATCGCCGCCATGCGGGAGCGGGGCGTTGACACTGGGATTCACTGGATCCCGGGACACTATTTCAGCCTGCTCAAAGGCGCCCGGCATGGAGATCTTTCCGTGACGGAACGGGTGGGAAGCGAGATCCTCACGCTGCCTCTGCACTCCTTCATGTCACTCGCGACGGTTTCACGAGTCGCCGCGCTGCTCAAGGACGCCCTATTCGAGCGCAAGGCCGCATGAACGCGCACCAGCGCATCGCGCGGTACAAGAGCGAGTACCGTCGGGACCCGGCGCATTTCGAGCTGCGCGCGCACGCCGCCGGCGGAGAGCCGCTTCGGCTACGTCCGCTGCAGGCCGCCGACGCGGAGATCAGCGTGCGCGACGTCGCGCTGCTCACGGAATGGCGCAACAAGTACCGCTCGTCGTTCCTCACGGACTTTCAGGCGACCGAGGAGCGGACCCGTCGCTGGCTCACCACCGTGGCCGGCCCGGACCCCAGCCGGATTCTGTTCATGGTCGAAGCCGCCGAGGGAAATCCGTTCGGACACGTCGGCCTGTGCAACGTCGATGGCACGTACGGCGAGCTCGACAATCTGATTCGTGGGGAAGAAGCGCCGCGCGGCTCCATGCTGGCAGCGGCACTGGCGGTCTGCGCCTGGGCCCGATTGGATCTCGGTCTCGAGCGGATCGGGGTTCGGGTCATGGCGGACAATCCCGCCGTCGGCTTCTACGAAAAGCTCGGGTTTCGCCCGGTGAAGGACGTCGCGTTGCAATACGGGGGATCGGCCGGCGAGGGGCGCTGGATGGAGCTGGACGATCACACGGCAGGCGCCGATCGCTATCTGCGCTACATGGAACAGGCCGCGTGATCTCGATCGACCTGGAGAACGCGGAGCTCATCTTCGAGTCGAATGGGACTCGCTCGAGGTACGAGCTTGGCAGTCCGGAGGCCTTCGCCATCCTGTCGCGCGCCTGGCTACGGGCCGGTTGGGATGCGAAGTACGTCTACAGCTTCACCTGGATGGGGCGGCCGGTGATCCAGCTCCCCGAGGACCTGATCCGGGTACAGGAGGCGATCTACGCCGTCAAGGCGAACGTCGTGATCGAGACCGGTGTGGCGCATGGCGGGTCGCTGGTCTTCTACGCCGGCTTGCTCAAGGCGATGGGAGGCGGGCGTGTCATCGGGATTGACATCGAGATCCGGCCGCCCAACCGGCGTGCGATCGAGGCGCACGAGCTCGCCCCGATGATCACGCTGGTCGAGGGCAGCTCCACCGCCCCGGTTGTCGTTCAGCAGGTGCTCGGGCTGCTTGGGCCCGCCGACCGCGTCTTCGTGATGCTCGATTCCAACCACTCCAAAGCGCACGTGCTGGCGGAACTCCTTGCTTACGCCGATCTCGTCACGCCCGGGTCCTTCATCGTCGCCGCCGACGGCATCATGGGCGACCTGAAAGGCGCGCCGCGGAGCCAACCGGATTGGGACTGGAACAACCCCCGCAGCGCGGCGGCGGAATTCTTGCGCCAGCGCCCCGACTTTGTCGAGCGGCGGCCGGCCGTCCCTTTCAACGAGGGGGTGGTGGTGGAGCCGGTGACCTACTGGCCCGGGGGTTGGTTGCAGCGTCTTGACGACCGGCGCTGATGGCGCGCCTGTCACGCAACATCGCCTGGAACCTGGCCGGACAGGTAGTGCTCATGGTCCTCGCCCTGTTAGCGGTCCGGCTGGTGTTCCGGCGCCTGGGAGCCGACGTGGTCGGCCTCATCCTTTTCACCCAGACGGTCAACCTCGTCCTGGTCTCGGTGCTGGAGCTCGGCATCGTGGCCATCACCGTCAAGGAGGTCGCGGCCCACTTCGCCCGCGACCGCGAGTATGTCGGCCGCGTGCTACGGACGGCGGCGCTTTTTTACTGGGGCGGTTACCTCCTGCTGGCGGGCGCGCTGCTGCTGATCGCGCCGTTTGCGGTGCGGCACTGGATCAACCTCACGACGCTCGACCCCGACGTTGCCACGGAGTTGATGCGCATCCTGGGCCTCGGCTCGTTGTTGCTCCTGCCGCGCTCGCTCTACGCGAGTCTGTTCCGTGGATTGCAGCGGATGGCGATCGTCAACGTCATCGAGGTGGGCGCCATCGCCCTGCAACAGCTTGGCATCCTCCTGATCGTCCTCGCCGGCGCCGGGGTTCGGTGGATCGCGGCCTGGATCGCTCTCAGCTACCTCGCGAGCCTGATTGCCTATATCGGGGCGGCGGCGCTGACGGTGGGATGGCGGGCGCTGGTTCCCGGGTATGACGCGACCGTGGCGCGCCGAAACTGGCGATTCTCGCTCCACATGGTGACCATCTCCACATTGGGGATGCTCCACTCGCAGTCCGACAAGCTGGCGGTGAGCAAGCTGATGGCGGTCGGCGTACTTGGGACCTACGCCTTCGCGGCGACCCTGGTGGCGGCCGTCGGACGGGTGACGCTTTCGGTGGTGCAGGCCGCCTTCCCCCTTTTCGCCGAGCTCTCGGAGCGATCGTCGCGCGAGACCTTGCTTCGACAGTACCGGCTCTTGCAGTCGTTCGTCGTCTACGGAACGGCTCCACTGTTCGGCGCGATGGCGTTCGCCGCATTGCCCACCTTGACCTTCGTCTTCAACCGGAGTGTCGCGACCTCGCTGCTTTTCCCGGTGGTGCTGCTCTGCCTCGGGTTCTACATGAATGGCACGCTCAGCCTTCCGTACTACCTCACCCTGGCCACCGGCAAACCGGAGATCCCCGCTCGCCAGAACCTGCTGGCGCTGCCGATCGTGCTGCCCGTGGTGATCGCATCGGTGGCCGCCTTTGGGTTGGTCGGGGCTGCCTTTTCGTGGGTCTTCTATCACCTGTTTGCGTACGCCTACACCGTGCCGCGGATCTGCCGGGAGGTGCTCGGCAGCCAGGCGTGGAGCTGGTACGCACCCGTTGGTCGGACCGCCGGCCTGGTTACGGCGAGTTATGGTCTCGCCGCGCTGGTGATCGCGCTGCTCGGTGGCCCGAGCACCGCCATGCTTGCGATCGGGTACGCGCTGGCGACCGCCGTCTACGCGGTGGGCGCCTACCTGGTGGCCTGGCCGACGGTGCGGCGAGAGTGGGCCTACGCGGTACGGCCCAGCGGGATCCTGGGCGCCGATGCGGCCTGAACCTCACGAACGACGCCGGGCGGCTCGAACAGAAACCAGATGAAGAAGTGGCGCACGTTCGGCCGCGCCCGGCGCGGATGCTGACTCGCGTACTCGAGGGCAACCTCCACGGTGGGGAACCGCGCCGGGCGGCGAAAGGCGGCCGTCAGCGCGCCCACCGGATCGGCTCGAAGGTATCCGGCCAGGCGGGGCAGTAGCCACGCCAGCCGGTCTCGGCGGCGCCATCCGTTAGCGCGCAGCAAGGCGGCGGTCCTCGCCGCCAGCTCGGGATTGACGATCTGGCGCGAATCGAAGTCCATCATGCCGAGGTACTGAAACCGGTCGACCTCCGGAAAGCGGCCGGGGCCGGCGGCCGCTTTCGCGATCCCATACTCGTGAAAGATTGGGTTGGTGACGACATGGAACGCCGGCACGGGCGCCGCGGCGTTGTGCAGGGCGCCACCGAGGTTCGCCATGAAGTCGACCTGATCCCTGGCGGCAATTCCCTTGGCATAGGTCGTGCCGTTGCTGCGGTCCTGGGCGTAATGGACCAGCGCGGGGGCGTCGTAATAGAGGATGCCGTCGAGCACGGTCAGCATGCGGTACGCCAGGGCGTAATCCGGAGCGAACGAGGTAAAGACGCTGCCGAAGCGCCGCTTCACGGCAGCCAGGACGTCCACCGGCATAACCGCATTCAGGGGCCGTGGCATACACGGCGGGATGATCGCCGTCGCCGTCAAGCGGAGCAGCTGCGTGCTGGGGATGTCGAACAACTTGCCGGTCCAGTCCCGCTGCTCGAGGACCACGGGTCGCCGGTCATCGTCGACCCGGTCGTAGTTGTAGCTGATCACGCGTTCGGGGTGTCGCGCGACCAGCTGGGCGATCTCAGCCAGAGCGTGGTCTTTGAAGACCATTCGGTCGGTGAGGAAGAGGACGTGGGTGAAGGCGCCATGTTCCAGCCCGCGCTGGAGCGCCCACTCCCAGTGGGGCGTCATCGCAAGTGGCTCGCTGGGCCGGATGTACGTCACCGCCGCCGGGTCGAGCGCGGCGCAGTAACGGTGCAGCTCGTCGGACTCAACTGGCTCCGTTGAGTTGTCGGACACCAGGATTCGGGTGGCCACGGCTTGCCCGAGGACGGAGCTGACGGCGGCGCCGGCAAGGCGGGCGCGGTTGCGGGTCGGGATGACCACCAGGAGTCGGTTCATGGCCGGCCAGAATACAACGGCCTTGAAAGCCCCCACCCTGCCCTTCGCCACAAGGGCGAGGGAGATTCTGAAGTTATAGCCGCGGTGAGCCGAATGCTGGCCCGTCAGCGCACGCTGCTCGTGCTGAGCGGCCTGGCGCTCCTGGCCGTGGCCGGGCAACTGGTGTTGAACCAGGCCGCCGCCACCCTGGGGCGGATGGCCGGCTATTCGTGGAACGCGCTGACCACGGGGTTCGACTTCGTCGGCATCTGGGAGGCCGACTGGGCCTTTATGCACGGCAAGCCGTTTGCCTGGTATGGGACGGGAGTCAGCAACGCCTGGCCACCACCGCATGAAGTCCTGTTCGCTCCACTCGGGTTTCTTTCCTATGATGCCGCTCACATCGTCACTACGATTCTGACCGCGGTCCTGATGGTGTTCACCGTCGCGCTCTGGTCGCGGGAACGGTTCTCCGCGCCGATGACCTCGGCCCGAGCGTCGCTTGCCTGGCCCATCCTGCTGTCGGCCCCGGTGATCGCGGTCGTCTGGATCGACCAGCTGCAGGCGGCCCTTGGTCTAGCGGCGTTGAGCCTCGCGATCTGGGCACAGCGGCGGGAGAAGTGGTGGCTGGTTGGCATCGCTGCCTCCCTCGGGATGATCCGGGTCCTCAATGCCATCCCGCTGCTCGCCATCCTGCTGTTAAGCGGCTGGGGAAAACCGCGCCAGCTCGCCATCGCGGCCGGCGCCGGCGCCGCCTGCATGGCCCCGCTGCTGTTCGTCAGCTATTTGTGGGACCACACCTTCATCACCGATTACATCGCCGGGATCTCCGCTTATCCCTTCAATGGCACGCCCAAACTGGTGACGTACTCCCTCGGACCATGGGGGATCGCGATCCTGATGGGCATCGGTTGCGCGGCCGCGCTGTGGCTGGTCCGCAGGGATGTGGGGCAGCCGCTGGACGCTGGACGAGCTGGGCTCGCGATGAGCCTGACCGTGCCGCTGGCGCCGCTGGGTGGGCTCTATCCCGCGATCTTCACGCTGCCCGCGCTGATGCGGTTGGCTCAGCGACCAGGCTTCTGGGCGATCGCATGGATCGCGTCGGTCGGACCCTGGGTCCTGATCCTGCTGGCATCGCCCTGGTTGCTGGGACACGACCCCGGCTTGATGCTGAACTTCGTCAGCTTCATCGATTACGGACTGCTGTTGCTGGCCTATCCCTTGCTGCGCATCCCGCCCGAGGCAGAGATGGCGTCAGCCGGGCGCGGCCCGGCTGACGCTCGCACGCGGGTGGCCTGACTAGTAGCCGGCGGCGTGATAGTGGTTCGAAACCTGCGTCGCTGTCAACGCACTCGGATAGACGGCCGCTTCATCGAGAGTCGCGTTGGTCGGGAAGAGGGCTGAGCCCGAACCCGATCCAGACGCCCCCACCCCGAGCCCGGACGGCACGCTGTTGAGGGCCCCGCCGCCATCATTCGCGCTGGCCACCAGCACCCCGTTGACGTAGAAGGCCAGCTGCCCGCTCGCCGTTCGGGTGCCCACCAGGTGGAACCACTGGCCGGCCGGCAGAGCGCTGGTCTGACAGGCGCAGACGAAGCTGTTGCCGACATAGGTGTAGAAGCCCAGGCCGCAGCCACCGCAGCCGGGCACGTAGGCCAGCGCGTACGCCGTCCCGGCGATCGTCGCCCCGTCACCCTTGTTGATGATGTCCTGGGTCGATGGGGTTCCGGTCCACTTGATCCAGACCTCAACGGAGATGGCGCCGGTGATGTTCAACGAGGTGGAGCTCTTCGCCCGGATGTTCCCGGTCGACCCATCGAGCAGGGTGGCGCCGTCCGGATCGTTGAGCAATCCTCCCGCCACATTCTGGGTGTAGCCGCCCGCGTAGGATCCAGTGTTGCCGGTGTTGGACGAGTCGGCCGCGATCGTGCCGGAGGGGTCACTGAGGCGGTAATAGAGGACGGGCCCGTCGCCCAGCACGGTCGAGGTGTAGGTGGTGGCGGCGCCGGTGGGCGTCACCAGGTTGGAGGTGCCGGCCGGTCCGGTCCCCTGCGAATTCATGGCCCGCACCTGGATGGTGTAGGCGGTCCCGCCCTGCAATCCATAGAGGGTGGCGCTGGTGGCGCTGCCGTTCACCGCCACCGAGTTCTTCGCGCTTGTTCCCGCATAGGCGGTGGCGACGTAGGCGGTGGGGTTGCCGCCCGGCGCGCTCCAGTTGACGGTCACCTGGTTGCTGCCGGCGGTGGCGGTGACGCTGGTGGGCGCCCCCGGCGGGTTGGCGTTGCCGCTGGCCTGGAAGTGATTGCTGACCTGGGCGGCGCTCAGCGCCACCGGGTAGACGGCGGCTTCGTCGATGCTGCCGTTGAGGAAGCCGGTGGCGCCCCCCGAGGCGCCCACGCCCACGCCCGAGGCGACGCTGTTGAGGGCCGCGCCGCCGTCATTGGCGGAGGCGACCAGCACCCCATTGACGTAAAAGGCCAGCTGCCCGCTCGCGCTCCGGGTGCCCACCAGGTGGAACCACTGCCCGGCCGGCAGCGGGCTGGCCTGGCAGGCGCAGACATAGCCGTTGCCGATGAAGGTATACAGCCCCAGGCCACAGCCGCTGCAGGGCACATAGGCGAGGTGGAAGGCGGTGCCGGCGGCGGTCGCCCCGTCCCCCTTGTTGATCACGTTCTGGGCCGTGCTGGCGGTGGCGGACCACTTGACCCAGGCCTCCACCGAGAGGGCGCCGGTCAGGTTGAGGCCGGTCGAGCTGGGAGCGACGGCGTAACCACTGGTGCCGTTGAGCAACACGGCGCCGTTCGGATCATTCGCGATGGCGCCCGGCTGGTTAAGGGTGACGCCACCGGCGTAGGTCCCGTTGTTCGCGTTCGCCGTCGAGTCGACCGCAACGGTACCCGAGGTTTCGCCGAGCCTCCAGTACGCGTTCGGGCCGTCGGCCATCACCGTGGAGGCATAGGTCGATGCCGCGGTGACGACCAGCGTGCTCTGGACCGAGTGGTTGAGCGATCCATTCGAACCGCTCACGGTAAACAGGCTGGTTCCCGCCGGCGTGCTGCCAGCGGTGGTCACGGTCAGCGTCGACAGGCTGGTCGCCGGGTTCGACGAGAACACCGCACTCCCGCCGGCCGGGAGTCCGCTCGCGCTGAGGGTCACGCCTCCGGTGAAACCACCCTGATCGGCGATCGTGACGGAATAGGTGGTGCTGCCGCCGGCCGTCACCGCCCGGCCGGTGGGCGCGATGGCCAGATTGAAGTCGGGCGCGACCGTGGCGGCGATCGCGAAGTTGCGGGTTGCCCATTGCGGGTAGCCGAAGAAGACCGGGCCGTTGATCATGTTGCTGCCCCAGACCACGCCCGACGTCGTTGGATCAGGGCTCGCGCCTGAGTAATCACCCCAGCGGCAAGGCGGACCGTACGGGGCGGAGCAACTGAGATCCTGGTCGGCCGCCACACTGCTGCCCATCGCGAGCTCCGATCCCATGCTGCTCAGCGGGTCTGTGTGGGTTCGGCTGACGGCCCCGATGACCGGCGTCAGGCCGGAATTCGCGCGGTTGTAGAACAGCGCCGCATCGTTGCCCAGGGTCGACGGCGAGATCGCCCCATTGAAGATGTAGTCGGTTGGGCTCGAGATCTCGCCCTGCTGCCGCACCTTGTGCTGGCTCGGCACGAATTCATACCACCGAACCACCGAGCGGCTCGTCGTGGAGGCAACGGTGTGCTGGGTCCACAGCGCTTCGGCGTTCCCGGCGTCCGGATCCTGATGCGAGACGGCCTGGGTCAGGCGAGCATCGAGCGAATCGAGCGGCGGCCCGGGCTGTGGAATCGAGGGTGGAATGTTGAAGCTCTGCACGGTCAGGTCGCCATCCTGGACGAGTTGCGGGCCACTGCTTCCCTTGACCATGTGCCAGACCATGACCTTGGTCTGCGGACCCGGCGGGGTGTTCATCGGCGAATGGGCCGCGACGATGTAGCCCGCGCTCGAGGAGTCGGCCGTATTCGCCGGAATCGGGGTGAAGGCCGGCGAACCATCGGTATTGGTCAACAGATGGGTCGCGTCACCGAAGTGGCTCGAGCTGCCCGCCGCGCAGCTCGCGTCGCCGGTCGCCGGCTTTGGCAGCGCCCAGATCGTGGCGCTGACGAACGGCAGACCGGACTTGCTGTCGTCGTACTCGTTGGTGCCGACCATGATGTAGTTGTTGTCGTGGCCGAGCTTCGGGTAATCCTGTAGAAGATTGGCGGTAAAGAGCCCGAAACGACACCAGCCGCCCGCCAGGTTCGTCGGATCGGCGGTCTTCGACCAGCCGAGTAACAGGTAGTTGTTACCAGTCGCGAAGGCCACGGCGGCGTAGAGCCAGCGATTGCCTTGCGGGTCCCACTCCATCTGCGGATCGCTGGTCGCGAGCCCGCTGGGGGTTCCGGTGAAGGTCCCGAGGTCCAGGTCACTGAGGCGGTTCAAGCTGCGGTCATAAACGCGCACCAGGTTGTTGACGATTTCCAGGTAGTTATTCGGGCCGATCGATCCCGTGGTGTCGGGCGGGGTGCAGCACGCGCCCTCATCGGCGGCGGCGATGCCGGCCTGGTTGGTGCTGTTAAAAAGTCCGGTTCTGGACGCGGTGGTCACGCTGGTGTGTGGCGACCCATGCGAAGCATGGTTCGCCTTGTCCTTCGCGATTCGCAGCGCGTCGGGGTTCAGGGTCAAAAAGGGTACGACCGTATGGCCCGGATGACTCCCTTGCGGTGATGGCGTGAGCGGATTCACGAGCGTGCTGGGGGCAGGGCGAACCGTTCGTGGCGTCGACGCCTGGGCCGGATACACTTGAGCGAGGGCCGTGCTCCCAACGGTGAGAGCGGCGGCAAGGGCGGTCATGGCGCGTCGCCGCAGAGACGCGCGGACGCCATGGGCGTAGGTAAAGGTCCGTCCGTTCATGCGATGTCCTCCTTTAGAGGACAGGCGCGACTAAGGAGTCCATGGGATTGCCGCGTACGAAAACGACGTGCCCCCAACGAGTACCCCCCGACACAGCGCCGATTCGCGCCGGCGCCACGTCCCCAGCCCGAACTATAAGAGGATGCCGATCTCTGTCAAGAGGCAAGATGCAAATCTCGAGGCGAAATGACAAGGAGTGCTGGTGAAGCCATTGAGGGCATCTGATCGTGCTCTTTCACGACGACAGGCACGACGGATAGACGCCGTGGACACACGGACCGATCGTGACGACGACGCGGGCAGTACCGACGGCTGCGTCGATCGCCCGGGTTGAAGACGCGGCTCCGGTCTGGGTCAGCTGCGCCTCGAGGAGCCGGTAGCGCAAGATGGCGCCGAAATCGGTCCGGGAAAGACCGGCCTGCTCAAGGGCCTGTTCGAAGGCGAGCGGCCCGCCGAGTGCCTGCTCGGCGGCTGAGAGCCGGGTCTGAAGGTCGTCGGCCGAGATCGTGATGCCTCGGGCCGCCGCCAGCTGTTCGACGACGGCGTCGCGGACCAACTCGCGGATGACCGATGCCTCGATACTCGTCTGCCGATGCTTGCCGGCGACCGACGTCGGGCTGATTGGCGCCCCGGTCCGCTCGATCTTTTGCCGTTCGGCGGCCACCAGGGAGTTGTAGAGGGCGATCGAGACCGGATGATTGTTGACCGTCAGCTGCGCCCTGGCGGCCGGACGCGCACCGCAGGAGGAGAGCGCGATCGCGACGGCTGTAACGATGGCGACCTTCACGATGGACATGGTTCTTACCTCACTCCAGGAATGGCCTGGACCGTCAGTCCGAGGCCGGCGATGATGACGACGAGCGCACTGGCGATCGGGACGAGTCGTGCCGCCCGTGTGACCGCTCGGTGGCGGCCCGCGCCGCGCAGGCGCAGCAGCAGTGGCAGCCCGCCGGCGAGCAGCAGGCCGATGCCCGTCAGGGTGACGGCCAGGCCGGCGCTGAAGGCGACGATCAGGAGGATGCCGAAGGGGATGCGGTGCAGGGAAATCGCGGCCAGCAGTACCACCAGGGCCGATGGGCAGGGGATGATGCCGCTTGAAATGCCGAGGGCGAGAAGACTCCTGCGTCCGAGCGCCGCCGGCTCGTGGTGATGGCCATCATCATGCCCGGGGTGCTCGTCGTGCGCGTGTCGATGCACCGCGGTCCGCACCCGGGACAGGACCAGCGCGCCACCGATGGCAACGATCAAGAGGCCTGAGAGCAGTGTCACCCAGGGGTAGAGTCGCTCGGGTGTCACCAGCGACGCGGCGTAGAGCGTGACCAGGCCGATCAGAAAGACGCCGGCCGTGTGGGTCGCCGTGATCGTCACCCCAAGCCCGATCGCGTGCCGCGGCGTTCCGCGGGCGCCGACCAGGTAGGCGGCCATCACCGCCTTGCCATGTCCGGGCGAGAGGGCGTGCAGCGCCCCGAGCCCGACCGCCGTCAGCAGCGAGAGAAGCAGCAGCGACAGGGAGAGCCGGGGTGGGGCGATCAGGGCTGCGAATCGATCGGAGAGAAACCCCCCACCCTGACCCTTCCCCGAAAGGGGGGAGGGCGAGCCGCTCGAAACGGGCCCCGGGATGAACGTGAAGCTGGCCCGGGTCACGTCCAGCGGGCTGGTCAGCATGTCCTGAGGGTAGCGGCGCAGTTCGTTGCTGATGCTTCGGTCAGGCGCACTCGACGTCAGCAGCGTCGCGCCCGCAACCGGCTGAACGACGATCTCCTTCCACCCGAGGCGACCCGGGTAGTTGCCGTCGCGATAGGTTGCGGACTGTCGCCTGCCGTCGAGGATTGACGTTCGCAGCAGGATCTGGAGCCGCATCGTCTGCAGCCCACCCTGCCCCGGCAGGAAGGCGACTGAGTGGTCGGCGACCATTAGCGACTGACGCTCCGCGCCGACCTCGAGGACCAGCCCGTGACTCAGCTGGCGGACGCGTTGATCGATGTAGCCGGGATCATCGGCGATTCGCTGTTTTTCCTGGAAGGCCGGGATCTCCGCATAATCGATGACATAGAGGAGGTCGATGCGATCGCCGTTCAGCTGCAGCTGGCTGAATCGATTCACGGTGAAGTTGCCGAGTGGGTGCGCGAAGGCCGGGACTGCGGCGGCGATCAACAGCCCGAGCGCTCCAAGCAAGGCAAACACTGCGCGGGCTGGCTTCATAACCCCCCACCCTGACCCTCCCCCACAAGGGGGGAGGAAACGGATGTTAGCGAGACCAGCGTCTGCCGGGCGACCGGCGCCCAGAGCAACGAGAAAAACGGGTTGATGCCCAGCGCGTGCCGCAGGTCGGCGATGGCGGCGGCGGCCTGGCCGAGGCGCGCCTCGATCATGCCGCGGTGGAAGAACATCGTGGCGTCCTGCGTCCCGAGTCGGAGCGCCTGCTGCGACGCCACCTCCGCATCCCGCTCGTCACCGGCCTGGAACAACGTCCAGGCCAGAATGTCCGCGGTCCGCACACTCGGCCGGTCGGCCATTGCGGCACGAGCCGCGATGAGGGCGGCCGATAGATCGCGATGGTGATCCGCGTCGAACAAGGCGAGCTCGGCATCCAGGTCAACGCCGTTCGCCCGGAAGAGCTGCTGCTCAGCGGCGGCGAGATCATACGTCTCCGAGGCCTTCCGCTGCTCGCCCGCCGTCGCGTACACGTCGCCGAGCGCGATCACGAAGTCGGGTAGCGGATAGCTGTCGACGGCCTGGCGGTAATGCCCGAGGGCTTGCGGATAACGGCCGGCCGCCGCTTCGACTCGGGCGATGCCCGCGAGCGCGTACGGGTACCCCGGATCTTCAAACAGCGCCTCACGGTACTGGGCATCGGCATCCTTCGGCCGTCCGACGTTGAAATAGAGATTGCCGAGGAGGACACGGGTGTAGGCGCTGTTCTCCGGCACTGGCCCGCCGGCCTCGACCGCGTTCCGCATGGCGTCGATCGCGCCCGGGACGTCGCCGAATAGCTCTCGCGCGTACGACACCCGCGCGTAAGAGCTAAGGTCGGGGCGCAAATCGATCATTTGCTGGAAGCTGCGGAGTGCGTCCGGATACCGGCCCAGCTCGATCTGCGCATCGCCGATCACGCCCAGCGCTCGCGATGAGGTCGGGTCGAGGGCGTGCGCCTTCCGGCCCCAGTCGAGCGCGGGGACGAACTGATGCCTGGCGAGTGCCAGAGTGCCCATCAGTGTGGTCGCCTCGGCATCGGAGGGGTCGTGCCCGAGGGCCCGGTTCAACAGCGCGTCAGCTTTCGGGTAATAAGACGGATCGCCCACCTCGCGGACCTTCTGGAGGTAGGCCCCGGCCAGGAGGTCGACGGCCTGCCAATCATTCGGCTGGGTTTTGAGTCTTACCTGCGCCTGGGCTATTACATCGTCGGTTCCCAGGGCGACCGTGTGGCGGACTCGACTCGCGCTTGGTGCGGGCGCTTGGCTGCCACACGCCGCGAGCAGGCTGATCATCAGGACGATCGCCGCCAGTCGCATCGAGCTTCGCATCGGTCCTCCTTGGCTTGGGCGATGGGGCTCCGCCTGGAGCCCCATCTCAGCGAGCGTTACGGCGAATGCGGATCGGCGACGTACGGGAAGCTGGCCTGGAACGGAACATCGTTGGCGCGCACGCCATCGCCGACATCCGGCACCGATCCCGTGCGACACGGGATGGGACCCGCGAGCGGGCCGGTCGACTCGCACAGAATGCCGAGCACCGCCTGGACCTCGATGTCCACGACGTCGTCAGCGAGCCGCCGCCCATTGGGGAAGCCATCCAGCTGACCACCAAGCACGCCGAGCGGGTTGACCGCGTTCGGGTTCTGGCTGCTCGGCGCGATCGACGTGTTGAGGCGAAGTTCCTCGCCCGGTGCGCTCAAGTGAGCCGGTTGGTTGAGTCCCGGGATTCCCGTGAGAAAGACCGTGACCAGGTCGTTGCGGTTGTGCTCGGGTGCCGAACCGCCGCCCAGGCCTGGGAAGAACGCATTGAGATCGGTCGCCAGGATTGGGTCCGTGACCCGACTCAAGAACTGGACGTCGCCAGACGGCGAGGAGGCGTTGAAGAGGTCCTTCTGGTTGAGGCCGATCACGACCTCATTGACCAGCGGGTTCCCCAGCCGTGACACCTGCACCCAGTTGCCGGACTCGGTCTTGGTGCCGTTGCTGTTGAGGACCGTCATGGCCTGGCGGCTCGCCGTTGCCCAGACCCCGATGACCGGGTCGCCATTGGCCGTCAGCACACCGCTCGGAACTGACAGCACGATGCTGTGCACGTTGATGCCGGCCAGGTAATCCTCCGCACCGGTCGTCGCGCCAGAGAAGTTGAGGAGGTCGAAAACCCCTCCGAGGTTGGCGAAGAACGGGTCATCGCGCTGACCGGCGAAGACCTTGAACCCACCGGGAAGGGTGTACTCCGCCTTCTTGGCCAGCATGTGATAGTTCAGGGCGCTGCCGGTCGACCGGCTCCCCACGACGTCCGGCGGCGTGAGAAGGTTGCTCCCGATCAGGGTGGTGCTGCCGGTGTCGAGATTCGTCATCGTGACGCTGTAGGTCTGCGGCCGGTTCCAGTTGGTATAGGTGTTCGTCGAGCTGTTGAAGCTGATCGGACCTGTGTTGTAGAGGAACGTGGACGGGTCTACGGTCGTCGTCTGGAACCGGAACGTGAAGACCAGGTGATCTTTAGCGTCACCCCGGTTGTCGACGTGAATCTGGTAGGCGACGTCGTCGCCGAAACGATAGAAGTTGGGGCCGCCCGCCGGGTTCTCGAAGGGTACGTAGTTGGCAACAATCACGGTCCGATTCGAGTCGTCCGGCGCCACGAATGCGTACAGGTCAGTGTTATCGGCCAGCGGGTCCTCCGCGATCAGCGGAGCTTCCCGATGGCTGGAGGCGCTGGCAGACAGCGGGGCGATCGAGAGGCCCATCGCCGCTGCGGCAGCGACCGCCAGCAAGACGCGGTTTCGCATATTTCTTGCTCCTTGTCATGAAGTGACGATCGGATCGCACGCCGGAAATCACTCCATAGGCTCCCTCCTTGGTTGTCACCGGCTGTTACGCAGGGAGAGCCGTTCTGGATCAGGAAACCACCGGCGGCCGAGGAACCAGCCTCCGGGAGAAGTAACCTGATGGGGTAGACGAATCCAGAATGAGCAACAGCACAAGGGATCTGGGATTGAGTGCGGTAGGCTCCCGGCTTGGCCGGCTGAAGGTCGCGCTCGCGGTTGCCGTCGCCCTGATTTGCGTGGGCCTCGCGTCCTGCGGCGGCTCGGGCGGAAGCAGCCAGCCAGGGGCGAGCCCAAGCAGCAGCCATAAGAGCGGCTGGGGTTAATCGACGAGCGATAGCGTCAGGCCGGTTTCCTTTCCGCTCTTTCTCGGACTGACGGTCGCGTCGATCGGCGGCCCCCTGGCGCTGATCGCGCTCTACATTCCGCCGGCGCTGGATGGCGCGGGGTCCTCGGCCGGCCTGACCACGCTGATGGCCACGCTCCTCTTCGTTTTCCCGCTGCTCGTCTGGTATCGTTACTCCGGACAGATCGCGTCATCCGGGGGGCTGTACGCCTTCGTGGAGGCGGCAACGGGTCCAGGGCTTGCCCGGATCCAGGCGGGGTTCTGGATCTTCAGTTATTTCCTCTACCTGGTCTATACCGTGCCGTTCATCGTCTACGATCTACTGCCCGTCGTCTTCCCGCAGACTACGCATTACCGGCTGCTTCTCGACGTGTCCCTGGCGCTGTTGATCACGGCGGTGATGCTGAGCCCGCTGATCGTCGCGCTCTCGCTGACGGCCCTCATGGCTGGATTCCAGCTGGTGCTCGCCCTCGTGCTCGCCGCCATCAGCCTGGCCTATCTCGGCGTGCCGGCCGATTCGTTTGTTGGTCACGGCAACCTGGCCCCGGTGCTGCAGGGAGCCGGGCGAAGCTCGTCGCTCTACATCTGTGCCAGCCTGCCGCTATTCCTCGGCGGCGAAGTGCGCGGCGGCGGCAGAGCGATCCGGCAGGGGATCGCGTGGGCGTTCGCCGCCGTCGCAGCGCTCGCGGTCATCGCCGTCTTTCCGCTGGCAAACGCAAAAGACTCCGTCATCAACTCGGTCATCCCTGGGGCGTCCCTCGCGGAGGCGTTTTCAGGTAAGGGGTTCGGAGTCCTGGTTGGACTCGGTGTCGCCGTCAGCGTGGCCGGCCTGATCATCGTGGAGTTCATCGCCTTGAGCCGGCTCCTCAGCGCGATCTTCAAGCGGCCGAGCCGCCTGATGGTCGTGGTGATCTCCGTTCTCTTCCTGGCGGCGAGTTTTACCAGCTTGCTGAATCCGCAGGGGGCGTACAGCCTTTTGCTGAAGCCGTCCCTTATCGCGCTGTGGATCTCTCAGGTGCTGGTGGTCGCCGTCTACCCCTGGTTCGTCCGCCACTATCGGAACGTGCTCGCCGGCGACGTGGCGCTGGCCGCCGCCGCCTCGCTCGTGATGCTGATCGGCCTCTATGCCGCGCTCACTAGCAGCTCCGGAACCTGACCACCTGCTGCGGCGGCTGTCAGTACGGGGCGGAGTTACGCCGCGGCTCACCTGATCCAATTTCATCCCGCCGCCGTATATAAGTGGTACGGGGATGAGTGGGGAGCCGAGAGACCAGGACAGCCAAATGGCCGCCCAGCTGAAGCGCGGTGAATCCACCGCGATCGAATCGCTCTACGACCGCTACGGCCGGTTGGCTTACGGTCTGGCCTTCCGCATCCTCAACGAGCGCGGCGCCGCCGAGGACGTGGTCCAGGACGCGTTCGTCAGCGTCTGGCGCCACGCCGCCGGCTTCGACGCGAGCCGGGGCAGCCTGCGTAATTGGCTGTTGTCGATCGTGCGCAACCGCGCCATCGACCGGCTGCGCGGCAGTGCGAGAATCCGAACCGAACTCGAGCTGGTGGAGGCGGAGCCCCGAGCGGAGGTGCCCGACGTGTGGGAGGCGGTCGCCCTCGACCTGGAGCGGAAGCAGATCCAGGAGGGCTTCAACGAACTGCCCGACCCGCAGCGACGGACGCTGGAGCTCGCCTACTTTGGTGGCTATACCCACGTGGAGATCGCCGGTCGGATGGAGGTTCCGCTGGGCACGGTGAAGAGCCGGATGCGGATCGGGCTGGAGAAGATGCGAACGTTCCTCACCGCCCGGGGGGCAATGGGATGAGGGCCATGAACTGCGACGAAGCCGAAGAGCTGCTCGGAGCCTATGCGCTCGACGCGCTGCCGGAGGACGAGGCGCGCCGCGTCGAGGAGCACCTCCGCAGCTGTGCCGAGCACCGCGCGACGGCGGCGGAGCTCCGCCAAACGAGCAGCCTGCTGCCCCTCACCGTTGAAGAGGGCGATCCTTCCCCGAACCTTCGAGCGCGGATCATCGAAGCGGTAAAGGCCACGCCTTCGCACCGCGTGGACCCGGACACGGCCGCACGCCGCGCCGGAGCCACGAGGGTGGTGCCGATGCGACGTTTGGCGAGGTTACCCAATTGGGCGGCGCGCGCATCACGCTTCGCGATCGCCGCGGCGATCGTGCTTGCCCTCGGTATCGGTGGATTGATCGGCTACCAGCTCGGCCACTCCGCCCAAGGGCAGGTCGCGTATACCTTCCAGGGCGATCCGACGGCGGCGCCGGGAGCCGAGGCGCGCCTCGTCTACTTCAAGGACCGCAAACAGGCGGTGGTAGCGATAAGCGGCTTGCCTCGCCTCGGTTCGGGCCAGGTTTACGAAATGTGGCTGATCAAAAACGGTGTGCCGGTCGACAAGGGCGTCAGCACCAGCGCGAACGGTGATCTGGCGGCCCAGGTGTCGGGCGATCTTTCGCAATTCCAGCAGTTCGCGATCACCATCGAGCCCGGAGAGCAACAGCTACCGACGACGAAACCCATCCTCGTCGGGAACCTACAGGCCGGTTCGGCCTAGACAGAACGGTAGCTATCGGACGCCAAAGTCAGGGCGGCGGTAGTTGCCAAGCCGAGTCGGATCTCTCCCCTCCAGGCCAGGGCCCATGAGAAGGCGTGCACGGATGCGACCAGCGAGAGTGGGGCCAGCCGGCCAATCACGGCAAACCGAAGACATCACTGAACCAATCGAAGATCACCCCGGAGGTATAGGGAATGTTGTTCAAACCAACGTGGTTGTCGGCACCCATCTCCGCCGTCAACTTGATATACGTCTTCCCCCTATTGGGCAGGAGATCGAAGAACGCGCGCGAGCCGTCCAGTGAGGCCTGGCCTTCGCCGACGCCGATCGTGCACAGGACCGGACAGGTGATGCGCTCCTCGAGGCCTTCCAGATTGAAGTCGTCCAACCGTCTCAAATAACTCTCGACGCTTTCGGTCCCGCTCGGCCACCACATCGACTGTTCAGCCGTTGCCGCTAAAACCCAGCTTATGCGCATCGCTTGCTCGATGATGGGGATCAGCATGGGCTCGGCCACGGGTCGCGCCAGGGCGGGAACCTGGGTCAGCATGGCCTGCCTCAGCAGGTGTTGCGGCTGAGGCACAAGGGCGTTGGCGGCAAGCGCCTTGATTCGCTTGTCGAAAGCAGCGGCACGCGGCGCGAGGTAACCTCCAAAGCTGTAGCCATATAGGCCGAGCCGGCCCGGATCGACGTCCCCCCTGCTCAGCAGGTAGTCAATGAGACAGCCGATCGGCACTTCGTAGTCTGGGCGGAAAATCTGCTCAGGATGCTCGACCAGCAGGCCGCGCTGACCGGGGCCGTGGAAAACAAGAACGTTGAAGCCGCGATCGAGCGCCTCTCGAACACCGCCGGTGAAGTAGGTCTCTTCACCAAAGGAGTCGCCGCCACCGCAGATCACAATGGTTGGCATGCGTCCGGCTTCCCTCGTGGGTTTGAAGAAGTAGCCGGGCATGTCCACTTCCGGCAAATACGGAATGGCCACCTTCTCAACGGGCAGCTCGAAGAGCGCGACAGCGGCATCGAAACACGCGGCCTCCTCCCGGTAGAGGTCGCGATGAGCTTCGCTTCCATACTTCTTCCGATCGAAATAGAACTCCGCGGCGCGCAGGTAGTTATAGCCTCGCAAGTAGAACGAGCGAGCGCTGGCCAGGTGGTTTTTGCTTGAGGCATCCTCTGCCAGACGACGCAGCATCCGACCCTGCGCGCTCCAGCTGTCGACCCAGGCTGCCCTGCTGGCACCAGACCTCTGGTATCTCTGGACGACGTACAGGATTTCGCCGATCGCTGCTCCGCCATACGCCTGATAGCTCAGCGCGCGAAGGTACTGAAAGTCCAGGATGTCGTTTCTGTCGAGGTGAAGTCGAAGCTCACCGAGCGTCGTTTCATTTCTCATTTGCCAACATGCGAAGAATCGAGGTCCTGCTCAGATGGCGACGAATATCTAGCGAGGAAGGCTGCGATCAGTCCCCCGCAGCGCACCGGATCATCGAGCCAGGGCTCATGGCCACCGTGGACGACTTCGAAGATATGGTGCGGTATCAGCGCCGCCGCCGATTGCGCAGCGTCCACTGACTGATAACGCTGATCGCGATCTCCCCACACCACGAGAACCGGTTCCCGCAGCCCGCCCAGCTCATCGGGTGCCAGCACGTACTGGGGAGGACGCCGCTTCAGCCCTTGGAACTGCTCATGCAGGAAGGACGAGACCGTCGTGGCATACCCTCGCCGCCGGGACGCCAGGTGCGTCGCTCGAAGTAGCTCGGGCGGGGCAGCGTGGATCGCGTGGGCTCCGAGGGACCTCGCCAGGATGGCGCGATACATGCCGAACGGTACCGGTGTCGCGAGCATCATGCGGCCAAGCAGGGGCGTGGCAAGGAGCGCGAGGTCCAGGTCCGGCCTGGCCCCGAAGGCAACCGCGGGGGTGCCAATGAGGGTGATCGAACGCACGCGGCGGGGACGATCGAGAGCCAGCCATAGCGCGAGCAGTCCGCCGTAGGAGTGACCGACGATATGCACCGACGAAATACGCAACACGTCGAGACAACCCTCCAGCATTTCGTCGGACCACCGGCGCAGGTCAACTCCTCGGAAGTCCATGGAGTCAGAGCCGCCGTGGCCGGGGATGTCGAGGAGGAGGCACTGGAACGAGATCAGGCAAGGCAGCATCGGGATCCAGTGGGTCGCGGCCAATGTCAGCCCATGGATGAAGAGCACAGGATTTCCATCTCTCGCTCCGGTCTGGACGGCCCGCAACCGCAGCCCCAGGCTCCGAAGCGGCAGACCAACCACCTGCGGCTGGAGTCCATAGCTCGCGAACAGCCGTGCCTCCGCCTTGCCAACCGGCGGTGGCATTTGATCGGACGCGACTCTTTCCGTCTTCCCGGTTAGCGGCAGATCCGTCAAGGGACTCAAAGCGACCTAATTCCGGACTATCAGGCTCCGTAATGCATTGTATACTGGAGAGGGCCGATGCCATACGCCGCCAGTCTTGAATACGCGTTGCACGCCATCCTTCACCTTGGCGGTCTTCCTTCCGGTAGTGTCCTCTCGCGAGAGGATCTCGCGCGCTTCCTGGGGCTGGCACCCAGCTACGTGGCCAAGGTGCTTCAGCAGTTGACGAAAGCCGGTCTGGTCCACGGTCGTAGGGGACCGCATGGGGGGTATAGACTGGCCCGCCCACTAAGCGCGATCAGCTTCTGGGACGTCATCGAGGCCGTCCAGGGCCACGGAGCGATTTTCCATTGCCAAGAGATCCGGGGTCGATGCGTCGTCTTCCGCGACCACCCCGAATGGCGCCTCCGCGGGCGGTGTGAGATCCACACTGTCATGCTTGACGCCGAATCGAAAATGCGCACGGTGCTCAGGCGAAATTCGTTGGCACGTGTCCAGCGGAGACTGCAGACCAAGTTACCAAGAACCCAACGCGACGCGATCGACGCCTGGCTAGCTGGCGCCGCGAGTGAGCCGGTGGTTCCTACCGCCACGGCATGACTCTGAGTTGCTGGTACTCAGCACTGCTGGCCCTGGCGAGTGAGAAGAGCCGGGCAATCGTTGTCAATTAGTAAGGGGTTTCCAACGCCGGGGATGACGTGATCCCGCCATTTGGCAGAGAGGTCTGAGATGCACCGCTACACGATCGAGCTCTTCCTGCACGTGATGGGCGCGATTGTCCTCTTTGTGGCCTATGGCACTCTACTGTTCGGCGCGCTGGCCCTGCGCCATGCGAAAAGGGCTGAGCAGGTGCGTGCGATCGCGGCGCCGCTGGTCGCGGGACGGAGAGTCGGGTTCGAGAACATTTCTGTCATTGGTGGAGTCGGTGTCGCGGGCGTGCTACTCCTTATCGTCACCGGAGTGGACATGGCGTCGACGGCGTGGAACCTGCGTTTGGGATGGATCGAGGTTGCCATCGTCGGCGTACTGTTGGTCGCGCCTCTGGGTCCGTTTGTCATCGGCCCTCGGCTCGACGCTATCGCGCATATCGCGAGTGAGGCCCCGGATGGCCCGATCTCAGAGGCACTCGGCAAACGAATCCACGACCCGATCCTGGCCGCCGCACTTCAGACCGGAGCCACGGTTCTCCTCGGAATCGTCTTTCTGATGACGAACAAACCATCTCTATCCGCCTCGATCATCGTCATGGTGATCGCGCTGATCCTTGGACTGGCAACGGCCCTTCCTGCCTGGAGCACAGCCCGCGCCAGAACATGAGCCGCCACCGCAGTGCAGGTCGATGAGGTGTTGGTCCAGGCCAAACATCACGACGACCCTAGGCATTAGAGAAGAGCGGGATATTCGCGCCGCTCGCCGGAACGATCGGGCCGTCCAGCAGGCTGACGATCAGCGTGGCGACCTGAGCTGGGGTGAGGCCGGCACGGAGCTGCGGGTTGGCACGCCGCAGCAGCTCGGTGTCGACCGCGCCTGGGCTGAGACAGATCGCGCTGATGCCGTACGCTCGGCCCTCGACGGCGATCGCCTCCGTCAGACCGACCACGCCGTACTTCGAGACGTTGTAGGCGGCCAGGCCCGGGAATTTTTCCGTGGCGTAGATGCCGGACAGGGACGCGAGGTTCACGATTCGGCCGCCACCGGCCCGGCGCATCGGACCAAACGCCGACCGACAGCAAAGAAAGGTCCCGGTCAGGTTGACCCGCAGGGTCTCGTCCCAGGTGTCAAGCGTCGTCTCCTCGAGTGGCAGGTTGTAGAGCACGGCAGCCGCACAGACCAGCGCGGTCGGCGGGCCGATCCGGGTCGCAAGCTCGAAGAGCCGATCGACCTCATCGGCGCGGCTGACGTCGGTTGGTGCGGCGGTCGCGATGCCGCCCTCCATTCGGATCGCCTGGGCGACCTCGTCGAGGTGCGACGCCGTCCGAGAAGCCAGGACGACGTGCGCCCCCGCCCGGGCGATCGCCTCGGCCGTGGCCCGACCGATGCCTGTCCCGGCGCCGGTCACGATCGCGACGCGCCCCCGCAGCCACGACTGCGGCTCAGGCATTGGGTCGGAGGGTGACCGGAGCGGTCAACCGTTCATAGAGTCGGAGGTGGGCCGCGATGCTGGCGGCCAGGCTGAGGTTCGCCTCTGCATGGCGGCGGCACTCGATGCGTTGGATGGTTGCGATGCGGGCAAGTGCTCGGGTCGCGGCGTCGAGGTCATCGGGGGGCACAACGAACCCGGTCCGGCGATTGACGACGACCTCAGGCAGCGCACCTCGGCGGTAGGCGATCACGGGGGTGCCGGTTGCTTGCGCCTCGGCAGCCACCATGCCGTACGGTTCCTCCCACTTCGCCGGACACAGCACGGCGCGCGCACGCGACATGATCTGCCAGAGCTTGATCCGAATGGTGCCGCTGTGAATGAAGACGCCCAGATCGTCGCGGTTCGTCTCGATCAGTGACTGGGCGTAATCGATGTCGTACGGATCGCCGTAGAGGTGAATGGGAAGGCCGGCTCGTCGTGCAATCGTGATCGCGTCGGCGGCGCCTTTTTCGGGACTGTAGCGACCGGCAAAGAGCACGAAATCATCGGAATCGGCCGACCAGGGGATCCGTTCGATGGGGACGCCGTTCGGCAGCACGGTGTCGACGCTTGTCCATGTCTCCCAGGCGACGGCCTGCGACGCCGAGACGGCCGCAACGGTCGGCCGGTTCTCCGACTTGCGGGCGTCGTCGAGCGCGGCGGCCATGGCGGGTTCGGGAGGCAGATGCAGCGTGTGCACGACCGGCGACGGTAGCGTCATCGCCAATCGCACTGCGGGCGGATCAAACGCGTGATTGTGCACGACGTCATAGGGAACCTGCGCCACTGCCGCGTAGACGGTGGCAAAGGCTGCCTCGCCGACGGCGTGGTCGGCGGTCGCCGGCCGGTCGGCCCGATAGAGCAGCTGGGCGAGCGACTCGGGATCGACGCCCGTGTTGACCACAGTGACACCGGGGATCGCTGAGCCGGCCGCCGCATAGACGTGTACGTCATGCCCCCGGCTGGTGAGCCCGGCAGCCAGGTCGGCGACGACCGATTGCGAGCCGCCTCGCTGTGGCTCCCGGATCGCCGTCACGAGCGGCGCGATGATAGCGATCCGCATCAGGCGATCACCTTGTACGCGAGGTCGCGTGGCGGGTTGACACCCAGGATCTCATAGGGCACGCGGCGCTCGCCTCGGGCCTGGATCTCCGACGCGGCCTCCGGATAGAAAATCTGTGACAGATCGATGGCCTCATTCAGGCTGGCGAACTCCATCGCCATCTCTCCCGGAAACGACAGACAGCGATAACCGTGCTCGACCAGCCACTCCACATGGTTCGGCCAGACGACCACGACCATTCCGGCGTGGGTACAGACGCGTTCCATCTCGGCTAGCCCCCGCTCGCCGCCATGCGCGGGTTCGGGGGTAAGGACCGAACACGCCGTCACGAGCTCAGCAGATCGGTCGGCCAGCGGCAGGGCATCCAGGAATCCGCTGATCAGGTGGACCTGGGACTCCCGACCCTGACCGTCCCCCACAAGGGGGGAGGGAATTTTGCTTTGGAGTAGCTCGCGGAGTGGGGCGGCGGGCTCGATAGCGGTGAGGTCATCGCAGCGGCCGAGCAGCGGGAGGGTGAGCCGGCCGCTGCCGGCGCCAACCTCGATGATCCGATCGACGTGCTGGGGGAGCCATTCGAGGATCGCGGGATGAAGCCGCTCGGCCTGCACCAGCCGGTCGTAGAGCTCGGGCTCCAACCGGTAGAGCAGCTCCCAGGCGAGCGTCGGGTTTTGCTGCGGATCCGCCGGGCCGCCGGCAACGAACCGGCGCCGCTCGTCGTCGGAGAGGACGCGCAGGTCGCGGCGGGAGTATCGCCGACTGAGCGGCACCGCGGTCGCGAAGCGCCCCTCCACCTCAGTCGCTTTCACTGCACTCGGCCCAATTCTTCTCGGTTTCGTAAACCCGCACTCGTTGCAGCGAGCCCTTAAGGAGATGTGGATGCAGCCGCTCCCAGAAGGCGAGCGCCAGGTTTTCAGCCGTTGGGATCTGGTCGCGGAGCCACGAGACGTCGGTGTTGAGGTTCCGATGGTCGACGTGCTGGATGATCTGCTCGATCATCAGGTCCTTCAGCCGTTTGAGGTCCATCAGGTAACCGGTGGCCGGATCGATGGCCCCGGTGACCACCACCTCGAGGAGGTAATTGTGACCGTGCAGGTTGACGCACTTGCCATAGAGGCGCAGGTTTTCGTCATCGGAGAGCCTCGGGTCTGAGAGCTGGTGGGCGGCGTTGAAGCCCTCCCGCCGGCTGATCCGCAACCGGGCCGCGCCCTTCACGGGCAGCCTCGCATGGGCGACGCTCCGGCGGTTCGATAGGTGCTCACCAGCGTCAAAAGACAATATAAGGGCGCCCACACGGGCGCCCTTATCGCGAAGTCGAGCCCGCTAGTTAGGCGGCGCGGACGTGGTTCGCTCGCGGACCCTTCTGGCTCTGCTCGATGTCGAAGCTGACCGCCTCGCCACCACGCAGGTTGTCGAAGCTGAGCGAGCCATCGACGCCACTCTGATGGAAGAAGTACTCCTTGCCATCCTCGGCGGCGATGAACCCAAATCCGCGGTCGGAAACGATCTTTTTGACGGTGCCTTTTGGCATTGCCCGTTCTCCTCCTCTCGAACTCCGAAAGTAACGCATCGGCCTGTTCGAGAGAGAAGAATGCCGGCCGCACGCGAGACCGCCCGAAGGCCGGACGATCGGCCTGCACTCTACCACAGTTGGCGGAAGAGGGTTAGCGAGGGAAGGTGGTTAGCGACGCTCCGTGGCGATCCGCAGGCCAAGCCCGACCAGTACGAGCCCGGTGGTCGCCTCCAGGGCGCGGCGAACTCGGTCCCGGCGGAGGACATCGCCAACTCGGGCGACGACCACGGCGTACCCGGTGAGCCAGATAACGGTCATCGCACAGAAGATCAGGCCGAGCAGAAGGAGGCTGGCGAACGTCAGCGAACCACGGGCGACGAATTGCGGGAGCAGGCTGGAGAAGAAGACGACCATCTTGGGGTTGCCAAGGTTGCTCAGCAGGCCCTGAACGTAGGCCCCCCTCCCAAGCCCTCTCCCGGCGGGGGAGCGAATTACCGGCCTGCTACGGGGGAAGATCGCGGCACGGAGCGCCTGAAGGCCCAGGTAGACGAGGTAGGCGGCGCCGGCCAATTTCAGGGCGGTGAAGATCGGCTCCGAGGCGGTCAGCAGCGCGGCGAGCCCGGCGCTGGTCGCGATCGTCCAGGTGAGCTGTCCGGTCGATACCCCCGCAGCGGTAGCGATGCCGTCCTTGCGACCGCCCACGAGTGTGTTACGGATCGTCAGCGCCGTATCCTGTCCCGGCGACACGATAACGAGGATCGAGATGCCCAGGAAGGCGGCGAAATTCATGATCACCGATCGCGCCCACTCACCGATATATTGAAGCGCAGTTGCAACCGGCAGACGACCTGGGCGGCGGTTCCTTCCCAGGGTAAAGGCCGACGTTTCGAATGCCGGGCAACCGGGTAGAGACGGGGTGCATCCTGCGTAGGGTGCGCTCGCCGTGGGCCCCGCTCGAACAGGCCTCGACAGCGCGAGGCAGTACGTTCGGGAAAGGAGGTCCATAGAAATGTCTGGAACCATCAAGAAGCTCGTCGCCGAGCGTGGATTTGGGTTCATCACCGCCGAAGACGGTAATGACTACTTCTTCCACCGCAGCGGTACCGCCGACTTCGATCGGCTGGATACCGGCGTCAAGGTCAGTTTCGTCACTGAGCCCAGCGCCAAGGGTCCGCGCGCCACGAATGTTCGCGTCGCCGCCTAAGGCCTGAAGAAGACCACCAAGAGCCTCGCGCCTTCGGGCGCGGGGCTTTTGTTTCTCGGAACTAGGATCGGGAGAATGGCACGGCCGCGGGTGACCGCCTGGGCCGCCCTCGTGGTGGGCATCGGATTCGTTGCGATCGAAGGGATCGTCCTCAATGCCCGCATCCGCGACTACGACGAAGGCGTCTACTGGCAGTCGATCCGGGCGTTAGCCCGTGGCGATCCATTATTCAGCTCCGTGTTCGCGTCGCAGCCGCCGGCCTTCTATTACGCTCTGCTCCCGTTCGACCTCGCCGGGCATTCGCTCGCCAGCCTTCGACTGGGCGTTCTAATCCTGGGCTTGATCGGGTTGGCCGCGACGTACCTCGTCGGCCGCCTGCTCGCCGGCCCCATGGCGGGGCTGGTGGCCGTCCTGCTGGCGGCGACCAGTCCTTTGTACCTGCATCAGTCCGCGATCGTCCAGGCCGACGGTCCGGCCGTGGCTGTGAGCCTGGTCGCCGTGGCATTCGCCCTGCTGACGGTGCGGCCCAACGGTCGGCAGCGCGACGCGCTGGGCGTCGCCACCGGCCTGACGCTTGCGCTGGCAACGGGGTTCAAGCTCCTGGGCGCAGTCACGCTCGTTCCGCTTGCCATCGTGCTGTTTTATGGCAGCCGCGGGCGGGGCAGACTCCTGGTGACGGCCGGCGGAGGCGCCGTCATCGGTCTTGTTCTGGTGCTGCTCCCGGCGATCGGAGCGCCGAAAGCCGCCGTCGATCAATTGGTGCTGATCCACCTGCGGGCGGGCGAAGCGACCCAGGGGGACCTTGGCAGTAACGTGAAGCTTCTCCTGTTGCACCGTGAGGTGCCGCTCGAGCTCCTCGCGGGTCTTGGGGTCGTTATCGCCCTCCTCCGGCGGAATCCCGCGATTCTCGTGCCTGTCGCATGGCTGGTGGCATCCGTCCTGGCCGTGCTCTTCTACCATCCGCTGTTCGCCCATCACCTCGTGATGCTGTCGCTCGCGCTCGCATTGGTGGCGGCGGTAGGGATAAGCCCCCACCCTGACCCTCCCCAACAAGGGGGGAGGGACCCAAGGGAATCAGGATGGGCGATTCTCAGCCTGGGGCTGGTGCTGGCGACAGCGGCGGCCGGTGCCATCGTTGCCGTGCGCGACGTCCAGCTGGCGCTCGTGCCGGACCTCCACAGCGCCGAGATGACCGCCGCCGTCCGAGGCCTCGGCCACAGGGGAGACTTCTGGATCAGCGATAACCCCTACGCCGTCGCGGCCGCCGACCGCGACGTTCCGGGCCCCCTGGTCGATACCTCGGGGCAGCGCGTTCGCGCTGGGCTGCTGACCGTCGCCGACCTCGAGGTCGCCCGCATACGCTACCGCGTCCAGTGGGTACTGGTTGACAGCTTTCGGCTGGATGCGGTGCCGGGGTTTCCCGAGTGGCGCGACCGGCACTTCCATGCCATCGAGAGACTGGGGGGCGGGGCGGTCATCTACCAGCTGAACCCCGCTCCGTAATCCTTATCGCAACGAACCCCACACCCGACTCTCCCCGCAAGGGGCGGGGAGAAGGGCCGGATTCCCCCGACCCTCGCCACCGGGGGAGCGAGGAAGAAGGATGCCTCTACGGGATTTGCGGGATATTCGGCCCACCGTTAACTGGGGTGTCACGCGGTATGCACAATCCCGATTCGCGGTTTTAACCTCCCGAGCCGCGATGGCTGGCAGACTTGCTGCAGTCCCTTTTAAGGGAGGTGAAAACCATGTTGGCGAACCTGTATCTCCGTCTGCGCGCACTGCTCAACCGTGAGGAAGGGCAGGGTATGGTCGAGTACGCCCTTATCCTCGTCTTGATCGCAGTCGTGGTCATCGTAGTGCTGATCATTCTTGGCAACCAGGTCAAGAACGTCTTCTGCAACATCTCGGGCGGTCTGGGCCAGTAGGCTTCGACACCCAAAGAGAAAGGGCCCCAACGCGGGGCCCTTTTCCTTTACCTGGGGTGTCGCTCAGCGGGCGGCGCCGGCCGTTGAAGCCTCCAGGTCGGCGACCGCGGGAATGACCTTCTCACCGATGATCTCGAGCGGCTTGATGCGGTCGATCCGCGGCACGCTGCCGATGACGGTCTGGATGCCCATGCTCGCCAGCCACCTGAGGCCGCCGATCACCTGACCGACTTTTTCACCGTTTTCGCCGACGTCGAACCCGAACAATGCGGTCTTCTCGATCTCGTCGTAATTGCGCCCCAGCGCCTTGCAGTGATCCCGCAGCACATCGAGCTTGTGCGCGAGCTGCGGGGTGGGAAAGAGGTTGCAGGCGTCGGCATACTGTGCCACCAGGCGCAGCGTCTTCTTCTCGCCGCCACCGCCGATCAGGATCGGCGGACGCGGGCGGCTCAGACTTTGCGGAACGTTGAGCGGCCGCTCGAGCTGGTAATGCTTGCCGTTGAATGGCTTTTCGCTGCCTCGTTTGCCCTCCCACAGCGCGAGGCAGATTCGGAGCGTCTCTTCGAGCCGCTCAAACCGTTCGGCGATCGGCGGGAACGGAATGCCCAGTCCCCGGCTCTCCGCTTCGTTCCAGGCGGCGCCGATCCCGAGCCAGGCGCGGCCACCGGAGAGCACGTCGAGCGTGGTAACGGTTTTGGCCAGGACGCCCGGATAGCGATAGACGGCACCGGTGACCATGGTCCCGAGTCGGGCCCGCGAGGTCAACCCGGCCATGAACGCGAGGGCGGAGTAGCCCTCCAGCATGTCGTGCTCGGGCGGGCCATTCCCACGGATCTGCCAGAAGTGATCCATCACCCAGATCGACTCGAAGCCCGCCTGGTCGGCGGTTCGCGCGATCTGCGCCAGCGTGCTGCCCATTTTGGTGGGGCCCGCCGGCCAGGTGAAATCTGGAATCGTCAATCCGATCTTCATCACGCCTCCTTCCAAGTGACGAACAACCTTCTTATGATGCAACGACATCAAATGAGGCCGGTGCTTTGCATTCGGAATGACCGGGATGACACGCTCGGCATCAGCGCGGCGGTCCTCGGCGAGCACGGCCTGCCGATCGTCCGGCTAGACGCCTTCGATGCCCGCGCGGCGTGGCCGGACCTCGAAGAGATCAGCGGGCTGGTCGTGTTCGGCGGGGAGATGAACGTCGATCAGGTCGATCGCTACCCGCACCTGTTGACGCAGCGACGGTTGATGTGGTCGGCGGTCGAGGCGGGGTTGCCGGTGCTCGGCATCTGCCTCGGCGCCCAGATGCTGGCGCGGGCGCTGGACGCCAGGGTCTACCGCGGTCCAATCCGTGAGCTGGGCTTCAAGCCGGTGCGGATCACCGAGGCTGGCCTTCGCGACCCGTTACTCGGCGCGTTCACCAGCGGAGACAGAGTCTTCCAGTGGCACGAGGACACGTTTGATCTGCCGGAGGGCGCCGAGCTACTCGCGGCCGGCGATGATGTCCCAACGCAGGCCTTTCGATTCGGGGCGCGTGCGTGGGGCGTGCAGTTCCACTTCGAGGTCGATCGCGCCGGCGTGGAAGCCTGGTTACGGGCGGCCGAACCGAGCCTGAAGCGGGTCTGGAACTGGAGTGCGGAGGATGTGCGAGGTGAGCTCCAGACACACCTGGAGGCGCAGCAGGAGCGGTCGCGCAAGGTGTTCCGTGCGTTCGCCGAATTCGTGCAGCCGCCGACAGCTCGGTCCTAACCACGGCGTAACCGGGAGGTGGGCTGCACAGTTTCACCTTGGTGACACCTGGGCGATTCTCCGCTGCCACGCTCGGTGCAGGTGTCCTAGCAAATCACGAACACTGGCACGCCAGTTGGTGTGATAACTGGCTAGTCAGGGCGGGCTGAGCGACAGTAGCCTCAAGGGTTGTCCGCATCGAGATCCGTCGATGGATCTCGTCGACGAGGTCGTCAGGCGTGATCCGATCAGGAACTCTCATCACGAGCGCCGCCTGACCAGGGTAGGCGAACACGGCGAGCTCGCAGAGGACGATGACATCGGGATCGGGCATCTCGGTGCCGAGCACGTCGACAAAGCTTTCGGCCTGCGTGACGTCGTAGCCGGCCACCTCGAGTGCTCCGCAGTAGTTCTGGCCCACGGTAGGGTCATCAGCAATCAGGAGGATGCGGGCCGCACCAGCGCTGGTGCTCACGGCATCGTCATCATCTATTCATGACGGCGGAGCCGGTTAGGTCATTCGGCCCACTCAGACCGTCCGTTCGGCGAAAATGAAGGCCTTGATCAAGACGAACGCCCTGCGAGTGGACGTCGACGCCTCGCCGGTCTACGAGCTCTTGCTCCAGATCACGGCCTTCACCGGCTTCGAAAACCTCGAGACCTACGACGTCGGCAGCAACTGGGCGAACAGCCAGCGTCGGCGATGCTCGGCCCACCTTCTCCGGGCCATTGATCGTCTCGGAGGGACCTTCGCGAACCTGGACCAGCTCATGGGAATTCAGGCGTTGCAGCCATCGCCGAATGTGGACGGATTTATCCGACGGCTGGAGCAGCTGTCGGATCACGAACTGATGTTGCACGCCACGGGTTTCTATGCCGAGATTTATCCCGAGCGCATCCAGACCACGATCATGGCGGCCGCTTCCGGAAGCAAGAAGGCACGCCTGCCGGCCGCCAGGGCCCTATCCGGCGGCGTGCGCGAGCGACAGGATGCGGTCGCGCGGCTGCTGGCGACCCCGGCTGAGGATGTCAAGGGGCTCGTCCTCGAGCTCATAAGCGAGTGGTATGAGCGGATCTTCGCCGACGATGAACCCAGCGCTCGCACCCTGCTGGCGGCCGACGCGCAAGCGAAGCGTGCGCTGGTCGGCACCGACCCGGAACGCCTGATCCTGATTGCTACCGGAATCAAGTACGGCCTAACGGATCGATTCGGCAAGGTGCTGTTGATCCCGACGCTCGTCATGCGTCCCTGGGTGGCGGTCGTCAACTACAAGCGTCTGCGGATCTACGCCTACCCGATCGTCGATGATCCGACGTCGGTGGAGTCCGCCCGGCGGAGCGCGGTCCGCGTCTATCAGGCGCTCGCTAACGAGGCTCGCCTGGGAATTCTCAAGCTTCTGGCGGCCGATACCTTGACTCTCGACGAGCTCTGCAGCCGGCTAGAGCAACCGGCGCCGGTGGTTCGCGCGCACATCGCCGTGTTGCGGGCGGGCCGGATCGTCCAGATCAACTGCGAGGAGCCCACCACGTACCAGCTGCGAGGCGACATCGTGCGGGCCGTTACGCAGCCGCTCGAGGCGTACCTGAACCTGTCGCACAGTCCGTCCTAAAGGAGACCCTCCTCCACAAGAGGGGAGCGGAATTGCCGCGAGGGTGGACGGTTGCCTGCGGCGGCTATTTCGCGCTCCTTAGTTAGGGAGCGATCATTAGCCTCATCGCCAACTTATTAGCCCCTGTTAGAGGCGCTGCTGGCGTGTGCGATGCGATACCGTGCAACTGTGCAGATGAAGACCCACTGCGAGAGGTGCGGCTCGCTGCTGAAGCCCGATCAGGAGGCACGGATCTGCAGCCACGAATGCACCTTCTGTTCCCCGTGCTCGATCGGAATGGCGAACGTCTGCCCCAATTGTGGCGGCGAATTAGTGCCACGAAAGCCGCCACCCTGACCCTCCCCTGCACGCGGGGGAAGGAATATCTGCCCTATCAGCTGGACTACCGGTCAGACCAGCTGCAAGGGGCGTATCCGGGGGTGAATGCCTTCTTCGCGCTCAAGCGGAAGTACGATCCCTCGCAGCTCTTCACCGACGAGTTCTATCCGCGTACGCGGGATAATACGAGGCAAAGGAGGACGTGATAGCGGGCAATCGCGCGGACCTCGTCATCGTTGGCGCCGGGACGATCGGCGGATGGGCATCCTACTTTGCAAGAAGTTCGGGGGCCGACCGCGTCATCATCATCGAGCAGGGGCGGGTCGGCGATGGGGCCAGCAGCCGAGCAGCCGGGATCGTCCGCGCCCAGGGAGGCACACCAACGACCGTCACGCTGGGACGGTGGAGCATCGAATTCTACAAGCGGCAATTCGAGCTGTTGGGAACGGATTCCGGGTTTCGCGAGCTCGGCTACCTGATCCTGGCAACCTCCGAGGACGAGGAGCGCGCCGGTCGCGAGCGAGTCGCCATGCAACAAAGGCTCGGGCTCGACGTGCGCTGGGTCGATGCCAGGGAAGCGGCGCGACTCGACCCCTCCCTGCAGCCATCGAGCCTTCGCGGCGCGAGCTACTCACCGAATGATGGCTGCATCGACCCGGTCCGCAATGTCCGCGCTTACTCGTTGGCGATGCAGGCCGCCGGCGTCGCGGTTCGCGAAGGATGCGCCTTCACCGGCGTCGAGACCATACCTACGGCGCCAGGTAAGCGGGTCACGGCCATCCTTACCAGCGCCGGACGCATCGAGACCTCTCGCGTGCTCCTGACCGGCGGCCCGCAGCTGCGCGCGGTCGGCGACGTTATCGGCGTCCCGATTCCAGCTGGCGCGGTCCGCCACCAGGTCGCGGTGCTCGAACCGCACCCGGCCTTTCAGGTCGAACGGAAGGCGATGGGTTTCGATCTCTCGGGCGGCCTGTACTGGCGCCTCGAAGATGGCGGCTTGCTGTTCGGAATGAGCAATCCGCAGGAACCGCCGGGCCCCGCCAGGTCAATCGACTGGTCCTATCTCACGACGATGCGCCGGCGACTGGCGCGTTTCCTCCCGGTGACCGAGGGGCTGGAGCTGCGCAAGGCCTGGGCCGCATCGATCGATTACACCGCCGACCATCAACCGATTCTCGGTCCGGCGCTGGGCGACGATCACGCGCCGATCGAGGGCGTCACGGTCGCCTCCGCGGGCGGCCACGGCATGATGTGGGGCCCCGCCGTCGCCCGGGTTGCCGCGGACCTGGCGCTCGAAGGGAAGACGAGCGTTGTCGACGTCAGTCAGCTTGGTTTGGATCGGTTCGACGCCGAGGGCAGGAGCCGGCTGGCGACCGATCCGATCGCGCTGCCGTTTCCGAAGACCACCCACCCTGACCCCCCACAAGGGGGGAGGGAAGAGGCCAGGGAAGTGCCCGTACTGCGCTGAAGCGCGACCTTCGTCCCCTCTTCGACCCGCGCTCCGTCGCGATCCTTGGAGCGTCGAACGATCCGGCGAAGTGGGGGCACGCCCTGGCCCGCAGCGCGCTGAAGGGTCGCCATCGCCGAGCGGTGTTCCTGGTCAATCGCCACGGTGACGAGATCCTGGGAGAACGTAGCTACCGCTCGCTCGCCGACCTTCCCGAGCCGCCGGAGCTGGTGGCGATCGTGGTTCGCGCCCCCGGCTTCGAGGCGGCAATCAATGATGCCGTCGGCGCCGGGGCTCGGGCGATCGTGGCCATCACCTCGGGGCTCGGCGAGCGCGACCAGGCTGGACTGGCGCTGCAGCAGGCTGCGGTCGATCGGGTGCGGGTGGCAGGCGCCGTGATGGTCGGACCAAACTGCCTTGGCATCGCCGACACCGGCACGGAGCTGGATCTGACCTGGGATGACTTCGGACCGGGGCCGGTCGGCTTGATCTCCCAGAGTGGGAATCTCGGCCTGGAACTGGCGCAACTCGCGCATGAGGTGGGCGTCGGATTCTCGAGATTCGTTTCGTTGGGCAACCAGGCCGACCTGGACGCCGTGGAATGCCTCGAGTCCCTGATCGAGCACGAACCGACGCGGGTCATCGCCCTCTACATCGAGGACTTTGGCGACGGGCGCGCCTTTGCGTCGATTGCGGAGTCAGCCGCCCGCGCCGGGAAACCGGTCATCCTGCTCACCGTCGGCACAAGCGCGGCAAGCGTCCGCACGGCCTATTCGCATACCGCCGCACTGGTCAGCGATTCGATCGCGGTTGACGCGGCCTGCAGGGCCAGCGGCATGTACCGCGTCGAAACCCCGCAACGGATGATCGACCTGGTCCAGATACTGTTGATGCCGTCCCAGCCGCGCGGCCGGCGCGTCGCCATCGTCGGCGATGGCGGAGGCCACGTCGCGCTGGGCGCGGATCGATTGACGGCATATGGCCTGCTCGTCGAACCGTTCACCGATCAGCTGACTACGGATCTGGCCGCCGTGCTCCCACCGACCGCGAGCACCGGCAATCCGGTCGATATCGCCGGTGGCGGTGAGGAGGACGTCTTCAACTTCGAGCGGGTCATCCGTGTGATCGCCGAGTCTGGCGAGGCTGACGCGATCGTCTTGACCGGATACTTCGGCGGATACAGCGAGCAGTCGGAAGCCTTCCGGCGGCTCGAGCTGCAGGTCGGCGACGCGATGGCACTTGCGGCGAAAGCGTCGGGCCGGCCGCTCATCGTGCAAACCATGTATCCGAAATCGGTCACGACGGCGGACTTGCGCCGGCACGGGGTCCCGGTGTATGGCGACATCGACGCCGCAGCGTGCGCACTCGGTCGACTGGTCGAGCGCGCGGCCAACCCGCCGTTGGGCCTGGCGGCGCTGGTCATGCCCTCAACGCAGCCATCGGCCGCCTGGGCGACTGACTACTTCGGCACCCGGCGGCTGCTCGCCGACGCGGGCGTGCCCTTCGTCGACGCACGCCCCGCCGAATCGGTAGACGCGGCAATCACAGCCGCCGCCTCGCTGGGTTACCCGGTCGTGCTCAAGGCGCTTGGCAGCACGCACAAGACTGATGCAGGCGGCGTGCGGCTGGCACTAGGCGACGAGACCGCGTTGGCCGAGGCGTTCACGGGCATGCGCGACCGGCTGGATGCGCGGTTCTTCTCGGTCGAGCGGATGGCGCCCATCGAACGCGGCGTTGAGCTGATCATCGGGGTAAAACATGATCGGAGTTTCGGGCCGATCGCGGTGGTCGGGATGGGCGGAGTGAATGCGGAACTCTTTAAAGATGTGGCGGTCGCACTGGCGCCGGTCACGATTGGTCAGGGGGTTCAACTGATCCGAACCTTGCGCGGCGCCGCGCTCTTGCTCGGTCACCGAAGATGGCCACGCCTCGACATTGACGCCGCCGCCCACGCGCTCAGCGCCCTATCGCGGCTTGCGGCTGCCGCGCCGGACATCACCGAGATCGAGATCAATCCGCTGCTCGTGCTCGAAACCGGCGCGCTGGCGCTCGACGCCCGGCTGGTGGGTGAGGGACCCAACCTCTAGCCTGGGATTTCGCGCTCCACGGTCAGGAAAAGCGCGGTGCGCGAATGGTCGATGAAATTCGGCTCATCATCGCTGGAAGCATGCCATTCTGGGGATTGTCGGGCCGCAAGAAGGGCCGGGAGGTCGTCGAACCAGAGCTCGGCCATTCCGTCGAACGCGGGCGGCGGCATGTCGTCCGGATGGGGAACCGGATGACTCTGGACGAGCCGGAGAAGCCCAGGGATCCGGCGGCCGATTGGGCCGTGTACCTCGTCCCAGTAGCGTGAGAACTCCTCGACCGACATGCCGGTCCGGCGCGTGATGCAGTAAACCAGCTTGATCACATGCCTTCCGTTCGGCTCGGCGCGGACGGGGCGATGGCCTCTTGGAGGGAGATCGAAGGCCCAGCCACCACACGAACATCACCGTCCTCCTGCACGAGCAAGACTCCTGCACCCTTGGAGATGGGCGGGACGATCGTGCCCGTCACCCCGTAGATCGCGACTTCGTGCATCGGCGAGTGTCCGACAATCAGTGCGCGGCCGCCGTCGGGCAGGGCATCAAAGACGCGCCGGAGGGCGCTACCGAAGCGGTCGGACTCCTCGTCGACGAGGGAGCGGTCAACCTCGAGGAAGCGTTCCAGACCGCCATCGCGGGACTGCTTGGCCGCCGCGAACCATCTGTCCTCGTCGGCCGAGCGAAAGGCCTGGTCGACGCTCACGCCGGCCGGGAAGCGCTTGCCACAACCCGCGAGAAAACAGGCCAGCGTCTGGGTCGCGCGCTGGGCGCCCGATGAGACGAGGAGATCATATTGTTCGGCCAGCTGGCCTCCGATCTCGACCGCTGCCCGAATGCCCTCAGCGGTGAGGCGGTCACCATCGCTCGCAGTGTGACGCCGAAGCTCGACAGTTTTCATCGGTCCGCTTCCTCCAGTTACTCAGGCATCTCTGTGGGATCTCAAGTTTGCGTCCCAGGTCGGCTGGCGAGACCTCCACACTCCGAACCACGATTGTGACGCAATCGAACTGTTAGCTCACCCCTCACATTTCCCTCCTCCGCGAGCGAGGGCGGGATCGTGGGCGGGACCGACTCTAGATCAGGGCCGTTTCGACAACGATCCGCGCGGCTCCGAGGACCGGAAGCAGGTCATCGGCCAGTTGATGACGTCGCTGCAGGTACGCGGCATCGTTGACGGCTACCCAGACCCGCCCCGTTTCGTCCTCCCACACGAGGACCTTGAGCGGTAGATCGATCGCCGCCTCAGGCGATGCTTCCATCACCCGGGTCCCGGCAGCCGGGCTGCCGAAAATGAGCAGGGTCGTCGGCCGAAGCTCGAGCCCGGCGCGTTCCGCCTCCAACTTCTGATCGATCGCGATGAACAGGGTGAGGTGACGTCGCTCGATCTCCGAGCGAAGCCGGCCGATCGTCTCCGCATAGGCGTGTCGACTCGCGATTTTGGCCACGCCGCTGGTTTCGGTCATGAAACTGTGATCACTCTGCCGATCCATAGGTCGGGGTCTGATGGAGCTCGGCGCCTTCGTACGGGTGGCGTGCCGCGACCTCCTCGTCCAACTCGACGCCGAGCCCGGCACCAGTCGGCGGGATGACATACCCGTCGACCCACTGGATGGGCGCTTTCAGGATCTCCGCGTGGAAGCCACCCCAGGTCTCGATGCCTTCCAGCAGAAGGAAGTTCGGACTGCAGGTGGCGAGCTGGATGTTCGCCGCATCCACGACTGGTCCGGAGTAGAGGTGCGGCGCGATTTGGGCGTAATGCGTTTCGGCCATCCCGGTGATCTTCTTCGCTTCCAGTAAGCCGCCGACCCGACCCAGGTTAATCTGCAGGATAGAGCCCGCCCCGGTGGCGAGCACGCGGGCGAACTCGTACTTCGTGGTCAGCCGTTCGCCGGTGGCGATCGGGATCGATGTTGCTCGGGCGACTTTTGCCATCTCCTCAGGCACTTCCGGTGGCGTTGGCTCTTCGAACCAGAGTGGGGAATAGGCCTCCAACCTCCTGGCAAGACGGATAGCACCCGAGGTCGTGAACTGGCCATGTGTGCCGAGGAGGAGATCGCAGCGGCCCCCAACCGCTTTTCGGATCCAGCGCAAATACGCCTCCGAGCGATCGAGGGCTGCCAGGCTCGGCTGGCGCGGGTCGAGGGTAGTGTAGGGACCGGTTGGATCGAATTTCAGCGCCGTAAACCCAAGCTCCACGTACTCCAGGGCGCGCTGCGCCGCGAGTTCGGGATCGGTGTAGACGTCGGCTGGATCGCCTTCGCGCGCATATATATAGGTGTAGGCGCGCACCCGCTCGTGGAGCTTGCCACCGAGCAAGGCGTACACGGGCTTGCCGACCGCTTTGCCAACGATATCCCAGCAGGCCATCTCGATGCCGCTCAACACCCCCATCAAGGAAATGTCGGGCCGGGACGTGTAGCCTCGGCCGTAGACGTCGCGCCACAACCGTTCGATCTGGAAGGGGTCGGCGTCCATGACGTGATGGGCGAAGACGTCCTCGATCATGCGCGCCACTGTCTTGGGCCCGAACGTCGAAACGTAGACTTCGCCGAGCCCCTCGATCCCTTCGTCGGTGACCAGCTTGAGGAAAACGAAGTAACGGCCGCCCCGATCGGGCTGTGGGTTTCCGACGACGAAAGTCTTCAGGCCGGTGATCTTCATGAACTAGAACACGATCACGTTGCGCACCACGCCGCCCCGACCCGCGGACGCAATGGCGGCGTTGATATCGCGCAGCGGATAACGATTTGAGACCAGCTCGTCCAGCTTGAGACGTCCAGCGTGATAAAGGCTCAGCAAACGTGGCACGTCGATCTGTGGTCGGGCTGAGCCAAGCTTGCTGCCGAGGATGCGTTTCCCGTCGTGAGCGATCTGGCCAGGGTCGATTGTTGCCACGCCGGAGGGTGGCATCCCGACCAGCACGACGGTTCCGCCGCGACGTGCGAGCGTGACGCCCTGTTCGACAGCCATCGCCGATCCGGCGGTGACGATGACGGTATCCGCGCGCCGTCGCCCGACCAATGCCGTGACCGCAGCGCCGAGATCTTCGCCGTTGGGATTGATCGCGTGCGTGGCGCCAAACGCTCGAGCCACGGCGAGCTTCTGGTCCGACAGATCGACGGCAATGATGGGCCGGGCGCCGCATAAGGCCGCCGCCTGGACCGCGTTGAGGCCGACGCCGCCAGTGCCGATGACCACGACACTGCTGCCGGACTCGACCCCTGCCGTATTCACGACGGCGCCGAACCCGGTGATCACGGCGCACGCCAGGAGCGAGGCCGCGTCGAGGGGTATGTCGTCCGGGATGGGCACGGCCTGCGAGGCGTCGACAACGATCGATTCGGCGAAGGCGCCGGTGCGCAGCCCTTGCGCGATTACTGTTCCGTCGCCAGCCGTGATCGGGCTCTCGCGGTCGAGTCGGAACGTCGCCTCACAGAACACCGGCTGACCTCGCGCGCAAAATTCGCATCGGTGGCACGCCCGGATCAGCGTGACCACGACGTGCTGCCCGGCTCGTAACCCATCGACGCCGGGTCCAACCGCATCGACGATGCCCGCCGCCTCGTGGCCGAAGACCGCCGGCAGCCTCCCGCCCCAGGCGCCCTCAATGCTGTGGACATCGCTCTGACAGATCCCGCATGCCTTGACCTGGACCTTCACCTCGCCGGATTGAGGCGACGCGATGCCGACCTCCTCGATGGCCAGTGGGGTACGGAATTCTCGACAGACGGCGGCCTTCATCTGCGGCGTTAGTAAAGCAGACCGATAGACTGGGACTGGTGGGCGAAACCGAGCTGATTCGATCGCTTCGGGCCGTGCGCCAGTTTTCCGATCGTGAGATCGCCGATGACGTCTTGCTCGACATCCTCGACACCGGTCGATGGACCGGGTCTTCCAAGAACACCCAACCCTGGGACCTGATCGTCGTCGAAGACCGGTCGACCCTGGCGGCGCTGGCGAAGTGCGGCCAGTTCGCCGGACATCTCGCCGGGGCGCCGCTTGCGATCGCGCTGGTCATGCATGGTGATGACGCCTGGACCTGTATGGATGAAGGCCGGCTGATGCAGAACCTGATGCTGGCGGCCTGGACGCACGGCGTCGGAACGTGCATTGGATCGATCTACCCCGAGGGCAACGAACGACGCGCCCGCGAGCTACTGGGCATCCCTTCCAACCTCTATCTGCGCACGGCGCTATCCGTCGGTTACCCGGCAGGTCCGCAGGCGTTACGCTTGCCGCCGAATGCGCCGGTTCCGAAAGGGCGCCGACCGCTCGACGACGTGGTCAGTTGGGAGCGCTTCGGGAGCCGGAGGCGGTAGCCCCCACTCGGACCCTCCCCCGTCGCGGGGGAGGAAAATTAGTCAGCGGCCTTTCCAGACGGGATCGCGCTTTTCGACGAAGGCGCGAGCCCCTTCGAGCTGGTCTTCGCTCGAATAGAGGCGATCGACCGTCGGGAACTTCCGGGTCGCGACGCGCGTGACAGCTTCCTGCTCGGATAAGGTTTCGGTCTCGCGCATCACCTCTTTGATCGCGGCGAAAACGAGCGGCGGTCCCTGCGTCAGGAAGGCGGCGAGCTGCCGCGCCCGCGGCATCAGCTGATCAGCCGCGACGATCGCTTTCAACAGGCCCCACCGCTGGGCTTCCTCCACCTCCATCCAGCGGCCGGTGAGGAGCAGGTCCATGGCGACGTGGTACGGAATGCGGCGCGGAAGCTTGACGGTGGCCGCGTCGGCCAGGGTGCCCGCGCGGATCTCGGGTAGAGCGAAGCGGGCATGCTGAGCCGCGATGATCAGGTCGGCCGACAACGCAAGCTCGAATCCGCCGCCGACCGCTATCCCATTGACCGCGGCGATGATCGGTTTTTTGAGATTCGGCAGCTGCTGCAGCCCTCCGAAACCTCCCACCCCGTAATCGGAATCGGGCCGGGCGCCCCGGGCGGCTTCCTTCAGGTCCCAGCCGGCCGAGAAGAACTTTTCACCGCCGCCCGTGATGATGGCGACCCGTAATTCCGGGTCGTCCCGAAACGCCGCAAAGCATTCACCCATCGCCTGGCTGGTCGCGGCGTCGATCGCGTTGGCCTTCGGACGGTTGAGGACGACCTCGAGCACCGGGCCGTTGCGAGTCAGGCGAAGCGGTCCATCACCCATCGCCGCCATCAGGCTCCGAGCGGACGCAGCAGGTCGCGGGCGATGAT